>Ga0209160_1001724_pt1 | contig 18415 bp, 13 predicted proteins | sample GraSoiAngelo_153_FD_186167 | JGI IMG/M metagenome (GOLD analysis project Ga0209160, IMG submission 186167) | Grasslands soil microbial communities from the Angelo Coastal Reserve, California, USA - 14_1009_12_40cm (SPAdes) (version 2) | ecosystem: Environmental > Terrestrial > Soil > Grasslands ... | reverse complement strand
CGAGCTTGGAAATCAAAAAGCGATTCCCACTTTCCCACAGCCACGGCGACGGAGGGCCATCCTCGGTTACATTTCAAATGTCTCGATGATCATCGCTAGGGTTACATTCTCAAATGGCTTGACAGGCATCCTCTGACACTATGCGACGTGAAGCGCTTCTTCAAAGTTTGGTGTTTATTCGCAACTGCTTGAACGTTCACGCCTGCTGATTTTTCGGCCTATGATGCTGGGACACGCGTGCCTGAGCACGGAACAACACAATGCCTTCCGGGCGCAATCAAGCGGCCGCGGCTCGCCTGGCCTTTATTCGAGTTTCCGGACCATTCGAGTTTCCCGATGTCTGACCCGTTCATCTTGCAGCTTGCCGGAACGCGAATTAGTGTATATTCCTTCGCGGCCCGGAAGACCAGAAGCGTTGTTCCGGCAAGGAGATGACTTGGTCCCACCCACGTTCTTGCGGACCATCGAAGACAGCGGTTTCAGTACATGGCTGCGCGAATCGGAATCGCCGTTTGCATTTTATTTTGTTCTCCTCTTTCACACTTTCGGCTTGGCCTTGTTGGTCGGCGCAAATACCGTGGTCGATCTGCGCATTCTGGGCGTCGCGCGCGAAATACCTCTCGCTCCGCTCAAGCGCTTGTTCCGCATTATGTGGCTGGGCTTCGGTATCAATGCCTTGACCGGTGTCTTGCTGATCATCGCGTATCCGACCAAAGCTCTCACCAATCCGGTTTTTTACATGAAGTTGACGCTCATTGGTTTTGCGGTATGGATCATCACCCTGCTGAAAGACCGGGTGTTTAATGATCCGAAGTTGAATGAGAAAGCCATGATGGCGCGCGGCGCGACGCTGGCCAAATGGTCCATCTTCTTGTGGATTGGGGCCATTACCGCGGGACGTCTTTTGGCGTACACATACAAATACCTGACGTATCCGTGCTAATCGTTGCGCGTATGCGGCGCGATGCGGAGAACTAAGGAGCCAGCTATGAATTTGGCGCACCTTCACCTCTTGCTGAATCATTTTCCGATCATCGGAACGATCGTGGCCCTTGGCCTATTCATCGTTTCCTTCATCGGCAAGAACGACGACCTGAAAAGATCCAGCTTGATCATTTTCGCAGCCATCGCCCTATTAACTCTCCCAGCGTTCTTTAGCGGTATCGGCGCGCAGAGGGCCGTCAGGAAAGATCCCCTCGTCTCAACAGCCGTAATCGATCGGCATGAAGGCGCGGCGATGCTGGCGCTATTTTTCATGTTGATCACCGGAGCTCTTGCCTTGATCGAGCTTTGGAAGCGGCGTCGCATCGTAACGGAGAAGCCCTGGTCCGGGAACTTGCTGGCGATTCTGCTTTTCTCGCTGATTACAGCCGGCCTCATGGCGCGGGTGGGCACCACGGGTGGTGACATTCGTCATCCGGAGATTTGGAGTGTGAAGGATGTGACACAAGAAACCGGGCTCTCCGCCCTTGTGCATATTTTTGAGCCCACGCCCAGCAAGTTCACCGATCTGATGCTGGTCAGCAAATATTGGTGGGCGTTCATGATGGACTTGCATTTCATCGGGCTGGCCCTGCTTATCGGGACGGTGGGCATCCTCAATTTGCGAGTGCTGGGATTTGAAAAACGGTTGACGGGAGCTTCCCTGCACCGGCTGATGCCTTGGGCCATGGCGGGGTTTGGCATCAACGTGCTCACGGGCACGCTGGCTTTTATCGGCATGCCTTCCTACTACGCTTTCGATGCCGCTTTTTGGCTGAAAATGTTGGCGGTATTGCTTCTCGGATTGAATGCGGCGGTCTTCTACTTGACGGATGCTTTTGAGAGTGTCGAGCGCCTGGGGCCTGGACAGGAGGCGCCCCGGCTCGCCAAGGTTGTCGCGGGGTCTTCTTTATTTCTGTGGTTTGCCGTGATTACTTTGGGGCGTTATATCCAGTCGTATGCGGACACAATTCGTTGAGGGTTTTCGTTAGGATCGGAGTAATGAGTGGTTACTTGCCAGCGTGACCACTGTAGTCGAACTGCGGCTCTTCTGCCAGGATTTCTGAACTCTTCTGAATTCGTCCCCGAGAATTTGGCCTAATTGCCGCCCGTCCCAGTGGCCGAGGTCTGGGTGGTCGCCGCCTTTACGTTTGCTGGGACTGGAAAGACCAGATAAGGATCATTCGCATTTACCATCTTTACCTGGAGATCCAGCACTGGGCGGCCAGCCTGTTTCTCTACAATATGCCCAGGCGACTTTATATCCGTGAGGACTTCCCCGTGATCGGCATAATCGGAATACTCCGTCTCCGTGACCATGTTGGTGAGGGCGGGATTGTCGGGCCGAGTTTCCACCTTGGTTATGAGGTTCTTGGAATCTAGCGTCGCCGTTACCGTAGTTCCAGCGAGACTCCCACTCAACGGAAAGGTAATGACTGTGGCCCCATTCTCCATCAAGAGCTTAGTCTTGTCGCCAGCGGCTATGGCGGCTTTGACGACGCCATAGGGCAAAATCCAGAGTTGGAGAAGCCGACCTTTAGCCGCGGGCATCGCCGGGGTGGCGATACCCTTCCCCGGAATTAGGCCAGCGCCGATCTCAGATTCATTCCAGGCATAGTTCTCGCGCACGGTTTGAATGCTGTGCGAGGCGGCCTCGCCTGCTCCTTTACGAGTGATCTCCACACGCATTGCTGGCGGAATGTAAGCGAGTGCGGCGTGATATTCGGCAACCGTGGGTTGAGCGCCGTTATAAACCGTTCCGCTGGCAAAGATTTCCATCGTGGTAATGATGTCGATTCCTGGAAGGCGGGTAGCTCCGGCTCCTATATCCGACCATCGCACCATTCCTAGAGCATCTGCCGCAGCTCTCAGGACTTTGGCACGGTCCATCGTTTCGCCGGCTGCGGCAGTCTTCGCTTCCGCACCGGAGCCTGTTTTTCCTTCATTCTGCGCGACGGCGGTGTGGCCAACAAACGCTGCAGCCGCGGCGATCATCGAAATCTGCAAAATTATTTTCTTTGGCATGCCCTCTCCTCAGAAGGTGCAGGCATTAGTAAGAAGCGGATTAGTGATGTTCCTTGGTAACAGTGTGCGTCAAATCTCTTTCACTGCATGGCAGCGATTCCGGCAGCACGGCGTCGGGTTTGGGATTTAGGAGCGCTACCCTCGGAGTGGTAGTCCAGGGCTCCAGCAGCACATCGGGATCTTCTACCGTGGCAGTCCAGGTAAGCGTGTTCCCATCGCGATGGAAGCGCTCGATTACACGCATGTTCTCACTATGGAAGTAGCCGCCGATCTGGTCAAACCAAGTGCTGCTATTGAAACCCCAGGTGTCTACAACCAGCGTGTCTCCCTCCCAGTGAGCGATCCCTTCTCCGGTATAAGTCCCGTCCAACTCCTCCAAAGGCGTGTGCTTGCGGCCGTCCGCCGGGATCATGCGGTACATCGTCTGCGTGGCGATCAGACCGCCTTGGCCGGGATAAATGAAGATGAAGGAGTTCGGGTATTGCCCAATGTAAGAAGGAATACCGGCGCGAGGAATTCCCGCGGGCATGCAGTTATTCGATGGATCTTCCTCATTGGCACTCTGGTCGAATTCCTTGACCATGTCCCAATATTGGGGCTTATAGATCGGCCTGTTCGAGCCCACTCTCCGGAGCAGCGACGCGGCGCGTTCGCCCTGCTCGTTATTGAGTCCGCGGGTGGTGTTCCGCGGGAAAGTCGCAATCTGTGTCCCGGTGGCAATGTCGTGTGACGAGTTTTCGCTGTCGATGGAAACGCCGTCGTTCGCGATCTGGTTGGGAACTCCGAGCAGGTTGTCTCCCAAGCCATTCCAGACCCCGGTCAGGTCGGGATGCCCGTCGGGAGTCCGCGGCGTGGTTCCGGAAGGCTTCGGCGGAGCGTTGACGGTGCGCCTGATCGTGGAAAATTCCTGCGCACAGAGCGTCGCCGGAAGCAGGCAGAGAAGGGCCGCAGTCGTAATGAAGTAACACCGATAGGAACGCATACGCGACTCCTTTTGGCTCATCGAGGCTCAGTTGCCGTTGGGGTCCGTGGTGAACTTAAATGTGCGGCCATCCGGCATCTTCAATTCCTGCAGAAAGCCGCTGTTCGAGCCGTCTCGAGCGGCGAGTGCGGTAGCGGTTACTTCGTCACCGGGCTTCAGGCCACCTCGATCCGCCCTGCTCATCCCGGCCCGGCGGAGAGCACCCGCACCTCCCAGCTCGAAGGCCCACTTTTGGACGTTGCCGCCGGCGTCTTTAACGTTCAGGGTGAGATACGAATGCGGATTAATCCATTCGATCTTAGCGACAGTTCCCGACACGGTAACGGTTTTATGAATATCGAACTGCGACTGCACCGAGTGGTGGGCTGACGCGGCTCCGGCAAATAGTAAGCCCGTCAACAAAGCAACGCTCACCACGGAACCAAAACGCCTCATGCTGCCTCCTTAGTTTCTCCTGCGGCTAATGTACTTTTTGGACGTTGGAGATTTCATTCGCGTTCCGGGAGAATCGCCACTCGCTTCGGCTGTGAATGTAATTCGGCGTTAGTCCTTAACATAGCACACCAAAACGATCGGCTTCAACCGCCCGGAAATGCCTGCGTAAATCGATCTTCGTGCTGATGGCGCTAGCTTTCCTGCCGTCTACGGCTCTGGGGCAGCGACAGATTGATTGGGACAAAGTTCAAGTCAAGCCGCAAAAGCTCGGCGCGCCGAGCTTGAAAGAGCGTGGGCCTGTCGTTATGATCCTGGCGGCACGCAATATTCAGGCCGAGGCAATTCAAGGAGGCTGCAATGTCGGGCACCCAACAGGCTGCGGGAAAAGACCATTCTGCGCTGGCAGAGGAATCTCGGCGCCCGAAATCCAACTCGTCGAGGCGCTCTTTTCTGGTCGGGCTCGCGGCAACCGGCGCTATTGCCGCTTTTTCAAAGCGCACAGCAGCCCTGCAGGGCGGGTCGGCAGCTTCCGCCAAAGCCTCTCGAATCGATACCCATCATCACTTTACGATTCCTAAACTATTCGAGCTGAGCACCGCCAAGGGAGTCAACCAGCCCACTCTGAAAGGCTGGACTCCGGAAAAATCAATCGAGGAAATGAATCAGGGAGGAGTCGCCACCTCGATTATATCGATCAGCGATCCCGGCGTCTGGTTCGGGGACAATGCCGCAGCGCGCAGCCTGGCGCGCGAATGCAATGAGTACGGGGCCAAAGTGGTCAAGGATTATCCGGGACGCTTCGGTCAATTTGCAGTGCTACCGTTGCCGGATGTGGAAGGATCTTTGAAGGAAGTTGAATACGCTCTGGACACGCTGAAAATGGATGGGATCGGAGTGTTATCGAGCTATCAGGGCAAATATCTTGGCAATCCTTATTACGCGCCACTGATGGAGGAACTCAATCACCGCAAAGCCGTTGTTTTCTGCCATCCCTTCTGCGCCGCTTGCGACGCCGAAGCGACGCTTACAGATGGGCAAAATCGAGGTGTGGAGTTTGTTTTTGACACTACGCGCACGGTCCTGAGTTTGCTGAGCACTGGAACGGTAACGCGTTTCCCCGATATCCGCTTCATCTGGTCGCATGGCGGAGGCACCGTGCCGTACATCACAACTCGCCTGGCCGGCGCGGCGCAGAAACTGCCTAACGGGCTTGTTCCTGAATTGCAGAAATTTTATTACGACACCGCGCAGGCGTTTAGTCCCTATACGCTGCCTTCGTTCAAGAAGCTCGTTCCCGTATCGCACATTTTGTTTGGCACCGATTACCCGCTGGGCGGCGGATCGGCCGCTCAGGTCGCGAAGGGTTTGGCCGATAACGGAGGTTTCACCGAAAGTGAGTTGCGAGCCATTAACCGCGACAATGCCTTGGAATTGCTTCCCAGGCTGAAAGCATAATCGCAGCGGCCCGGCGCTTTTCGGCCCTAGATCCAAGGAATCTTTGAACCGCCTCTGGTGCTAAGGCTTTTGAGGCGTATTGCCCGCCGGTTTGGAGAATTTCGCCGCATCGATCGAGACATTCGCCCGCAGCTCGCTAAACACTATGGTAGAACGTCCGTCCGTCCACGTTGTGGTCAAGCGAAAAGGCATCTTGACCCCGGAAACATCCCGATAATCATCGTAATCGATTTGAGTGGGGTTGAGGCCTAGCGCCGTATCCGTATAGCGCACCTGCCGCAGCAGCAGGCCGGACTTCTTATCGAAATAAAATTTCACCGGAGTATTGTCAGGGCTGCTCCCTTGCACCACATCGACGTCTTTATCGTCGATGGTGGTACTCGGGAAGCCGGTGCGCCAGTCTTTCAGCAATTGCTTTATCTGCCCTGGGAATGAAAGACCTGCGTCCATCTTGGCGCCTTCGAGGTCGCCTCCACTTAACGAGAATACAGGTATCGGCAGAAGTGTGCCCGCCGATGTGTTCCAGGCATTTCGGCCGTCACAGGTCCTGATGTTGTCTCCTGCGCGTAGATGAACGATCGTAGTACGCTCATTCGGCGCCCTGGCATAGACTTCCACCGGGAACTTATCGCCCTCCGTATCGAAACCCTCGTAAGTCCCTTTACCGGCGAAGCTGGTGACGCTCGCTAAACGCTGTGCTCCGCCGAGAGCTTGAATATATTTGTTCAGGACTTGATCCGCTGAGGGCGCTCCGGCGGCGGGCGTTCCGGAAATCTCCACCTCATTTGGATCATCGGGCGGCGGCGTGCCGTATTGCTCCGCCAGACTGGGTGTGATCTTAGGCCGGGCGTCGCTGCGATGGCAGGAGTAGCAGGTCACCTCCCGTTGGCCGCCGAAATTCGACTTGTTCAAGGCGTTCACCATCAGAATCATCTTGCGCGCGGTCTGCTTCCTCGGCGTGTCTTCGGCATACTCGGCCGCGCTTCCTGTGTGATGGCATTCAGAACAATTCATGCTCAGGGCCGCGGCGATGAAGCCCATCGTGCCCATGAATTGATCCACGGTAAGGCCGCGGAGCACCTGGATGTTCTTGAACACTTCTTCCGCCATCTGTGGCTTTTCCTGTGGTGCCGTCTGGCCATTTGCCAGCGCCACGACCAGCAGACAGCCAGCTACTGCTTGTAGCATCGATACGCTACGCGAATTCAACCCCCGCTTCATCATTCCGCTCCTTGATTACAGCGCGCCGAAAGCAAGGACAAAAGGCTTGTTATAGTAGCGGGACCTTCTTTGTCAAGCTAAATGCCTCCTCTCGATATGGACAAGATCCGCTCCCATCGCTCACGAGCTCCGCGTTATGAGTTCCGGACAGCAGGTCACGCGCTTGACATCAGGAAAGCCGGTGTGACACGCTCCCGCCAAGTGAAGCCCGACTGAAGCGGATCGTGGAGGTGCAACCCGATGAGGCAGAAATTCCTGCGCAGCCGTCCGACGACATTCAGGTCATAGATTCGGTGGATCAACCCCCACACGCTCTTTGAATAGCCATCTTCCGTCGCTTTGCTTTACGATCACATCTCGGTAGACGAAGGCGCTTTGAACGTTGGGCGTCATATCTCCAGGTTTCTGCCACGTGAGGATACAGTAGGTCCGCGTCTTTGCCTGACGTGAGGTCAGTTGGTCAAAGACGATGTTGGTCATGTTATGGTGGGTTTTGACGTTGCCAACAACGTTCTTTTGGCGCTCGATGCATGCCTGAAGTATTGCCTCCCTGCCATTAGCCTTCATCAGGCCCCCTAAGTTCACTACTCCATCCGCAGTAAACAGATTCGCCCAACTTACGCAATCTTTCGAATCGTAGGCGTAAGCATAGGCATATAGGAGTTTCTCCTGGATCGCTATACGGTCTCTTACATCAGCGCCATCCTCGTGAATTTGAGCGAACGTGCTGTGTTGAAGCACGGCGATTAAGAGAAAGGCAATGAGTAACAACGGGAAATAGCAGGCTGAGCTGAGGGTCCATGTGAACTTCATCGAGACCTCCCGATAGAAGAAGGCACGATAAGGCAAATAACAGCGGCTACTAAGACCAACACACCGAAAACTGATTTCATGGTGCGCTCCCGCTCGAAATTCGCTCCCAAACGAGTTCTCGATATGCGATTTCTGGGCCCATATTGACCGTTCGCAGGGCCAAGGAGTTGCGCTCCAATTTCGTGATTAAACGCACCAGTTCCGTGTTTACCTGGTTTTGAAGCGCACAGACTTCAAGGTGGTGAATCACCTTGTTACCGTTCAGGGTGTAGCTTCCCGCATAAGCGGTCATGGTGGCGAACGCCTCGGCTCTCTCCTCGGCTGGTGCGCCAACGTTGTCGGAAACTGACAGGGGCTTGCGTCCGCCCTTGGTGGTAATGGCCATCATCCTGCCGTCGGCGGTGTAAGTGAGCAAGCCTTGCTGATTCTGCCAACCATATGCTGCTCTCACTTCACCTTTTTTGGTGGTCTCAGTGGCGGAAATTAATTTCCAGGTCCCGACAAGGTCAGCTTTGGATTGTGCCAATCCATTCTCGGTTCCTATCGCTGGAACAAGGAGCAGCAGCACTGGTAGAAGAAGAAAAGGCTTCATAGGGGTTGGCACCTCCGTTGCGGCGGATTCTAGCACCAAATGCCCTCAGTCTCTTCAGACCGGGAAGGTCGCTCCCATTTGAGGCCATTAGTAGCCGGCTTGGATGGCGGAGGAGGAGGGATTCGAACCCCCGGGACCCTTGCGGGCCCAACGGTTTTCAAGACCGCCCGTTTCGACCGCTCACGCACTCCTCCGTTTTTAATTCTATCAGCATGAGCAATTTAGCGGGCCATTTGTGACACTTGGGAGTTTCGGCTGCTGTGTTTTGGTGCGCATGTCACCAAAACGTCACAACCATTTTCGAGTTTCGCGACCGCTGCGCGCTTGGAATCGAGATTTGTGTGCGTATAACGCATGGTTACGGTGACCGTCGAATGCCGGCCAGATCCGCTGTACCGAGGGGTTGGATCGCAGCTAGAAGCCACATATTGGATATGATCCCTTACTCTTGAGCTGCACAAGGACTCGAACTATGAGGAGCGGACTGCCGCCCGCATCCGAAGTGCTCGACAATCAGCGCTCCGCCTTCAGCCGCTGGAGATCGGAATTTTCAGGGAAGATGCGCAGTCCGAAGCGTACCGCCTGCGATGCGGCCTGCGGGTCGCCGAGCGCCTGATAGACGTCATAAAGCAGCGCATAAGTTCCCGCGTCGGCGGCCGGAGAAAAGCGCCGCACGAATTCCAGATTTTGCAGAGCCTCGGTCCAGAGCCGTTGTTGCCGAAACAAAACGCCGAGGTACAGATGCGCCTTCAAATTGTACGGATCGCGCGCGAGACATTCCTGAAGCGCATCGCGGCCCTGATCGTAGGCCCTGGTTCGCAGAAGCAACTCTCCGAGCTGCTCATAGTCGGCGGCGCTCGTGCGCGGATTCGCCGCGATCAGTCGCTGCTCGATTTCTGTTCCTTCCATCCAGCGCATGAGTGCTACGTCAACTTGGACCAGCGACGTCAAGGCGGGCAGGTACTTCGGGTCACGCTCGAGAATTTCGAGCAACTCCTGGCGGGCAGCCTCACCATTGCCCAAGCCCCAGTTGACTTCGGCGCGTCCCCACGCCGCTCGAGTGGAGCTGGGATCGAGAGACAACGCAAAATCAAAATCCCGCCTGGCTTCGTCAAAGCTGGCGCGGGCCAAGGCCACACGCCCCTGAGCGACTGCCGCTGGTGCGGTGACCGGGCGGTTCCCAAGGGCGCGCGCAAAACGATCAGCCCCCTCCAGATCGTTCAGGCTGAGAGCATCCGCCGCAGCCGACGCAAGGTCTGTGTCTCGCAAATCTCCACTGAGATCCGCCGGCAGGATATCTTTCTGCGCGTGAAGAATCTCGCTGCGATTGTTGTCGCGCAGATTGTGGACCAGCAAGGCCCGCGGCGCGTGGTACTCGAGGAGCGTGAGATCGTCGGTATTGATCGGAGCGCCCGCCGAAAATGCACGCAATTCGCTGTCTCCAAGCAGATATAAGCCAAACAAGCCGCCGGGTTGCTCCATGCCAAGCTGGCTGAAATCGTCGTGCAGCAATGAATAGCTCCAGAGTGCCCCCACACGGTCTCGAATTTTTTTAGCCGCAGGGCTGGGAGCCATTAAGAGCAGGTCATTCACCTCGCCGTGCCACAGGGTCGCGCTTTGAAATTCGGACAGAAACGTTGCGCAGATCATGCGCAGGTCGGCCGGATACAGAGAATAAGCCTGAACCCATTGTACAAAGATCCCGCCGGGAGCCAGCCGCTGCTGCGCGGCAGCGTAAAACTCACGCGTGTACAGGCTGGCGATTCCCGCCACCCAGGGATTCGACGGCTCGGAAACGATCAAGTCGTAGCGCTCCCGGGAGGTAAATAAGAAGTTGCGGGCGTCGTCCAAGATGACGTGCACGCGCGGGTCCTGCAGGACATTGCGGCTGAGCGAGGTGAGCAGCGGCGCAGCCCGCAAGACCGCCGGCTCGATTTCCACGCAGTCCAAACGCTCGACTTCGGGATAACGCGCGAGCGCCGACACCGTCATTCCGCTGCCGAAGCCGATCACCAGGACGCGGCGAGGCGCCGGGTGGGCTAGTGCGCCCAGATGGCCCAGAAGCAGTTGCGTGGTGACGTCGTGATTGGATGCGTCCGGCTTTCCGTTCGTTCGCAGGGAAAGCATGTTCTCCGATCGCGTCACAGAAATCGTGGAGTTCACACCATCGGCGAAATACAAAACGTCGGCGGTGTGCGCGCTTTCTCGAACCGTCAGCGGTCGGCCACTGTCCCAATAGAGCACGGTGCTGAAAGCCGCGACGCCAGGATCGTAAAAGTATGGGGAGAACGCAACCAGGCCGGCAAGCAACAGCAGCGCAAGATCCGCCGCGCAGGGTGCCCAGCGGCGGGGCGCCGCAGTTGCAAACAACAGCGCGGCAATAAGAAGGTTTGCCGCGACGGTCGCTGCGAGCATACGAAAGCTTCCAAGCAGCGGCAACAACCAGAAGCCTGCGCCCAAAGCCCCGGCGATGGCGCCAAATGTGTTCCACGCGTACGCGCGGCCTACTTCCGCCGAAACGCCGCTCTCGCCGGCAGACGACCCCGTGACCAGCAGGGTTACGACAGGAAAATTAAACCCGAAAAGAACTGCCGCCGGAAGCATAGCCAGCGCACTGACGGTACATTGCGCCACTACCAAGCCGCGAAACGATTCGTGCGTTGCGCGCAGAATCGGAGACAACAGCACAGGCATTCGGGGAAAAAATACCAGGCATGCGAGGGAGGCGAGCGCCGTGAGAGTTTGCGTAAGAGCAAAAGTTGTGCGTTGCGCCTTGTGGCGCCGTGTCCACCACTCGAACGCCGCGCTGCCGAGCGCGATGCCAACGAGAAAAGTTGCCAGCATGAGCGTGAATGCATAAGTGGAGCTGCCTAGCTGCGTCGCGAGCAAGCGAGTCCAACCGATTTCGTAAGCCATCGCGGTCGCGCCCACCAGCGCGAGACACACTAAAAGAAGGCGCGAGCCTTGCCGCTCCGGCCGTAACTCCGGTCTAAGCACCGGCGCAAAGCCTTCCTCGCGACGCGAGAGACAAAGCGCGAACACCCCCGCAAACAGGTTGAGGGCGACCGCACTCTCGAGTGTTCGTCGCAGACCGATTGTCGGAAGGAAGAAGAAACCGGCGGCAACGGTTCCGAAGCAGGCTCCGGCTGTATTGACCCAGTAGAGCCGAGCCAGACGCCGTCCTAGTTCAGCCGAATCCCGCGCGAGCCCGCGCACAAGCATGGGCAGCGTCCCGCCCATCAGGAATGTCGGAAGAAACAGCACCAACGCCGCTCCGATCAGGCGAACTGCTAGAAGGACGGAAGCGTGCCCGGAAGCGTAAGGATATGCGGCCCAGTACGCCTCGCGGACCGCTCCCAAACCCGCCAGCGACGCAGCTGCAGTGGCGGCGGTGCCAAGCTCAAGCCAGCCGTACCACGCGATCGGGCGCATGCGGCGCTCGCTCCAGCGACCCAGCCAGGCGCTGCCCGCAGCCAGCCCGCCCATGAACACAGCAAGGACGGCAGCCGCAGCATAGGCTGTGTGGCCGAAGATCAGGCCCAAGGCTTTGCCCCACGCGACTTGATAGATCAGTCCAGCTGCACCGGAAAGGAAAAAGCAGATCAGCACAGCGGGAAGAGTGAAGCGTGCGTGCCGTTGGTTCGGCATTGCGACCGCATCGTAGTCAGGCCATTTCTCTAAGTCAAATCAACGTATCGCAGACAATCCGGCGCTGAAGGCTGCGTCCGCCTCACTGCAAGGCAATAGGTGCGCTCTACGCCTGTTTTCGCGCGGGAACTGGGCCCTTCGACAGCAGTTCGTCGATCGTTTCCGTCGGAATGGTCACACGACCCTGGCGCGGGGCAATTCTCAGCGCGCTGGATTGAGATGGCGCAGATTTTGTAGGCATATTTTTTTGACTTTTTTACGCTTGACAGACAAACCCTATAGGTATAGACACGCCAGCAGACGTTTACTTCCGCAGCATATCGCAGGTCTAATGGCTACGCAGAGGGGTGATGCGATGAGTCGCTTGGCAGCCGTTGTAACTAGATGGATGCGGCCAAATCTCAGGAAAACTTCTCAAATTCTGGGCGCCACTATCGTGGCCTTTCTCGTTTGTGCGCCGCTGTTGTCGCAACTCAATACGGGTCGTATTTCAGGGGCAATTACCGATCAGAGTGGCGGCGTGATTGCCGGCGCCAAAGTGGCGGTCATTGATGTCGCCCGAGGCGAGACACGGTCTCTCACCACCGATTCGGCCGGGCTCTATGCCGCGCCGAATCTGATTCCCGGCACCTACACGGTGCGCGCCGAGTCCCAAGGATTCCAGGCTCTCGATCGCGAGAACGTGGCTGTGACGGCCGGCAGCGACGTTCGCGTAGACATCACCCTGCAACCCGGTGCGCAGACGCAGACGATCACCGTCACCGAAGCCCTGCCGATCATTAACACCACCAACGCCCAGACCGGCGGCACACTGACCAATCAGGAACTCGCCGACCTGCCGATCAACGGACGTAACTATCGCTGGCAGTCGAACTTCGTTCCCGGAGTGGTGGTCGGTGTGGGGGAGGGAAGCACGAACCAGTCGGTCAATGGTACCCCCTTGCGCAACGGGATGTGGAACTTCTTATTTGACGGCCTGTATTCAGAGACGTTCTTCACGCTGGAGGCCGGGGCGGGGGGCACCGGTGAGGGCGGAGACGCGACGCTGATGCCGCTGGACGCCATTCAGGAGATGAACGTGGTCCTGAATCCCAAAGCGGAATATGGGTGGGCTCCGGGCGTCACGGAAAATATCAGCCTGAAGTCCGGCACCAACAGCATGCACGGCAGCGCCTACGCTTACGGCCGCGACACCTCCCTGGACGCGAGAAATCCGTTCGCCGCGACGAACCAGCCCGTGGCCTTCGAGCAATTTGGGGCCACTCTGGGCGGGCCAATCAAAAAGGACAAGCTGTTCTATTTTGTGGCCTACGAGGGCGAACGTTTGGATGTCACCTCCGACTTCACCGTTGACACCCCGACCCTGGCCGACCTCGGCCCTGGCTCCTCCAACGCCAAGAGCAGCATTCCGGATGCCATTGCCGCGATGAACGCGGGTGGTCACGCGCTGAACGCGCTAAGCGCGAACTTGGCGGGTTGTGATGTGACCGACCCGAACATCAAGTCCACGAGCGGTCTTACGGTCGCGCTGGCCTGCACCCACAACCAATACGGGGCCCCTGGGTTGTTCAACAACACATCGAACGGCACTACCCAGACGCATGACTTCCCGAACTTTGGCGGTTCAAACAACGGGCTGGCGAAGCTGGACTATCACATCAATGACCACCACTCCCTAAATGGGTCGATTTACATTGGCCGCTATGCCGAGTATCTGGTGCCGCGTAATACGCAACTTGTACAGCAGTACTGGGAGCAGCTGCTCGGGACACAAAGTGCCATGGGCCGGCTGGTGGAGATCTGGACGCCGAATGCCAGCTGGCTAAACGAAGCCAGGGTGGGGATCGATCACGGCAACCGGCCGGTGGTCCGCGCGGAGTGCGCCGGGAACGGCGACTTTAGTAATCCCAGCGGAGTCGGCGCCAAACCGGGAGGTTCGGTACGCGGCGCGACAGGGCCGAACTATCTCACCCAATACGGCCTTAACTCTGGCGCCGCGGGCTGCGGAATCCCCACGATCAGCATTACCGGCTTCACGGGCAATTTGGGCTTCGGAAATAACCGGGTCGATTGGGAAAATCCCATACAAGGCGCCGACAGCGTCTCCTATACCCGTGGAACGCACCAATTCAAGTTTGGCGTGGACGTTCGTGCGGAGCACTTTAGCGGGGCCAAAATGCTCGACTCGCAGAGCGGTACGGTCTCTTTTGGAAACCGCGGCTTTGACGCCTTTGCGGATGCCACGGCGCTGGAAGATTTCCTCGCGGGCGCCGTGGCCTCGGAGCAGATCCGCGCGGCCAGTAACATCCGGAACATCCGGTCGACCAAAATCGGCACGTTTGTGCAGGACGATTGGCGGATCGTGCCGAAGCTAACCTTGAACCTCGGGTTTCGTTGGGAAGGAGAAACCCCGGAGAGGGACGCCGGCGGTCTGCTCGGCAATTTCGCCCCGGGTACGCCGACGGGGATGGTGCAAACCAACCAGGTTTTCAAGTTCCAGTCGGATTGGGAGCCCCGTCTGGGCTTCGCCTACGACGTCACAGGCAAGGGCACGACTGTGGTTCGGGGAGGCGGCGGCGTGATGTACATGATTCCCATGCTCTTGAATTGGATCGCCGGGGGCAATAACCAAGATTATGGCGGAGAGCCCACAGGCGCCGCACTCTTCGACGCAGCAGGCAATATCGTACAGGCTCCTCCCAATACGGTTGGCAATATCACCAGCGTGCTTGTCGCGCCGCAATCCACTACTAAAGCGGGGCTTATAACCGCCGGTCTTCGTTGGGGTACTAATGTTACGCTGTTCACCCCTGTTGCTAAGTGCGGCAACGGCCTCCCGATCAATCCGGCTCTCCCGCCGACGCCTCCTGGTGGGGCGAACCCGGTGAACCCACCGACATGCACCGGCACGGGGGGCGATCCCAATCTGAAGCTCTTCCCTTATTACTTTTGGAACCTGAACGTGCAGCACGCCTTTACGAACAATATATCTTTGGATGTGGGCTACGTCGGCTCTCACTCCTCGGACATATTCGAGACTTATGACGTCAACACGCCAGCCCCGGGCGCCACGGGAGGCAATGCAGAGCTGATGAGACGGCCGTTCTTTAGCACCTATCCTTGGTTCTCGACGATCAACTACAGCGGGAATTTCGGCAGCTCCAACTATGCCGGCCTGCAGACGAACCTCACCGTGCGCAATATCCACGGATTGACGCTCAATGGCAACTACACCTTTTCTCACGCTCTGGCCCAGAACACGATTACGGACGTTAGGAACCCCCTGCTGGATTACGGCAACCTGGAGCTCGACACTCGCCATCACTTCACGCTGACTGGGAGTTATGCAATTCCTGGGTTCAAGTCGCCGCTACAGATGCTCCAGGGCTGGGCGATCAATGCTTCGGTAAACATCATGTCGCCGCTGCCGCTCAACGCCGTCGACGGCAAGAGCGGTGTAGGCGGCTCCGGCAGGGGGACCGCGGACGTGGCCGGGACAGGGAGATTGGCGCGCTGGACGCTCTATGGCTCCGGCACACCGTTCAATCAGGTCCTTGGCGGCGCCCAGACGATTCCCTGTTTTGGGCTTTCCACAAGTAAATTATTTGGCGGGTCGCCTTGTACGGTAGTCCAGCCAGGACCCGGAGGACCGACGGATATCAGTAACTTCCCCTCAGCGTGCCAAGCTGGCGCGGCGTCTGAACCCAATGGCCCCGGGGGCACTACCGGAGTGCAGCAGCTTGCTGCGATCGGCTGTTATGCCGTGGGCAGTTCCGCCATTGTTCCTCCGGCGCAGGGAACCTTCGGCACCATGAGTCTCAACGAACTGCGCGGCAAGGCATTCCACTTGGTCAATTTCTCGGTGACCAAGGATTGGAAGATCACGGAGCGCCTGACTACCCAGTTCCGGGTCGAGGCATTCAACGTTTTGAATCAAACGCAGTACGGAACCGTGGGTGATGACTTGGGATCCCCTCGCAGCTTCGGGCTATCGCAGAGCACGCCCGACGTAGAACACGGCAGCCCGGTTGTCGGAAGCGGCGGCCCACGCGAGATGCAGCTAGCCTTGAGGCTCACCTTCTAACGGTTAGCCAAACTCGGTGAGCCATCCCCTGCGGATCTCTTCGCACCGGCGCCCCACTCGATGCGTGGCTGGCGGCCGCCGATTCACTAAGGCTCGAGGCCTGCCTCAGGGGCACTGCCAGAACTCAAGAAGCGTGGCGTTTCACAAATCGAGAGTGAAGCCTCCAACGCTCCGCACTCTAGTCACTTCGTTCGTGGCTTCGGCCAGGAGCCTCACCGAGCGAATGTGGCTTGCCGCAACGCTCCAAACCTTCAAGAACCCGGTCCCACGAAAGATCGCGGTATTTCCCCATACGGTATGCCCTGAGGTCGTCCGCATGTGCTGTTCCCCTACCGACCTCTAGATCACGTGCCATTCGAGCGTCGACGGAAGGAATAATTCTTCAGGTGTTAGGAGGCGTGCAGAGAGGCCCTGGGCATGGTGGTGGCGCAGAAATGTCTCCAGCACGAATCGGTTCTCGCGAAATCCGTAGGACCAGAAATCCCGGCCCATGAGGTCTCGTGCCGCGCGAAGCTGCTCTTCGACGAACGGCAGCGTCACCTTGGTCACAGAGGTATCCGCGAGCTTCTTCACGGCGATGGCCTTGGCCTGCTCGAATGCCTTGCAGACGGCTGCCGGGAGCCACGCCTGGCGGCTGGCCAGCGCGTGGCGAATTCCGACCAGGTGCATGATCGGGAAGATGCGCCGCCTCCGGAACCAATCGGCCGCGGAACTAGTTGGATCCGGATAGAGCCAGCCGATTTGCGGATGCCCCTGCTCAAAACAGGATGGCGTCCGCGGCCCGATCAGCGCGTCGATCTCGCCGTTGGCGAGGAGGCCGGAAATGGTTGTATTTGCCGGCGCCAGCTCGATGCGAATATTCGGGGGCAGATGCAGCGCGATTTTTTCGCTCCGGCCGGATGGCTCTTCAAGCGCCGCGAACCCAGATGATGTCAGCTGGACTGACGCCGTGCTCCTCTTGCAGCATCATGCGCGCCCAGACGTTTGCCGTGAGCTGATACTCGGGAACGCCGATGCGCTTGCCCTTCAAATCCGCGGGAGTGCGGATGCCACGGTCGGTGCGGATATAAATCGCGGTATGGCGAAAGGCGCGCGAGGGAAATACAGGCGCGCCGATGTAGGGGCATTCACCTGCCGCGGTCTGGACGGCGAAGGTACTAAGGGAAAGCTCGCACACGTCGAATTCGGCGTGGCGAAAGGCCCGGAAGAAAATCTCCTCCGGCTCTAGCGCCATGAACGTGGGATCGACACCGTCGATCTGCACGGCGCCGTCGAACAGCGGCCGCGTGCGGTCATAATCGCCGACCGCGATGGACAGCTTCAGTTTGGCCATTTTCGCCGCGCTTTCTTGCTTCGGTTTCAGTTGCGAGTTGGCATTGAACCAAGCGCGAGAGACACAGCGAGTTCCTCTTCTGCTGCTCCGAGCACTCGCCAGTCAGTGCCTTTTGGCACAACGCCTTCATAGGAACGCAGCATGGCGTGGGGAATGCGAGGGTCGACTGTGCCGATGGCCGGCCTTCCGTCGCGGATATCGTGCGCCGCGCGGACCATGAGCTTACGGAACTCGATGATAGCGATATCGCTGGTACCCAGCCGGTCTCGGCTGCGGTCGGCGATCTGCCCCATCGTCTCCCACATGGCGATATCCTGGTTGGGAATGCCCTGTATGCCCGTGAAATTCCCGAGCTTCATCGCCTGGCGATCCTGAAGATAATGGTTTTCTCGAGAACGCACCTTGCGGAATTTGCTGTCCACATCGATCCCGACCTGCGCACCGCAAAATTTGCGCCAGGTCTCCTGATCGGGAACCCCGTCGGCTCCCCAAGCCATGAAATAAAACGTCGTGTTTGTGTCATCCATGGGAATGTGCAGAGCGGTCACGTTGTACACATTGTTCGGCGGAATCAGAACCGTATAGGGGGCCACGAACAGCGTGATGCGAACATAATCATGTGTGTCGGCGTTCTGGATAGGGCGCCGGATCGCCGCATAGCGGAAGCCAAAATTCGTGATCTGCACCTGAAGGAGCGGCGACTTATCAGTTGATGGCCGCAGCCATTGCGAGTTGGTCGCGGCGGCGCGGTCGACGCGGGCCGGAACCATATCAGACGCGTGGAGCGTTGAACTGTGCGCCGAGTCGATGGCCCCCTCCAGTATCTGCGCCCAGTTACAGGCCACA
>Ga0209160_1001721_pt1 | contig 18442 bp, 16 predicted proteins | sample GraSoiAngelo_153_FD_186167 | JGI IMG/M metagenome (GOLD analysis project Ga0209160, IMG submission 186167) | Grasslands soil microbial communities from the Angelo Coastal Reserve, California, USA - 14_1009_12_40cm (SPAdes) (version 2) | ecosystem: Environmental > Terrestrial > Soil > Grasslands ... | reverse complement strand
ATGCGCACGGCGCTCGAGTACGCGCAGACGTTCGGAGTCCCCGTGGCGGATCACTGCGAGGAGCCGACGCTCGCCGCGGGCGGGGTGATGCACGAAGGCCTCGTCGCGACGCGGCTCGGCCTGAAGGGCATGCCCCCCGCCGCCGAGGAGATCATGGTCGGCCGCGACATCCTGCTCGCCGGGCTCACAGGCGGGCACGTGCATCTGTGCCACGTGTCCACCCGTGGCTCGGTCGAGTTGATCCGCCGCGCCAAGGAGCAGGGGATTCGCGTCACGGCGGAAGCGACGCCGCACCATCTCACCCTCACCGACCGCGCCTGCGAGGGCTACGACACGCATGCCAAGATGAACCCGCCGTTGCGCGAGGGCGCGGACGTAGCGGCGCTGCGGGCGGCGCTCGCGGAGGGCGTGATCGACTGCGTCGCCTCCGATCACGCGCCCCACGCCTACGACGCCAAGGAAGCCGCGTTCGACGACGCGCCGTTCGGCATCGTGGGACTCGAGACCGCGTTCGGCGTCGCGCACACCGAGCTGGTGTTGGGTGGCGTGCTGTCGCTCCCTGAGTTGCTCCGCCGCATGAGCAGCGTGCCCGCGGCGGTGTTCCAGCTCCCCGGTGGCTCGCTCCGGCCGGGTGCGCCGGCGGACGTCACGGTGCTCGACGCCGCCGCACAGTGGACCGTAGACCCCGCGGCCTTCTTTTCGAAGAGCCGCAACACCCCGTTCGCGGGACGCACCCTCACCGGGCGCGCCGTGCTCACGCTGGTGGGGGGGAAGATCGTGCACGACGCGGCCTCCTCCGGTGACCCGTGAGCGCGCGCGACGCGGCCCGACAGATGGCACTGTGCTGCCGTCAGCTCGCCGAGCGGGGTCTCATCGCGGGGCAAGACGGGAATCTCGCCGTGCGCGTGGGGCGCGACCGAGTCCTCGTCACACCGCGCGGAGTGATCAAGGCCTTGGTCAAGCCTGCCGACATGGTGCTCGTCGACCTGGCGGGGCGAAAACGGCGCGGTCGCTGCAACCCTACGAGCGAATTGGACTTACACCTGCGGATCCTGCGACGCCGACCCGACGTGTGCGCCGTGGTGCATGCGCACCCGCCGACGGCGACGGGGTACGCCGTCGCGGGCCAGGGGTTTGAGACTTTTGTGCTGCCGGAGCTTATTTTGCAATGCGGTCGGGTGCCGGTCGTGCCTTATGGCACGCCCGGGACCGCCGAGCTGGCGGACCGGATCGAGCCCTATCTCGCGGGGCGCGAGGCTTGGCTGCTCGCGAACCACGGTGCGGTGACGGTTGGAGTCACGCTCGATGCCGCGTGGATTCGAATGGAGAGCCTGGAGCACGCGGCCCGGATCCTCTTTACGGCGCGAGCCCTCGGCCGGGTGAACGAACTACCGCCCGGCGCGGCCGCGCGCCTCGCGGAGCAACGGAATGCCTAAAGGGTCGTCGAAAAGCACGGCCGTGATCCAGCGCCTGCTGGAGGAGCGGCGCCAGTACGAAGCGTGGATCGCGCGGCTCGAGAGCGCCGCGGACGCCACCCCCGCGGAGGTGCGCGCCCGCGTGCGCGCCGACTACGAAGCCCGCCTCGCCGCCGTCACCGAGGAGCTCACCGCCCACGCCGAGAGCGCGCGCCAGGCGATCGACCAGAAGAAGCACCTACGTGGCGAGCTGCAAAAGAAGGAGGCCGGCGTCTCCGAGAAGCTCAAGGAAACCGAGCTGCGCCACGCCGTCGGCGAGTACGACGAGGCGCAGTGGGGGCAGGTGCACAAGGATGTCCTCGCCGAGCTCGTGTCGGTACGCGAGGAGCTGCAGGCGGTGGACGCCGACATCGCGAAGCTCGAGGAGCTGGACGCCCTCGTGGGTGGGAAGGCCGGGAGGGTCGGCACGCCGCGGCCGCCCGCGGCGAAGGCGGACCACGTGGACGAGCTCGAGTTCATCAAGTCGGTCACCGAGGACGAGAAGGGCGGGGCGCCCTCGGCGCGCCGCGCGAGCGGTGCCCAGTTCCAGCCCGTGGTCCCCGGCGAGACCCCCCGCGCCGCCAGTTCTACCCGGGCGGCCACGCCCGAGCCCGCTAACGTCGTCCCCGAAGTGTCGAGCGACAACGGGAACGAGGAAGCGGCGAAGACGCTGCGCTGCAAGGAATGCGGGACGATGAACCTGCCGACGGAGTGGTACTGCGCGCAGTGCGGGGCTGAGCTCGCCGCCGTCTAACCCTACTTGGCGATCTTGCGCACCGCCGCGGCCAGCCGGGATTTGTGGCGGGCCGCATTATTCGCGTGGATCAGTCCCTTGCGGGCAGCGCGGTCGAGCAGTTGGGCTGCCGTCCGGTACGCCGTCGCCGCCTGCTCGGCGGTCGTGGCGGTGCGCACGCGCTTGAGCGCGGTGCGTAGCGCGGAACGTTGCGCCTGGTTGCGCGCGTGGCGGGTGCGCCCCTGGCGCATGGCCTTCTTCGCGGACTTGATTCTCGGCACCGGTGGTCTCCTGTCGAGCGCGGAACATAGAGGGTAAGTGCAGGTCGGTCAAGGCGCTACGCCGTTGACCGGGCCCCTCCCTGCTCATTATCTTGGGGCGTCACCGACCCCGAGCCCGAGTATCTCGTACGAATTCCTGGTCTGGGCCCCGGTCCTCCTTTTTTCCATCGTGGCCCACGAATACGCGCACGCCGAGGCCGCCTACCGCCAGGGCGACGACACGGCGTACATGCTCGGGCGGCTCACGCTCAATCCCCTCAAGCACATCGACCCGTTCATGACCGTGTTGTTTCCGGTCATTCTGTGGTTCGCGTCGGGCGGCCGGTTCACCTTCGGCGCGGCCAAGCCGGTGCCGGTCACGCCGCGGAAGTACCGCAACTTCCGCAAGGGGGACATCATCGTCTCACTGGCGGGGATCGCGACGAACCTGGGCCTCTTCGTTCTGGCGGCCGTGCTGTTTGCGGTGGTCGGCTTTCTGGGCGACGCGCTGCCGGGGCTGACAGGCACGTGGGAGATCGTCCAGCGCATGCTCGTCTACGGCATGCTGATGAACGTGTGGCTCGCCATCTTCAACCTGCTCCCGATCCCGCCGCTCGACGGCAGTCACGTCTTCAAGTACATCCTGCCGCCCGAGGCGGGGCTCAAGTACCGGCAATTGTACGCCATGGGGTACCTGCCCATCCTCGCGTTCCTGCTGTTCGTGAAGCTCGTGCCGGCCGCGCAAGCGGTGTATCTCTGGCCTGCCCACGAGTTGATGCACGGCGCGCTCAGCGTGGTCGGGCGGTTCGGCGTCTCCGACGGAGCCTTCCCCCAGTGACGAATCCGCCGCTCGCGGCCCCCGACCAGAACGGCTTCGTCGTCGAGCTGGAGCAGTTCTCCGGCCCACTCGACCTGCTGCTGCACCTGATCCGCGAGGACGAGGTCGACATCACCGACCTGCCGATCGCGAAGATCGCCGACCAGTTCCTCGCGGTCATCAACGAGCTGGGCTTGAACCAGGCGGCGGACTACCTCGAAATGGCGGCGCGGCTGCTGCGCATCAAGGCACAGCTGCTGCTGCCGCGCCGCGTCGGGGACGACGAGTGGGAGGACCCGCGAGCGGAGCTGGTGCGCCGGCTGCTCGAGTATCAGCAGATCCGCGAGCTGGTGGACTGGCTGGGCCAGGCGGCCGCCCGGCGCGCCGAGCAGTTCGGGCGCGGCTTCGCCCCGGAACCTGCGGCGGCCCCTCCCGCGCCCCTGGTGATCGAGCTGAACGACCTGCTCGCGGCCGCGGAGCGAGTGATCGCGCTCATCCCCGAGCCGATGCTGCACCGCGTCGTGCCGCGGCCGCTCGATGTGGAAGGCGCCACGGCGCGGATTCAGACGTTGCTCGCCGAGCGGGCGCAGTTCGAGTGGCTCGACGTGGTCGGCGCGCGGCCCGCCCTCGTGGACGTACTCTCCGCCTTCATCGCCCTGCTGGAGCTCGCCAAGCGCGGGTCGCTCAAGCTCCGCCAGGACGGTCCCTTCGCGCCGATCGTGATCAGCCGTGAGCCCCCTCGCCAGGCTGCTTGAGGCGGCGCTGTTCGCGGCGTCGCGCCCGCTCACGGTCGAGGATCTGCTGACCCTCGAGCCCCAGGCGGGGGAGTCCGTGGTGCGCGCCGCGCTGCGCGAGATCCGCGACGCCTACGCCGCCGCGGACCACGGCGTGGAACTGATCGAGATCGCCCAGGGGTGGCAGTTCCTGACGCGCCGTGAATACGCCGAAGCGATCGAGCGCGCCCAGTTTGCGCTGCGCCCGCGGCGGCTCAGCCCCGCGGCGCTCGAGACGCTCGCCATCATCGCCTACCGCCAGCCGGTGGGACGGCTCGAGGTGGATGAGATCCGAGGCGTCGACTGTGGCGCGGTGATCGACAAGCTCGTGGAACGGGGACTGGTGGAGGTCGTGACCCGGGGCGAGGGTCTTGGCCGGCCGCTGCTGTACGGCACCACGCCGCAGTTCCTCGAGATCCTCGGGCTCAAAGACCTGGACGAGCTGCCGCGGCTGGAAGAGCTGTCGGTGGCGCTGCGCCCCCCCCCGGCCGCCACCGCCGAGTCGGAATGACCCTGATGCGCCTGCAGCGCGCCTTGGCGCGCGCGGGCGTGACGTCGCGGCGCAAAGCCGAGGCCTTGATCCGCGCCGGCCGCGTGCGCGTGGACGGCGCCGTGGCGGCGCTCGGCTCGAGTGTCGACCCGGCGCGGCAGCGCGTGACCGTGGACGGGCGGCGCGTTCGCCCGGCGCCCGTCGCGTGGCTCGCGCTCAACAAGCCCGTCGGCTACGTGGTGACCCGGAGCGACCCCGAGGGGCGACGGACCGTCTACGACCTCCTCCCCAACGTTCCCGGGCTCACGTACGTTGGACGGCTGGACGTGATGACATCGGGGCTGCTGCTGCTGACCACGGACGGCGCGGCGGCGCACCGGCTGATGCACCCGCGGTTCGCGGTCCCGCGGACCTACTGGCTGCGAGCGCATGGGCTCGGCGCGGCGGAGCTGGAGGCCGCACTGAAGCGTCCGCCGGCGATCGACGGCCGTCCGGTCCGCGTGCTCGACTCGCGCGTGCGCCCCGCCGCACAGAGCGTCGAGGTGGAGCTCACCCTCGCCGAGGGTCGGCAGCGCATCGTGCGACGGCTGGCGGAGGCGCTGGGCCTCAAGGTCGAGTGGCTCCACCGGGTGGCGTATGGGCCGGTGCGTCTCGGGCGACTCGCCGAGGGCAAGCATCGGCGGCTCTCCCAGCACGAAGTCGAGGCCATCGAGCGACTCCATGGAACTGCGTGATCGGACGGCGATGATTCTCGGAGGGAGCGGGCTCGTCGGGCACGCCGTGGCCCGTCGCCTGCTCGCCGCCGCGCCCCGGCGGATCGTGCTCGTGGCGCTGTTCGAGGGGGAGGTGAAGGCCACCGCGCAGGCGCTCGAGCCCTATCGCGGCCGGACCGCCATCGCCGTGGAGTGGGGCAACGTCTTCGTGCCGGCGGCGCTCGCGCGGCTCGAGCATGGCGCCATGGTGGCCGACGCCGAGCACCGGGCGCTGCTGGTGCGCGACGTGTTGGGCGAGCTCACCGACGATGTCTTGCACCGCAGCTTTCTCTATCAGCTCCTCATGAAGTACCGCCCCGACGCGGTCGTGGACAGCATCAACACCGCGACCGCGTTCGCGTATCAGGACGTCGTGAAGAGCGCGCAGGAGTTGCTGACGCTCGCGGCCGCGGGCACGGTCGATCGCGCGGCCGTCGAGCGGCACGTGTTGGTGCTCCCCACGCCGCAGCTGATCCGGCACGTGCAGCTCCTCGTCGAGGCGCTGCGGCGGGCCGAGACCAAGGCCTACGTGAAGGTGGGCACCAGCGGCACGGGCGGGATGGGCTTCAACATCCCCTACACGCACTCCGAGGAGCGCCCCAGCCGGACGCTGCTCGCCAAGTCGGCGGTGGCGGGTGCGCAGTCGTTGCTGCTGTTTCTGCTGGGACGCACACCCGCCTTGCCCGCGGCGGTGGAGATCAAGCCGACCGCCACGATCGGGTGGCGCGAGATCGGCTTCGGGCCGATCCGGCGCCGGGGCAAGCCGATCCCGCTGGTCGACTGCCCCGAACCGGTCCCGCTGGCGGACGCGTTCCGCGCCGACGCCAAGCCGTGGTGCGATCTCGGAAGACCGCTCGAGGGCGTCTTCATCGACGTGGGGGAGAACGGGCTGTTCGCGCGGGACGAGTTCGAGACCGTCACGGCCCTCGGCCAGATGGAGTTCATCACCCCGGAAGAGATCGCGGACTACGTGCTGATGGAGCTCGAGGGTCGCCCCACCGGCCGCGACGTCGTCGCCGCGCTCGACGCCGCGACGGCCGGCCCGACGTACCGGGCCGGTGTGCTGCGGGCACACGCCCTCGAGCAGCTGCGGGCGCTCGAGCTCCAGACCAAGAGCCGCAGCGTCGCCTACGAGATGCTGGGGCCACCCCGGCTCACCAAATTGCTGTGGGAGGCGCACCTGTGCGCGCTGCTGCGCCCCAGCGTGCAGGCGCTCGCCCGGTCTAACGCGGAAGATCTCGCGACCGCGGCTCATGACCTGGTGACCCGCGACGCGGCGCTGCGCCGCCATATTCTGTCGGTCGGGATCCCCATCCTCGCGCCGGACGGGGAGGCCGTGTACCGCGGCCCCACGGTCGCGGTCGCGGTCGCGGGTGACGGGACGGACCCGCACGCCCCGGCGGCGCGGGGCTGGGTAGACCTGCGTCCCGAGCACTTCGGGACGTGGATCAAGCGGGCACGAGAAATGGTGGCGCAGGCGGAGCGGCGCCCCGGGCGCGCCGCCGAATCGGGCTCCGGCGTCGACTGGACGGCGCTCGGCGCCGACGACGCCATCGAGCCGGCGCGGTTCGCCACCTGGGTGTTCCGCTACGAGGACCGAGGGGAGCGCATCAAGCGTTGACGCATGGCTCTCGATACCGCAGCGATCGACCGCGCGCTCGGCGCCATCGGGACGACGTTCCGCCTGACGCGGCTCTACCCGCCCAGTCACCCGGCGGTGGCGGAAGCGCTGCGCCAGATCGCCGAGACGCTGCCCACCCTCGCGGCGCTCGGCACCGTCGAATGGAAGGTCGGCGTCACGGGGCTGCACTGGCAGGGCCAGCACTTGCTGCCGCGCAACAGCCAGATCGCCGAACTGGCGGGCCTGCTGTACGCGCGCGGCGTACGCGCGGTGACGCTCGGCCCCGGCATGACTCCCGATCAGGTACTGGCGCTGTTCGAGGTCGCCGTCGGCACCATCCCGCCCGACGACGCGACGCTGGGGCGCGTCACGCTGACCCTGGGGCGTCGCTCCTCGACGCGGCTCGAGCCGCTACGCACGCCGACTCCGGGGCAGGGTGTCCCGGCGGTGCCGGACGCGGCGCCGGCTGCCGGGAAGCCGCCGCCGGCGGTCGCGGCCGTCTCTCCACCGCCGGCCGCGGGGGGAGGGGGGGGGGGGGGGAGCCACGTGTTCCGGCCCGACGTCCTTCCCCCCGAGGTCGAGGCGCACCGCGCCATCGGGGCACTCAGGCCGGCGGCGCCGGCGGAGGAGCAACGCGCCGCGATCCAACAGCTCAACGCGCTCGCGCCCGGGCTGCTCGAGCGGCGCGAGGTCACGACAGTGGCGGAAGCGATCGCGGCGCTCGACCGGCTGCTCCCGAGCGTGACGGATCCCGCGCTGGTCGAGGCGATCGACCAAGCGGCGGTCGCCCTCACGGACCGCGCGCTGGTCGAGCGCATGGTGCAGCGGCTGGGCGAGCCGCGCGTGCCGCCCGAGGAGCGTGAAGCGTTGGTCGCGGCGGTCGGAGCGCTCGCGGCGTTGTCTCTGACCCTCGTGCTCGAGGCGTTCGTCGGCACGCCGCTCGATCGGCGGGCGCCTTATCGCGCGGTGGTCCGCCGGGCGGCCGATCGGGCGGTCGAGCCGCTGCAAGGCCGGCTTGCGGATAAAGATCCGCATGTGGTCGCCGCGGCGGCTGAGTTTCTGGGACTCACGGGGAGCCCCCACGCCGTGCCGCTGCTGGTCTCGCTCACCCACCATCGATCCGAGTTCGTGCGGGAGGCGGCCCTGGTGGGGCTGGGGGAGGCGGGAGGCTGGGAGGTCTCCCGGCCGGCGATGCCCGCCTTGAAGGACGAGAGCGTCGCCGTGCGCATGGCGGCGGCCCGGGCGGTGGCAGCGGGGGGGGACCCCGCGTCGTCCACGGTGCTGATTCGACGGCTGGACCAGGAGCCCGACGAAGGGGTACAGGCGGAGTTATTGCGGGCGATCGGCCGGCTCGGCGCGCAGGAGGCGCTCGAGGTGCTCGCCCGGCATGCCGAGCCGGGCGGACGGATGAGCCGGCGCAGCCCGACGGTGCGCGCTGCGGCGGTGGAGGCCCTGCGTCACATCGCGCGCCCCGAGGCGCGCGGCCTGTTGGAACTCTACAGCAAGGACAAGGAGCCAGCGGTGCGGAAAGCGGCGGAGGCGGCGCTGAAATGACCACGCGCACGGTGAAGTCGAGCGACGCGGCGCTCGCGCAGACGATCACTCGCGAGGTCGCGAAGCGAGTCGTCGGGCAGGAGCTGATGGTCGAGCGCCTGCTCGTGGGGCTGCTCACGGGTGGGCACATCCTGCTCGAGGGGGTGCCCGGCCTGGCGAAGACCCTCGCGGTGCGCACGGTGGCGGAGTGTCTGCGCATCGCGTTCTCGCGCATCCAGTTCACGCCGGACCTGCTCCCGGCCGACGTAATCGGCACGATGGTGTTCGACCAGAAGAGTCAGGAGTTCTATCCCAAGAAGGGCCCGTTGTTCGCGAACCTGGTGCTCGCGGACGAGATCAATCGGGCGCCCGCCAAGGTGCAGTCGGCGCTGCTCGAGGCGATGCAAGAGAAGCAGGTGACGATCGGCGGGGAGACGTTCTACCTGGGCGAGCCGTTCCTCGTGCTCGCGACGCAGAACCCGATCGAGCAGGAGGGCACCTACCCGCTGCCCGAGGCGCAGCTCGACCGCTTCATGCTCAAAGTCCGGGTGGAGTACCCGACGCGTGACGCGGAGAAGGAGATCGTCGCTCGCATGGCGTCGGGCCGGCCGATCGAGGTGCAGCGCATCGCGGAAGCCGACGACATCCTGGCCGCGCGCAGCGCCATCGCCGAGCTGTTCATGGACCAGAAAGTCGTGGATTACATCGTGGATGTGGTGCGCGGCACGCGCGAGCCGCAGGCGATTGGGCTGCCCGAGCTGAAGCCCCTCATCGCGTTCGGCGCGAGCCCCCGGGCGTCGATTTACCTCGCGCAGGCGGCGCGGGCCCATTCGTACCTGCGCGGTCGCTCCTACGTGGTCCCGGAGGATGTGAAGGCCATGGCGTTCGACGTGCTGCGCCACCGCGTGCTCCTCACCTTCGAGGCGGAGGCCGAGGACATGGACCCCGACCGGGTGATCGCGAAGATCCTGGAGGCGGTGGACGTGCCGTGATGTACGAAGGACGCGAGCGCCGGCGAGCCGCGCCGTCCCCGGTCCGGGCGCGCCGCCGGACGGTCACCGCCGAAGTCCTCCGGCAGGTCAAGGGGATCGAGCTCCGCACCCGGGCTCTCGTCAACACCCTCTTCACCGGCGACTATCGCTCCGTGTTCCGCGGGCAGGGTATCGAGTTCGCGGAAGTGCGCGCCTACCAGCAGGGCGATGACTTCCGCGCGATCGACTGGAACGTGTCGGCCCGCATGGGGCATCCGTTCGTGAAGACGTTCCACGAGGAGCGCGAGATCACGCTGCTGCTGGTGGTGGATCAGTCCGGCTCCTGCCAGTTCGGGCGCCCCTACACCAAGGCGGGCCTCGCGGTCGAGGTGGCCGCGGTGCTTGCGCTCGCCGCCGCGCGCCACAACGACCGGGTCGGCGCCCTCACGTTCGCGGACAAGGTCGAGTTCGTGGTCCGGCCCAAGAAGGGCCGGCCCCACGCGCTCCGGGTGATCCGGGATCTCGTGGCCTTCGTCCCCCGCGGCCAGGGGACCAACCTGAGCGAGGCGCTGCATTACGCGACCAAGCTGCTCCGGCATCACGCGATCGTCGTCGTGTTGTCCGACTTCCGGGCGGACGGCTGGGAGGAGCCGCTGCGGCGGCTCGCCGCCGACCACGACGTGGTCGCGATCACGATCGATGACCCCCGCGAGGTGCAGCTCCCTGACGCGGGCTGGGTGGACCTGGAGGACGCGGAGACCGGCCAGCGGGTGCTGCTCGACACCAGCCACGGCGCCACGCGCACGCGGGTCCGCGTCGCCGCCGAGCGGCAGATGCAGCTCCGCACCCGGAAGCTGATCCAGGCGGGCGTGGACCGGGTCGCCCTCCAGACCAGCGTGCCGTACGGTCCGCTGCTGCGGCGTGCCTTCGCCGAGCGGGCGCGGCGGCTCAAGCGATGATCGGGGTGCTCCCCGTCGTCCTGGGCATGGCGGTCCAAGCCGGAGCGTGGCAGGCGAGTCCCGCCAGTGCCACCGTCGGCGACACCATCTGGCTCGAGCGGACGATCCCGGTCGCGGGGGGCTGGCGGGTCCGCGCCGGCAAGCTCGAGCCTACCTCGGACGTCGAGCCGCTGAGCGACCCCGTGGTGCTGCGCAGCCCGACCGGCTGGGTGGTGCGCTACCCGGTGGTGGCGTGGTCGCCGGGCCCGCACCGGGTCGAGCTGCCCCCGATCTGGCGACTCGGCCCGGACGGGCGGGCCGACTCGACGACGGGCGGCGTAGCGACGCTGAGCGTCGCCAGCGTCCTGCCCGACACACTGCGGCGGCCCGAGCCGAAGGGCCTGATCGGCCCGCTGCCCCTCGAGCGCCGTAACCCGCTCCCAGCGCTCGTCGCCACCGTCCTCGCCGCCGGCCTGGTGGGCGTCGGGATCGCGTGGCGCCGCCGGTCGCCCCGGGAGGTGGCGGCCCCACCTCCAGTTCCACTGGAACCTGAAGTCCCCGACGCCCGCTGGCTTGCGGCCGGGGAGCCGAAGGCGGTGGCCGCGCGCGCGATATGGCGACTGCGGGCGGCGCTCGCCAGCGCCGTGCCCGCGGCGCATCCCGCACTGAGCACGGCGGAGTGCCTGGCGACGGTCGAGCGGGCGCGCCCCGACATGCCGCTCCGCGAGCTACGCGACCTGCTGGAACAGTTGGACCGCGTGGCGTTCGCGTCCGCCCATGGCACCGACGTCGCCGCACTCGCCACGATGGCACACCGGCTGGCGCGCGAGGTCGCGGGGGGCGCGCCGTGAGCTTCGCACGGCCCTTCCTGCTGCTCGCCCTCGGCGCGCTGCCCCTGTGGTGGTGGCTGCGTGCCCGGCGGCTCGCGGGCCTGCGCGGTACCCGCATGAGCGACGTGCGACCCTCGGCGGGAGCGGGGGAGCGCCTGTGGATCGCGCGCCTGCCGGTCACGCTGCGGAGCGTATGCCTGGCCGCCTGGGTCGTCGCCGCGGCGGGGCCCCGCGTGGGGGCGGCGCGCGGCGAGACGCGCAGCGAGGGGATCTCGATCGTCCTGTGCGTGGACCTGTCGAGCAGCATGCTGTCGGAGGACTTCGCGCCGGCGAACCGGATCGACGTGGCAAAGCAGACCGCGATCGAGTTCGTCCGAGCCCGCAGCTCGGACCGGATTGGGCTCGTCGCGTTCGCGGCGCAGGCGCTCACGCAGGTCCCGCTCACGACCGACTACGCCGTGCTCGAACAGGCATTGCGTGACCTGAAGGTCGGCATCCTGGAGGACGGGACGGCCATCGGCACGGCGATCGCCACCGCCGCCAACCGGCTGCGCCGCGCGCCGGGCAAGACCAAGGTGATCGTATTGCTCACCGACGGCGTCAACAATCGCGGCACCGTCGATCCGCGCACCGCGGCCGAGGCGGCTGCCGCGTTCGGCGTCCGGATCTACACGATCGGGGTGGGGACCCGGGGCCAGGCCCCGGTCCCCATGGGGCAGGGGCTCGAGGGACTGCGCTACCAGATGATGCCCGTCGAGATCGACGAGCCCCTGTTGACCGAGATCGCCTCCATGAGCGGCGGGCGCTATTTCCGCGCCACCGACACGGAATCGCTGCGTCACATTTTCGAGGAGATCAATCGGCTGGAGAAGTCGAGCGTGGAGCAGGTGGTGTACCGTCGCTTCGACGAAGCGTTCCGCGCGCCGCTCGCGCTCGGGCTCGTCGCCCTGGCGCTCGAGATCGTGCTGTCCGCGACGTTCGCGGTCCGAGTGCCCTGATGAGCTTCGACGCCCCCGTGGTGCTGGCGCTCGCGCCCCTGGTTGGCGGGGCGGTGTGGTTCGCCGCCGCGTGGGCGCGGCGCGCGCGTATCCGGCGAGCCGGCCTGTGGTCGGAGGAAACCGTGCGCCGGGCCATCGCGGCCGGACGGCTCGGCCCGACCGCCCTCTCGATCGCGGCGTTCCTGGGCGTCGTCGCGTTGGCGGGGCCGCGCTGGGGCGAGGAGCGGATCGTGGCGGAGACCCGGGGCCTGTCGCTCGTCGTCGCGGTGGACATTTCCCGCTCGATGCTCGCCGAGGACGCGATCCCGAGCCGCCTGGGGCGCGCGCTGCGCGAGGCGCGGCGCCTCGTCCAGGACCTGGAGGGCGACCGTATCGGCCTGGTCGCCTTCGCCGGCTCGAGCTACATCATGTCGCCCCTCTCGATCGACGGCTCGGCGATCACGCTCTACTTGGACGCGCTCGATCCCGATGTAGCATCCGAGGGTGGGACCGGGCTGGCCCCGGCGCTGCGCCAGAGCGGGGAGCTGTTGCGCGCGGGCTCCGACCTGGCCGATCGCGTCCTCGTCATGTTCACCGACGGCGAGGCACACGATACCCTCGCCGCGATCGTCGCGCAGGCGCAGCGGCTTCAGGCCCTCGGGATCCGCTTGATCCTGGTCGCCGAAGGCGGTCGCGCGCCTGCCCGGATCCCGGTGCGCGACGAGCGTGGGGCGCTCGTGGCCTGGCAGAAGGATGACGCAGGCGCGGTCATCGCGACCTCGCGTCGCGACGACGTCCTCGGAGCCGTGGCGGACGCCGCGCAAGGCACGCTCGTCGCCGCGGATCTCCCGGACCAGGCCGGCGCGGTGCGCGACCTGGTCGCGTCCTACAAGCGCGCTCGCGCCAGCGAGGCGCGCGCCGAGCGTGGCCGGCCGCGCGCCTGGCTGCCCCTGATGCTCGCCGTGTCGCTGCTGGCGGTCCAGGCCGCGTCGCGTCGCACCGCGGCGCTGATAGGGCTGGTGTTGCTCTGTCTCGTCGCGCCGCGCCGGGGGAAGGCCCAGCAGCCACGGCGGCCCCGCTCGCCCGCCGAGCGCGCCTGGGACCACCGCGATCTCGCTCATGCCCGCGACGCCTACGTCGCCGAAGTCCCGCAGCGCGGCCAGGACGACACCGCGTGGTTCAACGCCGGCAGCGCGGCGCTCGCTGCCGGGGACGTCGAGACGGCGCAGGCCGCCCTCGGACACGCCGCCACGTCGCTCGACCCCGAGCTCCGTTTCCGGGCGTTGTACGATCTCGGACTGCTGGGACTGCGCCAGGCGGTGAGCGACAGCGCCAGCCGCGACGCCCACCTGGCCGACGCCGAGCGCGCGTACCGGGAGGCGCTGCTGCTCCAGCCCCGTAGTCTCGCGGCCAAATGGAACCTCGAGCTCGCGGTGCGGCGGCGCGGCGGCAGCAACAGTCAGAACAACCCACCGCCCGCGGGCGGTGGTGGAGGTGGCGGCGCACCGTCGGGCGGTGGCGCGGCGGCCGGCGGCGGTGGGGCGGAGGGAGGCGGCTTGAGCCAGTCCCAAGCGGATCAGATCCTGCGGTCGATCGGTCAGGAGGAGCTGAACACGCGGCGTGACCGCACCGGCCACATGCGGCGCGTGCTCGAGCCCGGAGTGAAGGATTGGTGACTGGGGCGCTGTGGCTCCTGGCCCTCCTGCAGGGAGCGCCGCCCGACGTCACGGCGCGCGTGGACCGCGCGCGGGTCACGGCTGGCGACGAGCTGCGGCTCACGGTGCGCGCCCGCAGCCGCACTGCCGAGCCGGTGACCGTCGTGCTCCCGGCGCTCACTGGCTTCGCGATCACGGGCTCGCGCGAGGTCACTGAGGTGACGATCGAAGGGGTCGGCGCGCCGATCCGCACGACGACCCGCGAGCTCGCCCTCCGGGCCCAGCGCCCCGGTACGCTCGTGATCGGTCCGGTGCGGGTGCGGCAGGGCGGTCACGAGGTGGCGACCGCGCCAATCGCGGTCACGGTGGACAGCGCCGCCGTAGGACTTGCGACCACGCTTTCCCCCATTGCGCGCAGCTTGCTCGACGCGGCCCCGCCGCCCGGGCGCAACGACCGTGTGGCACTCACGGTGATCGTCCCCGGCGACTCGGTGCTGGTGGGCCAGCAGGTGGACGTGATCGCGGCGGCGTGGTTCCCGCGGGAATTGCGCGAGCGCCTGCGCCGTGCGCCGATCTTGACGATGCAGACGCCGGAGGGCGTCTGGGCATATCCCGGGGCGGCACCGGCGGCGGTGGCCGCGTCGCGCCTGGTGCGCGGCCGCTGGATGGACCTGTTCGTCGCGCATCAGGCCGTGTTCCCCCTTACGCGGGGCCCGATCGCCATTCCGCCGGCCGTGGTCGATTACGCGGTTCCGGTGAGCTTCTCCTTCTTCAGCCGCGAGGACCGCTACTCGCTGCGGAGCGATACGGTGTCGCTCACCGCGCTGCGGCTCCCCGCAGCGGGACGGTCCGGGGGGAAAGACCAGCGTGTCGCGGCGCAGGGACTGACGCTCGACCTCGCGATCGAGCCGGTAAACGGTCGGGTCGGCGAGCCCATCGACGTGACGGCCCGGCTCACGGGGGTGGGCAACGTGGCGCTCTGGCCCGAGCCCGCGATCCCCTGGCCCTCGGGCTTTCGCGCCTACCCCGGCGAGACGGGCATGCGGGTGGAGCCGCGCGACGGTCGGATCGCGGGGACCAAGACCTTTCATTATCTGGTCGTCCCCGACTCCACGGGGTCGTTCCTGGTGCCCGAGATCCGCTACCCCTACTACGACATCGCCGCGGGGGCGTACAGCGCGGCGACCGCGGCGCCCCGTGCGGTGGCGGTCGCGCCCGGCACCGAGCCGCGCCCCGCCCGCGCGCTGCCGCCCCTGATGCCCGGTGCGGGGCCGGTGTGGAGTGACGCCCTGGCGCGCGCCCTCGCGCCCTGGGGTTGGCTGGCGCTGCTCGTCGGTCCGCCGCTCGGCGTGTGGCTGCGGCGTCGCCGCGCGGCGCCCCACGACGCCACCGGCGATGAGATGTCTGGGGCGGGAGGCGCCGGGAGCGATGGGGGACCAGCCCGACCCGGCAGGCTGGGACGGCTGGAGCATGAGTTCCACGGTGTGCTCGCGAGCCATGTCCCGGACGCGCGCGCACGCGATGGAGATGGCTTGGCGCGGGCGTTGCGGGCCGCGGGCGTGGAGAGCGCCGTGGCGGATCATGTCATGCGGTTGCGAGACCGGTTGCGGGCGGCGCGCTACGGGCCGCGCGGCCTGGGCGACGCGGCGGAGCTTGCGGCGGAGCTCGCGCAGGTGCTGCAGGTGCTGGGGGCCGAGCCCGCGGGCCGGCGCGGCCGCGTCGGCGTGGGGTGGGGAGGGGGGGGAGGGGGGGGAGTGGGGGGGACAGCCACGCTGCTCGCACTCGTGCTGCTGGCGCGCCCCGGGGGTGCGCAGGAGCCGAGCGCCGAGGCGTTGTACCAGGCGGGGGCGCTCCGCGCCGCGGCGGACTCGTTCGCGGCCCGCGCGGCGGCGCAGCCGCGCGTGCCGGCGCACTGGTACGACCTCGGCGCCACCCTGTACCGCGCGGGTGCGGATGGCAAGGCCCTCGCGGCGTGGGCGCGGGCGGGGCGGCTCGCGCCTCGGGACCGGTTGATGGTGCGCGCCCGCGAGCTGCTTCCCGCGCCCGACGCGGCGAGCGATCCGCTCCTCGCCACCGGTGTCGCCACGCCGGCGGAGTGGGCGCTCGCCGCCGCCGTCCTGTGGGTGGTGCTGTGGGGTGCGGTGATGGCGCGCGCGCGGCGTGGCGTGGTCGCGGGGCTCGCCGCGCTGGTCCTCGGGGCGGGCGGGCTGGCGTGGCGCGCAGCCGCGCGCCGCACGCAACCGCTCGCGATCATCGTCGCCTCGGGCACGCCCGTACGGGTCGCGCCCTACGGGGCCGCGAGCCCCGCCACCGCGCTGCAGGCGGGAGCAGCGCTGCTCGTGGTGCGGCACTACGGCGCTTGGCTCGAGGTGCGCCGCGTCGACGGCGTGCGTGGCTGGGTGCTCGCCTCCGAGGTCGTCCGCCTGTGACGGCGCGGATCGCCGTGCTCGCGCCTCAGGTCGCCGATCAGATCGCCGCGGGCGAAGTGGTCGAGCGCCCCGCGTCGGTCGTAAAGGAGCTCATCGAGAATGCGCTCGACGCCGGCGCCCGCTCGGTCCGCCTCGAGATCGAAGACGGCGGGAAGAGCTTGATCCGCGTGAGCGACGACGGCGCGGGGATGAGCCGGGAGGACGCCGAGCTGGCCCTGTCGCGTCACGCCACGAGCAAGATCCGCGAGGCCGCCGACCTGATCGGCGTGGGGACGTTCGGGTTCCGGGGGGAGGCGCTGCCCGCGATTGCGTCGGTGTCGCGCTTCGAGCTGGAGACATCGCCCGACGGCGCGAGCGGCACGCGCGTCCGCGTCGCCGGGGGCCGGCGCGAGTCCGTGGAGGATGCGGTGCGACAGCGGGGCACGACGGTCACGGTGCGAGGGCTGTTCTTCAATACGCCGGCGCGCCGCAAGTTCCTGCGCGCTCACGCGACGGAGACGCGGGCCATCGTGGAAGCCGTCACGGTGCTCGCGCTCACCCGCCCGGACGTCGCCTTCGCCCTCACGAGCGACGGCCGCGTCCTGCTCGACCTCCCCCCCGCGGCGCGACCGAGCGACCGCGTCCACGCGCTGTGGGGCGCCCGGCTCGCCGATACCCTGCTGCCCCTGACGCACCGGGAAGGGCCGCTCGAGGTGCGCGGGTTCGCGCAGCGGCCGGCCCAGGCGAAGCCTGCGGGACGGAAGGGCTACGTGTTCGTGCGCGGCCGGCCGATCCGCGATCCGTTCATCCTGCGCGCCGCGGAGGCGGGGTATCGCTCCACGCTCGCGCCCGGCGATCGGCCCTCGCTCGTGCTGTTCCTCGATCTCCCGGGCGACGCCGTGGACATGAACGTGCACCCGGCGAAGCTCGAGGTGCGGTTCCGCGAAAAGTTCTTCGTCGAGAAGACCGTGGAAGAGGCGGTGCGGCGAGCGCTGGGGCCCTTGGCTGCCGCCGCTCCACTAGGTGTTGGGGGCGAAACGACAGGTGTCGGGTTCCAGGTGTCGGGTGTCGGGGGTTCCGGCTCGACGCTCGAAATCTTTCCGGGTGACTCCCTGACACCCGACACCCGACCCCTGGCACCTCTGCTTCAGGTCTTCGACACCTACCTCCTCTTCCAGACCGACTCTGGGGTCGCGATCGTGGACCAGCACTCGGCGCACGAGCGGGTGTTGTACGAGGCAGTGATGCGCCAGCTCTCGGGCGACGGCGCGCCCGCGCAGCGCTTGCTGTTGCCGCTCACGCTCGAGTTCGCGGCGCCGGAGCTGGAGGCGATCGAGGCGCACCGCGAGCTGCTACGCCGCGTGGGATACGAGATGGAGCCCTTCTCCGGACGCACCGTCGTGATCCACACGGCGCCGAACCCGCACCCGCGGTTCGACGCGGCGCGCTGCCTCCAGGAGCTCGTGGCCGATCTCGCGGGGGGACGGCTCCGGGGAGGGGCGAACCGGCTGGAGCGGTTCGCGGCGACGTTCGCGTGCCGCGCCGCGATCAAGGCCGGACAGCGTCTCGAGCCGGCGGAGGCGCGCGAGCTGGTCCGGCGGCTGCTCACGGCCACCCTCCCCGCCCACGACGTGCACGGGCGGCCGACCATCGTGCGGCTTCCGAGGGAAGAGCTGGAGCGACGGTTTGGACGGACCTGACATCCGGCCCCTGACACCTGTACTCGTAGGCCCCACCGCCGTCGGCAAGACGGCGGTGGCGGTCGCCTGGGCGGAGCTCGAGCCCGTGACCGTCATCTCCGCCGACGCGCGCCAGGTCTACCGGCACCTCGACATCGGGACGGCGAAGCCGGATCAGGCGACGCGCGCTCGTGTGCCGCACCTGGGGCTCGACCTGATCGCGCCCGGCGAGCACTACAGCGCCGGCCGGTTCGCACGCGACGCGGCGGGGTGGCTGGCCGACGTCCGTGCCTCCGGCCGCCAGCCCGTGATCGTGGGGGGGACGGGGTTCTACGTCCGGGCGCTGGCGGAGGGGTTGTTCCACGAGCCGCCGCTCGACGTCGCGCGGCGCGAGCGGCTGCGGGGCTGGGCCGGGCGCCTGCCTCCCGCCCGGCTGGCGCATTGGGCGGCGCGGCTCGACCGGCGGTTCGCGGGCGGCGGGCGCCAGCGGGCGGCGCGCGCCGTCGAAGTCGCGCTCCTCACGGGACGGCCGCTCGGGTGGTGGCAGGGGC
>Ga0209160_1001720_pt1 | contig 18442 bp, 17 predicted proteins | sample GraSoiAngelo_153_FD_186167 | JGI IMG/M metagenome (GOLD analysis project Ga0209160, IMG submission 186167) | Grasslands soil microbial communities from the Angelo Coastal Reserve, California, USA - 14_1009_12_40cm (SPAdes) (version 2) | ecosystem: Environmental > Terrestrial > Soil > Grasslands ... | reverse complement strand
GCGGGGACGAGCTCCCGATAGAGCTTCTCGAAGAAATCGAACGGCGTCTTGATTCCCAGGTCCTCGCTCACGGAGCTTGGGAGGATCAGGGCCTTGGCGCCCGTCTGACGCGCGATCTCGTCGATGATCGGTCTGTTCTGGTAGGTCTCTGCTAGGATGAGCTTAATTCCGCTCCGCTTCATGCGGTCGACCAGCGACGCCATGTAGGCCGCGCTGGGCGGCAGGGTCTCTTTCGGTTCGATATAGTCGAAGACCTTCAGGCCGTGTCGTCGGAGCAGATAGTTCCAGCTCCGGTGGTAGCTGATGAGCTGCATCCCCCGGAACGGCTCCATCTGCTTGTCCCACTCCTTGAGATGCTCGCCGAAGTGAGTGGCAAACCGGTCGTAGTTGGCGCGATAGAAGGCCGCATTGGGCAGGTCCACCTCGGCGTACTTGTCGGCGATGTTCTTCGCGATGATCGTCGTGTTGCCGGGATCGAGCCAGTAGTGGTGGTTGCCGAGCCGCATCGTACCGCCCACGCCGAGGTTGAGGATGAAGAATGGAGTCCCCTCGATCTCTTCCGACGCATACGGGATGATATCGATCCCGACCGAGCAGTTCACGAAGCCCGGGTGCCCTTCCATGATGTTCGCATTTCTTGCGTTGACGAGGGCCACGTCGAGCCAGCCCAGCTCGATCAGCTGCCCGTTGGCCACCAGGAGATCGGCCTTGTTGAACAGCACCGAGTAGCTCGGCTTGACTGCGATCGTGTGGGGATTCTGGGATCCCTTCACGATCCAGCTCAACTTGACTTTGTCCCCTCCGATCGATTTCGCGATCGCGCCATAATGCTCGAGCGTGGCGACGACGTTCAACGCCGTCTGTGCGCGCCGGGCTTCGGGACTGGGGACATCGGCGTCGTGCGCGGCGGAGCTGGCGACAAGGCACACAGCGGTGAGCGCGATCGCGGCACCGGCTAGCGAGCGACGTGTCTGCATTTGAAATTCTCCGGCTGCGGTTCACCCGCGGCTAGAACGGATCCAGGAACTTCCCGACGCCTGGCGTCACGGTGCCCAAACCAACGTTGAACTGGATGAAGACCGCATGGTACGGCAGATCCCGGCCCGATTGCGCGTGGTACTCGTACTGGACCCCGATCTTCGCAACCGACGAGAGCAGGTATCGCAGACCACCCGTGACGCGAAGGTCTTCGTCCTCGTTGCCCTTGGGGATTCCGACGTACTCGAAACGCCCGGTCACTTGCCAGTGGCGCGAGAACCGATAGCCGAGCTCCGTGAAGGCCCCACCGACCACGTCGCTGCCCATCTGAAGCCCCTTGTGGGCGCCCGCGACGACGATGGGGTCTTTACGGACAGCCCAGATGCCTTCGGTCAGCCACCGGATATACGGATAGGCCTGGGCGCCCGACTTCCAGCGATACAAAACGTCCCCTCCGATCAGATAGGTGCGGTCCTCGCTCTTGGGCTTGTTCTTGCCAATGGCCCCCGACGCCCCCAGAGAAAGGTCGGAATTGTCCGTCAGGTCGAAAAATGTCTCGACCCTCGGGAACACCACCAGGTCATCGGCCGTCTGCAGCGCAAAGGTCGGGGGCGTACTGGGGGTCGCGGCCGGGTACCCGTCGAGGGCGCCCTTGCTTTGTATCGCGAGCGAGAACTGGATGAATGGGGAGATCGGCGGTTGATAGGTCACCTCGGCGCCCAGCAGGTGCACACCGTCCGGGCCGAGGAACTTCACGTGGCTCAGCGGCAGATCGTCGAGAAACCATTCGTGGTCGTGAATCTGATTCAGCTGTCCGAACTTCACCCTGAACTGACCCACCGTCGCCTGGAAGTCGGAGAGCCACGGGGAAAACTCCCCGAGCTTGTGAAAGAAGAGGAAGGCTTCCTCGATGCTCGCCCGGTCCTGCTCGAAGGTCAGGAACATGGCGAACTTCAGCGGGAATTCTGCCGTCTCGCCAGTGAGTGAGAGGTCGAAGCTCGTCAGGTTGAACCCCTTTTGCTGCCGATCCCCGATCTTGTCGAAGTCGACCCGCTTGGGGTCGGAGAAGTTCACGTAGTCGACGTTGGCCTGCAGCGAGACGTCGATCAGGCCGAATCGGCTGAGGGTGAGCCCTTTGGTGTGAGCGCCGGCGTCGGGCGACCACGCGAGGATCACGAGCAGTCCGATCACGCCGAGCAGGAAGCCATGTCGCTTCATGGTTCCAGCCTCGAGAAGCGAGATGACGCTCGCGGTGCTTCGGTTCCTCATTAGTTCCTCTCGTCGTTAGGAACGAGAAGGCTCGGCATCGCGCACGGGCCGAGCCTAGCGAGGCGAACATGAAGATTCCCTGAAGACGAAATGGGTCTTTCCGGAGCCGGCCTCAAGCGCGCCCGGCCATCGACTGAGATTCGCCCTCGGCTCCGAAGCGGACGAGCATACACCGCGCCCCAACGTGCGACGAAGCTTGAAGCGTTAAGAAGAGCGGATGCTTACGAGACGGGTTCTGGCCAGGGGCCCAGACTGATGACGCTCGGCAATGGGGGAATGATTTCTTTCGGGGTGAACCGCACGATCGTGAAGCCGCCGAGGGGCGAGGTCGTGCCGCGTCGAATCCGCCGCTGAGTTCTGACGTGTCGGCGCTCCTCGGTCACGGGGCGCCTCATCGATCGGCGGTCACCGACCCGACGCTCCACAATCACCTTCACGCGCCGAACGCCGGCGAATGACCCCTGGAGACGCTCATAGAGCGTGCCGTTCCGGCGCACGACGATGAGCAATTCGACATCGGTAAACGATCGCGACGGAAACGATTCGAGCAACCGCTCCTTGTGGATTCCACAGACGCCGTGGGTCGGCGCCGGGTTTTCCAACGGTTCGCGCATGCCGAGATAACCCGGCTTTCCTTCGCGACGGCACCAGGCACATAGAAGATGCATTGTGACGATACGAGTGCTGCCAACGCCGTGCCAGCAGAGCATCGAGGCGCCGGCCGGCATTTGCTGGAGGACAATGTAAGGGTTGAGCGGGCCAAGACCGGCGAGTATTCTGACGCCATGACGACGCGGCGACCGCTCGTCGGCCTCGCCGATCTCGCCATCGATCGCGTCGCCGTCCAGGAGCTCGCGGCCTAGCGCGTGCTCACCATCGAGCACGCCCCACTTCTCTTCGGACGGGACCCCAGCCCGGGGCTCGTCGCCTTCGATCTCGCCGAGGGCGGACGCGCGATCCGCCTTTACCGACGCTCGGGCGCGGGGACGGTCACCGAGACCGCCCCCTTCTCGCCGTTCCTGCTGCTCGCCGACCCCGATCTGGTGAAGGGCGCGCCGGGCTTGCTCGACGTCGCCGTGCTGGAAGGGGCGGGCGCGCTGCGCTGGCGAGCGCGCTTCGGGTCGTGGGCCGACGCGCTCGGCGCGCGCGATCGCTGCCGGGATCAGTCGGGCCAGCTCTGGAACGTGCCCGGGGCGCCCTATCTCTTCCTGGCCGATTCGATCCATCAGTATCTTCTCCAGACCGGGCGGACCTCGTTCGGCGGGCTCGTCTTCACCGACCTCCGGCGTCTGGCGCTCGACATCGAGGTGATGACGACCGAGGGCCACGAGTTCCCGAGCGCCGCGCGGCCGGGCGATCGAATCATCGCGGTCGCGCTGGCCGATACGACCGGCTTTCGTCACGTCGTGCGGGGCGACCGGCTCGACGAGCGGCCGCTCCTGGAAGAGTGCTCTCGCATCATCCGCGAGCGCGATCCGGACGTGATCGAGGGCCACAACATTTTCCGGTTCGATCTGGAATACCTCGAGGCGCGGGCGCGCCTGCACCGCGTGGCGCTGGCCTGGGGACGGGGCGGCGAGAGCCTCCGCAGCCGGGTCGCGCGGCTTCAGATCGCCGAGCGTACGATCGGCTATCGGCGCTACGAGGTCGCCGGACGCCACGTGATCGACACGTGGATCCTCGCGCAGCTTCACGACGCCGGAACGCGTGACCTGCCCGGCTTCGGCTTGAAGGACCTCGCCCGCCACTTCGGCGTCGCCGCCGAGGGCCGCACCTACGTCGACGCCTCGCAGATCACACGTGAGTTCAGCCAGACGCCGGAGCGGCTCATGGCGTATGCCGCGGACGACGCCGTCGAGACGCTCGCCATCGCGTCGATCCTGGCCCCGCCGTATTTCGCTCAGGCCCAGACGGTGCCCTTCGACTATCAGTCGTGCACCTTGCGCGGCGCCGCGGCGAAGATCGACGCGCTCGTGCTCCGCGAATACCTGGCTCGCGGTCAGGCGGTGCCGCTGCCGGGACCGGTCGGTCCCGTCGGCGGCGGCTATACCGCGATCTGCCAGGAAGGCGTCGCGCGGCCCGTCTTGCATGTGGACGTCACCTCGCTCTATCCCTCGCTCATGCTCGCGAAGGCCATCGCGCCGGCTTCCGACACGCTCGGCGTGTTCCCGGAGCTTTTGCAGCACCTGCGCGACTTTCGTGTCCGCGCCAAGCGTCTGGCACGCGAGGCCCAGGAACCTGCGGAGCGCGCGCACCTGGGAGCGCTCCAGCAGTCGTTCAAGATCCTGATCAACGCGTTCTACGGCTACCTGGCCTTCAGCGGTGGGCACTGGAACGACTTCGACGCCGCCGACCGTGTCACCGCCGAGGGACGGGCCGTGGTCACCGCGATTCTCGCCGCGCTCGAGAAGCTCGGGGCCGTGCCCGTCGAGGCGGACACCGACGGCGTCTACTTCGTGCCGCCGTCCGGTCACTCGACGGCGGACGACGAGATTTTGCTCGAGCGGCTCACTGCGGGTTTGCCCTCGGGAATCCAGCTCGAGCTCGACGGCCGCTACGCGGCGATGTTCAGCTACAAGATGAAGACGTACGCGCTGCTCGACGAGCGCGGGCGCCTGAGCCTCAAGGGCTCGGCGTTCCGGTCGCGGGGCCTCGAGCCCTTCCAGCGTCAGATCATCGGCGAGATCGTCCGCTGCCTCGTGCACGGGCGCCGCACCGAGACTCGCGCGGTCATCGACCGATGGCTCGGCGACTTCGCGGCGCACCGGGTCGAGCTTCGCGCTTTCGCCCGGACCGAGACGCTCCAGGAATCGATCGAGGCCTACCGGGAGAAGGTGCGGATCGGCGCGCGCTCGGCATCGGCGGCGTACGAGCTCGCCGGCGCTTCCGGTCGCGCGGTGCAGCCCGGGGACCAGGTCTCCTACTACGTGGCAGGCCGCGGCCCCAACGTCACGGTGAACGAGTACGCGAAGCTCGCGAGCCTGTGGGACGCGGCGCGCCCAGACGAGAACGTCGAGTACTACCAGGCGAAGGTCCTCGAGATCTGGGATCGCTTCCGCGCCTTCGCGGATCTCGACGGCCTGAGGCCGCCGGCGGCGGAGACGGAGTCGAGCGCCCAGCTCTCACTCTTCTGAGGACGCGCTTGGTCGCCCGGGCCTTCGCGCCCGGGCTCGCTACCAGACCAGGCTCAGCTGACGGGGCGATCTCTGATCGGGGCGATCCGCTCGACGCCGAGCACTGAGCCCGATCTCGTCCGCCAGGCGCCGCACGCGCGCCTCTGTCTCACGCACGTACTCCGGCGGCGCATAGGCCGATCCGCGATAGAGGCGCTCGTACTCCGGGACCAGCCGCGGGAAGTCGATCGCCAGGAACTCGAAGAAGACCTCACGGGTGCCGGGCCTCAGGAAGAGCACGTTCGACTCGGCGCCGACCGCTCCCGCGTCTCGGGCCGCGACCAGCAGCGATCTCAGGTTGGACTCGTCGTCGGTCAGGTGGGGAAGGATCGGCATGACGAACAACCGAGCGGCCACGCCGGCTTCAGCCAGCTCTTTCATGGCGGCGAAGCGGAGGTCGGGCCGGGGTGCCCGAGGCTCGAGCCGGCGGGCCAGCGCCGCGTCGCGGGTGGTGATGGAAAGGTTCACCGTGACCTCCGCGGTTGCGGAGATCTCTCTGAGCAGGACGGCATCGCGGGTGACGAGCGTCGACTTGGTCGTGATCGACAGCTGCAGCCCCGGGACCACGCGAGCGGCCTCGAGGACCCGGCGGGTCACCTCGAACCTCGCCTCGGCAGGCTGGTACGGATCCGTCGCCGTTCCCATCGCGACGATCTGGCCGCTTCGCCGGGCTCGGCGCAGCTCGGCGACGAGCCTGTCGCGGTCGGCGTCCTTCACGTAGATCCTCCGTTCGAACGCGGAGGGGTCGTTCAGGCCGAGGAACTCGTGCGTGTAGCGGGCAAAGCAGTACCGACAGGCCATCTCACAGCCCCGATACGGATTCACGGTCCAGCCGAACGGCATCGGGCGGCCGTTGAACTTGTTCACGAGATCTTTCGATCGAAGCTCGTGATATTCAACGCCGCGCCGTTCATCGATCGTGACGCCGAGCCGCTCCGCCATTCCCGGAGACGGCACCCCCGGCTTCATCGCCTGTGCTCGCCTTAGAGTCGTCATCCGTTGAGTCCTCAGAGTAACAGAAAAGCCCGGGGATCGCTCTTGATCCCCGGGCTTCTTTCCTACTGTGTCGCTACCTGCGCCAACCTCCGCCGCCGCCTCCACCGGGCCTGGGCCCACGGTCCCCGCGAGGACCGCCGGCACCGGTGCGCTGCGGCTGTGGCCGCGCCTCGTCCACGACGAGGTTTCTGTCCCTGAAGAGCCGACCGTTGAGCATCTCGACTGCCTTGCCAGCTTCTTCCTTGGTCGCCATCTCGACGAACCCGAATCCGCGCGGCCGTCCGGTGAACTGGTCCGTGATGATCCGAACTGTCTCGACGGTTCCGGCCTGCTGGAAGAGCTCGCGAAGGTCCTCCTCGGTGGCCTGGAAAGAGAGGTTCCCGACAAACAACTTTGCGGCCATCGCTCGACCTCCTAGCCCTAGCGAAAGCGGCGGAAATAGGACGTTACTTCCGGGCTGTCCCGTGCTGGCGCAAAGATATATGACAACGCGTGACGCATGTCAAGGTGATCGGAAAACGCAAGAATCAGAGGTAGACGCCGCGAGTGGCGCCGCCGTCCACGGTGATGCACACGCCGGTGATGAACGAGGCCCGAGCCGACACCAGAAAGCAGACCAGATCGGCAATGTCCTCGGGAGTCGCGATACGCCTGAGCGGATAGTGGCTCGCCGCTTCGGCGCGCTGAGCCTCGACGGTCGTGCCTGCTGACGCCGCCTGCTGCGCGATGAGCGTCTCCCAGCGCGCGGTCGCCGTCGCCGCGGGCGACACGGCGGTGACGAGAATGTTCGATGGCGCGCCGAGGTCGGCGAGCCCTTTCGAGAAGTTTATGAGCCCCGAATTTGCGATGCCGCCCGTCAAATAAACCGGCGTCGGATTGCGCGCGGCGGCGCCGACCACGTTGACGATCCGCCCACCGCCCTGCGCCTGCATCATCGGAAAGACGGCGCGCGCCATCCGGACGTACCCGAGAATCTTCAGGCTCCAGTCCCCTGCCCACTGCTCGTCGGGGATCTTGAGGAAATCGCCGCCCCGGATCGCGCCCGCGTTGTTCACGAGGATGTCGATCCGGCCGAAGCGCTCCTGGACCGTCGCGGCGACTCGGTTCACCTCGTCGAGGCGGCTCAGGTCGCCCGGGACGATGAGCACCTCGGCGTTGCTCTTGGCCTTGATCTCCTGTGCCGTCTGCTCGAGCCGCGACTTGTCGCGCGCGCAGATCGCCACCCCGGCGCCTTCGGCGCCGAGGCCGAACGCGATGGCCCGTCCGATTCCCTGGCTTCCCCCTGTCACGAGCGCGGTCCTGCCGGTCAATTCGAGGTTCATGAGATCTCCCTTTCAGGCCTTGGAAATGCCGGGACCGTTTCCCAGTCGAGGTGAAAGAGCCGGTCGAGCGAGCGCCCTACCCCATGCCCGAACTTCTCGAGGTCGAGCCCGTCGAGTGTACGCCCCTGGATTCGACGGCGGCCTTCTTCGAGCAGCGCCCGGGCGCCGGCGAAGTTGCCGTTGGCCAGATGCTGATAGCCGACCGCGACCTGGATCAGCCCCTGGAGCGCCTCACGCTCGTCGCCCTCGGCCTCGCGCCAGGAGGGCTCCAGAAGCTCGTGCACCTCGAAGTAGAGATGCGCCTCGAAGAGCGTCGCGGCGGCGTCGAGGAGATCTGGGCGCGAGCGGATCGGCCGCGCCACACGCGCGGCCAGCGCGGCCTGGGCGCTCAGCGCGCGGGCCCGGACCAGAGGCCGGCACGCGAGATCATCGCCTTCCAGCCAGTCCGGGGATTCGTCGCTCTCGACGAGCGTCGTCAGCTCGCGGCGCGCCTCGGGCTTTTCGAGCGCGGCGAGAATGATCTCGGCGAGGCGGTTTCGGACCCGGAGCGGCGCCGTCGGGATCACACGACGCCCGCGGCGGCCGGGCCGGATGGAGTCTCGACCGGCGGTGGCGCCACGGGCTCGGGCGCGCTCGAGCGGTCCACCCGCGTCCCGGCGATCAGGTCGTGCAGGGCGCGCTTGTCGCGGCGGAGCCCCGCCATCACGAAGCCGAGCGTCAACGGCGCCGCCGAGGCGAAATACGCGATGAAGCGGAGGAGCGCGGCGCCGAACGGGGGCGGCCCGTCGTCGCCGCCGACGACGCGGACGCCGACGATCATCTTGCCGATCGTCTGGCCGGCGAGGCTATGTAGCACGGTCGTGTAGGCACCGGCGAAGACCACGGTGAAGAACGACGCCAGCGACCTGAACGACGCGGCGTTCTCGATGTCGCCGCCCCACACCCTGGCTCCGATGACCCTGAACGAGAGCAGCACGACGAAGAACACCCCGAAGTCGATGGCCGCGGCGACCGCACGAAGCCAGAAGCCCGCGGGGCGAGGCTGAATCATGCCGCGTATAATATCGCCATGATTTCGGTGCAGGACGGCCAAAATCTGATCCTCCGCCGGCTCCCCGAACCGACATCGCCGGAGATCGTCGCCGTCACGCGGGCGCGCGAGCGCGTGCTCGCGGAGGATCTGCGCGCGCCCTTCGACGTGCCGCCGACCGACAACTCCGCCGTCGACGGCTATGCGGTCGCGAGCGACGACGTGCCAACCGGCCGGACGCGTGAGCTGGACGTGGTGGCCGAGCTCGCGGCCGGCGCGGTGTTCGACGGCGCGGTGGCGTCGGGTCAATCCGTGCGCATCATGACGGGCGCGCCGATGCCGCGCGGCGCGGACACGGTGTATCCCCAGGAGCTGGTCGAGCGACGTGGCGACCGTCTGAGCGTCGGCCCCATCCCGAAGGGGGCCAACGTCAGGAAGCGCGGTGAGGACGTCCAGGCGGGGACGATCGCGATCGAGCGCGGGACGGTCTTGAGAGCACAGGAGCTGGGGCTCATCACGTCGCTCGGCCAGTGGCAGGTGCTCGTGCACCGCCGGCCGCGTGTCGCGCTCCTCTCGACCGGTGACGAGGTGGTCGAGCCCGGCACGCCACGCCGGGCCGGCCAGATCTACGACGCCAACCGCTTCACCCTGCGCGGATCGATCGAGCAGTGCGGCGGCGAGGTCATCGACCTCGGCATCGTCGCCGACGTGCGCGACGAGCTGCGGGCTCGGCTACTGGAAGCCGCCGGGGTCGGCGACATCGTGGTCACCTCGGGTGGCGTCTCGGTCGGCGTGCTCGATCTCGTCAAAGACGTGCTCGACGAGATCGGCGCGATCGACTTCTGGCAGGTTGCGATGCAGCCCGGACGCCCGCTCGCCTTCGGGCGCGTGGGCTCCGCGCACTTCTTCGGACTGCCGGGCAACCCCGTCGCGTCGATGCTCGCGTTCATGCTGTTCGTCCGGCCGGCGATCTACAAGCTGGCCGGCCGCCGGCGCCTCTTCCCCGACACCGCCGAGGCGACGGCGACCGAGGCGATGAGCAAGAAGAAGGGCCGCCGCGAGTTCAAGCGGGGCATCGTGCAATGGAAGGACGGCCGCTGGGAAGCGCGCACCACCGGACCCCAGGGTTCCGGTATCCTCTCGTCGATGGCCGCGGGCAATTGCCTGATCGTGCTCGAAGAGGACCGGGGCGACGTCGCGGTCGGAGAGACCGTCCTGGTCGAGCCGTTCTGATGACCCGCGTCTCGGTCGATCTCATCGATACGCTGGCGCCGATGGTCGAGACACGCGTGCGCGAGGCGGCGCGGCGACTGCCAGACCTGCGCTACGCCGACGTCCGCCTCGAGGTCACCGAGGGCAAGGGCGCCGGGGCCGAGAACGGCACCCCCAAGTACTCCGGCGACGACTACGGCTTCGCGCTCGGCGCCCGCGTGCTGGCCGGCGACCGGATGATCGCGCCGGGCTACGTCGGCCAGACGCTCGGCACCGCCGACCTCGACGATCTCGACCGGATCGTGCGCGAGGCGCTCGAGCGGGCCTATCGGCGCGCGATGGTGAACGGCGAGATGAAGGCCGATGCGCGCGAGAAGTTCGGGCCCCTGGGCGAGTCGCTGGCCGACACGCGCCTGCACCCGATCGAGGTGCGGCAGGACACGGTCGGCGCCGTGTATCGCGTCGACCCGCGCTCGATGGTGCTCGCCGACATGGTGCGCTATTCGACCGACGTCTCGCGCCAGGTCGCCGCCGTCGATTCCGGGGTCAAGTACAACTACGTCGGGACGATGACCGAGCTCTCGCGCGAGCTCTTCGTGTCGAGCGAGGGCGCGCGGATCGACCAGTCGTTCGCGCTCACCCTGGGCTCGTGCACGGTCGTCACCGTCGACGGCGAGGTGAGTCAAGATCTCTACGACGCGCTCGGGCACCAGCGCGGCTGGGAGATCCTGCTCGACGGCGTCGACGAGCCGGCGCTGTGCTTCCCGACCTTCGTCGACTTCGCGCTCGCCCTCGCGCGCGAGGGCGTGGCGCTCGCGGGCGCGCCGGTGCTGCCGACCTCGGAGCGCGAGGTCGTCGTGGTCACCGACCCGCACTACAACACGCTGGTGTCACACGAGATCATCGGCCACCCGGTCGAGCTCGACCGCGCGCTCAAGATGGAGACCGCCTACGCGGGGCGCTCCTGGCTCCTGGGCGGCCTCACCGAGCATCAGGTCGGCCGGCGCGTGGCCTCGCCGCTCGTGACGGCGTACTCCGATCCGGCGCTGCCGGGCTTCGGTCACTACAAGTACGACCACGAGGGCACGCCGGCGCGCCGGGTCGTCCACATCGACCGCGGCATTTTCCGCGGCTTCATGAACAGCCGGCAGACCGCGGCGATCTTCGGCGGCGAGCCCAACGGCCACTGGAAGGCGACCGACGCGTCGCTGGTGCCGCTGATCCGCATGTCGAACACCGTCTTCGACGTGGGCACGCGCTCGGCGGAGGACATCGTGAAGGAGGTCGACCACGGCTATTACGTCGCCGGCCACCGCACGCCGTCGATCGCCGAGAGCCGCGAGAACTTCCGCATCTCCGCGCGCGGCGTCTACGAGATCAAGCACGGCGAGCTCGGCCGGCTCTACCGCGACGGCGGCATCGCCGCCGACTCGCGTGACTACCTCATGAACGTCGACGCCGTCGGCACGGACTTCCGCCTGTACCCGATCCCCAACTGCGGCAAGGGACAGCCGATGCAGACCAAGCGGCTGGGTAACGGCGGTCCCACGATGCGGACCCGCGCGCGCGTGCTCGGGGGCTAGCCGTGCGCGGGGTGCTGATCGTCCTGGCGACTACCGGCATGCTGTTCGCCACCGCCGCGCCCGCGGCGCCGCCCGAATACCCGGTGAACTTCATCAAGGTCGACGAGCTCAAGGGGCTGCTCGACCGCGGCACCAAGGCGGACATCATCGACGTGCGACACTGGGAGGCCTATGAGGAAAGCCACATCAAAGGCGCGCGCTCGATGCCGTTGCGAGTCGTTCCCGACCGTGCGGCCGAGATCTCGAAGACAGGCCTGGTAGTCTTTTATTGAACGTGCCCGCACGCGCTGTCCCGGGGGGCCAGCGACATTCTGTACAAGCTCGGGTGGCGCAATCAACGTGTCCTCGAGGAGGGGCTTCCCGGCTGGATGGCCAAGGGCTATCCCGTCGGCGGACGGAATCCCAAGGCGCCGCCGGCGCACTGAGCAGGCGATGAGGACGGTCGACGAGCTGGCGAGGGCAAGCGAGGAAGCGCTGGCGCTCGTCGCGCGGCAGCAGGACGTTCGCGAGGCCGAAGTGTTCGTGTCCGCGAACTCCGCCGTGTTGACGCGGCTCAACTACACCTCCCACATTCCGTGCAATGGTGTCGAGGAGCCCAAATCGACCGAGTCCTACGGCCTCGGCATCCAGGCCGTCTTCGACGCGCCGGACGGGCGCCGGATCGGCTTCGGCAGCGAACCGAGCGACCTCTCGCTCGCGGGCGCCGAGCGCGCGCTGGTCAAGGCGCGGCGGGCGGCGGTGGCCGATCCCGAGTTCGTCTCGCTTCCGTCGCCGACGGGCTCTTCGCGCACGCTCGCCGACTATCACGATCCGCGCCTTATGGCCCTGGACGACGCAGGGCTCGTCGAGGCGGGCTGGAAGATCACCGGCGGCGCCCTCCGGACCTTCAGCGCCTCGAGTCGGCTGGCCGAGCTGGCGCAGGACGACGAAGGGCTGCGGCGTCTCGGGCTCATCCTCGGCGGCGACGTCACGATCTTGAGAGAGCGGATGGCGATCGCCTCGACCACGATGCCCCGCGCCCAGACCGACGAGACGTCGCTGATCACCGCGTTCGCGACCGCGATGGTGGAGACGCGCGGCGCCAAGGGCTCGGGCGCCTCCACCGGCACGCGGCTCGACCACTTCACCGACGAGGCCGGCGTGGAGGCCGCGCAGAACGCGATCAACGCGATCGGCGGCGAGCGCGTGCCGTCGGGCACCTACACCGTCGTCTTCGGCCGTCAGCCCGTGGCCGACCTCCTGAACAACATCGTGATCCCGTCCTGCACCGCGAGCTCGTTCTACTCGTCGAGCACGCCGTTTCTCGGCAAGCTCGGCCGCGCGGTCGCCTCCAGACACCTGAGCCTCTACGACGACGGCGCCCGGCCCGGCCTGATGGGCTCGAAGGGAATCACGTGCGAAGGGTTGCCGACGGGTCGCACCGATCTGATCAAGCACGGCGTGCTCGTCGGCTGTCTCTCGAACTGGTACGAGAGCCAGCGCCTGCTGCGCGACCCGGCCCTCGCCGAGAAGCTCGGCGCCCGCGGCCCGGCCGCCGAGGCGGCGCTGGCGCCGCGCAACGGCTTTCGCTTCGGCGCCGGCGGCGGCCGGCAGTTCGACAGCGCGCCCGGGGTGGCCGCCTCGAACGTCGTGCTGGAGGGCGCCGAGGCCGTCGCGCTCGACGAGCTCATCCGCCGAGTCGGCGACGGCCTCTACGTCGGGCGCATCTGGTACACCTACCCGATCAACGGGCTGCGCGCGGGTGATTTCACCTGTACCGTCGTCGCCGACTCCTATATCATTCGCGACGGGCGGATCGCGGCGCCGCTCAAGGCCAACGCGATCCGGATCAACGACAACATCGCCACGTTCCTCAACAACGTCGCCGGCGTCACCAAGGACGCGAAGGGCACGATCGTCTGGGCCGCGGACGAGGTCGTGTACACGCCCGAGGTGGCCGTCACCGGCGTCCGAGTCGACGAAATCGCGGGATTCATGGAGGAGCTCGACTGATGGCTGAAGCGCGTCTCGAGTCGATCGCGCGCGAGTGTCGTGTTCAGATCCTCCGCATGCTCGCCCACGCGGGCTCCGGGCATCCCGGAGGCTCGCTCTCGGTGATCGACATCCTCACCACGCTCTACTTCGGGCGCCTGCGGTACGATGCCAAGCGCCCGGACTGGCCGGACCGCGACCGCGTCGTGCTCTCGAAGGGCCACGCGGTTCCCGCGCTCTACGCCGTGCTCGCGAAGGCCGGATACTTCCCGGAGAACTCGCTGATCACCTTGCGCAAGCTCGGCTCGCCGCTCCAGGGCCATCCCGATCGGACGGCGCTCCCGGGAATCGAGGCGGCCACGGGCTCGCTCGGACAGGGGCTCTCGATCTCGCTCGGGCTGGCGCTCGGGCTCAAGCTCGCCGGCTCTCCCGGACGGGTCTATTGCATCCTCGGCGACGGCGAGACGCAGGAAGGCCAAGTGTGGGAGGCCGCGATGTCGGCGCCCAAGCTCGGGCAGCCCGACCACGCGCTCGACAACCTCGTGGTCATCCTCGACTACAACAAGATCCAGCTCGACAACTTCGTGAAGAACGTGCTCGACCTGGAGCCGGTCGCCGCCAAGTGGCAGTCGTTCGGCTGGCCGGTGATCGAGATCGACGGTCACGACATCGCGCAAATCGCCAAGGCGCTCGATCAGGCGGAGGCCACCACCGGGGGGCCGACCTTCATCGTGGCGCACACGGTGAAGGGCAAGGGCGTGTCGTTCATGGAGAACGACCCGGAGTGGCACGGCAAGGCGCCGAAGCCCGCCGAGGCGATCAAGGCGATCCGCGAGGTCCTCGGGATCACCGAGGGCGCCTGGGAAGACTACTTGAAGACCGACTCGGCGACGCGCGAGATCGTGAGCGAGATCAGCGCCCTGGAGAAGAAGTGATGCCGGCCAAGGCGAGTCGCGCCGCGTTCGGCGAGGCCCTGATCGATCTGGGCGCCAAGGACGCGCGGATCGTCACGCTCGACGCCGATCTGTCGAAGTCGACGATGACCGTGGGCTTCGCGAAGAAGTATCCGGGACGGGCGTTCAACCTGGGCATCGCGGAGTCGAATATGATCGGGGTCGGTGCCGGGCTCGCGCTCACCGGCCGCATCCCGTTCGCCTGCTCGTTCGCGTGCTTCATCGTGGGCCGCTTCGAGACCATCCGGATCTCGGTCGCCTACACCAACGCGAATGTGAAGCTCGTCGGGACCCACTCCGGCATCGCGATCGGCGAGGACGGCTACAGCCAGATGGGGCTCGAGGACATCGCCTGCATCCGGGCGCTTCCCAACATCGGGATCGTCCAGCCGGCCGACGAGCTCGAGACCAAGCAAGCCATCGCCTACGCCGTCGAGCACCAGGGGCCGCTCTATCTCAGGCTGACGCGGCAAAACCTCGAGCCCGTCTGCCCGCCCGACTATCGCTTCCAGTACGGCCGCTGGCTCGTGCTGCGGAAGGGCCACGACGTGACCTTGATCGGCTCGGGCGGAACCGTGTTCAACTGCCTCGAGGCGGCCAAGCGTCTGGAGACCGACGGCGTCTCGGCCGAGGTGATCAACGCGGCGTGCATCAAGCCGCTCGACGAGGAGCTGCTGGTCCAGTCGGCGGGCAAGACCGGTCACGTCGCGACGGTCGAGGATCACGCGGTGGTCGGCGGGCTCGGCGGCGCGGTGGCCGAGTTCCTCACCGAGGTGTTGCCCACCCCCATCAAGCGGCTGGGCGTCAACGGCTTCGGCGAGTCCGGCGACTCGAAGGGTCTCTACGCCAAACACGGCCTCGACCCGGCCGGGATCGCGGCCGGCGTGAAGAAGTTCCTTCACCGCTGAAGACGAAGAGGGCGCCGCTCCCCACCCTGCCTGATTACCTCGGGTCGGGGCTCGACCTCGTCTTCGTCGGGATCAATCCCGGGCTCTACTCGGCCCGCCAGGGCCACTACTTCGCGCGGTCGACGAACCGGTTCTGGCCGGCGTTCACGGCCTCGAAGCTGAGCGCGCGCGTGCGCGGCGGGCTCGCGGTCGACGTCCTCCGGCCCGAGCATGATGCCGCGCTCCTGGGCTTTGGCATCGGCTTCACCGACGTCGTCAAGCGCGCCTCGGGCAATGCCGCCGCGCTCGACGCGAGTGACTTCGCGACATGGGCGCCGCGCCTGCTGCAGAAGCTGCGTCGCTCGGCGCCCCGCGTGGCGTGCTTCCACGGACTCACCGCCTACCGGCCGTTTCTCGCTCTCGCACTACGCGTCGATGGCCGGGGGCCGGCGCTCGGTCCTCAGCCGGAGGTCGTCGGCACCACGCGGCTCTTCGTCGTCCCCAACCCGAGTCCGGCCAACGCGCATTTCACGCTCGCCGATCAGATCTCGTGGTACGACCGGCTCGCGGAATTCCTCGCCGGTAGCGAGTCCGGGCCCGCTCCCGCGCGCCGCTAGCCCGGGCGGACCATGTCCGCCGGCCGCACCCAGCGATCGTACTGCTCGGCGGTCACGTAGCCGGAGGCGAGCGCCGCATCGCGGAGCGTGAGCCCGCCGGCGTGGGCCTTCTTGGCGATCTCGGCCGCGCGGTCGTAGCCGATATGAGGGGCGAGCGCGGTCACGAGCATGAGCGAGCGCGCGACGAGCTCGGCGATCCGGGATCGGTTCGCCTCGATCCCCTCCACGCAGAACTCGCGGAAGCGCGCGCCGGCGTCGGTCAGGAGATCGACCGAGTGCAGGAAGTTGAAGATGATGACGGGCTTGAAGACATTCAACTCGAAGTTACCCTGCGAGCCGGCGATGGCGATCGCCGTGTCGTTGCCCATCACCTGGACGGCGACCATCGTGACCGCCTCGGCCTGCGTGGGATTGACCTTGCCCGGCATGATCGAGGAGCCCGGCTCGTTCTCGGGAAGCGAGAGCTCACCGAGGCCGCTCCGCGGGCCCGAGCCGAGCCAGCGGAGGTCGTTGGCGATCTTCATGAGGGCGCCGGCCAGGGTGCGCAGCGCGCCGCTCGCCATGACGAGGTCGTCGTGGGCCGCGAGCGCGGCGAACTTGTTGGCGGCCGAGGTGAACGGCAGACCCGTCAGCTCGGCGAGCTTCGCCGCGACCGCCTCGCCGAAGCCGGCCGGCGCGTTGAGACCGGTGCCGACCGCGGTGCCGCCGATCGCCAGTGCCAGAAGCCCCGGCAAGGTCGTCGCGATCCGCGCGAGAGCCGCGTCGAGCTGCGCGACGTAGCCCGAGAATTCCTGGCCCAGGGTGAGCGGTACCGCGTCTTGCAAGTGCGTTCGGCCGATCTTCACGACGTCGTCGAACTCTCGCGCCTTGACGGCGAGCGCCTCGCGCAGCGCGCGCACGCTCGGCACGAGCCGCCGGGTGAGCTCGAGCGCCGCGGCCACGTGCATCGCCGTCGGGAACGTGTCGTTGGACGACTGGGACATGTTGACGTGGTCGTTGGGATGGATCGGGTTCTTGCTGCCGAGCTGGCCGCCCGTCAGCTCGATCGCCCGGTTCGATATCACCTCGTTGACGTTCATGTTGGTCTGGGTCCCGGAGCCCGTCTGCCAGACCGAGAGCGGGAAGTGCTCGTCGAGCTTTCCGGCGATGACCTCGTCGGCGGCGCGCACGATAAATTCGGCCCACCGCGGATCGAGCAGGCCCAGCTCTTGATTGACCAGCGCGGCCGCCTTCTTCAAGAGCCCGAGGGCGTGCACGACCGCCATCGGCATCCGGTCGTGGGCGATCGCGAAATGGTGCAGCGAGCGCTCGGTCTGAGCGCCCCAGTAGCGATCTGCGCGGACGTCGATCCGCCCCATGCTGTCGGTCTCGACGCGCGTGTCTATGCCGATCCCTCCACTGTCGATTGCCGAGTTTTCGTTCAGATCAACCCGTAGCCGTAGACGAGGCCGAAAGCGATGGATCCCAGACCGGCGCAGAGCGCGAGCGCCTGCCGGGCACGGCGGTAGCGAAGCGCCAGTGACACGGGGTACGCCATCACCGCGGTCAGCAAGGTCATGCCGAGGATTGTCCCCACGCCGAAGATCAAGAGATATACGAAGGCACTCGCGGTCGAGCGCAGGGTCGCGAGCACCAGGAGCGACACCGCCGCGCTGCCGGCCAGGCCGTGGACGGCGCCGACGACGAGCGCGCGTCCAGCCGGCCACCCGCTGCGCCAGCCGAGCGTGGCGAGCCAGCGCGAAGGATGCACGTGCGGGTGCTCGTGAGCGTGCTCGGCACCGTGGGCATGGGGATGGCTGTGGACCACGCCGACCCGGGCGCCATGCTCGTGATCGGCGACGAGGTGGCCGGCGGGCACCGGCTCGAGCCCGCGTGCCGCATCGCGCAGGCGGAGCACGCCCAACAAGATCAGCATCCCAGCTACGACGAGCTCGAGTCCACCGCCCACCGCCGGCGAGATCGTGAGCTTGAACCCGATGATGAGCGCGCCGACGATCGTCAGGGTTGTCATGTGGCCGGCGCCCCAGAGAACGCCGACCATCGCGCCGTCGATGAAGCGGCGCTGGCGCGTGAGGATCGTCGCCACCGCCACGAGGTGATCTGGATCCGTCGCGTGCTGCAGGCCGAGGAGGAACCCGAGGAACATCGCCGAAAGCGGCGCGGGGTCCACGAGCGCGGTCACTCTGACATCTTGAGAAGAAGCCCTGTCCGGCGCGCCCGCTGGATTGCCGCCAGGAACGCCCAGTGGGCCAGCACGGCATAGAAGACCGAGAGTACGAGGCCCGTCGCGATCGGAAAGCGGAACTCGGACTCGAACCCGTAATGGGCCCGATAGGCGTCGAGGAAGTACGTGAGCGGGATCGCCTTGGCGACCATCGCGATCGAGTCCGGCAGCACCGAGATCGGATAATAGATGCCCGCCAGCACGAGCACCATGTTGACGCTCGCCCA
>Ga0209160_1001719_pt1 | contig 18442 bp, 15 predicted proteins | sample GraSoiAngelo_153_FD_186167 | JGI IMG/M metagenome (GOLD analysis project Ga0209160, IMG submission 186167) | Grasslands soil microbial communities from the Angelo Coastal Reserve, California, USA - 14_1009_12_40cm (SPAdes) (version 2) | ecosystem: Environmental > Terrestrial > Soil > Grasslands ... | reverse complement strand
GGATATGGAGGGCATTCCCCACTCGCGCCACGAGCTTCGGGGCGTCGCGCTTTCGGTCGTAGACGTTGTGGATGACGACGACGATGGTATCGATCGTCTGAGCGGCGAGGCGGGCTGCCGGACAGACGCCTAGCAACGTCAGGGCGACGCCCATTGCCAGGCCGGCCGACCTCGGTCCGATCTTCGCACGCCGCGTCCAGACCTGCAACGCCATTCCGCCTCCCGTGTTTGATGTGCCGGCAACTAACCTATCACCAGCTCCGCCCCCTTATCGGCTTGGGTAGACGGGCACGTGGGTTCGGGCCTCGTGAGGCTGATTTGGAGCGGGTGGCTGGCGTGGCCGGCGGGGCGCATATTGGTCAAATCGTTCCCAGCCGGAGTCATGCAATGCCGAGAATCATTATGCATGTCGCGTTCGCGGCGAGCCTGCTTGCCGTGGCCTGCCGCGACGTCCCGGAAGCGACATCGCCCGCGCGGCCCCTGACGGCCGACCAGTCGCCGGGCGGCTCCCACAACCCCACGTGGTGGGACAAGTATCTGTATCTCGCGCAGAACGGGCCGATGAACGGCAACGGTTCCCGCGGCTCGACCCTCTTTGCCATGAACGTCGACGTGTCGAACGAGTGCGGCCCGCAGAGCGAGACGTACATCACGCTGAACCCCAAGAGCCCCAGCACGCTCACCGCCGGCTCGAACGAGATCTTCCGGCTGCCGATGCGCGGCTACTTCTCGTCGGATGGCGGAAACAGCTGGGGCGGCGTGGACGTCCCGCTGCCGCCGCCCTTGGCCGGCACCAATGACACGCGCTTCGGCTCCGACCCAACGCTCGCCTTCGACACGCAGGGCAACGTCTTCTACGGGTTCATCGTCGTGTTCTTCAGCGCCGCGTTCAACTCCCCGGGCAACGGGGTCGGCATCAACGGCACCGAGATGGCAGTGGCCCGTTCGACCGACGGCGGGAGCACCTGGCCGCTCTTGACCCAATTCTCGTTCGAGGGGGGAGAGAACCACTTCAACGATAAGCCGATGATCACGGTGGACGTGAGCCAGACCAGCCCCGCGCGCGATAATGTCTATGTCGCCTGGGACGCGGCGATCGGCGGATCGACGAGCGGCGGCATCCGCGTCGCTCACTCGACGGACCATGGAGCGACCTTCGCCGTGAACCGCGCCGACAACCCCAGCGGACCGGGGAACTCCATCGGTGCGGTTCCGTTCGTGGGTCCCGACGGCACGCTGTTCGTGGCCTGGAACGATGCCTCGGCCAACGTCATCGCCTTCAACCGCTCGTTCGACGGCGGCGCCACGTGGGATGCGCAGCGGACCATCGCGTCGAAGGTGATCCCCTTCGATATCGGGATTCCGGCGGAGGTGGTGCGCCGTGCCCTGGTATACCCGGCCTGCGACACCGACCGCTCGAAGGGCTCGCACCGCGGACGGCTGTATTGCTCCTGGATGGATCTGAGCGGCGGCAACACGGACATCCTGCTGTCGTTCTCCGACGACGCCGGCTCGAGCTGGTCGGGACCGGCTTCGGTCGGTCACCAGGTCTCGGGGACGGACCGCTTCAACCAGTGGCTCTCCGTCGATCCGACCAACGGCGACGTGACGGTGTCCTATTACGACACGCAGAATGACGGCACTGGTCAGCGCTTCATGACGGACATCTACCTCTCTCGTTCCACCGATGGCGGCGCCAGCTGGCTGGCGGACGTGCGCGTCACGAGCCAGAGCTCCGACGAGCACGACTGCGGCGGGGTGTTTCCGTGCGCCTCGATCAACTACGGCAACCAGCAAGGTGACTACGAGGGTTTGGTCACCTTCCGTGGCGTGTCGCACCCGATCTGGACCGACAGTCGGCGCAATACGGAGGGCGCGGGTGATCCGAACTGCGGACGGGGGCGCGGGATTATGGAGGAAGTCTTCACCGCCGCGGTGAGGAACTAGCGGCCGGGCCTATTTCTTTCCGGCGACCTGCCCGATCGCCGTGATCAGGTCGTTGAAGTCGTAGGGCTTCATCACCGCCGGTTGCCCGCACTCGTCCAGGAACTTGCGGGTTTCGTCGCGGGCCCGGTCGCCCGTGACGAACACGAACCGCTGGGCGAGCTGGGGGCGCTGCTCCGAGAGCTGCTCGTACAGGGCCCGGCCGCCGAGCCGCGGCATCTGCAGGTCCGTCACGACCGCATCGAAGCGGTCGCTCGCCGGGCCGAGCCGCTCGATCGCCTCGAGCCCGTTCTCCACCGCCACCACCTCGTGCCCTTCGCGCTCGAGCAACAGGCGCATCGCCTGTCGATTCACCGCGTCGTCGTCCACGACGAGGATGCGCAGCTTGGGGAGCGTGGGCATCGAGGGCGTGGCGCGGGCGAGCGGCGCGAGCACGCTCTTCGGCAGCGTGACCACGACTTCGGCCCCGCCGCCGGTGCGGGGCCGGAGCCGCAGGGTCCCACCCGACGACTGCGCCAGGGCGCGGGCCAGCGCGAACTCGATTTCTCCGCCACCGGCGCTCTGCGTGAACCGGAACGGCGTCACGAGCCGTTGCTCCGCCTCGACAGAAAGCGGCGTCCCCGAATCCCACAGGGAGATGCTCAACGACGGCCCGGTCTCGCTCACGGCGATCCGCAGCTCGCGCGGCGGCTGGCTGTCGCGCAGCCGCCGCAGGGCGAAGTCGAGCAGCTTCATCAGCATCTCCGTGAGCTGGGCCATCGGGCACGCGACCATGGGCAGCTCATGGGGGATGCTGCGCGTGAGCTTCACTCCCAGCTCCTTGAGCGTGCCCTCGCGCTCGGCGAGCACGCCGTTCAGTACGATGGCGCAGTCCGACGGCTCCGCCGCTCCGATCGGATGCTGGGCCAGCTCGAGGAAGTGTTGTGTGATCTCCGCCGCCCGCCGCACCTCCCCATGCAGCATCATCAGCGCCCGCGCCCGCTCGGGGTCGAGCGGGCTGCCGTGCAGCAGGTCGGCGAGCGCCCCGATGGCGGCGAGACGGTTGTTGAGGGCGTTGAGCACGTTCGCCGAGCCTTCATCGAGGACGACGTGCTGAATCTCGGGGGGAAGCGATCGCGGTGGTGTGGTGGGCATCGCGCTGGGCGCGGGACCTTCCGATGCCGCGGGGGCGCGCCGACCGCGCGCCGCGGCCCGCGCGCGCCCGATCAACACGCCGAGAAACACGCCGATCAGCGCCCCGAAGGCGAACGACACCCACAGTTCCATGGGGACTCAATTTAGTGCACGGCGGGGCGATGTGCCCTAGGATGTGCGTCACATCAGCCCGATTGACCCCCTCAGATGCTCATTCTACCTTTCTTCGCCCGCCCTGGTGGTGGAACTGGTAGACACGCTGTCTTGAGGGGGCAGTGCCGTGAGGCGTCCCGGTTCGAATCCGGGCCAGGGCATGCTCTCGCTGCCTGAGGAACTACGGCCGGCGCCCCAGCGGCGCTGGCCGTCGTGTTTTCATGGACATTCTCCGAGCTTCACGGCGAGGCCAGACCCGAGGGCGACTGCTTTCTCGTAGACGACCGCCGCTGCCGCGACATCCTGGAGCGCCGTACCCGTGCTGTCGAAGATCGTTATTTCGTCGTCCGACGTCCTGCCGGGTCTGCGACCCGCCACGACGTCGCCCAGCTCGGCGTGCACGTCCGCCCGCGTGACACAGCCCGTGACCAGCGCGTGGTGGAGCTCGCCGATCGTCGCACACTGCTCCGGGACGTCGACCACCACCGTGTTCCTCACTAGCAGGTTGGGGTCGAGCTCCTGCTTGTCCTCGCTGTCCGCGCCGACGGCGGCGACGAACGTCCCCGGGCGTACCGCGGCGCGATCGAGAATCGGCTTGCGGGACGGCGTGCACGTCACGATCACGTCGCTCGCTCGGGCGGCGGCTGCGAGTTCTGCCGCGGGTCGAACGTCGATCCCCAGCTCGGGGCCGAGCTCCGCCGCGAATCGCTCGGCGCGAGCGGGCTCCCGATCCGCCGCGTAGGCGACCTCCAGCGGCAGCACGCGCGCCAGGGCGCGGAGCTGCACGCGGCCCTGATGGCCGCAGCCGCAAACGGTGGCGATGCGTGAGTCGCGCCGCGCCAGATACTTGGCCGCCACGGCCGTCGCCGCCCCGGTCCGGAGCAGCGTGATTTCAATCGAATCCATCATTGCGAGCATCGCCCCGTTCCCCGCGTCTGCGAGGACAATGACGCCTTGGATCGCCGGCAGCCCGAACCTGGCCGGATTGTCGCTGAAGTTGGCGTTGGTCTTCGCGGCGAAATACGCCCGACCGAGCGGCAAGGCGGCGGCCTTGATGTGGAAGCCCCCGCCCGGGACGTGGACACCGAGCACGCCCGGACCCAGGGCGCGGCCCTCGCTGTGGAGCAGGAACGCGCGCTCCACCGCGGCAATGCACTCGTCGAGCGAAAGCAGGTCGGCCACGTCACGGCGCGTGAGCAGCAACGTGGTCGGAGTCAAGGCGCGTGTCTCCTTCCTCCCACCAGGTCTAAAGCAGCTCGCAGTCCCTCGGCAAGTCTTACCCCTTCGCCCACCGCCCAAAAGTGCATGAAGAACAGCCGTGGCTCTTCGTCCAGCATGTGATTGTGAACGGCCGTGACCTCGATCCCATGCGCGCGCAGCGCGCGCAGCACCGGATTCACTTCAGCTCCCCGCAGCACGAAATCGCCGGTGATCGCCGCCGTGCCGGCGCCCGTCGGCTGAAAATTCAGCGCGGTCGCGATGCCCATCGCTGGGGGAATGACTAGACCCTCGTCGCGGATCGTGTCGGGCCGCGCCACGCTCACCTGATAGACGCCGCCGTTCATCTTGCCGGAGTGGCCGAGTGCTTGCGTGATGCGCGTGGTGTCGATCGCTAGTGGGCTGGCGGCGGGGGCCGTCGCGCCAGCAGGCGGCGGAGTCTGCGTCACACCGACGGCCGCGCGGACCGCTTGGGCCAGTTTGACGGCATCCCCGGCACCGTGGATGTGCATGTAGTAGACGCGCGGGGTCTCGTGCAGCACGTGATGGTGGAGCCCCGTCACCTCGATGCCGCCCTGGGCGAGCTTGGCCATCACAGGCTCGATCTCGTCGTCCCGCAGCACAAGGTCGCCCATCACGATGGCGCCGGCGCCCGTCGCCTTGAACGCCACCCACGACCCCAGCGCCAACGCGGGCTTGAGCTGGGTCCGGTCGACCACGACGGTCAGGTCGCTTCGCGGCAATCCGAACTTGTACACGTCGCCGGGTTGCATCGCCCCCGTGCGGCCCATCGCGTGTTCTACCGCCGTCCAATTCACCTGCACAGGCGGCGCGCCCGCCGCGGCAACGTGCTCGGTCCCCTCTTGCTCCCGCCGTTCGCGACCGCCACAGCCGAGGGCGGCGAGCGCCACCGCCGCGAGCACGAGCGGCCCAATCGTTCGGTCCATGACTCCTCCCTTGTCGTCAGACGGCCCGCGTTGCGCCACCACTCCACCCGCCGTATGTTCGATGATACACTTGTTATAGTCAACCGGGTGGCGCCTCGGTGAGCGATACCGCAAGCGGACGTTGGCTCCTGCTGTTTCACCACATCCCGCCGAAGCCCGACTACTTCCGGGTGAAGGTGTGGCGCAGGCTGCAACGCATCGGCGCCGTACCCGTCAAGAACACCGTCTGGGTCCTCCCCTACAGCGATCAGGCGGTCGAGGACTTCCGCTGGCTGCTCCAGGAGATCGCGGACGGCGGGGGCGAAGGGTCGGTCTGCCGCGGAGACTTCGTGGACGGCCTCGGCGACCGTGACGTCGCGGCGCTGTTCCGCCAGGCTCGTGGGGCCGACTACGCGGGCGTGGTGCGCGACGCGAAGTCTCTCGCGCGGGCCCCGGCACCCGGCGAGGTGGCGCGCCTCGACCGGCGGCTCGGCGAGGTCGCGGCGATCGATTACTTCCGCGCGCCGGGCCGATCGGCCGCGGAGCAGGCCGTGGGGCGGCTCGCGGCGCGGGCACGGGGGCGTGAGCGGCCGAGCGCGCGCGCTCCGGGGCAGCCGGGGGAGGGGCGTGGGCGGCTGCGGGGACGGACCTGGGTGACGCGGCGCGGTGTTTTCGTGGACCGGATCGCGAGCGCCTGGCTGATCAAGCGGTTCATCGACCCCGCGGCACGCTTCAAGTTCGTCGCCCCAGAGGGCTACGTGCCCCGCAGGGGCGAGCGGCGCTTCGACATGTTCGAGGCCGAGTACACGCACGAAGCAGACCGCTGCACCTTCGAGACGCTGGTGCGGCGCTTCCGGTTGCGTGATCCCGCGCTTCGTGCCATCGGCGAGATCGTCCACGACATCGATTGCAAAGATGCGGCGTTCGGGCGCGCGGAAACAGCGGGGGTCGAACAGCTGCTCGCGGGCATCGCGCGGCAGTCCGCCGCCGATGCCACGCGACTGCGGCGCGGAGCGGACGTGTTCGACAAGTGGTACCAGTCGTTCGCCGCCGCCCCGCGCCGCTCACGGCTGCGGCGCCAGCCGTGAGCCCGACGTCGAACCGGGCGTTCGTCCTCTACTTCCTAAGGCTCGGCACGCTGGGGTTCGGCGGGCCGATCGCGCTCGCGGGTCACATGCAGCGCGATCTGGTGGACGAACGCGGCTGGATCTCTCAAGAAGACTACAAACAGGGGCTCGCGCTGGCACAGCTCGCCCCGGGTCCGCTCGCGGCCCAGCTCGCGATGTATCTCGGGTGGGTGCGCGGCCGGGCGCTCGGCGCGACGCTTGTGGGGATTGCGTTCGTCGCGCCTTCGTTTCTCATGGTGCTTGCGCTGGCGGCGCTGTACGTCCGGTTCGGCGGGCTCGCCTGGATGCAGGCCCTGTTCTACGGCATCGGGGCGGCGGTCATCGCCATCATCGCGCGCAGCGCAACCAAGCTCGTCGCCGTGACGCTCGGGCGCGACCGTCTCCTCTGGGGCCTCTTCGCCGTGAGCCTCGTCGTCACCACCTGGACGGCGTCGGAGATCGTGTGGCTGTTCCTGGCATCGGGCTTCGTCCCCGTGCTAGCCCGCCTCCGCACGCGCCCGGCATTACCCTCCCGGGCGCGCCTCGTGGCGCCCTGGCCGACGTGGCTGGTCACGGGACTCAGTGGCGTGGCGTCCCTCGGCGTGCTCTGGAAGGTCTTCTGGTACTTCGCCGCCGCAGGGTTGTTTGTATTCGGGAGCGGACTCGCCATCGTGCCGTTTCTGCATGGCGGCGTGGTGGAGCAATATCACTGGCTCACGGAGCGGCAGTTCCTCGATGCCGTGGCGGTCTCGATGATCACGCCCGGCCCCGTCGTGATCACGGTGGCATTCATCGGGTATCTCGTGGCGGGTCCAGTGGGCGCCATGGTCGCCGCATTCGGAGTTTTCGCGCCTGTGTACCTGGTTGTCGTGCTTGCCGCCCCGCACTACCGCCGCGTGGCCGGGAGTCCCGCGATCAAGGCATTCGTGAACGGCGTGACGGCGGCGGCGACGGGCGCGATTGCCGGCGCGGTCCTCGTTCTCGGGAGGCGTGCCCTGGTCGATGGGCCAACCGTGCTGGTCTGCGCGGTGACGCTCGCGCTCGTCCTCCGGTTCAAGCGCATCCCAGAGCCGCTGCTAATCGCGGCGGCCGGCATCGTGGGACTGCTGGTGAAGGGCGCGCTGGTTGTTCATTAGCCGATTCGGCTCCTTCGTCGTCGCGTGCGCGCTCGGGCCGGGTGTCCTGCGGGCCCGGGCGCAGCAGGCTCCCGACGCGCGCGTCATCCAGGCGACGACCACGCTGCGCCTCGACGGCGTGCCGGACGAGCCGGCCTGGCTCACCGCCGACTCCATCACCGACTTCACGCAGAAAGAGCCGGCCGAGGGACGCCCCGCGACTGAACGGACGGTGGTGCGCCTGCTTGCGACGCCGGGCGGTTTGTGGGTGGGCGTGTGGGCGTACGACGCCGTTCCTGCGGCGATCCGCCACACGGCGCTGCGGCGCGACAGTGACTTCGAATCGGACGACGCGTTTACGCTCCTGCTCGACCCGCTGCGCGATCGCCGCACGGGGTTCCTGTTCGCCGTGAACCCGAACGGTGCCATGACGGACGCGCAGCTGATCGACTTCGAGACGACGAACACCGACTGGAACGGCGTGTGGGACGCGCGCGCGCGCATCACGCCGCTCGGCTGGACCGCCGAGCTGTTCATTCCCTGGCAGACCCTCCGCTACCACCCGAACACCGACGTATGGGGCGTCAACTTCCGCCGGCTGATCCGGCGGAACAACGAAGAGGTGCTGTGGCGCGCGTGGCGCCGCACGGAAGGGATCCTGTTTCTGCCGCACGAGGGCGCCGTGGCCGGGTTCAGCGGACTGCCGCGCCGGGCGATCGCGGAGCTGCGGCCCTACGGCGCCGTCACGGGACAGGCGCGGGCCCTGCAGTATCCCCCCGACGGGAATGACAGCTTGCTCAGCCTCGGCTCGGCCGGTCTCAAAGCCGGCGTCGATGCCAAGCTCGCCCCCGCGCCGACCCTCACGCTCGACCTCACGGCCAACACCGATTTCGCGCAGGTCGAAGCGGACGACCAGGTGATCAATCTGACCCGGTTTCCGTTGTTCTTCCCGGAGAAGCGTCACTTTTTCCTCGAGTCGAGCGGCATTTTCAAATACGGCCTGATCGACCACGCCACGCTGTTCTACAGCCGGCGGATCGGCCTCGACACGCTCGGCAACCCCATCTCGCTCACCGCGGGCGCGCGACTCACCGGACGCCTCGGCCGCGACCAGGTTGGCCTGCTCGCGGTGCGTACGGGTGATCCGGAGAACGCGGTAGATCTCGTAGCAAGGGTGAAGCAAGACGTGTTCTCGCGCGGCTACATCGGGGGCGTGTTCACGAGCCAGTCCGGGCCGGGCGTGAGCGGGGGAGCCCGGCTGGCGGGGGGTGCGGATCTCAGCGTCCCGCTATTCGTGCACGGCCAGAATCTCGTGCTCGCGGCCTGGGCGGCCGGATCCAAAGACAGCGGCCCGAGTCCGACCGCGACCGCGTGGCGGATCTACGTCGATTACCCGAACGACGTCATGGACAACTTCTTGAGCCTCATGCGGGTGGAGCCCGGGTTCGATCCCGCCCTCGGCTTCGTTCTGGAGACCGACGTCGTCCGGCATACGGGGCACTTCGACGTCTTCCCGCGCCCGCACGTCCTCGGGATTCGGCAGCTCGAGTTCAGCTTCCTGTCGTGGGAGGGGGTCACGCACCTCGACGGCTCGCCGTCTCATTCGTTGTACGAAGTGACGCCGCTGGGCGCGATCTTCGAGACCGGAGACGAGTTCCTCGTGAACCTCAAGCGCCTGCAGGACGCGCCGTCCGTTCCGTTCGTGATCTTCCGAGGCGACACGATCGATCCCGGTGACTATCACTTCAACCGCGCCGAGATCCAGTTCGCGAGCTCTCCCGGCCGCCCCGTGAGCACGAGCCTCACGGCCAGCGCCGGCGACTTCTACTCGGGTACTTCCACAGAGCTCGATGCGACCCTCACCGTCCGCACCGCGCCGCACGTGATCGCGGAGGTCGATTACTCGCAGTTGGCGGCACGTCTGGCGACCGCCCGGTTCACGGCGCGTACGGCACGACTCCGGCTCGACGTGGCGGCCACCCCGCAGCTGGGCAGCACGTTCTTCGTTCAGTGGGACGACGAGTCGGACCGGCTCACCGTCAATGCCCGGCTGCACTGGATCCCCAGTCCCGGAAGCGACGTGTACCTCGTGTGGAACAGCGCCTGGCCGACCGGGCTCGCCGACGGGGTGCCGTGGAGTCGGCCCGCACGGGGCGTGCTGCTGGGGAAGGTGGTCTACTACTTCCGGCTTTGAGCTAAGACCGCGCCGGCTCCATCTCCACCCGGATGGCGCGCCACTTTCCCTGACGGAACCGCAGCACGCTGAGCGCGCAGCGCGTCATGTGGCCCAGCAGGATGGCCGTCCAAATGTCGGCGGGATGCAACTCCCGCGTCGCCTGGATCAGCGCGCACAGGCCGAGCGGGACGACGATCTGGGACGCGATCGAGATGTAGAGCGGCGAGCGGGTGTCGCCGGTGCCCTGGAGTCCCCCCGTGTACGTGAGCGCGACGGTGACGAACAATCCCGACACACTGAGGAAGCTGAGCAGCTGCACCCCGAGGCCGAGGACGACCGGGTCGGTCATGCCGAACAGCCCGAGCAGGGCGCGCGGGATCGTGAGGAACAGCACGCCGATCGCCGCCGCGAGGCCGAGGCCGAGCCCCGCCGCGACGTGCACGCCGTGCACCGCGCGCTCGGGGCGGCGCGCCCCCAAGTTTTGGCCCGCGACGGTGGCGGCGGCGCTCATCAACCCCACCGATGTCCAGGTGATGAACGAGAACAGCTCGCTGTAGCCCACGGCGAAGGCGGCCTGGGCCTCGGCGCTCTGCGGCAGCGAGCCGATGAAGCGGAGCAGCAGCACGCCCGCGACGTTCATCGCGATCCCTTGGACGCCGGTCGGGAGGCCGAAGCGGAACAGCGTCCGGATGATGCTCCAGTCGGGCCGCCAATCCATGCCGCGGTGCCACACGACCGGCAGCCTTCTCGAGAGCAACAGGTACACCGCGGTGCCGCTCATCCCGAGGCCGGCGACCGTGGTGCCGACTGCGGCGCCGGCGGTGCCCAGGCGGGGCAGGGGCCCGACGCCCGTGATGAACGCCACGTTGCACACGATGTTCAGGACGGTGAGGAGGACGCCAAGGCGCAGCGGCGTGCGCGCGTCGCCGGCCGCCCGCAGCGCCCCGCTCACCATGAAGAAGAGCAACATCCCGATGCTGCCCACGAACATGATGCGCAGGAACGGCAACGCCTGGGCGCGCACGGCGGGCGCGGCGTTCACGACGCCGAGCAAGGATGGAGCGAGCACCCAGCCCAGCGGCGCCAGCAGCAAGCCCCACAGTGCCAAGGATGCGAGGAACGCCTGGTAGACGGTCCGATTCACCTTCTCGCGCTCGTTAGCACCCGCGAACCGCGCCACCAGCACTCCCATCCCGCTGAACACCGACATGACGAATGCGATGACGACGATGAAGATCTGGATCGCGACGCCGATCGCGGCGTTGCCGGCGTACCCCACGAAGTGACCCACCAGGGCGTGATCGACCATGCCCTGGAGCCCGCCGATGAGGTTCTGCAGCATCGTGGGCCAAGCCAGCATCCAGACGGCGCGGGGGATCAGCCCCTCGACGATGGAGCGGTCCAGGGGCTTGGACGCGTGGGTCACGTCCCCCGCTTCGCGTCCAGGCTCCACGGCCCCGCCCCGGCGGCCGAGATATAGAGCCAGATGAAGCAGCAGATCGCGGGGAGGGCACCGTTGTTGGCGATGGGCCAGAAGCCGTGGGGCGCGAAGAACTGGAAGTAGGCCACCGCCATCTCACCGGACAGCAGAAAGGCGACCGGGCGCGTGAAGAGTCCGAGCAGCAGGAGGGCCCCGCCCACCGTCTCGAGGACGCCGGCGATCCAAAACTCGGACAGTGGTGTGGCGGTGGCGCCGTTGGGGGGCATCCCGATCGGGAACGCGAACAGCTTCAGGGTGCCGGCCTGAAAGAAGATGAACGCGGTGATGATGCGGAGCACGCTCAGCAGCCGCGGGGCCCAACTCGACCACTTCGCGACGACGTTCGGAGCAGTCATGGGTGCGTTTCCTCGGGAAGGTAGGGTCGCGCGTCGGCGGCCTTGAGGGAGCGCTCGTGTAGACGGGAATCTCCCAGGCGCACGGCGCACGCGGCGAATGCGTCGGTGGCGCCGCGCCACCGCAGCTCGTCCACGTCGCGGAACAGGGGGGCGTCCGTCCGGAGCGTTGCCAGACTCTTGAACAGCAGCGCCAGGTCGCGGCTCTCCCCCAGCACGGCAGGTGGGAAGTCCTCGATGACGCCGTGGCGGTTCAGGAGCCGGGCCGCGGTGACCGCCCCGATCCCTGGAATGCCCGGATAGCCGTCCGCCGCGTCGCCCACGAGCGCGAGGAAGTCGGGAATCAGGCCGGGCTCGACGCCGAACTTGTCACGCACGGCCGCCGCGTTGCGGATCGTCTTGCCCTTGCGGTCGACCTGCACCACCCGATCGCCCCGCACGGACTGCGCCAGGTCCTTGTCGGGCGTCCAGATGCAGACTTGCTCGACCCGGTCGTCCTGGGAGGCGAGGAGCGCCGCGGAGGCGAGCGCGTCGTCGGCCTCGAGCTCGGTCATGGGCCATACGGTCACCCCCATGGCGGCGAGCGCGTCTTCGAGCGGGTGGAACTGCGCCAGCAGCGCGGGCTCGATGCCGTCTCCGGTCTTGTAGTCGGGCCAGAGCTCGTTGCGGAACGACTCGATGACGTGATCGGTCGCCACGCCGAGGTGCGTGGCGTCTTGCTCGATCATCTCCAGCACGGAATGCAGCACGCCGACGACGGCGCCGAAGCGCTCGTCCTCGCCTTGGTGGAAGCGACGCCGGCCGTAGAATTGGCGGAACAGCTCGTAGGTGCCGTCGATGAGGTGAACGATCATCGCCCGGGCCCGCACGCGGCGGCGCGCGCGCGCAGCAGGTCGCGCTCGCGCGCGTTGCGCGTGAGCGACGCCGCCCGCTCGAACTCGGCGCGCGCCTCGTCCCAGCGGCCGAGCTTGGCGAGGAAATCGCCCCGCACGGTTGGCAGCAGGTGGTAGCTCGCGAGGGCGGGCTCGGCCGTCAGCGCATCGACGATCTCGAGACCCGCGGCCGGACCGAATGCCATGGTGTACGCCACCGCGCGATTCACCTCCACGACGGGGGATTGCGTGAGCTGGGCGAGCGCATCGTACAGCGCCGTGATGCGGGTCCATTCCGTCTCCTCCGGCGTCCGCGCGCGCGCGTGGCAGGCGGCGATCGCGGCCTGGAGCGCGTACGGCCCGAGTGCGCCGCCCAGCCGCTCCGCGCGCTCCAGCGCGGCGAGACCGCGACGGATGAGCAGCTGATCCCAGCGCGCCCGGTCTTGATCGGCCAGCAGGACCGGCTCGCCTCCCGGCCCGACGCGCGCGCGCAGGCGCGACGCCTGGATCTCGAGCAACGCCACGAGGCCGTGGACCTCGGGCTCCGCGGGCACGAGCTCGGCCAGAATCCGGCCGAGCCGGAGCGCTTCGTCGCACAGGCCCGGCCGCACCCACTCGTCGCCCGCGGTCGCGGAATAGCCCTCGTTGAAGACGAGATAAATGACCTCGAGCACCGACGCCAGGCGCGCGGTGAGCTCGACCCCGCGGGGGACCTCGAACGGTACGCGCGCCTCGCGCAGGGTCCGCTTGGCCCGGACGATGCGCTGCGCGATGGTTGGCTCCGGCACCAGAAACGCCCGCGCGATCTCGTCGGTGGTGAGCCCTCCGAGCAGCCGCAGCGTGAGCGCCACCCGCGCCTCGGTCGAGAGCACCGGATGGCAGGCGATGAACATGAGGCGAAGCAGGTCGTCGCCGATGTGATCGTCGATTGTGGCGTCGAGATCCGCGAGGCCCTCATCCCGCCCGGCCTCGAGCTCGTGCCCGAGCTGCTCGTGCTTGCGGTCGAGCATCTTGCCCCGCCGCAGCTGGTCGATCGCCCGATGCTTTGCGGCGGCCATCAGCCAGGCGCCCGGGTTGTCCGGCACGCCCGTCGCGGGCCAGCGCTCGAGCGCCGCGACGAGCGCGTCATGCGCCAGGTCCTCCGCCACACCCACGTCACCCACCATCCGCGTGAGGGCGGCGATCAGCTTCGCCGACTCGATCCGCCAGACGGCGTCGATCGCGCTATGGGTATCGGACGGCTGCACCTAATCCGCCGGCAAGTCCGCGATGTGAATGACCGGCCGGACCTCGATCGTGCCGCGGCGGGCCATGGGAATGCGCGCGGCGATGGCGATCGCCTCGTCGAGATCGGTCGCATCGATCAGGAAGTAGCCGCCCAGCTGCTCCTTGGTCTCCGCGAACGGACCGTCCGTCACCACCCGCTTTCCCTCGCGCACCCGGACGCTGGTGGCCGTCGCGGTGGGCTCGAGCGGGGCGGCGGCGCGATATTGACCCGCGGCACTGAGCTGGTGGGCCAGCTGCGCCGACTCGCGGTAACACCGCTCGCGCTCGGTCTCGTCCAGGGCGTGCTCGTCCAGGTAGATGAGCAGCATGTATCTCACAACGCGTGTCTCCGTTCCCGCCAGCCTAGCCGCCGGCGATCGCCCCAATCACGAGAAAGGGCTCCGCCCCCGACGCGACCGCGTCGGGGAGCGGGGCATCGGGCGGTTCGTGGGTCAGGTCCCGCTCGCACGCGAAGAATCGCAGGAACGGCCGCCGTTGCTCGGTGACGTGATCGCGGATCGTCCCGCGGAGCATGGGATAACGGGCCTCGAGCGCGTCGAGCACCGCGCCCCGAGTGACCGGGCCCCCCCCCGGAACGTCCAGTGTCACCTCGCCTTTGACCTGCGCCAGCGTCCGCAGGTGCGGCGGGAGCACCACCCGAATCATGCGAGCGTCTGGACCTCGACCGACAGCACCGCCGGAAGGTCTCGCACGATGGGCGCCCAGCTGTCGCCGCCGTCCGTCGACCCGTAGACCTGACCGCCCGTGGTCCCGAAGTACACGCCGCACGAATCGAGTGCGTCTACGGCCATCGCGTCGCGCAGTACGTTCACGTAGCAATCGCGCTGTGGCAGCCCCTTCGTGAGCGCTTCCCACTCATTGCCGCCGCTGCGGCTGCGGTACACACGCAGCTTCCCGTCGGGCGGATAGTGCTCCGAGTCGCTCTTGATCGGCACGACGTAGATGGTCTCCGGCTCGTGCGCATGCACGTCAATGACAAAGCCGAAGTCGGTCGGCAGGTTCCCGCTCACCTCGCGCCACGAGTCGCCGCCGTCGTCCGAGCGCAGTACGTCCCAGTGCTTCTGCATGAACAGCACGTTGGGGCGGGAGGAGTGCCGCGCGATGCGGTGCACGCAGTGACCGACCTCGGCGTTGGGGTCCGGGATGTATTGCGAGTGCAGGCCGCGGTTGATCGGCTTCCAGGTCTTGCCGGCGTCGTCGGTGCGAAAGGCGCCCGCGGCCGAGATGGCGACGTAGATCCGCTTCGGGTTGCTCGGATCGAGCAGGATGGTGTGGAGGCACATCCCGCCGGCGCCGGGCTGCCACTTGGGCCCCGTGCCGTGACCGCGCAGCCCGGCGAGCTCCTGCCACGTCTTGCCGCCGTCGCTCGTGCGAAACAGCGCGGCGTCTTCCACCCCGGCGTAGACCGTGTCCGGATCGGTGAGCGACGGCTCGAGATGCCACACGCGCTTGAATTCCCAGGGGTGCTGCGTGCCGTCGTACCACTGGTGCGTCGTGAGGGGCTTGCCCGTTTCCGGAGACGCGTCGTAGACGAACTTGTTGCTCTCGCCCTTCGGCATCTGGCCGGGCTCCATGGTCATTCCGCCGCCGGGCGCCTCCCACGTCTTGCCGCCGTCGCAGGAGCGTTGGATGATCTGCCCGAACCACCCGCTCGTCTGCGACGCGTACACGCGATTCGGATCGGCGACCGATCCCTTCATGTGATAAATCTCCCAGCCCGCGAAGTGCGGGCCGCTCACGTCCCACCGCTGGCGCTTGCCGTCTGCCGTCAAGATGAACGCACCCTTCCGGGTGCCCACCAGAACCCGTACACCGCTCATGACTCGCTCCTTTCACGACGTGCCCACCCGTGTCGCCGGCGCGTCACGGGCTTGAGGATTTCGAGCGCCGCCTCCGTCGCCCTGCCCGCCCGCAGCGACGGCCCCCGCGAGAGGCCGAGCGCCCAATGGGCGCACGCGACGGCGACGATGGCGAACGGCAAGCGCTCAATGGCCCACGACGGGCAGTCGGGCCGAAAGGCGCCCGCTGCCACAGCCCGTCCAATGACCGCAGATAGTCTACACGTTTCGCGCCGCACCAGCTCGCGTCGCGCCAGCAGCGCCGTCGCGGGGGCCGCCCGCGCGACGGTGTTCCAGATGGACTCCACGGTTTCGCGCAGCGCGATGATCGCCTCAACAGGGGAGCTGCGGGAGTGCCCCTGCGGTCGAACGGGGGTCCGTGCCCTGACTAGCGTCAACAATCGCATGCTCGTCCCCAGCTGCATGGCTCACCTCCCCGCGGCCTTCTGGACGTCGGGCGGGAAGTCCGAGATCTCCTGCACCTGCCGCACTTCGATGATGTCGCCGTCCTGCATGGGAGCGCGCTTCGCCCATTCGATCGCTTCGGCCCGGGACTTCACCTGGATCACCCAGTAGCCGCCCAGCACCTCTTTCGCCTCGGTGAACGGGCCGTCCGTCACCTTGGGTTTGCCGCCGGCGAAGCGTACGCGGGCGCCCGTGGCCGGGGGGTGGAGGCCGTCGAGCCCGAGCAGCACCCCGGCCTGGGTGAGGGACTCGTTGTACTTCGTCATCTTGGCGACGAGCTCGGCCGAGGGCGCGAAGTTCGCCCCCGCCTTCTCGTACCCCTTCGGGATCACCAGCATCATGAAGCGCATCGTCGTCGGCTCCTTGTGGCTTCGGGTTCGGCACCGGGCCCATCCCGGCTCCATGGAGGCGTCGATCGAGGGGGTCCGGAATCGACACGCCCGATGGCCGGCGGTCGACCTGGAGAGTATCGGATGGCCCGGCGGGCGGCTAGGTTAGAGGCCGCACCTACCCGAGGGGCACATGAACCGAACACCGCGCGTGTTGTCTCGCCTCTTCACGGCCGCCACAGTGCCAACGATCGCGCTCGGGCTTGGCAGCATGGCGGCGCGGCCGCGCGCCGCTGAACCGGCGGCCAACGGGTGTCAGTTGAGCGCGACGAACCGCGACCTCCGGCATGTGATATACATCCAGTTCGACAACACCCACTTCACCCGCGACCGCTCGAACGTCGCCTCGGACTTGGAGCAGATGCCGCACCTGCTCGGTTTCCTGACCGCGAACGGAACGCTGTTCACCAACGATCACACCATCTTGATCTCGCACACCGCCGGCGGGATCCTCAGCACGTTGACCGGGCTGTATCCCGATCGGCACGGTCAGACGGTGTCGAACAGCTACGGTTACTTCTCGCCGACCGGCGCTGCGGCGTTCAGCACGTCGTTCAAGTACTGGCTCGATCTGGTCGACGACGCGACCGGCACGCGGGACCCGCTACCCAACATGGTGACGGATGGCCAGAAGACGACGCCCGCGCCGTGGGTGCCGTACACGCGGGCCGGCTGCGACTTCGGGGGCATCGGCACCGCGAACATCGAGCTCGAGAACACCGCTACCGGCCCGTTCGGTGACATGAGCGAGGTGTTCGGCGTGGGGTCGCCGGAGTGGAACGAGGCCTTCGCCTCGAACGCGGCTCCCGCCGGCACCGCGGCACGGGCCAAGGCGCAGACCGACTTCGTCGGCATCGCGATTCACTGCGCCGAGGGCGGCGGCATCTGCGCGGCCCACGCGACCAACATGGCCAACGCCAGATCGGACAACCTCCCCGACGAGCCGGGCGGCTACCTCGGCTTCCTCGGCCTGTTCGGGGCGAAGTACGTCAATCCGGCGGTCACCGGCGGCCAGCCGGCGGTCAACGACATGAACGGCCAGCCGATCACCGACCGCTTCGGGCAGGCCGGCTTCCCGGGCTTCGATCTGATGCTCGCCAAGAACACGCTCGGCTACGTGGCGCAGCTGCAGGAGGCCGGAGTCCAGGTCACCTACGCGTACATCTCCGACGCCCACGACAACCACACCCTGGCCCGGGCGTCCGGACCGGGCGAGGCGGACTATCAGGCCCAGCTCGCCGCGTACGACGACGCCTTCGGCCGCTTCTTCGACCGCTTGGCGGCAGCCGGCATCACGAAGCAGAACACGCTCTTCGTCATCACGGTGGACGAGGGCGACCACTTTGTCGGTGGCATGTCGAGCGACGGCACCTGGAGTCACACGTATTGCGACGTGACGGATGGCCAGACGTGCCCCGGCAACCAGATCGGCGAGGTGACGCTCAACCTGAACTCGGTGCTTCCGCCCGGGGAGCCGGTGTACGCGATGCACTTCAACTCGTCGCCCACCGTGTACGTGTTTGGCAACCCGGACCGGACCGATCCCACGGTGCGGCAGTTCGAACGGGACCTGGCGGCGGCCCAGGCGGTCGACCCCTACGTCGGCTCGTTCCTGGGGCCGGTCGCCGTGGCCATGGCCGACCCGGTCGGCGAGGCGGCGCTGCACATGGTCAACGCCGACCCGCGGCGCACCCCGACGTTCACGCTCTTCGCCAACCCGGATTACTTCATCACGACGTCGAATACCGCGTGTCCGGACGCGGCCCACGTCGTGCCGGCCTGCGTGGATTACCACTTCGCCTGGAACCACGGCGACATCCAGCCGGAGATCGCCAACACCTGGGTCGGCTTCGTCGGTCCCGGGGTGAGGCAAGGGGCCATCGACTCGCAGACGTGGACCGACCACGTCAACGTGCGGCCCACGATTCTTGCGCTGGCCGGCCTCAGGGACGACTACGCCCACGACGGTCGTGTGCTGGTCGAGGC
>Ga0209160_1001717_pt1 | contig 18470 bp, 23 predicted proteins | sample GraSoiAngelo_153_FD_186167 | JGI IMG/M metagenome (GOLD analysis project Ga0209160, IMG submission 186167) | Grasslands soil microbial communities from the Angelo Coastal Reserve, California, USA - 14_1009_12_40cm (SPAdes) (version 2) | ecosystem: Environmental > Terrestrial > Soil > Grasslands ... | reverse complement strand
CGAGCGTGGCCGTCGATGCCAGGGACAACGTGTACGTGTTCAATCGCGGCGAGCACCCGGTGATCGTGTTCGACCGCGAGGGGAAATTCTTGCGATCGTGGGGCGAGGGCGTGTTCCGGCGCGCTCACGGAATCACGATCGGTCCCGACGGGACGCTCTGGCTCACCGACGATCTGCACCATACCGTGCGGCAGTTCACGCCCGAGGGCAAGCTCCTGCTGACGCTCGGCGATCCGGACCAGCCCTCGTCGCTGCACGGCGGCAAGCCGTTCAACCGGCCGACCCACGTCGCGCTGTGTCCGAAGAACGGCGATCTCTACGTGTCGGACGGATACGGGAACTCGCGCGTGCACAAGTACGATCCCAAGGGCCGCCTGCTCTTTTCATGGGGCGAGCCGGGTACCGACCCGGGATGCTTCAACATCCCGCACAATATCGCCACCGACGCCGAAGGGCGCGTGTACGTCGCGGACCGTGAGAATCACCGGGTCCAGATCTTCGACGACAAGGGCAAGTACCTGACCCAGCTCAGCAATCTCTACCGCCCGTGCGGACTCTTCTCCGACCGGCGCAACGGGGGCCTCCTCTACGTCGGTGAGCTGCCGGCGGCGCTGGCGGTCAGCGCCGAGGTGCCCAATATCGGCGCCCGCGTCAGCATCGTCACGCTCAAGGGCGAGCTGGTGGGCCGGATCGGCGGCCGCTTCGCCGGAGAGAAACCCGGCGAGTTCATCGCTCCGCACGGGTGCGTCGTCGACTCGCGCGGCGACCTCTACGTGGCCGAAGTGTCGTGGACCGCCCTCGGCCGCGACCTCAAGCCGCCCCGCGAGATCCGCTCGCTGCAAAAGTTCGCGAAGGTATGACCGCGATGGCCGACCGGCTCCTCGACGCGCTGGCGCGTTCAGGAGCCCGGCGATACGGCGGCGAGGTCGTGTCCGAGCTCGAGCACGCGCTCCAGTGCGCCGAGCTCGCGCGCGACGGCGCGGCCGACGAGGAGCTCCAGCTCGCCTGCCTGCTGCACGACGTCGGCCGCTACGCGATCGACCAGTCGCTCGTGGCCGATACCCTGGAGGCGACAAGGGTCGGGCCGAGCGCGCGCGGCCATCACGAGGTCGGCGCCGATCTGCTCGCGCCCTGGGTGCCCGAGCGGGTCGCCTGGTGCGTGCGCATGCACGCCGACGCCAAGCGCTATCTGTGCGCGACCGAAGCCGCGTACTTCGACCGCCTCTCACCGGGCTCCCGCCACACCTTGAGGCTCCAGGGCGGCGTCATGTCCGCAGACGACGCCGCACGCTTCGCGCGGCATCGGTGGGCGGGCGACGCGGTCGCGCTGCGGCGCTGGGACGACGAGGCGAAGGTGGTGGGCAAGTCGACGCGATCGCTGGACGAATGGGCGCCGCTGGTCCGGCGCGGGGTGTCGCGGTGAGCCCGCTCGGCGAGGCGCAGGTCGCGGCCGAGCTGGCGCAGACGCCGGGCTGGAAGCGATCCGGCCAGGCGATCGAGCGCACCTATCGGTTTCCTGATTTCAAGGCCGCGATGGTCTTCGTCAACTGGGTGGCGGCACTCGCCGAACGGGCGAACCACCATCCCGACATGACGATTCGCTACAACGAGGTCACGGTCTCGGTGTGGACTCACTCTGACGGCGGGCTCACGCCGAAGGACTTCACGCTCGCTCGCGGGATCGACGCGCTGTGACGGTCGCGCTTCCCGACGCGTTTGGCGCCCGCTTCGCGGCGCTCGAGGAGCAATTCCTCACGACGACGGCGGGCGATCTCTTCGCCGAGTGCTTCGGCTGCGGCCCCGAGCACCCGATCGGCTTGCGTGTCCGGTGCTTCAAGACCGACGAGGGCGTGCTGGCGCCGGTCTTCGTGGCCCGGCGCTTCGAGGGGCCGCGGGGCGCGGCGCATGGCGGGATCGTCACGACCTATCTCGACGAGATCCTGGCCGGGGCGGCGTTCCGCGCGACCGGCCGTCTCTCCGTCACCGGCGAGATCACCGTGCGCTTCGTGAAGCCGGTCCCTCTCGAGACGCCGCTCCTGGGGCGTGGGCGCTTGAGCGCGCGGGACGACCACGACCGCTACGTCGACGTCGAGGGCGTGATCGAGAAGCTGGCGAGCTCCGAGGTGCTGGCGCGGGCGCGCGGGCGCTTCTTCTTTCAGGAAGGAAGCGCACGCGCTACGCCGCCCGTCCCCGAGCCCTAGACGCGGGCGAGGAGCGCCATCACCGGCGCACGCTTCGGCGCCGGCTGATAGCGGCACTTCAGATCGGTGCGCTCGAGAATCTCGACGTAAGTGCCCATCACCATGCGGTAATAGGCCGGATGACGCCCGGCGGGGCCGCCGTTGTATTCGGTCAGGGCCTCCTTGATGCTCGGCTTGCGGGTCATGATGTCGCGCAGATAGGCCATCGCGAACTTCGTGCTCACCGTGGGGATCGCCAGGTCACCGAGGTCGCGCTGTCCCTTGAGGACCGGACGCTTGAAGGGGCCGACTTTCGATTCGAACAGAGCCGCCGTCGACGGTAAGGTCTGGAACAGTCCTACTTCTCCGGCGTTGCCGACCGCGTCGTGGCGGAACTCCGACTCGACCTCTGCCTGCGCGAGCGCCATGCAGTGGTCGATCTGGGTGCGCTCGCTCTCGACGAACAGGACTTCCGGAAAGTGCTGGAAGGCTTTGATGGGCGCGCTCGGGTTCTTCTCACCGATGTACGCCAGGACCGCCCGGCTCAACCGCTCGGAGTTGGCCTCGTTCGCGACAGCCAGGACCTGGCGCGTCAGCACGACTCCTCCAAGGGCGATCGCGCCGACCAACGTCAAGCTCGCGAGCACTCTGTTAAGTCTGCGCATGCACTCCCTCCTTAACTGTTCTTTGCGCGACCGACCTGATTCAGCTGTGACTGCGGGAAGGTGAAACTGAAGTTCTGGCAGTATTGCATGGGCCGATGGACTAACGCAACAGGCAGTTGGTTCGTTCCGGATATCCACAACCGGCAGGGGCAGTCTCCCGCGGCGGAACGACTGAAACGACGCAGAGTTACCGAGAGCGGAGGCGGATCAGCGCGGGCGCGGCGGCAGTCGTCGGGTGGGTGGGGGAATCGTGCGGTGAAACTCGCTCGGGTCGTTGTCCGTCTTGCCGCCGACGGCGGTGCCGCACTCGGCGCAGACGTAGTCGTACTTGCTGCCCGAGGGGAGCACGAGCAGCAGCTTCTTGCGCGCCGGCGTCGCGCGGCGACAGCGCGGGCAGAAGAGGCTGGTCGCCTCGAACTCCTCGAAGCTGTCCCGTGGCGCGGCCATCGGTCGAATTCTACACCGGGCCTATAATGCCGGCACGCGCATGATGTTCCGGTCCCGGCTGGCGCTCAAGATCACCCTGCTGATCGTGGCGGTCCTGATCGTCGGGTTCGGCATCTCGACGATCGTGACGATCCAGCGCGAGTCGGCGGCACTCGTCGAGCAGAACAAGCAGGCGGTCCGACGGCTCACCCAGACGGTCGTGGCCAGCATCGAGGCCGCGATGTTGCAGGAGCGGCCCGACGTCACCCGCAGTCTCATCCAGGAGCTCCGCGACCTGCGGGCCCACCCGGTCGCCGACGCGGCCCCGCTCGAATCGCTGATGATCTATCGTCGCAACGGCGTCGAGGCGTTCACCGACCTCGCGACCGCCACCGAAGTCGCCCGCACGGCCGGGCTCTCGGACGACGTCATGAAGAACATCGCGAAGATGCAGCGGGCGCCGGGCGCGACGATGACGGGCCCGCTCTTCTCCCGGGCGCTGGAGACCCTGACCACCCAAGAGTCGCTGGAGGTCGAGAACGGCGTCTCGCTCTTCACGCAGCACTATCCGATCCTCAACAAGGAGAAGTGTCAGGGCTGCCACGGCAGCGATCACCAGGTGCGCGCGGTGGTGCGGGTCGCGACCTCGATGGAGCCGGTCTTCGGCGAGGTCCGCCGCCACCGGAACCGCCAGATCCTCATCGCCGTGCTGACCATCCTGGCCGCCGCGGCCGTCTTGACGGTGGCGATGAGCTCCGTCGTCGTCCGCCCGATCGTGGCACTCTCGGCGGTCGCCCGGCGCATCGGCGACGGCGATTTCGAGGCGCGGGCGCCGGCCCAGGCGCGCGACGAGATCGGCGAGCTCGGCGGCGCGTTCAACGACATGACGTCGCGGCTCGCCCAGGCCCACACCGAGCTGGCGACCAAGAACAAGGAGCTGGAGACCGCGCTCCAGAACCTCCAGGAGTCGCGCCAGCGACTGGCGCTGCTCGAGCAGCTCAAGGGCGAGCTGTCGAAATTCGTGCCCGACGCCGTCAAGAAGCTCCTCGAGCGGAACCCTAACGCGACCGAGCTCGAGAAGCGCACGGTCGAGGTCTCGGTCGTGTTCCTCGACATCGCCGGCTACACGAAGCTCTCCGAGCAGCTCGACGCCAAGCGCCTCAATCAGCTCGTGCAGACCTATTTCTCGAGCTTTCTGGAGATCATCCAGAGCCACCACGGCGACGTGAACGAGACGGCCGGCGACGGCCTGATGGTCATCTTCCAGTCGGAGCGCAGCTCGACCGACCACGCGCTGAACGCGACACGGGCGGCCTTCGCCATCCACCAGCGGACCTCGACGCTGAACGAGGAATACGGCGGGATCTTCCCGGCGATCCAGCTCCACATGGGCATCAACACCGGCGAGGCGCTGGTCGGCGCCACCAAGCTCGGCACCGCGGCGGGGCAGCGCTGGACGTTCACCGCCACCGGGCCGACCACCAACGTGGCGGCGCGGTTCGCCGGCTCGGCCCAGAGCGGCGAGATCGTCGTGGGCCCCACCACCGCCGAGCGGATCCGCGCGCACTTCGTGCTCGAGAGTCTCGGCGAGCGGACGTTCAAGAACGTCTCCCAGCCGATTCACGTCTATCGCGTGATCCCGCCCGGCATCTACGAGAAGATCGTCTAGGGGGACGATCGTCGAGCGTGAGCAGGCGTATCCGCGTCGGGATCTGTGCGTGGGCCGACCCGGCGCTCATCGAGTCCGGCGCCTTCTATCCGCGCAAGTCGATGTCGGCGGAGGCGCGGCTGCGGCACTATGCGAGCGTCTTCGACGTCGTCGAGGTCAACAGCTCGTACTACGCGATTCCGGACATCCGCAATACGCAGCGATGGGTCGAGCGGACGCCCCCGGGCTTCGTCTTCCACGTGAAGGCGTACGCGCTCATGACCGGCCATCATCCCCGCGCCGAGACCGTGCCGGCCGATCTGACCGCCCTCCTGCCGCGCGCGCCCGGGCGCACGCGCCGCGGTGAGATCGACGCGACGAGCTTCTCGCCCGAAGCCCTCGATCGCGCCTTTGCTCTGTTCCGTACCGCCGTCGGGCCGATCGCCGAGGCCGGCAAGCTCGGCTACGTGCTGTTCCAGTTCGCGCCGTGGGTGCACTTCGCCGCCGACCGGCTCGAGTACCTGGCGTCGCTCCCGGCTCGGCTGCCGGGCTTCACGATCGCGATCGAGTTCCGTCATCGCTCGTGGCTGCCCGATCACGTCGACGACACCCTGCGCGCCCTGAGCGACGCGCGCCTGGCTCACGTGATCGTCGACGCGCCGTCGGGGGGCGCCGCCATACCCCGCGTGACGACGGTGACGGCGCCGACGGCGGTGTTCCGCCTCCACGGCCGCAACGCGGCGGGATGGCTGCGCCAGCTCCGGGGCGAGGAGCCGTCGGTGCGGGAGAAGTACGACTACCTCTACAGCGAGGATGAGCTGCGGGCGCTACTACCGGAAATCGAAGCGGTAAGCGGGGAGACCGAGGATGTCTTCATCTCGTTCAACAACAACAACCGCGACTATCCGGTGAAGAACGCCCTGATGATGAAACGGCTCCTGGGCCAGCCGACGGCGAGCGAGTCCACACCGCTCGACCTCTTCACCTGAGGGCCCTGTCGGTCTGGTAGAATCGTAGCCCCATGCCGGAACTGCAGCTGCGCGGAGGCGAAGTCGACGGGCTCCGCTTGCACTATGTCGTCGAGGGGCGCGGACCCGCCGTCATCTTCGTCCATGGTCTGGGCGGATTCGCCGAGTCGTGGCGCCACAACGTGCGCCCGCTCGCCGGCCGCGCCACGGTGTTCGCCGTCGACCTTCCGGGCTTCGGCGATTCCGCGAAACCGCGCACGAGTTATCGCCTCGGATACTTCGCGAACGCGCTGCGTGGCTTCATGGACGCGCTCGGGCTCGCGCAGGCCTCGCTCGTCGGCCATTCACTCGGCGGCGCCGTCTCGATCACGCTCGCATTGACGCATCCGTCGCGGGTCGAGCGGCTGGCGCTCGTCGGCGCCATCGTCCCCGGGTGCTGCTACCGTCCGTCGTGGATCTACCGGCTCGTCGCGCTGCGCGGTCTCGGCGAGATCCTGTCGCTCGGCGGGAACGCGCGGCTCTACAAAGCCGCGCTCGCGCGCTGTTTCCACGCGCCCGACCGGCGCGAGGTCGACTACTTCATCGACTACAGCTACGCGACCCGCACCGATGGGGTGGCGCGCGCGGCCTACCTGGCGACGCTGCGCGACGTGCGGGTCGATTTCGAGACGCATGCCGAGGACTATCGGCGCGCGTTGACGACGCTCCAGTTGCCGGTGCTGCTGATCCACGGCCGCCAGGACCGCGTGGTGCCCGCCGAGCACTGCGCGGAAGTCGCCGGAGTGCTCCGGCAGGCGGCGGTTCGCTGGGTCGATGCGTGTGGGCACTTCCCGCAGATCGAACACGTCGAGGCGGTGAACGGCTGGCTCGTCGATTTTCTGGTCGGCCGTCCGGCGCCCCGCTAGCGGAGCAACCGCGATGGACGAGATTTCGCCGCAGGACCTCAAAACGCGTCTGGCCGGAAGCGACCGGCCCCTCTTGCTCGACGTCCGCCAGGACTGGGAGACGCGCCTCTGTCGGCTCGAAAACGCCGTGCACATCCCGATCGAGGAGATCGAGCTGCGGGTCGATGAGCTGAACGCCGATGACGAGATCGTCGTCTACTGCCATCAGGGGGTCCGGAGCGCCGCCGTCGCCGATTACCTGAGGCAGCGCGGCTTCAAGAACGTCAAGAACCTCCACGGCGGGCTGGACTACTGGGCCCGCACCGTTGACCCCTCGATGCGCCGATACTAGTGGGGGCTCCACTCACCCTCCAGCGCGCGGGCGCCGCGGTCTGGTGCACGCTCGATCGTCCGCCGCTCAACCTCTTCGAACCGACCCTGATCCGAGCCCTACACGACACGTTCTCCGAGCTGGCGGCCGATCGCGCGACGCGGGTGGCCGTGGTGGTCGGAAGCGGCCGCGCGTTCACAGCGGGGATGGACGTGCGCGTGCTGCGCGATCTCGACACCGGCCGGGCGCGCGATCTGATCACGACGCTCCACGACGCGATCGCCGCCGTGCACCGGGCTCCGTTCCCGGTGATCGCCGCCGTGAACGGCCCGTGTCTCGGCGCCGGCTTCGAGCTCGCGCTCGCGTGTGATCTCCGGGTGTCGGCGGCGAGCGCCTCCTTCGGCCTGCCCGAGGTGCGCGTCGGCGTCCCGTCGGTGATCCAGGCCGCGTTGCTGTCGCCGATGATCGGAGCCGGACGCGCGGCCGAGATGCTGCTGACGGGCGCGCCGATCAGCGCTGCACAGGCGCTCGACTGGGGCCTCGTGAACCGAGTCGTGCCCGACGACCGCCTGCGCGCCACCGCCGAGGAATTCGTCGCGGCCATCCTCGCGAGCGGCCCCGAGGCGATCCGATTGCAAAAGGAGCTGATCGTCCGCTGGCGCGAGACCGACCTCGCGACCGCGGTGCGCTATGGGATCAATGCGTTCGCCACCGCGTACGCGACCGACGAGCCGCGCGAGGGTATGAACGCTTATCTGGAAAAACGATCGGCGAATTTCAAGCGGTGAAGGGTGAAGGGTGAAGGTCGAAACGATCACGATCGACCTCTGGGGCACGCTGCTGTTCGACGGTCCAGCCAGCGACAATCGGTACAAGAAACGACGCATGGCCGACTTTCAAACGTTGCTGGGGGCCGCGGGCCTGTCGGCATCGGGCTCAGCGCTCGATCGCGCCTACGAAGAGTCGGGCGCCCATCTCAGCCGCGTCTGGGCCACGCACCGGGACGTTCCGGCGGTCGACCACGTCCGTGCGATCCTGGCCGGAGTCGATCCAGGCCTCCCGCGCCGGGTCCCGCCGGCGCTCCTCACGGCGCTGGTCGACGCGTACGCCCGCCCGATCCTGCTGCTGCCGCCGGCCGTCGACGACGGCGCGCTCGCCGCGCTGGAGACGCTCAAGGGAGCAGGCTACAAGCTCGCGCTCGTGTCGAACATCATGCGGACCCCGGGCGCGACGCTCCGACAGCTGCTCGGCCAGTTTCGACTGCTCGGCTATTTCGAGCAGACGACGTTTTCCGACGAGGTAGGCATTCGAAAGCCCGCGCCGGAGATCTTCGCGCTGACTTTGCGGGCGATCGGCGGCGACGCGGCAACCGCCGTGCACGTGGGTGACGACCCGATCCTCGATGTGCAGGGGGCCCTGGCGGCGGGGATGCGCGTGATCCAGGTGACCTCGGCGTCGCTCCGGAGGAATTCGGTCCGACCCGATCTCGTCATCGCGAGGCTCGCCGAGCTGCCGGCGGCCATCGAGCGGCTGGAGAGCTAGCCGGCGTAGTTGATGCTCGAGCGGGCGGTGGCCGTCTGGGCGCGCGGCGAGACACGCCCGGGCATCATGAGGCCGATCTCTTCGAAGTAGCGGCGAATCGGATCCGTGATGCGGTCGGCGTACGCTTCGAGGACGCGATACGAGATGCCGCGGTGGTAGGTCGCGCTCCTGAGATCGCCGCTTCGCCAGCCGAGGACTTTGGCACTGCGGCTCTGACGATTTCGCAGGATGAGCCCGAACGTCCCGAGGCCCGAGACCCAGTGATCGGGATTGTGCAGGCTCAGCTCGGAACACAGGCCCGTGACCTGCCACTCCGGCGCGAACTCCGCCAGGGCCAGCTCGACCAGGCGCTGCACTTGTTCGGGAAGCAACATCAATCCTCCTCCTCAGAGCGACCTTGCCGGCGTGGGGGGAGCAAGGAGGGTGCCACAGCGACCCGGATCGGGAGCCCGGCTGAAAAACCGGGGTTTTGAGTCGTTCCGAGCGATTGGACGCGGCCGTCAGCGCCCTGACGTTCAGGCGGCAAACGGTGTCACGGTGCCACGGCTTCGGACACATTGGCGGCTTGCGCACCGCGGCATCGATGTAAGATAGCCCGCGATGGACACCGGCGAGCTCAAGGGGAAGATCCGCGACATCAAGGACTTCCCGACCGAAGGCATTCTCTTCAAGGACATCACCACGCTCCTGAAGGACGGCCCGGCGTTCCGTTACGTCATCGACACCTTCGTGCAGCGGTACCGGAAAGAGCGCGTCGACGTCGTCGTCGGAATCGAGTCGCGTGGCTTCATTCTCGGTGGGGCTCTCGCGCATCAGCTCAACGCCGGTTTCGTTCCCGTGCGCAAGCTCGGCAAGCTCCCGGGCAAGACCATCGAGGTCGAATACGAGCTCGAGTACGGACGCGACGCGCTCGCGGTCCACGAGGATGCGATCAAACCCGGCCAACGCGTGCTGGCCGTCGACGATCTCCTCGCCACCGGTGGTACGATGGGGGCAACCCTGCGGCTGATCCGCCAGCTCGGCGGGCAGGTCGTCGGAGTGGCGTTCATGATCGAGCTTGCGTTTCTACACGGACGGGACAAGCTGAAGGAGCACACGCTCCATTCACTCATCGTCTATGAATAAGATCGCAGCGTTCGCGGGTGCGCTCATCCTGGTCGGTACGTCGATTGCGCCGGTGCTCGCCGACGAGGCGAAGTCGCCGATCAGCGCGTCGATGCTGCTCAGCGTCGTGGCGCCGATCACCGAGTCGCGCGACGCCGCGTTCGATCGGGCGATGAAAGAGCCCGGACCGCCGGCGCGTCGTTCGGACGGCGAGATCCAGCCCGACGGAAGCGTCCGCTACGGCGCGGTCACGATCACGGTGAGAAATCCCTGTCCTCCCGGCACGCACTACGAGCTGCCGTCTCTGCCCGGTCGCGTTCGGAAGTAAGCGACTCCTTCCAGCGTCATGACCATCAAGAACGTCGGCGTCATCGGCTGTGGTCTCATGGGTTCGGGCATTGTCCAGGTCGCGGCCCAGGCCGGATTCGAGGTTCTGTTCGTCGAGGCCAACGACGATCTGGTGAAGCGCGGGCTCGGACGCCTGCGTGAGACGCTCGAAGGGCTCGCGAGCCGCGGCAAGATCGAGGCGAAGGCCAAAGACGCGGCGCTGGCGCTCATCGCCGGGACCACGCGACTCGATGACATGAGCGGGTGCGATCTCGTCGTCGAGGCGATGACCGAGAATCAGGCGCTCAAGAACGAAACGTTCGCCAGGCTCCACAAGATCTGCGCGCCGCACGCGATCCTCGCGTCGAACACCTCCTCGTGCAACGTGACCGCGATGGCGGCGGCGACCGGGCGCCCGGCGCAGGTGCTCGGGCTTCACTTCTTCAATCCGGTGCCGCTCATGAAGCTCGTCGAGGTCGTGCGCACGATCCTGACCGACGACAGCGCCGTGAAGACCGCCACCGAGTGGGTGCAGGCGCTCGGCAAGACGCCGGTGCAGACGAAGGACTCGACCGCCTTCATCGTGAACCGTCTCCTGGTGCCGTACCTGCTCGACGCCATTCGCGTGTACGAGAGCGGGCTCTCGTCGCTCGAGGACATCGACGCGGCGATGAGGCTCGGGTGCGGCTACCCGATGGGCCCGTTCACGCTCCTCGATCTGGTCGGCCTCGACACGACGATGTACGTCGCCGAGGTGATGTTCGAGGAGTTCCGGGAGGCGCGCTACGCGCCGCCGCCGCTGCTCAAGCGCATGGTCATGGCCGGCCAGCTCGGGCGGAAAACCGGAAAGGGCTTCTACACCTACCCCCGCTAGGCAGCCGGCCGGCGCCGCGCCAGCCAGAGCGCGGCGCCCGCGCCGAGCACCAGCAGCGGCACTCCGAGCCACCAGCGCTGCCGCGCCCGCGCGCGCGCTTGCAGCGTACGAAGCACCAGCCGGTCCCCCGCCACGATCTCGGCACGCCCCGCGAGATATTGCCGCATCCGCTCCCGCATCTCGTCCGTCACCGGACGCGTGCCCCATTGAGCCTCGCGTTGCATCGCGCGGACCCGCTCGAGCTCGGCCACGCTGCGTCGGATGTCTTCCTCGGTGTCGCGACGGGTATCGCGCTCGTCTGCGTTCAGGAACAGGGTTTGAGCGACCGGTACCGACGCTTCCAGCCAGTCGAGCCACCAGTGGTCCATGCGCGGAACGAGCACGAGCAAGAGCCCGGCGAGCCCGACGACCGCACAGAGCCCGACGGCCGGGCCGCGTAAGGCGTCGAGGCCGCGCGCGCGCGTCGCTCGCGCGCCGGCGCGCACCGCGAGCGCTGTGGCGACCGCGGCCACCAGCACGCCGAACGTCACCACCACGATGGCCCCGGTCGGCAGGTCCCACGTCCATGAGGCGACGAGACCGGCGACGCTCACCAGGATGCCGAGCGCCCATCCGACGAGCAGCCGGCCGCGGGCCGAGCGCGCGAGCGCCGCGGCGGCCGTCGCCGGCACGATCAGGTAGGCGAAGACGAGCAGTACGCCCGCGAGCCTCACCGAGCTCGTGAAGACGACGCCGAACGACGCGTAGAAGACGAAGTCCCAGGCCCGCACGGCGCGCCGCGCGCCGGCGCCCTCGGGATCGAAGGAGATCTCGAGCAGCGGGCGGCGGACGAGCCAGTGCAGGACACCGATCGGCGCGTAGAGGAGCGCCAGGGTGCCGACCTCGGCGGGCGTGACGGTGAGGATGCTCCCGACCAGGATCTGCTTGATGTGCTCGCCGCCCTGGGGCGCTCGATCCACGACGAGCACGGCCGCCGCCGCGGACACGGCGTAGACGATGCCGATGATCGCCTCCTGGGGCACCGGCGCCCGGCGCGCGCGGCTTGCCGCGAACAGCGCAGCGCCGCCGAGCGTGAAGGCGAGCGCGTACCAGTAGGCGGCCTCGCTCTGGATCGCGTGCCCGGCCAGGAACGCGATCGTGACGCCGAGCGCCGCCACCTGGGCGAGTGCCAGATCGACGAAGATCACGCCGCGCGCCAGCACGTGCAGACCGAGATAGACGTGGATCGCGGTCAGGACGAGGCAGGCGAGAAACGGCGCCCACAGAAACTCGACCATCGCGCGGCCTCAGCGGCCTCCGGCCAGCGCCTCGGTGAGCCGTCGCACGTTGAGCTCGAAGAGCTGCAAGTAGTCCCGCGCCTCCGGATCGCCGCCGACGGAGGGAACGAGCGTGACGACACGCGCGCCGCTCGACGCCGCCACGCGGCTCGCGATCGAGTGGCCCGCGGAAGGCTCCACGATCAGAAGTCTCACGCCGGCGGCCTTCATGCTCGTCGCCAGCGCGGCGAGGGAGGCGGGTGAGGGCGGAACGCCCGGAACCGGCTCGACGGTGGCTACGACCACGAGGCCGAAGCGCCGCGCGAAATAGGGCCAGCTGTCGTGGTACACGACCACGCGCGCGCCGCGGTGGGCCGCCATGATATCGGTCCAGCGCGCAATGCTTGCGTCGAGTCGTTCGAGGAAGCGGGTCCGGTTCCGCGCGAAGACCTCACGTCCGTCGGGAGAGAGTCGCGCGAGCGCCTCGAGTATGGTCTGCGTCATCGGCCGCCCGTTGGCGGGGTCGAGCCAGTAGTGGGGGTTGCCGAAGCCGTGCACGTGCGCGCCCGGCTCGCTCTTGATCTTCGGCGTCTCGACCTGGAGGAGATCGATGCCGCGGGACAGGTCGAGGTCGCCCGGGCCGCCGGGCGCGAAGCGGGGGTCGTGTACGGTAGTGCGAACGCGGGCGAGCCACGGCTCGTGATCGAGCCCGACCCGGACCAACAGCGCGGCCGACTTGAGCTGCGCGAGCTGACCCGGCGTGACGTCGACCGCGTGGGGCTCGTGGAGCGCGGGCGCCAGGCTCGCGACGGTCACGCGCTCGCCGCCCACCGCCTCGACGAGCGCCTTGAGGTCCGTCGAGGTCGTGACGACGTCCAGCGCGCCGCCGCCCCACGCCGGGGCCGCGGCGAGCAAGACGAGAGCGAGCGCCCGCAGCACCTACGATTTCTTGGTGAAGATCGACTTCGGGATCATGCAGTGGACGCCCTTGCGCACGTCCACCACCTGCGACACGCGGCAGTCGGCGGTCATCGAGCTGAGCGAGTACGCCTCGTACCGGCTCATCGGCACCAGCTTCTGCTGCTCGAGGAAGTCGACGGCCTCGCGCACCGCGTTGACCATCGCCTTGTTGAGATCCTCGTCGAAACCGGTCGCGATCCAGTGGGTCTTGGTCTCGATCCGCGGCCACTCGAGCTTCATGTCCTTACGGACGATGAGCTGCAGCGCGATCTCGCGAAACGAGCACTCGAGCGCGGTCAGGTTCACCTCGCCGTTGCCTTGCCGGCAGTGCGAGTCACCCGTCCACACCAGGCCGCCCTTGAGGAAGATCGGGATGAAGATCGTGGCGCCCTCTTGCAGCTCGTTGATGTCCATGTTCGAGCCGTTCTTCCACGGCCGCAAGGTCGAGACGGGCGCCATCGGATCAGTCGCGCCGCCCTTGCGCGGCGACGGGTCGTTGGGATCGATGCCGACCGCGAGCGTGCCGGGGATCGGCTTGAGGTCGAGCGTGATCCCGGGCTTGAATTCCGCCTCGCGCTTCTTGAGGTCCATGGTGAAGAACTTGACGAACCCGTCGGGCATCTCCGGCGCGAGCGCGCCGATCGTCGGAAAGTCCTTGCCCGGGAGATTGAAGTTGATCCCGAACGGCTTGGGCACGATCTTGACGATGCGGATCTCCATCACGTCGCCGGGCTCGGCGCCGTTGACGTAGATGGGCCCCGTCACCGAGTGCGGGCCGCCGCCGGGGTTCGCGCGCCGCAGCGCGACGATCTCGTCTATCGTGATCCCCGGACGCACCTTGTCGTGCGAGTGCATCATCGTCTCGATCGAGACGGTGTCCCCCGAGTCGACGGTGAGCTTCGGCGGCTCCTTCGGATCGAGCCAGCCCCACTGGACCGTCTCGAGCGTCGCCGCGAGCGTGTGACGCTTACCGCCGGCCGGGGCGGCCGGGTTCTTCTTCGCCTCGCCGGTCTGCTGAGCCAGGGCGTAGAAGGCGGCCGAGAGCATCAGCACGAGAGCGACCAGAGCCGTGAGAATGCGCTGTCTCGAAGTCACCGCTGCCATCGCGCGTCTCCTTTCGAAACGGAGCTCGGGAAGGCGCAATGATCCGGCGGAAGTCCAAGGTCGTCAAGGGGCGCCGGGCCAGACGGAGCTCTCGGCTAGATGACGAGGATGACGATGCCCCACGCGGCGACGAGCGTCACGAGGAGCAGGCGGCTCAGCACGCGAAGCCGGAGACGTTTTCTCGCGAGGGTAGCGCCCGGCGCGCCGGGCAGGTCGCGCAGGCGCTCACCCTCGGCACGGCTCGACCCGACGCCGTGCTGGTTCTGATTGATGCCGATGAACAGATCGCTGTGCGGGAACGTGATCTTCAAGAGGTCCAGCCGATCGACGACGGCCGCACCACCATCTGGGAATTGCCGATCAGTGAGCCACACGACTCAGCGTCCGAGTGCGGGAACGGACCGGCGAGCGTCGACGGCCACACGGGGCGCCGTCGGAGCCGGCTGGAGCCGCGTATATCGCCCGCGGAGGCTGTCGAAGGCCCGAGAGTGCCACACACCGTGCCGGTGCAGGCCGTAGCGGGCGAGGAGCGAGAGGATACGCAGACCATAGACGGCCGAGGCCGAAAAGCTTGCCGACGAGGCTTCGGGGAAGTAGCGGGTCGGCACCGCGATCTCGGCGATCCGGAAGTCCGAGGCCACGATCTGGGCCACGATCTGCTGATCGAAGATGAAGCCGTCCGAGTTCAGCGCGAGGTTCACCGTCTCCAGCACCTCCCGGCGGAAGGCGCGGTAGCCCGTGTGGAACTCGGAGAGCGACAGATCGAACGTCCGATTCTCGAGGTTCGTGAGGAAGCGGTTCGAGAAATACTTCCACCAGGGCATCCCCTGGGCCAGCGCCGAACCGCTCTTCAGTCGCGAGCCGAACACGACGTCGGCCTCCCCACGGACGATCGGATCGATGATCTGCGGAACCAGCCGCGGATCGTACTGGTAGTCGGGATGGACCATGACCACGATGTCCGCTCCCGCGCGCAGCGCCTCCGCGTAACACGTCTTCTGATTCGCGCCGTAGCCGTAATTCCGGTTGTGCACGAAGATCTCGAGGCCGAGCTGCCGAGCGACCTCGAGCGTTCCATCGGTGGACCCGTCGTCCACCAGGATCACGAGGCTGACCGCGTCCTTCGGCAGCTCCTCGTATGTGAGACGGAGCGTGCGCCCCGCGTTGTAGGCCGGCATCACCACCACGACTTTCTCCGACGTCCGCATGGCGCCACCCAGGTGCACCCTCGGTGCCAGGTGGTGGCTGGTCGCAATCCCGCGCACTTGCGGCGCATCGCCGGGGTTATCCGGATTTTTGTCGACAAAAATTCGTAGGCACGCGTGACGAGAATTGTCAGCGTGCGACTTGAGCGAAGGCGTAGCCTGTACGAGACGAGACCCATGTGCGATGGGGCGTGACGACTTCTATCTGACGGCGGAGCAGCGCGAGATGCGCGATCTGGTGCGGGCGATCGCGCGCGACCGGATCGCGCCGCTGGCCGCCCACGTGGACGAAGCCGAAGCCTATCCGGACGAGTCCCTGAAGCTCCTCGGCGACCAGGGTCTCATGGGGCTCTACATCCCCGAGGCCTACGGCGGGACCGACATGGGCACCCTGGCGTTCTGCCTCGCCGTCGAGGAGATCGCCTGGGCGTGCGCATCGTCCGCGACCATCTATCTCGTCCAGTACGCCGGCGGCTGGCCGATCGTCGCGGCGGGCACCGAGGCGCAGAAGCGGCGTTTTCTGCCGCGTCTGGCCTCGGGCGAGATCACGGCGGCGTTCTCGCTCTCGGAGCCGGGCGCCGGCTCCGACGCGGCCTCCATCTCCACGCGCGCCGTTCGCAAGGGCGACCGCTACGTCCTGGACGGCGTCAAGCTCTGGGTGACGAACGGAAGCAAGGCGTCGGTCATCACGCTGTTCGCGACGGTGGACAAGGGCCGCGGCAAGGGCGGCGTGACCGCCTTTCTCGTGGAGCCGACCTTCCCCGGCTTCGCCGTCGGCAAGCTCGAGCGCAAGCTCGGGATCCGCGGCTCGCCTACCGCCGCGCTCCATCTGTCCGACTGTGAGGTGCCGGTCGAGAATCGCCTGGGCGAAGAGGGCGAGGGCTACAAGATCGCGCTTCGGGTGCTCGACGGCTCGCGCCCGGCGGTCGGCGCCGAGGCGGTGGGCATCGGCCAGGCCGCGCTCGACGCCGCGGTGGGGTACGCGAAGGAGCGGCAGCAGTTCGGTCAGCCGATCGGCGCCTTCCAGGGCGTCCAGTTCATGCTGGCTGACATGGCGATCGCCGTACACGGCGCCAGGCTCCTCGTCCATCACGCCGCGGCCCTGGTGGACCGCGGGGGGGTCGCGACGGCCCTCGAATCGTCGATGGCGAAGTGCTTCGCCGCCGACACCGCCATGAAGGTCGCGACCGACGCCGTCCAGATCTTCGGCGGGTACGGCTACACCCGCGAGTATCCGGTCGAGCGCTTCATGCGCGATGCCAAGATCACCCAGATCTACGAAGGCACGAATCAGATCCAGCGAATCGTGATCGCGCGCGAGCTCGCCCGCGGGGCCGGCCGATGACGCAGGACCCGAGACCGCTCGAGCCTGCCGAGGTCGCGCGGCTACTCGAGAGCACGGCGGCGGCGATCCACGCCGAGCTCGCGGCGCTGAGCGACGACGTCCTCGGCTGGCATCCGGCGGCCGGCGAATGGTGCGCGAAGGAAGTGCTCGGTCATCTCATCGAGAGCGAGCGCCGCGGCTTCGCGGGTCGGATCCGCCTCATTCTGGCGGGCGACGAGCCCCGCCTGGAAGGCTGGGATCAGGGCGAGGTCGCCCGGGCGCGCCGCGACTGCCAGCGGCCGGCCGCGGCCCTGACCGCCGAGTTCGACGCGCTCCGCCGAGACAGCGTCGGCCTGGTCGACGGTCTCCGGGCCGCCGACCTCGGACGCGGCGGACAGCATCCGAAGGTTGGCCACCTACGGGTGAGCGACCTGCTGCACGAGTGGGTCCACCACGACCGGAACCACTTCCGTCAGATACTGGCGAACGTGCAGGCGGCCGCCTGGCCCCACATGGGCAACGCGCGCCGCTTCTCGGCCGGATAGCTCCTCCCTCGAGACGCGAGATTTGACGGCAGCCGCCTCAGGGTGGTACGTGTCTAGACATCTTGACAGCAGGAGGTCGCTCCCTTTGAATTACCGCCCCGGCATTCCTCGCTATCTGCAAATCGCCGACACCATCCGCGGAGAGCTCCGCGACGAGGGGGAGCGGATCGCCTCCGAGCACACGCTCTGTGCCCGCTTCAAGGTGAGCCGCCCGACCATCCGTCAGGCGCTCGACGTCCTGGTCCAGGAGGGACGACTCTATCGCCATGCCGGCCGCGGGACGTTCGCGACCCCCGCCGCGGGCGGTGACCGGAAGCTCCGGGTGATCGGCTCGGTGGGCGACATGATGGCGCTGGGCGACGAGACCTGGTTCAAGTTCGTGTCGCGCGAGGTCGTGCTCCTGCCGGCGAACATCGCTCAAGCGCTCCGCCTGCCGCCCCGCTCGTCGGCGTATTGCATCGTCGGGGTACGCCACTCCGAAGCCGGACCCTTCCAGCACGTGACGGCCTACATGCCGCTGACGATCGGCACCGCGCTCTCCGACGAAGATCTCTCGAAGACCTCGATGATCGGCGCGATCGAGCGGCTGCTCGGTATCCCGATCAAGCTGATGGAGCAGGTCGTGGACGCCGCACTCGCGCCGCGGCAGGTGGCCGAGCAGCTGCAGATCCGCGCTCGATCGCCGCTGCTCTTCTTCGAGCGCACCTATTTCGCGCTGAGCGGCGAGCCCGTCGAGCACACGATCTCGTGGCAGACCGGACGTCGCTATCCGTACCGCATCGTGCTCTCGCGCGCGGAGCGCCGGAACTGACAGTGCCCTATCGCGTCGGGTTCGACGTCGGCGGAACCTTCACCGACTTCGTCCTCCAGTCGCCCTCCGGCGAGCTCTCCACCGGCAAGCGGCTCACGACGTATCCGGACCCGTCGGAGGCCTGCCTGGCCGGCCTCGATGCGCTCCTGGCGCAGGGCGGCGTCCCGTGGAGCGACGTGGCGCAGGCGGTTCACGGCACCACGCTCGGCTCCAACGTCGTCATCGAGCGCAAGGCGCGCGGCGTCGGGCTCCTGACGACCCGCGGCTTTCGCGACGTGCTCATCATCGGACGTGAGAAGCGCTATCAGGTCTACGA
>Ga0209160_1001715_pt1 | contig 18482 bp, 19 predicted proteins | sample GraSoiAngelo_153_FD_186167 | JGI IMG/M metagenome (GOLD analysis project Ga0209160, IMG submission 186167) | Grasslands soil microbial communities from the Angelo Coastal Reserve, California, USA - 14_1009_12_40cm (SPAdes) (version 2) | ecosystem: Environmental > Terrestrial > Soil > Grasslands ... | reverse complement strand
GCCGGGCACGATCTCGCGGGCGTTGCTGTGCGAGGCCATGATCGGACCGCGCCATGTCGCGAAGGCGTCGGCCACCGCCTGGTCGGCCATGTGGCTCATGTCGAGGATGACGTGCTTGCGCCGCATCGCCCTGAGCAGCTGGTGCCCGAGCTCGGTGAGTCCGCCCGGCGCGCCGGTGCCACCGCTGTAGCGCGTCGCGCCCCACGCCGGACCGATGATCCGGACGCCCCGGTCGGTCCACGCGCCAAGCTGGGAGGGAGTTTCGATCGGGTCGGCGCCCTCCATCAGCAGCACCGCGGCCAGCCGGCCCTTCTTCCAGCCCTTCGCGTAGGCGGCGAGCCCGGCCTGGTCGCCGATGAACTGCAGGTCGCATGACCGGTAGTAGTTGACCTGAGCGGTCGCCATGAGGTGCGCCTCATGGGCGTTCTCGTAGACGAAGCGGGTCCGCATCGATCGCTGCGCGCGGGCCGGCGCTGTGTAGAGGGTGGCAAACACCAGCCCCACCTCGGCCGCGATGAGCGACGAGCGGCTGACCAGGTAGCCCTCGGCAGGCGGCTGAAGGAAGCCCCGGCCGGCCGAGATCGCGTTCCAGCCGATGTCGAGGTGGGCGTCGACGATCATCAGATCGGGAGAATAACCTGCGGACTGATGCTGTATAGAGTAATAATGAAGAGCATCAATATGAAGGACTCTGAAATGAAGCTCCCCGATATCGCCCAGCTGGGCGAGGCCGAACGTGACGAGAACGGCCGCCTCTACTTGAAGCGTTTTCGCGAGCTTTTTGATCCATTGCAGGTCGATATCAGCGCGGTCGAAGCACTTGCCGCGCTCCGACTGGCCGGCCGGTCCCTGCACCTGCTGCAGGAGCGGTGGGGCGCTGCGCACGGCCTCAGCGAGGGACGGATGGGGGTCCTCTTCCGGCTCTTCCGGTGCGGCGACATGCCGCTCGGCGAGCTGGCCGACGACCTGGTCATGACGCCTCGCAACGTGACCGGCCTGGTCGACCACCTGGAACGCGACGGGTTGGTAAGTCGGGTACCGGACCCGGAAGACCGGCGTTCCGTGCGCGCCCGATTGACCGAGGCGGGCCGGGCGCGCATCGACGCGATCTGGAAGGAAGGCCTCGAGCGCCAGTTCACGCTGGTCGAGGGATTGAGCAAGGACGAGCTGGCGCAGCTGCGCCACCTGTCGCTGACGCTGGTGGAGAACGCCAGAAAGGAGCTGGGGAAATGATCACGCAGGGACTTTCTCGCAGGCGAGTCATCCTGGCCACCGCTGGGACCATGCTGGCGCTGCTGCTCGCGGCACTTGACCAGACCATCGTCGGCACCGCGATCCCTCGCATCGTCGCCGACCTGAACGGCCTCGACCGCCTGGCCTGGGTGACCACCGCCTACCTAGTGACGTCAACGACTATGACGCCGATCGCCGGCAAGCTCGGCGACCTGTTCGGACGCAAGCCGTTCCTGCTCGCGGGCATGATCGGGTTCGTAATCGCGTCCGCGCTGTGTGGTTTGTCGCAGAACATGACGGAGCTGATCGTGGCCCGCGGCGTGCAGGGCATCTTCGGCGGCGTCCTGTTCGCCACCGTGTTCACGGTCATCGGCGACCTCTTCCCTCCCGAGCAGCGCGGCCGCACGGCGGGCCTGTTCGGCGCTGTTTTCGGCCTCAGCTCGATCGTCGGTCCGACCACAGGCGGCTTCATCACCGACCACTGGAGCTGGCGCTGGGTTTTCGAGGTCAACATCCCCGTCGGCCTGATCGCCGTCTTCGTGGTGCTCGCGGGCCTGCCCTACGTCCGTTCCAAGGCCTCGTGGCGTGACATCGACTTCTGGGGCGCCTTCACCCTCGCCGCCGGCGTGGTGCCGCTGTTGATCGCGCTCTCCATCACGCGCGACCACTCATGGACATCGCCCCAGGTCCTGGGCCTTCTCGCCCTGGCGGCGTTCATGCTCGCTGCTTTCGTGTTCGTCGAGTCCCGTGTCGAGCACCCGATCGTGCCGCTGCACCTGTTCAAGAACCCGACGTTCTCGGTCAGCATGATCGTCGGCTTTCTCACCGCGTTCGGCATGTTCGGCTCGATCCTGTTCACGCCGCTGGTTTTCCAGGGGGTGCTCGGCATCAGCGCCACCAACTCCGGCGCATTGATCACCCCCATGATGTTCGGCCTCCTCGGCGCGAGCACCGTGACCGGTTTCATCATGCGGCGGATCCGCTACTACCGGTTCCTGGGCACGCTGGGGGTCGCGATCATGATCTTCGGCATGTGGCTGCTCTCGCAGATCACGCCGTCAGTTCCTGAGTGGCACGTGGTCGCCGACCTGATAGTCGTCGGCACAGGCATCGGCGTCACGTTCCCGCTGTACCTCACCGCGGTGCAGACCGCGCTGCCGCGCGAGTATCTCGGTGTCGCCTCCAGCCAGATCCAGTTCTGGCGCAACCTCGGCGGCACGGTGGGGAGCGCGATCCTGGGCGCCGTGCTGGCCAATCGCCTGCCCGACTACCTCGCCTCGCGCGTCGCGGCGCTCAACCTCCCTCCGGGCGCGGGCAAGCTTCCGGCCTCGGGCGCCAACTCGATCCTGGACCCGACGCTGCTGGCCAAGCTGCCGCCGGCGTTCGTCCACGTGATCCGCCTGGCCCTTTCCGACACGCTGCACGACATCTACATCTTTGCCGGGGCCATCCTGATCGTCGCCCTGGTCTCGACCATCTTCCTGAAGGAAGTGCCCCTGACCGGAGTCCGACCCGCCCGGGGATACGACGCGCCGCCCGTCGAGGAAGCCGCCGAGGAGGAGCCAGCCGCCGCCAGCGCGTAAAGGCCTGTAAGGACATGCCTCCAAATGTTCGCCAACCGCGTTAAAATCGCCACCGCACGCTGGAGGGAAGGCCGGCATCGTCCGAGCCTCAGCGCGAATTCAAGGGGAGGCCAACGGTGACGGTGAGCTTAGTGGATCGGACTTTGACGTGTCGTGACTGCGGTCGGGAGTTTCTTTTCACGGCGGGGGAGCAGGAGTTCTACCAGTCCCGTGGCCTACAGAACGAGCCACGCCGGTGCCCTGAATGCCGTGCCGCGCGGCGCCAGGCGGACGGCAACGGCCGGGCGAGGGTCATGCACGAGGTGATCTGCTCCAACTGCGGGAAGCAGACCCAGGTGCCGTTCGTGCCGACGGGCGCGCGTCCCGTCTACTGTCTCGATTGCTTTCAGACGGTAGGTCGCCGCTGACAGTCAGGCGATAGCGATCGGGCGCACCGGTGAGCCGGTCGCGCCCCGCATCTTGAGCGGAAGGCAGACGAAAACGAACTCGTAGACCCTGGCCGCGGCCAGCTCCTCCAGGTTCAGGTTCTCGATGATCGGGATCCCGGCCCTGACCAGCAGGAGGATGTGGCCGGGCAGGGTCACCTTCAGCTCCGGATCGGCCGGGCCCATGACGTCGAAGGCCATGTTGTCGGCGCCGGCGGCCCTCACCTTTCGCTCCACCAGCCAGCGCGAGCCGGCGGCGCTGATCCCTGCGGCGCGGAGGTACTCGTCGGGTTTCGACCACAGCGAGCCGTAGCCGGTTCGCACGAGCACGACATCGTCCTGGCGAACCTCGACCTGCGCGTGCTTGGCGGCGCCTTCGAGGTCCGCGGGCGTGATCGCGTATTCAGGATCGAGCCGGCGCTCGCCGGCCACGTCGAGCAGCACTCCACGGCCGACCAGCGGCGCCATCGTCTCCACCCCGAGCTGCCGGAAACCCACTGACGTCTGCACGCCTTCATCGACGTGCACCCCGCCGTGCAGGGTCAGGTTCTCGGCCTGGTGCGCGAGGGCGTCGATGTGGGTGCCCGAGTGCTCGGGCATGACGACGATGCCCGACGCTCCGGTCCGGGCCTCGGGTGCGCCACGCGCGTGGTGTCGGTGGAGAAAGTAGTTGAAGCCGGGCGCATGAGCCGGATGCGACGGGGCGCCCTGATAGCGCAGCTGCTCGAGGTCGAAGATGCGGGCTGACTCGAGCGACCCGAGCATGCCCCCAGAGCTCAATCTCTGTAGCGGTAGACGATCCGCCCGCGCGTGAGATCGTAAGGCGAGAGCTCGACCCGGATGCGGTCGCCAGGCGTGATGCGGATGAAGTAGCGCCGCATGCGCCCTGCCGCGTAAGCGATCAGCTTGTGCCCGCCCTCGACCTCGACCTCGAACATCGCGTTCGGCAATGCCTGCGACACGACGGCGTCCATGACCACAGCCGGCTCTTTCTGATCGCCGTCGTCACGGTCCGGTTTGCGCGCCTTCTCTGGACGCCGAGGAGCGCGCCGGCCCTTGTTCTTGCCCAAGACTCGTGAAGTCTAAAGGCGCCCGGAGCTGGCCGTGAGTTGCGCTTTGACCTTCCCGGCGAGATCGACCGACAGCCGGTCGACCGCGACCAGACGATTGAGCGTTTCGATCCAGCGCGTGTCCTTCGCGACTGCGCGCGCCATGAGCTGGACTCCCTCGTCGAGCTGTCCTTCCTCTGCCAGGGACAGGCCCGCCCAGAATTGGATCTCGACCATTTCGGGCGCCATCTTGGTCGCCTTGCGCAGGCTGGCCATCGCCGCGGCCTTGTCGCCGTCCTTGTCGATTGAGTCCGCTTCGTTCAACGTCATGTAGGCGCGCTTGAGGCGCAGCAGTCGGCGCAGCTCGGCGAGAGGGTCTGGCGCGTCCTCCACGCGAAGCTCGATGATGCGATCCTCCCACGAGTGGCCGGTCGGCTTGCCCGTGACAACCAGCATCGCCGCCGACTGCTTGCCCCGGATGTCGCCGCCTTCGGCCTCTGCCGCATCCAGTGCGGCCATCATGCGCTCGGCCAGGGGCGCGTCGGTGGAGTTGTACGCCTCGTGCATCGCGTCCCACACCGTGTCCTTTTCCATCAGGTTGGCCTGGCAGCTGAAGGCGTCGCCGGTGCGATGCCCCGCCGCGGGAATGCACTTCGCGCCTGTGTGCACGGCGACGTTGCCCGCAGCGTCGACCAGCGCGACCTGTCGCGACTCGGGCTGAGAATCGGCCGCGAGCAGAGCTTTCAACGCTTGCTCCGCGGTATAGCCGAGCCGCATGTACTCGACGCCGAGCGGGCCGAAGCTGACGTTCACCATCGACTGCGTGGCGACAGCGCCCACGCCGGCGAGCGCCCACGGCACGACGGGGCCGACCTGGAAGTAGTGCGACTGCACCGCCACGCCAAGCTCACCTGTCTCTTTGTCGCGCGCGACGATCGAGTAAGTCACCGTTCGTATCGTAGGGCTGAGCGGCTAGCCCTCATCGCCGGCCGGGCTGGTCTCGTACCGGAGCTCGCGCGGCTTGGAAGCACGCCAGCGCTCGACCCATGTGCCCTGGAGGTCCGGCTGCTTTTTCTCCGCCGCGAGCGTCCGCACCGCCTTCTCCACCCTGGCCGTGAACTCGCGCGAGCCCTCGGCCGCGTTCGGCGTCATCGGCTTGCCGATGCGCACGCGGACGGGTCCTGGCAACGGCAGCTTCTGCCCGCGTGGCATGACCTGGTAGGCGCCGCGAATGTGCATCGGGACCACCGGGGTGCCGGTTTCTTTGGCGAGATGGCCGACACCGGGCTTGAACTCCTGGATGCGCCCGTCGGGTGAGCGGCTGCCTTCGGGAAATAGCACCAGGTTCCAACCTGATTTGAGCAGCTGGCTCGAAGAGTGCAGCTGAGCCTGTGCTCCGCCGGTGCGCGAAAACGGGAACGTGTTGAGGAACAGGCTCACGATGTTGCCCAGGATCGGGTGCTTGAACCAGTAATCGGCGGCAGCCGCGACGACCGTGCGGTCGCGTGCCGTGTCGGTAAGCGAATGCAGGATGAGAGACGTGTCGGCGTGACTCGAATGATTCGCCGCGAATATCACAGGGCGCTCGAGCTCGCGCACCCACTCGCGTCCCTCGACCTTGGGATGCACCATCGCCTCGGTGAACGGCAGCAGCAGCCCGCGCTGGATCAAGTAGCGGATCGATCGCACCGGCTCGACCCGCGCCCATCCGAGATCGGTCGCCGGAGCCGGCACGACGGCGCCTTGCTCCGGCCACGTGTGAGGCCGTGGCGTGTTCCAATGCCACGCGCGACGGACTCGCATCACGTCTCTTGCCGCCCCGCCGGCCACATCGATCAGGCGGGTGAGCGGACCTTCTGAGTACCAGGGCACTGAATGAGCTCCTAGTGGACCCGGCCGTTGATCTTGGTCGCGGCGCTGGCTCCGATGGCCGGCTCGTTGAAAGCGAGCATCGCCACCTCGAACTGCTTGTTCTGCCAGAAAGCGACGTACACCGCTACGTCCGCGATGCTGATCGAGAGCACGACCGAGTTGTCGCCGAGGCCGGTGGCGGCGCCCTGCTGGGCGGTTCCGCCGGCGGCTTTGAGGCTCGCGATGTCGGAGTCGCTCAGGTGGAAGTCCTTGGAGTCGGCCTTGAAGCTGGCCGCCGCCGTAGTCGAGTCCTTGAACCGGAACGCGTACACGTAGGCGACCTTGCCCGACGGGGTGCCGGAGCCGAATTGGCCACAGTCAGAGGTGTTGGCGGCGTAGATGGCGACATAGCTGTCGTTGGCGCCTGACTTCTTCAGGTCGTCCCACGTGGTCTTGTCGCTCGCGTACTGGTCTGGGGCCTTGGTCTGCTCCGCCTTCAGGTAGTTGTCGTACGAGCCACTTTCAGGGCACTTCGTCAGACCGGGAAAGTCGGAGGAGTTGTCAGCCACGTTTTGCGCAGAGGCCGGGCCCTGCGCCAGCGGGTTGCCTCCCCCGGATCCGCCTCCACAGCCGGCCAGGACCACCATGCACGCGAGGGCGAGGAGTCGAGTCATCACCTAGAGGATCCTCCCATTTATGTCCTTGACGGCCCTGGCCGCGTCCGCGGAGGACACGTTGTAAGCCAGGAAATCCGACGCAAACGTCTTGTTCTGCCAGAAGGCGAAGTAGTACGACGCGCCCGACACGGTGGCCGTTCCCACAGCCGATTGCGCGCCGAGACCCGTGTCCGAGCCCGTGGTGACAATCCCTCCGGTCGATTTGATGAAGGAAATGTCGCTCGGGCCAAACCCGAGAAACTCGGCGCCGGTTTCAAAAATGCGCGCCGCGGTGGCGGCGCTCTTGAACTTGATTACAAGTCCCAAGACCAGGCCGCCTGTCGGAGCCCCAGAGCTCTGGCTGGAGAGTGCGGCACAGTCGCGCGGGCTGGCGCCGTAAACCGCGAGATAGCCTTCGGTCGCGCCTTCGCGTTTCCAGAGGCCCCACTGGTAGGAATTGCTTTCGTACGACTTTGGATCGCTCGACTTCTCGCGCTTCAGCACCGTGTCCAGGTCTCCACTCGCCTCGCATCGCTGCATGCTCGGCACGTCCTTCGCCTGCAGGGTCACGCTCTGGGCGGTCAGCGGTTTTTTCTGGGCTACGGTCTCCGGTCCCTGGCATCCCGCCACCATCAGCAGCAAGACCAAGCCCGACACCGCACGCCACACGACGTCAGGCCTCGACCTCCGCGAGCATGATCGGCGGCATGCGGAGATGGGTCACGCTCGGATAGCGACCGACGGTCTGCTCGGCCATCTCGAACGCGTCTTCGAGCGTCGTAGCGCACTTGAGACCAAGTCGATGCACGACATCGCGATCCCCGCCGACGACGATGATGTCGCCGGCGTGCTCCATGGCGTGGGCCCCCCAGTACCACGCATAGAACGGGTGCGCGCCGTGGTACGCGTGTGATTTGCGATAGAGCTGCCGGAACCACGGGTCCTCGGCGAAGCGCAGCTCGTATTTCTTCTCAATCTCGAGTGGGTCGGTCGTGTCCGCCAGGACCTCGTCGTAGAAATCGATGTAGCTCGGGTGCTGCACGGCGTCGAATTCATAGCGGCATGGATGCGTCAGGATCAGCACTCCACCCTTCCGCAGTACCGGCGCGTTGCGATAGAAGTTGAAGAGATAGCCCATGCCCATGCACACGACGAGCACGGGGTTCATCGGGGCGTTGACGTTGTACGGCCCGAGGTACGGCACCCCCAGGGTGACGATGTCGGTCTGGCCTTCGACTCTCACATTGATCTGCTTGTGCACCGCGTCGAGAGTCTTGTCGTGCACGGCGTCCACCTGGCCAGCGTGGACCGCGGTCATTCCGTAGGGCGCCCGCATCGCGTGAAACACGTTGCGCTTGAAGGCAGGCGGCGCGATGTCAGTCATCTGCTTGGTGGCGAGGAACATCGCCTGGTCCTGCGGTGTCCAGTCCGTCTCGCGTTTCTGCATGAAGTTCGCGACCGCCGGGAACGCATGGTTGTTGACCGTGGTTTCGATGTGGAACACGCGCACGGTGTCCTCGATGAGCTGGCCCTGCCGGATGCACGAGTGGTGCAGCTCGGAGTCCGGCGGGTTCATATACGACCGCGATCCCAATAACGTCTTCACGTTGTGGTGGGCTCGAATGCCTCGATACGAAGCGAGTCCGGTGGACATGGACTTATGCCCGCCGTCCATCGGCACCAGGGTCAGGTTGACGTAGACGACCAGGTCCGACTCGGCCGCGCGCCGGTTGAGCGTGACCTCCTCCCCCTTCGCGGTCTTGCCGATGTAGACGTTGTTCTCCGGGTCTTCGCCGTCGTGCTGGTACAGGCGATCGGGATGGAAGGTGCTGAAAATCCGCTCGCCAACTATGTGTCGCAGCTCGTCCTCGGTCATGCGCCGATGCAAACCAAGCGCCGCGATGATGTGCAGGTCATCGATGCCGGTCTCCGCGGCCATGTCGATGACCTCTTCCATCACGAGCTGGCGCACATCCGGGGCGGCCATCGGCGGCAGTGGCAGCGAGAGGTCGTCGAAGGCGATCGTCAGCTTCATCCCTCGCCGCAGGAGCGACTTCAACGGATCGTCTTCGAGCGGCTTTGCCAGGGCGCGCTTGATCGCACGCTCCGGATGCGCGATCGGATCGAGCGGGTCAGGTGGGTACACGATGCGCGCGCCGAGCGGCAACCTCTCCAACCGGATGCCCTCGCCGAAGTGGAAGAGCACCGGCGGCGTGTTGCGATCGACCTCGATCACCGCACCCGGTCTTGGCATTTAGGCCCTCAATCGTCGCAGATCAAACGCGACCTTCACGGCGCCTAAGCGCCCCGCGCTCATCGCATATGCGATCGCGTCGCGATACTCGCCGAGGCCAAACAGCGGGCCAGTGAGCTGATCGAGCCGCAGTTCAGGCGCGGCCTCGAGCGCGAGGTCGAACGTCCGGCGACCTTTGCGCGCGGGCTCGGTTCCGTACGCGTACGCGCCCATGATGGTCAGCTCGCGCTGCCAGATCGGCGCCCAGTCGACCTTCTCCTCGCCCGGCATTCCAACCGCGAGAACGGTGCCTCCTTCTCGCGTGAATCGCACCGCGTCGTTGAGGCTCTCCGCGCGACCGACGCATTCGAAGGTGACATCGGCGCCACCGAGGAGAAGCGATCGATTCACCCCTTCCAGCCTGCGCGCCGCGGTGGCAAAGCGCACGCGCTGGAAGACATCGGCCGGCGCCACAACCTGGTCCGCGCCCAGCTTCCGCGCCAGGTCGCGCTGGGTCGGATGCTTGGCGATCGCGATCAGGCGCCTGGGCGGGGTGAACAGCCTGACCGCTGCGATCGTCAGCAATCCGATCGTGCCGGCGCCCGACACCACGACCACGTCGTCTTTCGTCGCTCCGCCGCGCAGCGCCGCGTGGATGCAGCACGCGAAGGGCTCGATCAGCACCGCGGCCTCGTCACTCAACGACTCGGGCACGGGATGGACCTGGCTCGGGTGCGCGACCAGGACCTCTCCCCAACCACCCCCCGTGTCCGCGCAGTAGCCGGTCTGCAGACCGACTTCGATCGGTCCTTCGGTGACGTTGTAGCAGAGGCCCGGCCTGCCTTCCGCGCAACGCGGACACGGCGGGTCGACACCGCGCACGAGGCATCCCAGCGCCGGTTCGATCACCACCCGCGCGCCGTCATCGAGCACACCGACCACTTCGTGGCCGGGCACGAAGGGATAGCTGGTCAGCGGGTCGAGGTAGAGCGACACGTGGCCGCTGATGGCCGCAAGGTCCGATCCGCATATGCCGCTCACGCTCGGCATCACCCGCACCCAGCCCGGCGCGGGCAGCGAGGGCTCGGGCACATCGCCGAGCTTGAGCATCGAAAGCGCGCTGGTCGCGACGTCGGGGCGTCCGCCGGCGGCCTTGACGATGGCAAACGCCGGGATCGATCTGGTGTATTGAAGCGCTAGCACTCAGCCACGCCCCTCACCCCGACCCTCTCCCCTGGAGGGGAGAGGGGGTACTTTGGGTCATCTTCGGACCGCCTCCAGGTACTCCGGCGAGCGGGGGTCGGGCATCGGCAGCCGCCAGTTCCCTGGCGCCATCCGCCACCGTTCGATCCGCCAGCCGCGTTGCCCGGCGACCTGGGACAGTCGCGCGTCCGGATTCACGACCACGGGCGTGCCGGCCAGCTCGAGCATCGCCAGGTCCGAAAGAGAGTCCGCGTACGAGAAGCTTTCCGACAGCACGATTCCGTTGCGGCCCGCGTACTCCTCGAGCAGGGCGCCGCGCGCCTCGCCTGCGGGCGGCGGCGACTGCAGGTCCCCGGTCAGACGACCGTCCTTCACGAGCAGGTGCGCGCAGTCGACCTCGACCTCGAGCAGCTCGGCCAGCGGTTCGACGACCACGTCCAGCGCGCCCGTCAGCAAGAGCACGCGATGCCCCGCCCTCTTGTGCTCGCGGATGCGCCGCATCCCTTCGGGATAGATCCGGCGCAGCGTCACGGCGTCGAGGGCCTCGCGGCCCAAGCGTCGCATCACCTCGTAGTCGAGGCCGTCGTATTCGCGATAGAAGGTGCGCTGGAACTCCGCGCGTGACCGGCGCTCCAGGAAGAGCCAACGCGGAGCCTCGCGCAGCATCTTCGCCATGAAGGACGGCCACTCGTCCAGCGGCTGCGCGCGCAATCGCATCCACAAGAAGTACTCGACGACGTTGGTCTCCACAAGCGTGCCATCGACGTCGAACACCGCGAGCACGTCCGCGCGCCCCGACCGTCGCTCGATGGCGGCGCGCACGGAGCTCGACTCCGGCTTCGGGGCCGTGCTTCCGTTCGGCTGCTTTCGCCGCCCGGCGGTGGTCTCCGCCCGAGACATGCGGACCACCGTCGGAAAGTGCACGTCCTGGAAGTAATGCGTCCAGTCATACAGCGCCGGATCGAACGGAAATGTCTTGCGCTCCGCGGCCGGAACCTTCTCCCACAGCGCCATCACGTTGCGCGTGTCGAAGATGGAGTCGACCTCGGTGTAAACGCCGTACAGCTGGATCAGGTTGAGCCCGCGGTCAATCCGTTCTCGTTCGGCGGTGAGGTCGTCCGAGATCTTCGTGACGTTCGCCCCGAGCGGCAGTCGCTCGACGACCCACTGCGCGGCATCGACGAAGCGCAGCGCGGTGCGAGCTTGAGTCGCGAGCTCGCCGCGCGTGGGAAATGTCCATTTGGGCGTTCCGATGGCCTGGCCGTATCGGTCACGCAGCGGGTTCTTGGTGAAGTAGACCTCAGCCTCGTCGGGGACACGCCTCAGGCGGAGCGGATTGCGGGTCCCCGATGCGGCGTGATAGATGCGTGGCTTCGAATCAGGCGGAGGGTTCGCGGCGACCGCCAGCACCGTGTTGACCACGAAGTCGGCGGGGATGACGTCGAGCAAGGTGTCCGGCATGCCCGAGAAATCCCGGAGGACGTTGCGGGCAAATGCAAGGATCATCGGCTCGGCCATCCGGAATCCCTCGAGCCATCCGGGGAACGGCTCGGCGAGCGAGCTCTCGATGATCGAGGGGCGCACGATCGAAAGCGGGATGTCGCCATGCAGCTCGACCACCGCGTGCTCGGCCATGGCCTTGGTGAACGAGTAGATGTCTGTGAAACCCATCGCGTGGGCGTGGGTGCGACCTCGTTCGACCAGGCGGTCCTTGACCCAGCGTTCGCGAAGCCGCTCTGTGGCACGCGCGGTGGCGGGCGTGCCCGCCGGTCCCATGCGCGAGCGCGCCTCGTTGCGAAGCTTCTTCAGCACCTCGGGCCGCCGCGACTCCTCCTCGACCGGTCCGCGCAAGTTCGAAAGCACCTCGGCCTCGTGGCGCCAGTTGAGTCCTGGGTCGAGCGGCGGCTCCTCACGCACGATGCCTCGCAGCATCCCTCCGACGAACGCCGTTGAGATGTGCACCAGGTGAGGTCGCGCGCCGCTCGCGGTCAACGCACCCACCAATCGCGCCGCGCCAAGGAGGTTGGTCTGCGCGGATAGGTCGGCGGGGTTGTCGAACTCGACCGCCGCAGCCGAATGGATGACGATGTCGCACGCCCGCAGCTGGTCTTGCGCCACATCGCTCAGCCCGAGGCCATCACGGCCCAGGTCGATCTCGACGACGGCGAGCTTTTCCGCGGCCAGCGTGGCGAAACGCTCTTCGCCAAGCTCCTCCTTGAGCCGCCTGAACGCGGGGCTCGAAAGGACCTCGCGCTCGAGCCGCTCAGACGCGGGACGCCGCGCGCTCGAGCGGATCCCCAGGTTGATACGAGCAATGCCCGGAATCGACCGGAGGCACTTCTCGACGATCGACTTGCCGAGAAATCCGGTGCTGCCGGTGATCAGGATGGTCTTGCCTTTGAGGGCATCGGCGATCACGACGGCCTGAGTCTAGTTGCTCGTCTCTCCGTGATTCAGACTCGCGACGTGCACCACCTGCGACCCCGCGGCATCGGTCCAGCCGAGGTTGGAGGTCGCGTTGGCCCAGAACCAATACCGCTGGCCGGGCTTGCCGTGAAACGTCAAGGAGCCATTGCCCTGCGTCGTCGTCAGCACCCGCCGGACCGAGTCCTGCGTGACGACGTAGACGGTGAAGGCCATGTTGCCCGGGCTGGCCCATGAAACGTCGATCGCGTTCGGGTTGTCCAGCTCTGAGGTGGCGCCGAGCGTGACGCTCGGCATCTGGATCGAGGCGTAACGTGGCGACCCGCTGAGCCACAGGTCGCCCATGTCCCTCGAGTAGGGGTCCGGACCCGGTCCTGACCACCCATACGGGTCGACGGGACAGCCGCTGCAGTTCAGGCGGTAGACGCCGAAGTGCAGGTGCGGGCCCGTGGCGGTGCCGGTCATGCCCGAGATGGCGATGACCTGGCCACGGCTGACGTATTGACCCTTGCTGACCTCGATCTGCGACAGGTGGCCGTAGAAGGTCAGCAGTCCATTGCCATGGTCGATCTCGATCGTCTGCCCGCTAAGGCACGAGTGGCAGTTGGGATCGAGCCAGTTCGCGTACATCACCCGCCCGGGCGCGGCCGCCGCGACCGGCTCGTAGTAGAGGCCGTAGTCATACCCGTCGTGGCCCGAGTAGTAGAGGTAGTCGTGGCCTCCGGGGGTCTGGGCGTAACCCGCGTCGAAGGTGGGGTCGGGCCCGCCGACGCTGGCAGAGGCAACGGCGCCGTCGTACCGGCAGACCTTTCCGCTGACGTTGTAGTTCGGACCGCAATGGTCGAAGATCGAGGTGACGTAATGCGGGCCCATGAAGGGCAGGGTCATGAACGCGGCGGGCGAAGGCCCGGTGCCGATCTCGCCGTTGCCGGTCTCGATCGGACCGTAGCTGACCTGGCTCGGATAAGCCCACCGCGAGTATTTGCCGGGCTGATGGCCCGGCGGCAGGGCGTAGGCGGCCTGCGCCGGGGGCGCAGACAAAAGCACCAAGCCAAAAGTGAGGATGACAACTACAGCCCGCATAGCCTTTGAAACGAGGATGTTGACGATAGCGTTGCGCCCCAAACGACCTGCCCCAGTTTTGGTTAAGTTTCGCAAATGACCTCTCCCCGGGCAACTGAGCTCGCCGTCTTGAGCCAGGGAAGGGCGGCGGTGTACGAGGATCCGCTCGGGCCGGCAGGCGTCCGGGTTCGGGAGCGCCCGACCACCGAGCCCGTCCCAGGCGCCGTAGCGGTCGAGATTCGGGCCGCCTCGATCAACCACCTCGACCTGTTCCTTGCCCACGGCGCCCAGCGCGTGACTCCGCCCCGCGTCATCGCCGCCGACGGGGCGGGCGTCGTGCGCGCCTCGGCAGATCCGGCCTGGCGGCCCGGCGACGAGGTGGTCATCTACCCCGTGGTCTGCGATTGGGAGTGTGAGTGGTGCACGCGGGGCCAGAACGTCCACTGCCCGAGATTCGGAGTCGTCGGTGAGCACACGGACGGCACCGCCTGTGAGCTCTTCCACGTCGACGCCCGCAACCTCTTCCCCAAGCCGAAAAGCCTTTCGTGGACGGAGGCCGGCGCTTTTCCGCTGACGTTTCTCACCGCCTGGCGAATGCTGACCACGCGCGCCCGGCTTCGGCCGGGCGAGAAGGTGCTCGTCGTAGGCGCGAGCGCCGGAGTCGCGGTGGCGGCGATCCGGATCGCCAAGCACCTGGGCGCGCGCGTCTTTGCGACCAGCCGTTCAGAGACGAAGCGCAAGCGCGCGGTCGAGATTGGGGCCGAAGCCGCCTTCGACTCGACGGACTTCAGCAAGTCGGTGCGCTCCGCAACCGGCGACGGGGTCGATGTCGTTTTCGAGCACGTCGGGGCGGCGACGCTCTCCGAATCGATGCGCTCGGTCGCGCAGGGTGGCCGCATCGTGACCTGCGGCTCCACCTCTGGCGTCAAGGCCGAGATCATGATGCCACGCCTGTTCTGGGGCCAGCTGGACCTGCTCGGCTCGACGATGGGCAACGTCGGGGAGTTCAAAGCCGTGCTTGAAGCAATAGACGCCGGCTTGCGGCCAGTAGTTGACAGCGTCTATCCGTTGGGCGATGTAGAGGCTGCGCTTACACGACTTGACGCGGCGGAACAATTTGGAAAAGTCGTCCTTTCGGTGTCGTAGGTGAAGGAGAGATGAGAGGCTTCAAAGCGTTCCTGCTACGCGGCAATGTGGTTGACCTTGCGATCGCTGTCGTCATCGGCGTGGCTTTTGGCGTAGTCATCGCCGCATTCGTGAAAGACCTCATCACGCCGCTCATCGCGGCGCTTGGGGGCCAGCCCGATTTCGCCAGCCTCTACTTCACAATCAACAAGAGCAAGTTCCTGTACGGCGACTTCATCGACGCGCTGCTGGCGTTCTTGATCGTCGCCGCGGTCATCTATTTCTTCGTGGTCGTGCCTTATACGGCAATGGTCGAGCGGTCCAGGAAGGAGCCGCCCGCCGACCCGACGACCAAGAAGTGCACCGAATGCCTGAGCGAGATCCCGAAAGACGCCAGGCGGTGCGCGTTCTGCGCCTCGCCCCAAGCGGCCTAGTCACCGCCGGTCAGCCCAAACCTTGGAGGCGGTCTCAAAGCTAAGGGTCACGTCGCGCTCGGCGACGTGCACGCGCAACGTCTTGCCCACCTCGTCGGTTTCCAGCACGGTCACCTCGCGCCCAGGAGTCAGGTCCCGCTGGTGGAGATAGGCGAGCAGAAGTGGAGCCTCGCGCTCGGCCACCTCGGACACGCGGGTGATGCTGGCGTTGTCGCCAGCTTTCAGCGAGGACAGCATCAGCTCGCTGGGTGACGCCTGGGAATGGCCGGGGATGGGATTGCCGTGCGGGCAGGTGGCCGGCCGGCCCAGGACTTCATAGAGCCGCCGCTCGACCACCTCGGAGACGGCATGCTCCAGTCGCGCCGCCTCCGCGTCGGCCGTCACCCAGTCCAGTCCCAGCCCGTCGGTCAGCCATCGCTCCATGATCCGGTGCCGGCGGACGATCGACTCGGCCGCCATCATGCCGCCCGAGGTGAGCTCGATCTCCTTCCGCCCGTTCATGCGGACCAGCCCGTCGCGGGCCATCCGGCGCAGCCCGACCGCCACCGTGGGCCGGCTGACGCCCAGCCAGTCGGCCAGGCGGGCGCTGCGGAGCGGCTCCTTCTCGGCCCACATGTAGTAGATGGCCTCGAGGTAGCGCGAGACGACCTCCGAGGGCTCCGGCGTGGCGTTGTTAGACTGATCTAACTGCATCTTTTGTGCGTACTAACCCTATAGAAGCACTATGAGCCAGGCCGCCGCCGTCGCACTTGGCGCCATCGCGGGCGGGACCGTGTTTCTGGGCCTGCCCATCGCCCGTATGCACGGCCTGCCCAAAGGCGTCCAGGGGTTTCTGAACGCCTTCGCGACCGGCATTCTCGTCTTCCTGCTCTGGGACATCCTCACCCACGCGGCTGGACCGGTTGAGGTGGCGGTCCGGCAGGGGCAGAACGGCCCGTTCGCTGCCATGGCCGTGATCTTCGCCGTCGGTATCGGGGCCGGTCTCCTGGGCCTCGTCTATTTCAACCGGAGCATCTTCGGCCACCTCAGGCATGGGACGGCGCCGCCGAACCCACGCTCGCTGACGCTGGCCATAGCCACCGGGCTCGGCCTGCACAACCTGTCGGAGGGCCTGGCCATCGGGGAGTCGGCGCACGTGGGCGCCATCGCCTTCACCGGCGTGCTCGCGGTGGGATTCGCGCTGCACAACATCACCGAAGGATTCGGGATCGCGGCGCCGATGACCACCGACACCAAAAAGGCCTCGTGGGGATTTCTTGCCCTCGCCGGCCTGATTGGGGGCGGCCCGACTTTCCTCGGCACCTGGATCGGATACCTCGCGAGCTCGACCTACTTCTCGATCGCGTTTCTCGCGGTCGCGGCGGGGGCGCTGCTCTACGTGCTGAACGAGCTGTTCCACCTGGGCCGGAGGGTGAGCACGCCGACCACGTTCGCGTGGGGGTTGCTGACCGGGTTCCTGGTCGCGTACGCCACCGACCTCTTCCTGACGATTGTCAGCGGCGCCTGAGCGCTTACGACGCTACGACGTCGTACTGGTCACCTTCGGGGTCGAAGTCATGCCAGCCCGGGAAGCGCCACCGGAAGAGCCGTTCCTGGACCTCGAACAGGCTGTCCAGGGTGTCCTGGACCTTGCCGGTGTCTCGCAGCGCCTCGCGCACCTGAAGCGGCATCGCGCCGACCACGTCGCGGATCTGGGTGCGTACCCGCTTGGGCACGGTCTTGACCCCGTCGCGGTTCAGCTCCTCCACCCTCCCGAGCAGGCGGTCGGTCGCCGCCAGCATGCGCTGGAAGGCATAGCGGCGCCGGTTCTCCCGGCGGAGCGCCGTCTGATGCTGTTCGATATGGCTGCTCGTGTGATCGATCATGGCCAGCTACGTTTCCAAGCTTACCGGCCTTGAGGCTGGCCTTTCCGGAGCGGCTCGAACGCCTGTTCAGGCGGGTCGACGGCTGGGGATCCTTCCGGAAGGGCGCCCGTCAGGCGGCTGTCGTCTTCATTCTCTACCGCCAGGGGGAGCGCTGGATGGTGCCCTTTGTGAGGCGGCGGGCCGATCTTCGCGACCATCCGGGCCAGGTCGCCCTGCCGGGTGGAGGGGTCGAGTCGGGTGAATCGGCCTGGGAAGCGGCCCAGCGCGAGGTGGCGGAAGAGATCGGGGTTCCAGCCGGTCGCCTCCAGCCGCTGGGAGCGGGCGACCCCATCTACGCGGCCGTGACCAACTTCTCGGTCGTGCCGTTCGTCGCCTACCTGCCCGACCCGGTCGAGTCCTTCGTCCACGACGTCGGCGAGCTCGAAGGGGTCCTGGCCATCCCGCTCGACCGCCTCCTCGACGACAGCGCCTGGGCGCAGTCAGAGGAGCCCTGGCGGTTCCGCTACCTGGCGCACGAGGGAAGCACGGTCTGGGGCCTGACCGAGCGCATCGTCTTCGGCCTGGCGCCGAAGCTCAGGCAAGCGCTGACCGAAGATCAAAGCCGGGATCTTCCAGCTGCGGAGCAGTGACTGGGGCGCGAGCCTCCATCACCCGGCGAACCCTCGCGACGGTGTGGTGGTCGTTGATGCCCGCCGCCCCGACCAGACGGCCGCCCTGTCGGTAGAAAACCGTAAAAGGCGGTTTTCCGAAATCGCCGCGCGTGATGGTTTCGTCCCAGGTCAGTCCCGCCCCCACGTACTGAAGGTTCAGGTCGTACTGGTCGGACCAGAACCAGGGGACCTCGCGGTACGGCTCGGCCATTCCGGCCATCGCGCGGCCGACGACGAAGCCCTGGCGCTGCGCGGTCTGGAAGTGCTCGACGCGAATCCGCGTCTGCAACAGCGGATGCCAGAAACGGGTCGCGTCACCCGCGGCGAACACGCCCTCGACAGGAGTGCGGCCGCGCTCGTCGACCACGATGCCGCCGTCGACCGGAAGCCCGGCCTCCTGGGCGAGGATCGTGCGCGGCTCGGAGCCGACGGCGACGAGCACATGCTCAGCCATGTTCGGGAGCGATTTCACGTTGACGCGCAGGTCGACTCCATGCGCGCGATGCACGCCCGCCAGGTAATCGCCAAGCTCCGGCCCTAGCACGCGCAGCAGAGGTTGCTGCAGTGCTTCGTGGACGCGAACCGCGCACCCCTTCTGCCGAGCCACCGCGGCCACCTCGCAACCTATGAAGCCGGCCCCGATGACGTCGAGCCCGGCGGACGATTCGATCAGACCCTGCAGCGTTTCG
>Ga0209160_1001713_pt1 | contig 18498 bp, 10 predicted proteins | sample GraSoiAngelo_153_FD_186167 | JGI IMG/M metagenome (GOLD analysis project Ga0209160, IMG submission 186167) | Grasslands soil microbial communities from the Angelo Coastal Reserve, California, USA - 14_1009_12_40cm (SPAdes) (version 2) | ecosystem: Environmental > Terrestrial > Soil > Grasslands ... | reverse complement strand
AGATCCAGATCGAGATCGCGGGCTACACCGACAACACCGGCTCCCCCACCCTCAACCGGCGCTTGTCGCAGGCGCGCGCCGATCGCGTGCGGGCGTACCTCGCGAGCAAAGGCGTGAGTCCCTCGCGCATGATCGCGCGGGGCTACGGCCCGGCGGGCCCCATCGCGCCGAACACGACGCCCGCGGGGCGGGCGCTGAACCGGAGAGTGGAGCTGCACAAGCTGCCGTAGTCAGGCGGATAGGCGGGTAGGCGGATAGCCCTCGCCTATCCGCCCGTCGCGCCTCGGGGCCGGCTCCAGTATCTTTCGAGCCCCCGAAAGAGATGGAACTGTCCCCGATGCGTCCGCTCCACCGCGGCGCTGCCACCGCGGCCGCGCTGCTGCTATCCACCTATCCGTCTAACCGCCTGTCCGCCCAGAGACCCCTCCAAGCGACGGACTACTACAAGCTCGTCGTGGTCGCGAACCCGGAGCTTTCGCCCGACGGGCGGCGCGTGGCGTTCGCGGTCACGACGGTGGTCGAAGACAAGGACAAGCGGCACAGCGAGATCTGGATGGCGTCCGCGGACGGCTCGGTGAAGCCGTACCGTTACACCAGCCCCACGACCGAAGCGTCGAGCCCGCGCTGGTCGCCGGACGGCTCGCTGCTGGCGTTCACGAGCAAGCGCGAGGGCGCGGACGACGACGTGTGGTTCCTCCATACCGGCGCGCCCGGCGGTGAGGCCTTTCAGATCGCCGGCGTGCACGGGCTGCCCGTGTTCTCGCCCGACGGCCGGCGGCTCCTGTACGAGTGGCGCGGCCCCGAGCCGGACAGCCTGAAGCAGCAACCGTGGCGCGAACGGGTCTCGTCCGCGGCCGTCACGCGCGGGCCCGATCCCAAGCGCTTCGATGGCCGCGTGTACACGTCCCTCCCCGTCGTGGCAGACGAGCGGGGGCTCATCGCCCCGCGGGAAACCCGGCGGCCGCGGCACCTCTACGTCACGGCCCTGGATGGCGGCGATGCGGTGCAGCTCACGAGCGGTGAGCTGGCTCAGACCGATCCCGCCTGGTCGCCGGACGGCCGCGCGGTCGTGTTCGTGCAGGACTCCATGGACACCGTGGAGCTGGACGTGCAGCCGCGGCCCCAGCTCTACGTCCTGACCCTCGCCGACCGGAGCGCGCGGCGGCTCGAGACAGGATACGCGGAAAATGGGTCGCCGGCCTGGTCGCCGGACGGGAAGTGGATCGCGTTCGAGTGCTCGAAGGGGCGCGGGGAAGAGAACGACGTTTGCGTCATGCCCGCGGGCGGCGGAGCGGTCCGCAACGTGACGGGCTCCTGGGACCTCGACCCGAGCGGCGTGCGGTGGTCGCGCGACTCGAAGACGGTCTACTTCTTCGCCGAGACGCGTGGGAACCTGCACCTGTTCGCGGCGGCCGCGGCTGGGGGACCCGTGCGCCAGGTCACGGCCGGGGAGCGGCAGCTGCGCGGCTTTACTTTCAGCGCCGACGGGAAGTGGCTCGCCTACACGGCGAGCGACGTCACCCGCCCCACCGAGCTGTACGTGGCGCCGGCTGCCGGGGGACCGGAGCGGCGCGTCACCTCGTTCAACGACGCCTGGCTCGCGCAACTCGCCATCATCCCGGCCGACACGTTCTGGTTTGCGGGCACGGGCGGCCTACGGATCGAGGGGTGGCTGATGAGACCCTACGGGTACCAGGCCGGCAAGATGTACCCCCTCGTGCTGTCGATCCACGGCGGGCCGCACTCCAACTACGGCAACGTGTTCTTCCCCGAGTTCCAAATGCTCGCCGGGCAGGGGTACTGGATGCTGTTCACGAACCCGCGCGGCTCGAGCGGCTACGGCCATGCCTTCACGTTCGCGACGCGCGGCCGCTGGGGGATGGAGGACTTCCGGGATCTCATGCAGGCGGTGGACGTCGTGATCGCGCGGGGGGAGGTGGATACCGCGAAGCTGGCGGTGCTGGGCGGCTCCTATGGCGGCTTCATGACGAATTGGATCGTGGGGCACACCACGCGGTTCGCGGTGGCGGAGACCGACCGCTCGATCTTCAACTGGTACTCCTGGTACGGCTCCTCCGACGCGCAGGGGCTCACGGATTACGAGTTCTTCGGCGAGCCCTGGCGGAGCGACTCGCTGTATCGGGCGCTGTCGCCCATGACCTACGCGAAGCAGATGCGCACACCGATGCTCATCGTGCACAGCGAGGACGACCGGCGCACGCCCATCACCGACGCCGAGCAGTTGTTCGTGCTGCTGCGCGAGCGCGGCGTGCCGGCGGAGTTCGTGCGCTACCCCCGCTCGTTCCACGGCCTGTCCCGCACCGGGCCGCCGTGGCTCCTGGTGGACCGGTTGGAGCGGATCCGCACCTGGTTCGCGCACTGGCTGGGCACGGGCGAGACGCCCTCCGCGGCCGGCGCGCTGCACTAGCCTCGTGACGCCACGATCCGTGATCGCGCGTGGGCTCGGCGCCCTCGCCTGCGCGGCGCTGCTCACCGCTCCAGCCGCGGCGCAACAGCGGAGACGGCCGCCGGAGCGGCCGGCGCCGCGGATCCCCACGCCGAAAGCGGTGCTCGGCTTCGAGCCCGGCGAGGACCGGAAGCTCGCGGATTGGCCCCTGCTCGTGCGCTACTATCAGGCGCTCGCCAAAGCGAGCGACCGTGTGCAATACCGCGAGCTCGGGAAGACGACGCTCGGCGCCCCGTTCGTGACGCTCGTGATCTCGAGCCCCAAGAACCTCCGGCGGCTCAATTACTTCCGCAGCCTCAACGCCAGGCTCGCCGACCCCCGCACGCTGCGCTCGACCCGGGAAACGGAGGAGGCGCTGCGGGACGGCAAGACCGTCGTCCTGATCACGTCCGGCATCCATTCGACCGAGGTGGGCGGCCACCTCACGCCCGTGGTGCTCGCCCACCGGCTCGCGACGGACACGAGCGCCGCCACGCGAGCCATCCTCGACCACGTGATCCTGCTCCTCGTTCCGTCCCTCAACCCGGACGGCGTGACGATCGTCACCCGCTGGTACAATCGGACGCTGGGGACGCCCGCCGAGGGCACGGAGCCGCCTGAGTTGTACCACCACTACGCGGGGCACGACAACAACCGGGACTGGTACGCCTTCACCCAGGTGGAGACGCGGCTGGCCGTGGACTCGCTGTACAACGTCTGGCACCCCCAGATCGTGCAGGACATCCATCAGCAGGACTCGGACGGCTCGCGGCTGTTTCTGCCACCCTACCTCGATCCCGTCGAGCCGAACGTAGATCCGCTGCTCGTCGACGGCGTGAACGCGTTGGGGACGGCGATGGCGTGGGCGCTCGCGGCGCAAGGGAAGACGGGCATCGCGATCAACGCGATCTACGACGCCTGGACCCCCGCCCGCGCCTACCAGCACTACCACGGCGGCGTGCGGATCCTGTCCGAGGCCGCGAGTGCCAACCTCGCCTCGCCGATCGACGTCCCCTTCGACGAGCTGCAGGCGCGCGCCCGCGGTTACAACCCGCGGCAGCGCTCCTGGAACTTCACGGCTCCCTGGCCGGGCGGTCACTGGACCCTGCGGGACATCGTGAGCTACCAGACCGAGGCGGCGTACGCGCTGCTGCAGAACGCTGCGCGCGACCGCGACCGCTGGCTCGCGACGTTCCTGACGGTCGGCTGGCGCGCCGCGCGCGGCTGGAGGGGCTGGCCCTACGCGTACGTCATCCCCAAGCAGCGGCAGGACAGCGTCGCCATCGCCGCGCTGCTCGGCATCCTGCACCGGGGCCAGGTCGAGATCCGTACCGCCCAGCTGCCCTTCACGCTCGGCGGCCAGCGGTTTGCCGCCGGCAGCTACGTCGTGGTCCTGCGCCAACCGTACGCGGCCTTCGCCAAGACACTGCTCGAGCCGCAGCACTACCCCGACCTGCGGCTCTCTCCGGGAGGCCCCCCGACTCCGCCGTACGACGTCACGGCCCACACATTGCCGCTCCTCATGGGCGTGGCCGCCGTGCCCGCGCCCGACTCGCTACACCTGCCGCTGTCGGCGCCCGTCGAGCCGCCGGGTGCGACGCCCGGCTACCCGGGCTTCGGCGAGGGCCAGGCGCCGCGCATCGGGTTGTACCGCTCCTACGACGCGTCGATGGACGAGGGGTGGACGCGTTGGGCGTTCGACACGTGGAAGGTGCCCTACCAGCCGCTCGTGGACTCCGTGGTCCGCGCGGGCAGGCTGAAGGAGCAGTTCGACGCCATCCTGCTCCCCGACCAGGAGCCGCGGCAGCTGCTCGATGGCTTGCCCAAGAATTACCCCGCGCCCTACGCCGGCGGCCTGGGATCGGAGGGCGCGCGCGCCTTGCGCCAGTTCGTCGAGGACGGCGGCACACTCGTCGCACTCAACCAGGCCAGTCGCTTCGTCATGGAGCAGCTGCTCCTGCCCGTGCGCAACGTGCTCGAGGGCGTGCCCGACGACGACTTCTACGCCCCGGGCTCCATCTTCCGGCTGGAGCTGGACACGGCGCACGCGGTCGCGAAGGGGACCCCCGCCCACAGCATCGCGTGGTTCGAGAACGGACCGGCGTTCGAGGTCGTGGACTCGACGGCCGTGCGCGTGATCGGCCGCTACCCGACCGACCCCGACAAGGTGCTCTTGTCAGGCTGGGTGTTACATCCTGACCGAGTGGCTGGCCGGGCGGCACTGCTCGAAGTGCACCTGGGTTCCGGACGGGTCATCCTGTTCGGCTTCCGGCCCCAGTACCGCGGCCAGAGCCTCGCGACTTACCCGTTGTTGTTCAACAGCTTACAGCTTCGGTGATGGCCGCTCTTGTCCGTGGGGGGGGGCACTCCCTATCCTGTAACCCCCTTATGAGACTGGTCCGGCGGCGGGTAAGTGCCCTCTTGCTCTGGGCCGCGCTCTTCACGAGTCGCGGCCTTTTTGCGCAGGGCAGCTTGCCGCCCGGCGACACGGTCGCGGCCGCCGATCAGCTAAAGGTGGCGCTCCGTCCCGTGGATCTGCGCTACGCACAGCCGCAGCCGATCCTCGGTCCCGCGCCGGCCTCGATCAAGGCGCTGTACGTCAACGCGTGGGCCTTCGGCTCCTCCAAGCTGTGGCAGCTGGTGCGGCTCGCGGACGAGACCGAGATCAACGCCTTCGTCGTCGACGTGAAGGACGACACGGGCTGCATGCTCTACCCGTCGGCGGTGCCCATTGCCCAGGAGATCGGCGCGAACGCGTGCGCCCGCGCCAAGGACGCGCGCGCCCGGCTCGACACGCTCGTGGCACACGGCATCTACCCCATCGCGCGGTTCGTCGTCGCGAAGGACCCCCTCCTTGCCGAGCGCAAACCCGGGTGGTCGGTGCAACACCGCGACGGCGGCCTGTGGCGCGACCGGATCGGGATGGCATGGGTCGACGCCTACAACGACTCGGTGTGGATCTACGCCGCTCAGCTCGCGCGCGAAGCCGTGAAGCTGGGGTTCCAGGAAGTGCAATTTGACTACGTCCGTTTCCCCGACGAGCCGCGCGAGCGTCTCGAGACGGCCATCTTCCCGGCGCGGCGCCCGGGTCAGTCGCAGCGCGACGCCGTGCGCGCGCACATCACCCTGCTCCGGGACCGGCTCAGACCGCTCGGCGCTCCCGTGACCTTCGACATCTTCGGTCTCACGGCGTCGGCCACGGGCGACCTCGGCATCGGGCAGGTGTGGGAGGACTTCATCGCCGTCGCGGACGTCGTCCTCCCGATGGTGTATCCCAGTCACTATTACCGCGGCGCCTACGGGTTCGCGCACCCCAACGCGGAGCCGTACCGCATCGTCCGCAGCGCCTTGCGCGAGGCGCTCGACCGCTCGCGTCCCCGGGGGAGCGCGGCCGAGATCCGCCCCTACCTGCAGGCATTCACGTTGGGACGGCGGCTGCCGCGCTACACCCCCTTCGAGATCCGCGAGCAGATCCGCGCGGCGGAAGAGCTGGGCATCACCTCCTGGGTACTGTGGAACCCGCGCAGCGTGTACCAGCGCGACTCGCTCCGCCCCAAACGGCGCCCGGGGGGCCCCGCGCCGCTATCGAGCGGCGGCGACTAGCACGATATTCGCGCAACATGAATCGCCTGCTGCCGCTGTGCGCCGCGGCGCTCGTCGCGTGCTCGTCAGACAGCGTTGCCGTCGACCCCAACGCCATCGACGGTGAGGAGAAGGCCGCCGTCCAGGCAGCCCTCAACGTGGCGCTCAAGGACGACAGCCTCTACCCCACGCTCGCGCTCCTCGTGTTCCCCTTCATCGATCGGGCGTCGCACGTGAGCATGGGCAATGGAGAGGCGCGCTTCGTGGGGATAGAGATCGACATCGACGCGGTGCACGCCGGCACCCCGGTCGTGGCACAGTTCGCGACGATTCTCGGCTGGCGGGGCTACTCGTCCACGACGCACACAATCGACAGCGCGTTCGTCTTGATGGGCGCTGGGATCACCCCGCCGCCCGTCGACGACCAGCTGAGCGTTCACTTCTCGCCCGACAAGCCGGGCACGGGCATCGGCTACGTGGTAGCACAGGCCCCGAACGCGACCGTGCAGGCGTGGCTCTCGTACACCGGCACGCTGCGCGTGACGAGCAGCTCCTACGGCGCTCCCACCACCACGACCTATGGGCTCACGGCGAGCCGCGGCACCCTCAAAGGGGACTTCCAGCTCACGGGGCACCTCATCCCCGTTGCGACGCCGCCCGACGTGTCCGCCGCCGCCAGCTTCGCGGGCGGGATCCAGGCGCTCAAGCTGCGGATTACGGGAACGGTGCCCTAGAACCAACACCGTGGGGAGTGGGGAGTGGTACGTGACGGTGCCAAAGCGGATATCCCGTGTGCACCGCATCGAACCACTCCCCACTCCCCACGCGTTTCAAGTCTCTGCGAGGACCTTCCCCGGCTCCCAGGTGGTGATGTACCCGGCGATCGCCGACGCGGCCACCGTGTAGGGGTTGGCGAGATACAGCTGCCCCGGACCCGAGCGCCCGGGGAAGTTGCGATTGATCGCGCTGATCGTCACCTCGTCGCGCGTCTTCGAGACCCCGGGGCCCGCGTTGATGCAGGCGCCGCAGGAGGGCTCGAGGAACGTCGCGCCCACCTGACGGAACAGCTCCAGGTAGCCGTTCTCCTCGCAGTAGCGCTTCACGTCCTGAGAGCCGCACTGAATGTAGAACCGGACCCACGACGCGACGCGCTCTCCGCGCTCCGCCGCCTCGCGCAGCACCCGGGCGTACATATCCATGTCCTCTTTCTTGCCTGCGGTGCAGGAGCCGGCGTAGGCGATGTCCACGCGGATCCGCTGCTCCGCTTCGTCCACGTCGAGGCCGTTCCCCGGATCACCGGGCAGCGCCATCATCGGCCGCAGCCTGGTGGCGTCGATCTCGATCACCTCGCAGTAACGCGCGGCGGGGTCGCTCGCCAACCCCTCACACAGCCGCTCCGCCGCGGCGCGGGGCATCCCGCGGTACTCCATGACGTACTCGACCGTCCGCCCGTCCGGCGCCACGTAGCCCGTGAACCCGCCTACCTCGGCCGTCATGTTGGTCATCGTGGCCCGCTCGTCCACCGACAGCGACGCGACAGCATCGCCACAGTACTCCACCAGCTTGCCGATCGCCTTGCCGCTCTTCACGTACGGGTGGCGCAGGATCTCGAGCATGAAGTCTTTGGCCGTCACGTTCTCGGGCTTCTTCCCGCGCACCACGACTCGCACCGTTTCGGGCACCGTGATCCGGACGTCTTTCGTGATCCAGGAGTTGAAGATCGCGGTCGTGCCGACGCCGAACGCGACACAGCCGACCGCGCCCGCGTGCGGCGTGTGTGAGTCACTGCCGATGATCACCATGCCCGGCTGGGCGTGCCCCTCCAGGATCTTGGAGTGGCAGATCGCCTCCGAGCCGTGATGCCCGAGGCGCAGCTCACCATACAGCTTGATCCCCTGCTTCTCCGCGAACTCCCGCTGCTTCTTCTCGAGTTGCTGCGCGACGTCGAGCAGTCCCTCCTTGATGCGCTCGGGCGTCATCGCCTCAGGGAGGAACGTCAGGTGGTCGCGGAACATCAGGATGGTGGCGGGGTCTTGGACCCGCTCATCGCGACCCACCAGCTGCTCGAAAAAGATCGCCGCCATGGGTGTCACGTACTCGTGACTGAACCGGATGTCGGTGACGACAAACCCCTCGTCCCCCGGCGCCACGGCCGGGACTCCGATCTTCCCTCTCGCGGGATCCACCACCCAGTGCCGGGCCAGGATCTTCTCGCCCATTGTCATCGGCCGGGGCGGCGTACGGGGCGGCGTGAGGACGACCGCTCCCTGCAGGCGGGCCACGTTGAAGTTGAACAGCCCGCCGTACTCGATGATCCCGCGGGTGATCTCTCCCTCTCCTTCGGTGAATGACGCGAGGGGGATCGCCTCACCGCGCCGCACCCTGTCGATCACCGCAAAATCGGTCGTCGTGAGGATCCCGAGGTTCTGGCAGTTCTCGCGGTAGATGCGCTCGATGTTGTCGGCCACGACCAGCTTGATCCCCGCGCACATCTCGGCGTAGGGAGACTGCTCGCGCGACGATCCCTTGCCGCGCCGCTTGCCGCTCACGGACCCCACGAAGCCGCCCCGCTTCACGGACCCCCGGCCCACGGGGAACTCGTCCCGGCACTTGAGGCCCAAGTAGGGAAAGTCACCCAGCGTTTCGTCGTAGTAGTAGCAGATATAGGCGGGGGTGATCTCGTCGGTCGAGATGTCGTCCCGGAGCTTGATGCCGGGTCGCCATTCCAGGTCCCGGCCCTCGAGCTGGCTGCGCAACTCCACCGGATCCTCGGTGAGGAACAGGATCCTCCCCTGGAGCCGGACTGATGGGGGAAGCTTGCGGACGGCCCGCCGCCGCAGTGCATCGAGCATGCTCGAATAATCACCCCTTGCTCGGAGCCGAGCAAGCGGATTTCGTTCACGCCGATTCCACCACCGCAACGGAGGCGGACGTGATCACGCTCGGTCGTCGTGTGCTCATCATCGGGCTTGCCCTCGCCCTGCCGCTCGCTCGGTCCGCGGCCGCGCAGCGCCGCGCCGATGCGGAGCCGTCCCTGCCCCCCGTCAACACGCGGGCGATCGAGGCCCACCTCAAGTACCTCGCGGACGACCTGCTCGAGGGTCGCGCCCCGGCGACACGCGGCGGACGACTCGCGGCCAAGTACGTCGCGGCCGCGTTCGAGGCCCTCGGCCTCGATCCCGCGGGACCGAGCGGCTCCTACTTCCAGCCGGTGGCGCTCGTCGGGATGACGCCGCAGCCGACGCTCGTGTGGGGGAAGGGCAGCGACACCCCAACCCCGCGCTACGGCGACGACTTCGTCGCCTGGGCCGAGCGCCCCGAGGAGCACATCGCCGTGGACGGGGACGTCGTCTTCGTCGGCTACGGCACCCGCGCGCCCGAATGGCAGTGGGACGACTACAAGCGCGTGCCGCTCCGCGGCAAGGTGCTGCTCATGCTCGTAAACGATCCCGGCCTGCAGGACTCCACCGTCTTCAACGGCAAGGCGCTCACCTACTACGGGCGCTGGACCTACAAGCTCGAGGAGGCGGCCCGGCAGGGCGCCCTGGGCGCACTGCTTGTCCACACCACCGAGAGCGCGACCTATCCCTGGGACGTCGTGCGGGGGTCATGGTCGGTGGAACAGTTCATGCTCGACCGCCCCCGCACCCAAAGCCTCGCGTTCGCGGGCTGGGTGCAGCACGACCTGGCACAGCGCGCGCTCGCCCAAGTGGGACTCGATCTCGACTCCCTCACCCGAGCCGCCGCCCGACGCGACTTCCGCCCCGTGTCCACCGGCATCCACGCGGCCGTCGAGATCACGAGCGCCCTCCGTCGCGTGGAGTCGGAGAACGTCGTTGCCAAGCTCCCTGGAAGCGATCCCCGGCTCGGGCGCGAGGCCGTCCTCTTCACCGCCCACTGGGATCACAAGGGGATCGGGCCGGCCGTGAACGGCGACTCGATCTACAACGGCGCGGAGGATAACGCCTCGGGCGTGGCCGCTATCCTGGCGGCTGCGCAAGCCCTCGTCGACGTCACGCCACGCCCCCGCCGCACCATCCTCTTCATCGCCACGACGGCGGAGGAAAGCGGCCTGCTCGGTAGCGAGGCGTACGTGCAGGCGCCGCTCGTCCCGCTCGACCGAACCGCGGCCGTCCTGAACATCGACGTCGCCAACGTGCGGGGCGCCACCCGGGACATCGACGCGCTCGGCATCGAGCGCTCGACGCTGGGCGACGCGTTCCGGGCTGCCGCGCGCGCCGAGTCGCTGGCCGTGCGTCACCTGCCCGACGTGCGGGGCTCCTTCTACCGGTCCGACCACTTCCCCTTCGCGCGCGCCGGCGTCCCCGCGCTCTCGTTCAAGTCGGGCATCGACTTCGTGGACCGCCCCGAGTCGTGGGGCAAGGACCAGGAGGACGAGTACAACAGCCACCGCTACCACCGGCCAAGCGACGAGTACGCCTCGAGCTTCCGCTACGACGGCACCGCCCAGCAGGTGCGCGTCGCCCTGCGCGTCGCCCTCACAGTGGCGAACGCCCCCCAGTTGCCGCGCTGGTTGCCAAGCTCCGAGTTCCAGCGGCAACCCTAGGCCGCCCGCGAGGCCGGCCGCGCAAGAAGTTGCATCCTGGGAGCAAGCTGTAACTCCCTTCCCACCAACATAATACAGTCGCGGCGCTGGCGGTCCGTCGGTGCGATTGCCTACCGCCCCCGCCCCGCATAAGTTTGCGCCCGCTTTTTGACAGCCACCGCCGGCCTCACTAGCGGAGCGAGCACCTGGAACTTCCGACTTCCCATCGGTTGCCGTTGTCCTGGTTGCTCGAGGCGGCGAGCCCTCCGATCCAGTATCGGGCCTACACCGAGGTCGTACCCGAATCCGCACGCGACCCCGAGCGGCTGGCGGCGCTGCGTCAGGCGCTGCTCGCCTACAAGATCCCCCGCGAAATCCTTCGCCGGCAGAAGTCGACCGGGCTCTGGGGCACGAACCTGCTCGGTCCAGGGCCGTCCAAGGCCCACGGCTGGAGCGAGATCGGCACGGTCTACCAGTACCGCCGGCTGCTCGAGCTGGGCTGGCCGCCCGAGGACCGCGCGTTTCGCTTGGCGGACCGGTGGCTGTTCCAGATCCTCTCACGCATCGAGCCCGACGACGCGGACCGCGACGTCGCGCAGCGGGCGATCGAGTTGCTTGCCGAGTTCCAGAAGGCTGGCAAGGCCGATCTTGGTCTCGCGCGCTGGGCCCGCCGTATGGGCCGCGAGGGTGCGGCCTGCGCGCTCGCCCGGGGCGGGCACGGGGAGGACCCCCGACTCCGGGGCAACGCGCACCGGACCGCGAGCGACATCTCGCAGTTCCTGCGCAGCGAGCTGGCCGAAAAGCCCTTCAAGAAGGCTCACGGCAAGACCGTCCTCGATCCGGCTGCCAACCCCCCGACCATCTTCGCCGTGGAGATGCTCGCGTTCCTGCCGTCGCTACAACGCGAGCGGGCAGGCTTCGTGGAGCGGCTGGGCCGCTATTTCTCCTCTCCGGCACCGCGGCGCGCCTTCTACATCCTCGCAGGGAAGAAGCTCCTCAAGCCGGTATTCGAGCTGCTCGGCGATCCCATGCGCGCCGACGCGCAGGGTCACGTCCGTGACGTGCCACTGGCCGTGTATTGGATCGAGCTCATGACGCGGCTGGGACTGACCCGCCAGGCTCCGAGCGCCACCAGGGTGCTTGCCCGGTTGTTCAGCGAGTGCGACCACCAGGGCATCTGGAGCCCGAAGAGCCTGCGCGCCCCGCCCAAGGCTACGACGCTGCTCACCGCCCACTACTTCCCCTTGGAAGGGCCCGGAAAGAGTCCGGCGCAACGCCAGACCGACGTCACCTTCCGGCTCGCGCTGATCGCGAAGCTCCTGGGCCTCCCCGTCGAGGTGATATAGGCAGGAGCGGTTGTGGCTCATGGCCTTAGGTAGTAGCTTCAGCTACTACTATGGGTCCCGATCTGACACCCTTTGGGTTCACCACAACCGAGTCCCTCGTCTACCGGACCTTGCTGCGCCTCGGCCCGGCCACCGGCTATGCCGTGGCGCGCGCCGCCCGACTCGCCCGCGCCAACGCCTACGGCGCGCTCGACGGCCTGGTGACTCGCGGCGCCGCGGCGCGGCTCCCCGGCCGCCCCGCGCGCTATCGCCCGGCCGATCCCCCAGCGCTGCTCGCCCAGATCGCCGCCGCACACGCCGAGGCCCTGGACCGCCTCAGCTCCGCCCTCGCCGACGCCGCCCGCTCCACCGAGCCCGACACCAAGACGCTCGCTGGCGCGCGAGCGGTCGCGAACGTCGTGCTGCAGCTCGTCGCCCGGGCCGAGCGGCGGGTCGAGGGCGTGCTCGCGGCCGAGCTCTGGCGACCGACGCTCCCGGCATGGCGGCGCGCTGCGGCTCGGGCGCACGTCGAGCTCCGGATCGCCGGCGACGCCCCCACCGAGGCGCCGGAGCTCGTGGCAGGCACCACGGCCCCCGATCATCCCACCGTGCTGGTGATAGACGAGACCCAGGCGCTCGCGGCGGTCGCCTCGCCCGGGGGGCTCGCCGCGGTGTGGACCTCGCACCCCGCGATCGTCGCCCTCGCCCGCGGCGCACTGGGCGGCGCCCCGTGAGGTCCCTCCTCGGCCTTCTGGCCCTTGGGCTTGCATGCCGGGCCACACCCCTTCCCGAGAGCGCTCGCTATCCCGCCGGCACCGCCTTCAGCGCGCGCTTCGTCACCGCCGCCGGGACCCGGATCCGCTACATCGACGCCGGAGCGGGGCCGCCCGTCGTGTTCCTGCACGGCCTCGGCGCCTCGCTCTACACCTGGCGCCACATCCTGCCGCCGATCATGCAGGCGGGGTTCCGCGTCATTGCGTTCGACAACCGCGGCTTCGGGGAGTCGGAGAAGCCGCCCACCGGATACCGCAACGTCGACTACGAGCGGCTCGCGACCGCCTTGCTGGACTCGCTTCACATTCAGGATGCCGTGCTGGTGGGACACTCGATGGGGGGCGCGATCGCCGCCGAGGTAGCGATCCGCGACCCGCGGCGCGTCCGCGGCCTCGTGCTCATCGGCGCGGCCGGACTCGGCGCCCGCGAACCCCTGCTGTTCAAGGTGGCCCGCTGGCCCGTGCTCGGCCCCCTGATGGTGTCGTTCCGCGGCCGCAGCCTCACTGAGCGGCTCCTCCGGTCCACTTACGCCGATCCAGAGAAGGTCACGCCCGCGGACGTCGATCAGTACTATGCTGCGGTTGCGTACCCTGCCTACGGCGCCGCGCTGCGAGCGGTGCTGCGCGAGTTTGACTTCAACGCCCTGGACGGCCGCCTCGAGCGGATCCAGCCCGCGACGCTCCTCATCTGGGGTGCCGAGGACCGCTGGGTTCCGCTCGGCGCGGGCCGGGCCATTGCCGCTCAGCTCCTGCGCGCAGCCTTTGTCATCGTTCCTCACGCCGGCCATGCGGTGCAGGAAGAGGCCCCGGCAGAGACAAATCGCTTCCTCATCCGCTTCCTCACTCAGGGGCTACCGCGCGTACCGGAGAACCTGGCGTGGGTAGGGCGAGGACCCTACATTTCATCAACCATCTGGTTGAGGAATTAGCCTCCTGCCACCCAAGTTGAGTAATGGTAGGGCACTACGGATCATCGCGGCAGCCCGAGACGAGTTTGCGAGCCAGGGCTACGCGGGGGCGCGCGTGCAGCGGGTTGCCCGCCACGCCGGAGTAAACAAGCAGCTGCTGTTCTACTACTACCACTCGAAGCGGGGACTCTTCCAGGCCGTGCTCGCGCGCGGCGCAGCGGAGCTGGAGCGGGCGCTCGCCGACATCCCGCCCCTCTCGGGATCACCTCTGGAACGGCTGCAGCACGCGCTGCGGGCGCAATTCGAATTCCTCGCGTCGCACCCCGAGCTCGTCACGCTGTTGAGCCAGGCCCAGCGCTCGGACGCCCGCCCCTTCACGCCGGCGATCAAGCGGCTAGTGGTGCTGCTCGCCGAGGGGCAGGGGCTCGGTCAGGTGCGGGACGATCTCGACCCCCACGTCACGGCGGCGCAAGCGCTGGTACTGATGGTGGCCTACCTGCAGCTCGAGTCGCTCATCGCGGCAAGCGCGGCCCCGCTGGGGGCGGACGAGCCTACGTTGCGGGAACGGTGGAAGGAGGCTGCGGTGGATCTCGTGGTCAACGGCGTGCGCGCCGTCAGTTCTTAGAGACCAGACTCGGCTCCATCGGCGCCTCGCCCTCGAAGACGAGGTGACCCTCCTCGAAGCGTGCGCCGCGCAGGGCCAGGCTCAACACCTCGCCCAGCTCCTCCGCGACGTGCACGTCCAACCACTTGCGCACGTCCTCCGGGAGATCCTGCAGGTCCGCCTCGTTCTCCTTGGGGAGGATGATCGTCTTGATCCCCGCTCGTACGGCGCCCAGCACCTTCTCCTTGACGCCGCCGATCGGCAGCACCCGCCCGCGGAGCGTGACCTCCCCCGTCATGGCGATGTCGTGACGGGCCGGACGCCTGGACAGCGCCGACACGAGCGCCGTCGCCATCGTAACGCCGGCCGACGGCCCGTCCTTCGGGATGGCGCCCGCGGGCACGTGGACGTGGATGTCCGTGTCGTTGAACGCCTCTTCCGGGATGCCGAGCAGATCAGCGTGCGACTTCGCGTAGGTGAGCGCGGCACGGGCCGATTCCTTCATCACGTCGCCGAGCTGGCCCGTGAGCACGAGCTCGCCCTTCCCTTTCATCACGCTCGCCTCGACGAACATGATGTCCCCTCCGACGGGTGTGTAGTACATCCCCGTGGCGACGCCGATCTGGTCCTCCCGCGCCTTGCGCTCCGGATGGACTTTGGGCCGGCCAATCAGGTCCTCGACATCCAGCCGGTCCACGGTCAGGCGGTCGACCTCGCCGGTCGCGATCTTCCGCGCCACCCGGCGCCCCAACTTGCCGATCTCCCGCTCCAGTTGGCGGACGCCCGCCTCGCGCGTGTAGCTCGCGATGATGTCCGAGAGGGCCGCCTCCGTGAGAACGAGCTGATCCACCGTCAGCCCGTTCTCGCGCAGCTGGCGCGGTACGAGGTAGCGCTTCGCGATCTCGAGCTTCTCCCGCTCGGTGTAGCCCGCGAAGTTGACCACCTCCATGCGGTCTACCAGCGGCCCGGGGATGCTCTGGGGGAAGTTCGCCGTCGCGATGAACAGCACCTCGGACAAGTCAAACGGCACACCGAGATAGTGGTCCGTGAACGAGTCATTCTGGGCCGGATCCAGCACCTCGAGCAGCGCGGCGGCCGGGTCTCCCTGGAACGAGACGCCGAGCTTGTCCACCTCGTCGAGCAGGAACACGGGGTTTGTCGCGCCCGCCTGCTTCATCCCCTGGATGATGCGACCGGGCATCGCGCCCACGTAGGTCCGGCGGTGGCCGCGGATGTCCGCCTCGTCGCGGGCGCCGCCCAACGAGATGCGCACGTAGGGCCGGCCCATCGCGCGGGCGATCGATTTGGCGATCGACGTCTTGCCGACGCCGGGCGGGCCGACGAACAGGAGAATGTGCCCCTTCTGTTTGTCGTCCTCGTTCCCTTGCGGCCGGCGCCCCTCCTCGGGCGCGGGCTCCTTCGGGGCTGCCGAGGGGGCTTCGCGCTGCCGCAGCTGGCGCACCGCCAGGAATTCGAGCACCTGGTCCTTGACGTCCTTCAGGCCGTAGTGGTCCTGCTCGAGGATCTCGGCCGCGCGCTTCAGGTCGAGCGATTCGTCGGCCCGTGTGCCCCACGGCAACTCCGCCATGGTCTCGAGGTAGGTCCGGATCACCTGGGCCTCCATCGAGTCGCGGTTCGCCCGCTCCAGCCTCGCCAGCTCCCGCTCCACCTCCTTGCGCGCCGCCTCGGGAAGCTCCAGCTCCGCCAACCGCTTGCGCAGCTCTGCGACCTCGCTTCCCTCGTCCTCCTCGCCCAACTCCTTGCGGATCGCCTTCAGCTGCTCGCGCAGCAGCATCTCACGCTGCCGCTCGCCCAGCTCCTCCTGGACCTGCGACTTGATCTCCTCCTGAGCGTCGATGACGCCGATCTGGCGCTGGATGTGGACCAGCACCCGCCGCAATCGCTCCTCGACTGCGAGGGTCTCGAGCAGCGCCTGGCGCTCGGGCGCTTTCACCTCGAGGTACCCCGCCACGAGATCGGCGAACCGGCCGGCATCGGTGACTCCCTCCAAGACCTGCTTCACCACTTCCTCGGGGAGCCCGGACTTCTGGCCCAGCTCGGCGGCGCGTTGCCGGGTCTCCCGGTACAGCGCCACGAACGCCGCGTCTTCTGCATTGAGGGGCGGAAGCTCCTCGGCCTCCCGCAGGTCGGCTTCGAGGTAGCCGTCGGTCTCACGGTACTGCAATGCGACCGCGCGGGCGTCGCCGTTCAGCATGAGCTGTACTCCGCCAAGCCCGCGCTGCACCTGGCCGATGCGCGCGATCGTGCCCATCCCATAAAGGCTGGCCGGCGTTACCGCGTCCACGTTTTCCCGTTGGGCAACCGCGAACACGCGGCGGGACGGATGCTTCAGCGCCGCCTCGATGGCGCGCAGCGTGGCCGGCCGCCCCGCGCCGATCGGCGCGGTGACGCCGGGAAACAGCACCATGTCCCGGAGCGGAAGCACCGGGAGCGTCAGTCGCTCAGACATTGCGATCTCTCAAGCAGGAGATGGTCCGTCACACCACGTACGACATGGCCACAGCATCGACCGTGCCACCATTAACGCCGCGATCGCGTGTCGCGTTCCGGTGGCAAGCGGCCAATGAGGCAGGAGACTGCCAGGGAGCCATTAGCCATTGGCCCTTAGCCGTCAGGGTGGCGCTTGGCCACGCGCGGAGCAGCCAACGGCCAAAAGCTAGCGGCCAAGTTCCGTTGACGTGTAAGTCCAACCCTTTTTGAAGGTTGCACGACCGCCCGCGCGCCGCTAAATCTATCCGCGCACTCCTTCGCGGAACCGCATGGCCGAGGCCGAAAACTCCCTGGTGACGCGCCTGCGCAAGGCGCTGGGCAGCTCCTACACGATCGCGGGGGAGATCGGCCGCGGCGGGATGGGCGTGGTGTATCAGGCGCGGGACGAGCGCCTGAAGCGCCAGGTGGCCGTCAAGGTGCTCCCGCCCGAGCTCGCCTTCCGCGAGGAGATCCGCATCCGGTTCCTGCGCGAGGCGGAGACCGCCGCTCAGCTCTCCCACCCGCACATCGTGCCGATTCATAGCGTCGGCGAAGGTCCGGACGGCCTCGTCTACTTCGTGATGGCGTATGTCGACGGGGAGTCGCTCGCGGCCCGGCTCAAGCGCCGGGGCCGGTTGCCTCCGGAGGAGGCGCGCCGGGTCATGATCGAGACCGCCGACGCGCTGGGCGCCGCGCACGCGGTCGGCATCATCCATCGCGACGTCAAGCCTGACAACATCCTGCTCGAAGGGAGCCGGGGCCGGGTGGTCGTGACGGATTTCGGAATCGCGAAGGCCCTCTCCTCCACCACGGGCCCCGCGACGCTCACGGCCACCGGCGTAGCCATCGGCACACCGCACTACATGAGCCCCGAGCAGGCGGCGGGCGACCGGGAGATCGACGGCCGCTCCGACCTCTACAGCCTCGGCGTCGTGTCCTACCAGACGCTCACGGGCGAGCTGCCCTTCTCCGCCCCGACGGTGCCGGGGATCCTGATGAAGCACATCACGGAGCCGGCGCCGCGCGTCGTCGCGAAGCGCCCCGACTGCCCGCCCGACCTCGAGAGCTGCGTGATGCGCTGCCTCGAGAAGGATCCCGAGGACCGCTGGCCCACCGCCGACGCGCTACGCCGGTCCCTCGAGGCGCGCACGGCGACCGCGTACCAGCCGCGGCGTCCACTCGCTGGCGCCCGCCGCTCCAGTGACGCCCCCCCGCGGCCGGCGCCGCTGGGCCCCCCCGCGCAACGCGGGCGCGAGCGGGACCGGCGGCCGAGCCGCCGGGGGCGCGCCGAGCAGCCCGCGCCGCTGGGAGAGGCCGGCGAGGCGGCAATCGTGCGGGATGCGCGCGCCAGTTTCGTGCGGTGGGCCTCGGTGAGTGGGTCGCTGCTCCTGGTCGATGTCCTCACGGGCCATCATGTGCCCAGCTGGTCGCTGATGGTCGCGGGCTTCATGGCCGCGTTCAGTCTCGTGCCGCGCTACATCAGGCTCTGGCATGCCGGCTACTCCTGGCGCGACGTGTTGTACCGGCCTCCCGCACCCGACGCCGCCGATGCCCGTCTCGGGCTCGCCGCGGGAGCGAAGCCGGCCGAGCTCCCGCCCGCCACGAGTGGGGAGTTCGGGCGCCAGACGGGCGCGGTCCAGCAGGCGCGCAACGACCGCAGGGCGATCCTCAAGATCCTCGAGCGCGTACCGAAGTCGGAGAAGAAGCTGCTGCCGGACGTGCTGCACACGGTGGACGCGCTGCTGCACCGTGCCGAGGAGCTCGCCCGCATGCTCCATACCATGAGCGTGGATGTGGACCAGAGCGCGCTGGCGCGCCTAGATG
>Ga0209160_1001708_pt1 | contig 18527 bp, 21 predicted proteins | sample GraSoiAngelo_153_FD_186167 | JGI IMG/M metagenome (GOLD analysis project Ga0209160, IMG submission 186167) | Grasslands soil microbial communities from the Angelo Coastal Reserve, California, USA - 14_1009_12_40cm (SPAdes) (version 2) | ecosystem: Environmental > Terrestrial > Soil > Grasslands ... | reverse complement strand
GAGCTTGGAAATCAAAAAGCGATTCCCACTTTCCCACAGCCACGGCGACGGAGGGCCATCCTCGGTTACATTTCAAATGTCTCGATGATCATCGCTAGGGTTACATTCTCAAATGGCTTGACAGGCGAGCCCTCCCCGGCAAGGACAAGCTCGCTGGGAACACGCACATTGGTCTTGAAAACTGCGACGAAATCCCCCGCAAGAAAACATGCCGCAGCAAGGTATTCGCGAACGAGCGCGCGCGAAGGGTTACCGAGATTCGTCGCGGATATGTGCTGATCGTTCGATTTACAGCTCGATCCGAATCGCCCAGGCTGGAGCTAGATACCGGCGGCGCGGGAGCGAGAGTCGCCCTCGGGCAGCGAGGCGTCTTGAAGTTGAAAGACCTCGCTCGCGGAGTAGGGCGCCTCTTTGCGGCAGACGTGACAGCGAACAATGGAAATCCCCGGGCCGTAATCCGGCTGGTTGGCAAGATCGCGTACGGGAGAGGCAGGAACAAAGGTGCTGGTCCCACAGAAGAGGCAAACGACGCGAGCGTTTTCGTTTCTTGGCTTCTGGGTCATGCGACCCTCCCGACAAGGATTGGAGCTCAGGGGACCGCGATCATACAATCCCTCCTCAAGCCTGTCCAGAGGATACGTCACGGTGAGCCGGCATGCAGTGATCTTGCTCAAAACGCATTTATCCATAGACTTATCAATCACTTGGCGCGTTCCAGGGACTTTATCAAGGTCGCCGCAGGGTAGAACTACTTGAGTAAGACTAGAGGAAAAGCCAGACCGGGGGCTTCACCACGAATATGCCTTATTACATGCAGCGGGCAGATTTTTTCATCGGCAAACCGGGGCCCGGGAGCATTGCTGAAGCTTTGGCGATGGGCTTACCCGTGATCGTGGAGAGGAATGCCTGGACTTTGTCCCAGGAACGCTATAACGCATTGTGGGTGCGGGAAAAGCAAGTCGGCCTGGTGGTAGCGAATTTCAATTATATTGTCGAGGCCGTCAGCCACCTGCTCGAAAAGGAGACGTTCGCGCAGTTTCGATGCAAGGCCAGGAAGATGCACAACCGCGCTTTATTGGAAATCCCGGATATCCTATCTCGAATCCTGCGAGAATCTAATCGCTAGAGGTGCAGGGTTGCCGCACGGATCTCCGTCGAATGGCGAGCGCATGCCAGATGCAAGCCGCGACGCGCTGCTCATTTTCAATCCGACGGCCGGACGCGCGCGAGGACTTCACAGAGGCGCACTCGAACGCGCACGCAAGGTGCTGGCGCGCCGGGGGATCGAATCGGAATTAGCACCGACCGACGGACCAGGCTCGGCACCGGAACTCGCCCGTCGGGCGGTTCATGAGCGACGGGGAATGGTGATCGTCTGCGGGGGCGACGGCACGCTGAATGAAGTGGTGAATGGTTTGGCGGGAAGCGCCATCCCTTTGGCTTTACTCCCGGCAGGAACCGCGAATGTTTTTGCCAAGGAGGTGGGCCTCCCCTGGAATATCGAACGGGCGGCCGAACTGATCGCGGATAGTGAGCGGCGGCGCATCGCCTTGGGCCATGTGACCGCGGCCGGTCTAGCAGATGGCGGACGCTATTTTCTTTCGCTCGCAGGCGCGGGGCCCGACGGCGCCATCGTCAGAGCCGTGAGCCAGAATCTAAAGGACCGTATGGGCATAATCGCATTTTGGGTCGAAGGATTCCGGCAGTTGGCCTCATACGGTTTCCCTCGATTCCGCATCATGCTCCCAAATGAAAGCTTCGAAGCTACGCTCATCATCGCGGGCCGCACCAAACACTACGGCGGTCCGTTTCAGATCACAACGCGTGCCGATCTTTACGGAAATGACTTTGAGCTGATGCTCTGCGGGACGAACAGCCGCTGGAAATACCTATCCTATCTGCCTCTCCTGCTGGCGGGACGGCTTCGGCGCGCTCGCGATATCCGTTATTTGAGGGCAGCGGAGGTTCGCTGCGACCCGATGGACTCCGAACCCGTGTGGGTACAAGTGGACGGCGAGCCTGCGGGGCGCCTGCCCGCGGAGTTTCGCATCGTGAGCGACGCGCTGACGTTGGCGGTTCCAGGAAAGGAGAGGACGTGATCCTGCCTGTCTCATGGAGGTGTGCCCGCAGCACTTTGCGATCGAATGCGTTCCAAGGAGTTCGGATCCCCACGCGAACTCAAGTGGTGGCGTCCTTCATGCGCTGCAAGCCAGTTGTCGGCAAGCCGGTCGAAGCTCGGCTGGGGGTGCACGGTTGATTCGGAAGAGGGCGTACCTCAATCCGTTTCCGTGTATTCCGCTACGAAGCTAAGTTGGTTCGATGATGCGCAGTCCCCTTATTTGCGCAAAGTGGCGTTTGTTGAAGGTGGCTAGGTCACTACCGCGCTCCAGAGCCGTTGCGCCGACAATTAGATCATAGAACCCAATCATTCGCCCGGAAGCTTCCAATTGTGCCCAGATGCGCGCATGCTCATAGGCCGTTTGCTCTGTATAGGGAATGACCGGTATGAGTTCCAAAACGGCTCTTAGGTAATGCTGGCGCGTAGCCTTATGACTTCCGGTCGCCCGTTCAACTCCGTGCCAGAGTTCGGCAACCGTGATCGCTGCAACCTCAAATTGATCATTGGGGCGAGAAGCCACCCACTTTTTAAGTTCGAAAGTACCCTGCTCACCCCGAATGATGACGTCGGCATCCAGCATTATCGCCATTTATCATCCGGAGCCTTGAGGTTTTGGCGACCGGTTCGCAGATCACGACGCCACGCCGTTGCTTCGCTCTTCGGCAAGTTAGTTTTATCCAGAGCCTCAGCCAAATCGCGCCCGACGCAGACTCTCTCATTGTCCGGCACGAGGCGAGCGAACGGTTTACCGTTCTTCAGAAGCACAAAGGTCATGTTTTGATAGTGCACCCTGTTAACGCAATCGGCAAAATTGCGCGCCGCCTCTGTAACGGTTATGTTCGTTTTTTTCATAATCTTATTATCAGATTATCTGATTTCTTGCTGATGTCAAGCGGATTGAGTCCTGACGAAGGGAGCGCCGGTAGTTTAAGGAGTTCGTATCGGCCGGCCCAGGATCGGATGGCTCTAGTGAAGGCGGTCCGCCGCAGGCGTGCCGTGCACACGTTGACACGAGAGTACGCCGGCGTCCACTAAGGCCAGTCCCGGAAGTAACTGCACTCGCATCCGACAACAGAATATGACCATGGTATAATGACTATGGCTGTTCGGGAGTTGTGGAATGAAGAAGATGGCAGCGGGTTCCTTCAAAGCAAATTGTCTTGCGATCATGGACGAGGTTCAGGCCAAGCACGAGACTGTCGTGATCACTAAACATGGCAAGCCAGTGGCGAAGCTCGTCCCTGTCAACGCAGACGAAGATGAAATCTATAATTTCCTTGCTGGCAAGGGGGCCATTACAGGCGACGTCGTTTCGCCTGCGATTTCCCGGGAGGAATGGGGCGAGCTCAGGTGATTCTGGTCGATACGCATGTTGTCGTCTGGCTGGCGTTTGACCAAGACCAGATCTCCAGGAAGGCCAGGACCGCAATCGACGATGCCCGCAAGAATGCGGATGGCTTGGCAATCTCCGATATCACTCTCATGGAGCTGGCGACTCTCGCGAGTAAGGGCCGCGTCCGCCTCGATATCAGCCTAGAGTCTTTCCTGCAGGAAGTTGAGACAAGGTTTGTTGTCCTGCCGATCACTGGCCGCGCGTGCGCGCGCGCCATTGGACTTCCGGCGTCTTATCCCCAAGATCCAGCGGATCGCATTATCGGAGCGACCGCATTGGTCGAGGGGCTGTCTCTGCTTACTGCGGACCGTGAGATCCGTCGGTCTAGAGCGCTTCGCACGATCTGGTGAGAGGAGCTCGTGCGGTCACTGCCGAACGGAAACAGGCTGGCCCGTGGAACATCCTCAAAGCTTCGCCATCACTGACGATTTCTTGAGCGATCTGTTGCTTTTCGTTCGCCAGATTAGTGTGGCCTAAAGCGTTTTGGAATGACGTGGAATTAAGATATATTCGCTGATGCTTCGATATTCTAGGTGAGCTGCCGACTGAGCCGAATAAACCAGAAGTGTTTTGCGCTACTACTCGAGTAGTGGCAATAGGACATAGCCACATAGCGCGATTCGGCTAGATGGAGCGGAAATGAAGGGCGTAGTGCTTGCAGGCGGTACGGGCAGCCGGCTGAATCCTCTCACGCGGGTTACCAACAAACACCTGCTTCCTATCTACGACAAGCCCATGGTTTATTACCCCATTCAAACTCTCGTGAATGCCGGGGTCCATGAAATCCTTTTGGTCACCGGAGGCAAGAATGCGGGCGACTTTTTGCGGCTTTTGGGGAACGGCCGGGATTTCGGGTTGAAGCACCTGAATTACACCTACCAGGACGGTGAGGGCGGCATTGCCGACGCTTTGGCCCTGGCCGAACATTTCGCAGACGGCGACTCCATTTGCGTGATTTTGGGCGACAACATTATCGAAAACAACATCCGCCAAGCCGTGTCGAACTTCGCGAAACAAGGGGAAGGCGCCAAGATTCTGCTGAAGGAGGTTACGGACGCGCAGCGCTTCGGCGTCGCGGAAGTCCGCGGCAATCATGTAGTCGGCATTGAGGAAAAGCCCAAGCGCCCCAGGTCCCAGTATGCGGTCATTGGAATTTATCTTTACGACCAAACCGTCTTCGAGAAGATTCGTCGCCTGAAGCCCTCCGGTCGCGGGGAACTAGAGATAACGGACGTGAATAATTTCTATATAGAAGAAGGAAAGCTCACCTACGAGGTTCTCGACGGCTGGTGGACCGATGCCGGCACTTTCGATTCCTTGCTGCGCGCGAATATGTTGGTAGCGGAAACCGGCGCAAATAAGCTTTCCCGGGCCGGCGAGGAGCAACTCGCGGCTGATCCGGAAGTGCTCAGATGAAACTCCTGGTTACGGGTGGGGCAGGATTCATCGGCTCCAATTTCATCCGTCACGTTCTGGCGGCGCGCAAGGACTACGCGCTCGTTAATTACGACAAGCTCACCTACGCAGGAAATCTGGCCAATCTCGCGGAAGTTGCGAAGGATCCGAACTATACATTTATCAGGGGCGATATTTGCGATGCCGCCCGCGTGGAAGCGGCCATGCGTGGATGCGATGCGGTCGTACACTTCGCCGCGGAATCGCATGTGGACCGCAGTATCTATGAACCCGCGCCCGTCATCGACACGAACATAAAGGGAACCTTCACCTTGCTCGAAGTCGCGCGGGGCGTGAAAATCAAGCGGTTTTTGCATATCTCGACGGACGAAGTCTATGGCGACCTGCCGCCGGGCGCCTTCGCGGATGAAACTTCGCCGCTGCAGCCAAGCAGCCCTTATTCAGCTTCCAAAGCCGGCGCGGACCTCTTGGTCCTTTCCTACGTCCGGACCTACGGCCTGCCCGCAGTCATCACTCGCTCTTCCAATAATTACGGCCCTTACCAGTTTCCGGAGAAATTCCTTCCCCTGATGATCACGAATGCGCTTGACCATAAAGCGCTGCCTATTTACGGGGATGGCAGACAGCAACGCGATTGGCTGCACGTGGAAGATAACTGCCGTGGAATTTTGGCCGTACTCGAAAAGGGGCGTGCCGGCGAAATCTACAACATAGGGGGCTTCGATATCGAAGAGAATTTAACCATGGCTCGGCGTCTGCTTAATCTGGCGAACAGACCGGAATCGCTGCTCAGTTACGTAAAAGACCGCCCCGGACACGATCGGCGCTATGCCCTGCGGTGTCAAAAAATGCAGGCCGAACTGAATTGGAAGCCAGTGATTTCGCTGGAGGCCGGTTTGCGTCAGACCATCGACTGGTATCGGACTCATGCTGCGTGGCTGACGGATGTGCGCGGAGGTGAGTACCGCTCCTATTACACAAAATATTATGAGAACCGGGATTCCTCGTTACGTGACATCGTGCCCTCCGTGACGTGACCTCAAACCTGCTAAGAAAAGCTAACCCTTACAATCACTGAACCAATCTCTACGTTGCGGTCAGACTGAAACAACGGCTTGGACGACTCGACGCGCCCTCTGTGGGAGAGAATATTGCTTCAGTCCGAGGCGAGGGGTATGCCACTGGGCGGCTTGACCTTTGAGGAACGCTTGGCCGGCAGTCCGGCTTGGCGGATCTTATACAGCATCGCCCGGTAGCTGATGCGCAGCTCGCGGGCGGCTTGTTTACGATTCCAGCGATTAGCTTCCAAAGTGCTGAGGATAATCCGGCCCTCAAGTTCCCGCATGGCCTTACGTGTCACGTTTTTCAGGTGGATCGGCCCATTGCCGGGAGGGGTGAGCGCCACTGGGATGCGTTCCCAGTTTGCCAGTTCCTCCCCAATCGCTTCCTCCGACCCTAAAATCATGTATCGCTCGATGAGGTTTTCGAGTTCGCGAATATTACCCGGCCACGCATGTTTCTCAAATCGTCTCAGCAGCTCTGGCGAGATCGGACTGGCCGAACTTTTATACTGCCTGCGGAATCGCTCATAGAAGTGCAGGGCAAGCTGCGGAACGTCCTCGATCCGCGAACGAAGCGCCGGCAACTCCACCCTGGCGACGTTAATCCGGTAGTAAAGGTCCGCACGGAACCTGCCTGCGGCAATCTCGTGCTCCAAGGGACGGCTTGTGGCGCAAATCACGCGGATCTGCACGGTAATCTCTTGCCCGCCGCCGATTCGGGAGAATTGTCCATCCTGCAGGAGTTGGAGCAATTTAGCCTGAAGCGCTAAATCAATCTCGTCGATCCCGTCCAGGAAGAGCGTGCCCGTGTGAGCCATCTCAACGCGTCCAGGCTTGCTTACGTACGCGCCGGTAAAGGAACCTTTTTCATAGCCGAAGAGTTCACTCTCCAGTAGAGCGCCAGGAATAGCGGCACAGTTGACATTGACAAAAGGGCCGGCGGCAACAGCTGATCGGGAATGAATATAGCGGGCCAGTACTCCCTTTCCGGTACCGCTCTGGCCTTGAATAAGCAGCGGCACGTTCGTGGCGGCGAATTTTTGGATTTTTTGACGGAACTCCTGCATGATGGCCGAGCGGCCAAAGATTACTTCTTCTCGCGGGAGGTCATCTATCCGAAGCATGAGCGGAACTCTCTGTGCGGTGGCCAGAACCACTTCGTCAACTCCCCCAAAGAAGCAAGACTTGCCGAACTTGCCCCCCGGAGTATGGAGCACATGGAACACCAAAGTTTTGCGGTGGGGCGCAGCGAGGGGCCGCAGATGCCGAAGGCATCCATTAAGTCTCACATCACCAGCTAGTTGAAGATCCCTGAGGATATGCTCCGCTGAGCTGGCAATGGGAAACTACTTCGGGGGAAAAGCTTTGCGTATATTAGGAATGCCGCTTCCGGCTTGGCCCGATAAGCGATGCGCCGAGGACCGTCCAATGGCCTCGCGGTGCCAGAAAGTCAGGCCGAAGTTCTCGAAACTACGTTTTTCACCCGCCGAACATTCGGCCTGGCCCTAAACCACAGAATCTCCCGCTCGGCGATATGGCAGTTCTACCTTGAGTGAGTACTCTCCTAGCCCGTTTCCATTTACGTGAATGCAGGTCTAATCTCCTGCTCTTCATGCGCAGCAAATTTCCGTTGACCGCCGATTCGGCCTCCTTCGAAAGTCGATAAACAAAGCACTTAGCGATTGGGTGGGGTTGGAACGTCGAATGCTTAAGTTATGGACGTGGTCCCAGCTATAGCTACAAATTCTTCCTGGAAAGGACAAGGGGTATGAAAAAATCGTTTCTGATGCGGACGATTCTGTTTGGCAGTCTTCTTGTACTTGCTCTGCCCTTCGGAGCGCATGCCACTTCGATTACGTTTGGCAGCAGTTCCACCGGGATAACGTTCTTCGGTAATGGTGCGGGCAGCGTTAGCGTTTCGACCTTGGGACTCTCGGGTGGCGCGTTTTTTGACACTGACGTTTTGTTGGGAACCTATTCCCTTGGTGCCACAAGTTTTACGGCTGGCCCCCAGGTTGCAGGCATCTTCCCGGCCGGCGCCAATTTGGAGCCTTTTACCTTCACCGGGGGAGATGGCGACTCACTTAGCGGAATGATCAATTGGTCATTCATCCAAGATAACACTCCGCAGCCGAAGTTTTTCGGTGTGTTGACCATCGGGACCGTTAGCGGCGATGCCGCGTTCATGAGCAACTTCTCGGGCTCCTTGGCCAATATTGATTTCATCACCAACCCACTCTCCAGTGGCGGCACGCTAGACGCTTTGGCTGCTACTACGATGTCGGCCACGGCGACCGTATCCGCGGGCGAGGTAAATCCCGTTCCCGAGCCTGGCACGCTGGCTCTCTTTGGATCTGGATTGCTCGGTCTCGGTGGGTTGATACGCCGGAAGCTAGTGCAAGTTTAATATCGTCGCTGGGGACGATAAGGACCACCGCCCCTCTTTTCAGGCAAGCCCCGAACCGCACGGGGCTTGCCTCTTTTTTATGTATCTTCGTTAATGCTACCGAGTTAATCCTACCGACTTTGACACGAGTGCTTCTGCGGGTCCGCCGCACTTTATGCGTGCCCCGGCCCGTCTTTGACCTATGTGCGGATCCCTCACGAGGTCAAACCAGTGTCTCCGACCCTAAGTATTAGAGGAATGGCTTTACGAGAAAGCGCCAGCGAAGACAGGGAGCGTCGCGCGTAATCGCGAGGCCATCGACACTAAGTCGGAAGTCCGGCCGCTGCACGTCACATCCTGTGAATGTTCCTTGATGGGCTGATCGATGAAGTGCTTGGCGCCGGCTTGACTACTGAGAACGGCACCATACCCCCTGGACACGGTAGAAGACGTCATGGCGCCGAAACAGAAGACAAGGCCTGGCGCACGTCATCCGCGTGTGGGAATTTTGGATCGATCTGCAGCACTCGCTCCAGGTGCTCTTTGGCATGAACGCGGTCGTCTGTTTTCTCGTACGCGAGACCCAAGTGGTAGTGGAAACTCGCATTATTGGGTACTTGTTTTAACGCTTCCTGGAGCAGTCCGATCGCCAGCCCGTAACTTCCTTCCTGGTAATAGGCCCAAGCCACTGTGTCTGCCGCGTCAGGGGAATCGCCCATCTTCTGGCGAGCCTTTTGAGCCAACGATAGAGCGACATCCTTATTGCCGCCATGTTCCAGCATCAGGTATGCCAGATTGTTGGCGGCCATGGGAAATTCGGGCTGGACTTGCAATGCTTTTTGATAGAGCTCTTCCGCTTTCTGCCAGTTGCCCTGAGCATCTTCGATGATTGCCAAGAGTACATAAGATCGGACGTCACCAGAGTTTTGTTGGATCGCTTTCTCATACTTGGCAATGGCTTGATCGGTGTGACCACGGGCGACTAAGGTCTGCCCCAAAACTAACAAAGCGTTTTGGTTGTTCTGGTCCAGCGCCACGGACTTTTCGAGCGCTTCCTGGGCTTGTGCCATGTTCTTTGCATTAAGGAGGAGGAGTCCTCGAAGCAAGTAGTAAGAGCTATTCTGGGGATCCTTGGCGATCTGCTCGTCGACCCGCGCTAACGCTTTGGCTGGCTGTTTTTCGCGCAAGTAGAGCCCTATAAGGCCCTGCAAGGCTTCTTGGTAATGCGGGTTGATGGCAAGAGCTCTCTCGAACAGCTTTTCTGCGTCGGGATAACGGCCCTGCATTGAGCGGAGCCCCGCTAACCTGGAAAAGGCAGTTGGGTCTTGAGGCGCCAACTCCATCGCTTTCCGCAGATCGGCCTCCGCACCTGCCTGATCTTTCTGGCCGATTCGCGCGCCGGCACGCAGGATGTACCCCGGTGCGCCGGATGGTTGATTCGTGATCAGTTGTTCGGCACTGGCGGCGAGTTGAGCGAAGTCTCCCTTGCGCAGTGCGGAAGTGGCCAGAGCTTGTTGCGCGGAGGTAAAGTTCGGGTTCAATCGAACCGCGTTGTGCCACTCGCTTTCGGCTTGCCCGGAATTGCCGAGCTGATCGTAAGCCACCCCGAGGTAATAGTGTGCCGTAGCATTCTCAGGCGCATTTTTTATTATTTTCTGGAGCAACGGAACGGCGTCATTGGTGTGCCCCTGCCGCCCCAGCATTTGAGCCTCATAAAGCAAAGCATCAGCGTCGTTAGCGTCGCGTTTTAGGATCTCATTGTTTAACTTGGCTGCGTCGTCTAGCCGATTCTGCAGGATCAGAAGCTGCACGTAATTCTTCTTCACCTGCAGATCCTTGGGATGTTCGCGATAGAGCGATTCGTATTCGGCGAGAGCCTTGTCCTGATCGCCGGTGTTGAAGTAGAAATCTCCCAAGGAGCGGTAACCTTCGGGGTCTCCAGAGAGCAGCTTTTTGGTTTCCACCATCAGCTGTTCAGCCTCGGGTTTTCTCCCTTCCGCTATGTAGACACGCGCTAACGCGCCGCGCGCACCAAGGTTCTTGGGTTCGAGTTCCACTACCTGATGAAACTGCTGCTCAGCTTGCGGCCAGCGTCGTTGCGAGCGGTAGAAATCCGCCAATGCGAGCACTGGAGTCACGGATTTGGGATCCGCCGAAATTGCCTTCTTAAAACTCTCTTCGGCGCTGGCATTATCATTGGCCTTCATCTGCAGAAAGGCCATATTCACGTGCAAGTCGGATCGATCCGGGGCAAACTGGATGGCTTTTTGCATCTCCTTGAGAGCTGCGGGCATGTCTTTCAGCCCGGCCGCGGCATTTGCGGCCAAAAGGTGACCATCTGCGCTGGAGGGGTCTTTTTGGAGGATAGTCTGGGCGGAGGATGCCGCCAGTTCAAACTGACTACCTCGGAACAGGAGGTCGCCAAGCTCGAACTGTGCTTTGAGATTGTCCGGCTGGAGTTCGACCGTTCGCGATAGCTCCTGGTACGCTCCATTCCAAATTGCTAGCTTGAGGTAACATTGAGCCAATTGGTAGTGCGCCTCCGCAAACTTCGGATCCACCTTGGCCGCGTTCGCAAACTGAATGGCAGCCTCTCTATACCTCTGCTTTTGAAAATAGGCTGTGCCGCTCGCGAAGTACTTCTGCTTAACGACATTGGGATCGCGTGAACAAGCTGCGATAACAAGCAGCGCGAAGGCGAGAGCCACTGGGAACGCCAAGCGCCATAAGATCTTCATACGCGTTACCCTCATCGGATTTTGCGAATCAAGGTATATAGCTAGAGCAATCATCAAACCACAAGAGCTTATCTAGAATCCAGGCGGCCAAACGACAGCAACAGGTCAGCTATCAGCAAGTTGCGGGATTACGGAATCGCTGAAGGAGGCGATAGCAAGGCAGCGGGATAGGGACAGGAAACTAGCAGATTGTGGGAAATAAGTTCCACTCGAGCGGTTTCGGTCTTCAACAATCAGATCCGACCGATAGGTTCGTTGAGGACGTAACAAACCTATTGGTCGGCTTAATACCTTCCCGGTCGTCGGGAGCGACGAACCTTTCTCTAGCCTAAGCCCTGGCGGCCCACATAGAGGCCCACAGGTTCGGCCGACGGCGGATAAATGCCGCTAGACCGAGAAGCCCGCCCCCGAAGAGAACCAGCGAACTGGGCTCAGGGGTCAGGCTGCCCGCGCAGGCCCCGGTTTGACTATCGGTGCTGCTGGTCGTGTTTCCGTTAAAACCCGGGTTGGTCGACGCCCAGAATGTGCATCCGTTCTGGAAGATCACGTGGGCGTCAAGTGGACCCACTAGCCCACCACTGAAGGTCCAGGTCGAGCCGATCGGAGTCGTGGTAGTTCCCGGAGCTGCGACTGCAATGCACCCTTGAGCCGAACCAAAACCATCGGCGTTACAGTTTCCCGGAGGGTTGCCGACCGTCGACCAAGTCGCGCTATCGCTAGCGGAGCTGCTCAAGGTAATACCCAAGGTGTTATAACCAATTTTGTCGAACCGAACAAACGTTCCGCCGCTTGTACCTGTGCTATCCCCCGTAAATGTCAGGACATTGCCGGTGGTGTTAAAGGTGAACTGAAAAGTTATTCCCTGGCCACCGATATTGTTGAGCGTCAAATCGTAGGCTGTCACTGTCGCTGCAGCACCGTGCGGCAGCGCCAGGGCTAGCGCTAAGACGCCGAAAACAACTAACAAGTTCATTTTCATGAGGATTATTGTCTCTCCTTTTTTGAAATTCCACGACCGGGCAGCCCACCCGGGGCTCGGTGGGATACGCACCTCGACGGGATATTGGCAACCAGATGGCCAAAGACAAACAAAACATGTGTCTACACAATCAGCCACAAAACAAAGCGCTTACCGGAATCAAAGCAAGAATTAAGGCCCCCTCATATTCGGAGCGGAAGAAATAGGTTGCATCTAAAGTGAAAACAACGTTTCCGAATTCCTCGTAGATACACTGCGGCCTCCGCATGAAAGCCGTCCCTCAGTGCTTTCGCGGCCCGGCTGCCCTTGAGCCGTTACGGCAGGGCGCCAAGCCTCTTTGGCGAAACTAGCGAAGAGTTTTGCCACAAAGTGGTATCACGCTGGACTACCGTGAGATTCTGACCGGCCTCTCCGGCCTCTGAATAATGTGTAAGCCTCAGAAAACGCGGCAGTTCATCTGGTATCCGCCTCCGCGAGTTAAACAGAGATACTGGCACGCATTTTGCATTAAAAGCCTAGCCCGTTGCCGCGGGCCGATTCGATGAAACTACTCTTTTGGATTAGCGCTGCTTGGCTGCTCTACGTTTTCGTCGGATATCCCATTGTCCTCTGGACAATCGGCTGTTTTCGTCGATCGCGATACACCTCCCACCGGGATTTTACGTTGCCGGTTTCGGTCTTGATCTCCGCTCGTAATGAGGAAAAGGACATCGCTTGGAAGATCAAAGAAACGCTGGAATGGGACTATCCCGCCGGCGAACTGGAGGTCCTGGTCGCTTCCGATGCGTCGGAAGACCGGACCGACGAAATTGTTGCATCCATCTCCGATCCCCGGCTTCGGCTCGTGCGGAACTCACAGCGGGCAGGGAAAAGCAACTCACTCAACCGGCTTGCGGCTCTGGCCCGCGGACAGGTCTTCTTTTTTACCGATGCGAATTCGCATATTCCCCCGGATTGTTTACGCAAGATGGTGCGCCACTTCGCGGATTCACGTGTTGGATGCGTAACCGGGTGCGAGCGGGAAGAAGATGCCAATCGAAGCGGTATGGCCGCGGGCGGTGGTTCCTATCTTGGTTACGAGTCGCTGATCAATTCACTGGAAAGCGCCCTGGGATCGGTTCTGATCTGCGACGGTTCCGTCTTTTGCATTTGCAGAGAGCTTTTCACGCCGTTACAGCCTGATTTGGCGAACGATCTCGAGCTTCCGGTACGCATTGGATCGCACGGATACGCTATTCTTTATGAGCCCGGAGCCTACTCTACCGAGAAAAACACATCCTCGGCACAAGAAGAGTTCCGTCGCCGGCGTCGCATCTGCGGCCAAGGCATTCTGGCAGCTTGGCGACTCCGCAACCAGATCCGAGGATTGCGCGCCTGGCAGTTCGTGTCGCGGAAGCTGTTGCGGTGGTTCGGCCTCGTGCCGCTGGCTCTAGCGCTGTTTGCCAGCGCGATGCTGGCGCGGCAGATGCTTTTCGGAGTTCTGCTGATCCTGCAACTCGTATTCTACGGCGCGGCAATTGCCGGCTCCTATCTCGTGACACGGACCAGTTTCCAGAGCCGACTCGTGGCCCTGCCGTTCTATTTCATGCTCGTCAATTTAGGAGCGATAACCGGATTTGTTGATGCCTGCAGAGGCCGGCGTTTCAGCGTATGGGAGATCCCGAGCCTTTCGCGAGGCCGGGCGGCACAGTGAGCCCACATCTGCTGGCAAAATGGGTGGCAATACCACGCGCCCGACGCAGCGGTGCCTGCGCTTCTCTCGCCCATTGAAAAATTGGCCGAAGAGCGCGAAGAGATACAAGAATGAACGTTGAACTGATACAAGAGGCCTGCCGCTGGAATGCTTACACGGACAACTTTCCCGAAGCTCGCATTTACCATCGTTGGGTGTGGGGACAGTTGGTCGAAGAGACGTTTGGACACCGGGCGCACTATCTTGCCGCCTTTTCCGATGGTGCGATTCAAGGTGTGCTTCCTTTTGTAAGCATGAAGAGCCGGCTTTTTGGCCAATTTCTTGTTTCCATGCCGTTTTCTAGTTATGGCGGCGTTTTGGCTAAGACGGCTGAGGCGCGAAACGCGCTGCTCGAAGAAGTCGCCCGATTTGCGCACGAATCTCGTGCGCGCTACGTGGAGATGCGCCAGGGGGTGGCGTGCGACGTGCAGTGGCTGGATAAAACTCCCAAGGTAACTATGGTGGTCGAACTCCCTGGCAGCGTCGAGGAGCTTTGGAATCGTTTAAGCACAGGAATGCGCAACAAGATTCGTAATGGCAGGAAGCACGGCCTGCGCGTCGAGTGGGGGAAAGGCGAGATGGTGGATGCCTTTTATCGCATCTTCTCACGCAACATGCGCGATCTTGGGACGCCGGTCTACCCGAAGCGCTGGTTCGAGAATCTCTGCCGCCGTCTTCCCAACGAGGCAGAGATCGTAACCGTCTGGGACGGTCTGCAGCCCGTTGGAGCGGGCCTAACGATCAGTCATGGGCGGACCTTGGAATTCCCCTGGTCATCTACGCTACGCGAGTCGCACAAGAAATATTCGGCCGTCCTCATGTACTGGGACCTGCAAGAGAGAGCGGTGCAGAGGGGCTATCGCCGCGTGGATTTTGGACGCTCAAGCCCGGGCAGTGGAACGCATGAGTTCAAACGGCACTGGACTTGCCAGGAAACACCCTTGCATTGGTATTACTGGCTGCCAACAGGAGCGGCTATCCCAGAGCTGCGCCCGGAAAATCCGCGCTATCGGCTAGCAACACAACTGTGGCGGCGGCTACCCGTGCCCGTGGCAAATTGGCTCGGTCCCAGAATCGTGCGCGCCATTCCCTAGGGCGGACTCTTTATATGCGAATGGTGATGACCAAAGATCTTGAAACGAAAGCGTTCCTCTCTAAGCCGCTGCGGGAAAAGGGCCGTGATTCGCACAAGACCGTACCGTTTCTCAAGGAAGTTGCATGAGCTCAGCAATCGAGGAAAAGACCATCAATGGGCAAACTCTTAGCGTGTTTGTGCTGATCGACGCCCTGGGGTGGAAGTACCTCGAGGGCCGAGAATTCCTCGCTGACTTACTTCCGTATCGCCATCCTCTGCGCACGATCTTAGGTTTCAGCTCGGGCGCCATTCCAACGATGCTGACAGGATTGCCTCCTTCACGGCACGGCCACTGGAACCTCTTTTACTATGACCCACAAGGTTCGCCTTTCAAATGGCTCCGGTACTTGCAGTTCTTGCCCAAAGCGATCCTGGACAGCCGTGTCTGCCGCAAGATCGTCAAGGAGCTCGGACGCCGAGTTTTTGGAATGGGCCCCCTATTTGAGTGCTGCGTGAGTCCGCGACTCATGCCCTATTTCAACTGGATCGAAAAACGCAACATCTATGAGCGAGCCGGAATTGCGGGCGCACCTTCTATCTTCGATTGGCTGGGAAAGGAGGGCATTCGGTATCGCGCCTATTCCTATCACCATGCGACGGACGCGGAGATCTTGGGCCAAGCAAAACAGGACATCGGCGCCGGCAAATCCCGATTCTTTTTCCTCTACCTCAGCGAGATGGACATGTTCCTACATATGAACTGCACCGATGGCCGGAAGGTCGAAGAACGCTTGCGATGGTACGAGGAAAGCTTACGCGAAGTTTTCCGAGTAGCACGCGAGGCGGATCCCGCCGCACTCTTCACGATCGCTTCCGACCATGGCATGACACCTATAACGGATCATTACGATCTCGTGAAGGAAATACAACTTCTGGGCCTGTCCATGCCCCAGGATTACCTAGCCGTCTACGACTCCACCATGGCTCGCTACTGGTTCTTTTCCGATGAGGCGCGCCGCCGGATTGAAGAGCTCTTGGAATCGCGATCGTGCGGAAGGATTGTTCCCGATAAAGAGTTGCAGCAGCTGGGCATATTCTTCCCCGATCGACGCTTTGGCGAGGTCATTTTCCTGCTGAATCCGGGATGGATACTCTCGCGGAGCGACTTTAATGGCCCAGGATGGCGGCCGCTAGGGATGCATGGCTACCACCCTACAGATGTCTATTCAGACGGAGTCTTCCTGGCGAGCCAAGAACCTGCCATCCATGTGCGCAACATCGCGGACGTGTACAGCTATATGCTCCGCTCGGCACAGCTCGAGCCGGTTAGTGCTAAGACCACACCATGAAGACTCATACGATGATGAAAAAAAAGATTTCCGTTGCCTATTTCACGACCACAACCGCTCGCGCTGGTGCTGAGGAACATATTCTGTCGCTGGTGCAGCAGCTCGATCGTCGTTATTTCGATGTCTATCTCGCCTGTTCGCCTGAGCTTGCCAGCCTATTGCAGCCGGACTTGCCGAACGACGTAGCTGTTCTTAAAGTTTACTTCGAGCGACCGACGCAACTGAACGCTGCCTTCCAGTTGGGAAGGTTTTTGCGGCGCCATCACATCGACATTTTGCACTCCCATATGTTCAGGGCCAGCCTGGTGGCCTCTCCGCTAGCGAAGCTTTGTGGTGTCCCTGTCACCATCGAGACGCCCCACGTGCGTGAAGACTGGCGCCGGGGATGGCTGAAGTCGCGTTTCTTCATTGACCGTTTGGGCGGACGCTCTGTGGACTATTACATAGCGGTCTCCGAATCCAATGCCAGATACCTCATGGACCCGAAAGGCCTGCCGGAGCGCAAAATCCGCGTCATCCATAACGGTATCGACCTGAGCCAGTTCGATCCTCGGCACGTTGCTCCCGAGGGCCTGAGGCAGTCACTGGGATTCGGTCCCGATGATCCTGTCATGGCCCTTTTTGGCCGCTTGGAACCGCAGAAGGGGCATGGTGTTCTGCTTGAGGCCCTCTATCAGGTGCGGAAGGAGTTCCCGGGGGTTCATCTCATTTGTGCAGGCGACGGCTCTCTTCGCGCCGAGCTGGAACGGCGCGCTGACACATTGCAAATACGTGACGCGGTCCGCTTTGTCGGCTACCAGCACAATGTGGCCGACTGGCTCGCTCTCGCTGATTTTTCCGTGCTTCCCTCTTTCTACGAAGGCTTACCTCTTGTGGCCATCGAATCCTTGGCTGCAGGCCGCACGATGATTGCCACTGCTGTGGACGGCACGCCGGAGGTAGTAGTGGATGGCCGGACGGGACTGACTGTGCCGGCAGGGGATCCTGATGCCTTGGCAGGAGCGATTCTACGGCTCCTGCGTGAACCTGCACTGCGACGGCGGCTGGCTCAGGCCGGCCGAAAGTGGGTGCTCGAACGCTTCAGTCTCGAGAAACAGATTCAGAACACGCAGGACCTCTATTTCCGCGCTTGGGAGGAACGCGTACGGCTCGCCAGTCAAGAAATCCCGCAGACCTTTCCTGAGAGGCCTGGCATCGGACGCGAGGTCCTCGCTGAGGATGGGATCACCATAGCTCCCAAAGAATAGAGATGACGACCGAACCACAATCGGCCTGCCGACAAATTCCTAAAGAGAGGAAAGCCGTGAAGAGGACAGAGAATCCATTGGTTAGTGTCATCATTCTCTACCACAAACGTGCCACGACTATTCTGGAAACACTCGACTCGGTAGCTCGACAGGATTATGCGAATCGGGAAGTAATTCTCGTGGACAATCATTCCGAAGACAATCTTAAAGAATTGATCGCACCCTACCATTCTGCGATCCGGCTGATCGAACTTTCAGCAAACAGCGGAGCAACGGGCGGGCGCAATGCCGGAATCCGGGCGGCACACGGCGAAATATTGGTGTTTCTCGATGATGATATGAGCTTCCTTTCGGACAGCGAACTGACACGCATCGTTGAAATGTTTGACCATCGGCCGAACATCCACGTTTTGGCGTTGAAAGTTTGCGATCCCGATACGGGTGAACTCCGCTTGCGCGAATGGTGTCACCCTAGATCCTGGGAACAGTTCAGTGAAACCGAATTTGAAACCCATTATTTCTGCGAGGGCGCTAGCGCGCTCCGGCGAACCGTCTTTGATGCCTGCGGGCTTTACTACGAACCGCTCTTCTTTGGTGCGGAGGGACATGACCTCGCGGTACGCGTATTGGACCGCGCATTCAAGATCCTTTACTGTCCACAATTGCGAGTAGGACACCGCGCCGCCCAAGAAGGCCGGACTTCGGAGCGGCAATACTATTCCTACACGCGCAATTTTATTTGGATGGCTTACAAGAACTATCACGTTCTGGACGGCATACGATATCTGGTCCCAACGTTGCTGATGATGTTCTATTTCACCGTCCGTTCGGGGGCCTATGGTGCCTTTTTTAGAGGAATATCGCACGGCTTTAGTGGTTTGAAACAGATTCATGCGGATCGAACACCGATCAGCAAGGAAACAGTGAAGTACTGGGCGAAGTTGGAGGAATGGCGACCTGGAGTCTTGGTGCGGCTCAGTCGTCATCGAGCAGAGCCGCAGTTGTGATTCATGACTTTCCAGCGATGGACAG
>Ga0209160_1001706_pt1 | contig 18534 bp, 16 predicted proteins | sample GraSoiAngelo_153_FD_186167 | JGI IMG/M metagenome (GOLD analysis project Ga0209160, IMG submission 186167) | Grasslands soil microbial communities from the Angelo Coastal Reserve, California, USA - 14_1009_12_40cm (SPAdes) (version 2) | ecosystem: Environmental > Terrestrial > Soil > Grasslands ... | reverse complement strand
AGGAACACGTCCGGAAGCCCGATCGGCAGGCTGGCGCCAACCGCCTCGCGGTACCGACCGGCGTCCTCGGCAGCGATCCACCGCGATTCGCCGGCGAGCCGGACGCTCAGCGCCCGGCGCTCTCGCTCCAGGCCGCGCAGCCAGGTATCCGTGACCCCGCGCGCGGCCGCCTCCTGACCGCTAAGGTCGCCGAGCCGGACCAGCAGGTCGTGCGCTTCGTCCTCGTCACGCGGGAATCTTTCGGGGAGCAATCCCTGCAGCTCCAGCTCGACCGCCGTGATCGCGTCCGGGTCGAGCAGCTCACGCAGGTCTTCGCTGCCCAGCAGCTCCGCAAGCAGCTCTCGATCCAGGGTGAGCGCTTGCGCGCGTCGCTCAGCGAGGGGCTGATCCCCCTCGTACATGTACTCGGCCACGTAAGAGAAGAGGAGCGAGGACGCGAATGGCGATGCGCGCTCGGTGTCGACGGCGACGACCCGGATCTCGCGCGAGCGGATCGCGCGCAGAAAAGCCGACAGGGCGGGCATGTCGAAGTGATCGCTCATCACCTCGCGCCACGTCTCGGCAAGGATCGGAAAATCCGGATACTGGCCTGCGACCTGGAGCAAGCTCGCGCTGCGCATGCGCTGCTGCCAGAGGGGCGTGCGCTGGCCCGGCCTTCGCTTGGGCAACAGCAGCGACCGCGCGGCGTTATCCCTGAATCGCGCAGCGAACAGCGCCGATGCGGGCAGCTGGGCCGACACCAGCGATTGAACCTCCTCCGGGTCGAGGATCAGCTCATCCAGCGAAGGTGGCGCTTCGACTTCGGGCAGATGCATCGCGATGCCGTCATCGGTCCAGAGCGCACGGGCATCGACGCCAAGCTTTTCCCGCAGACGCGCCTCGAGAGCGAGGGCAAGCGGCGCATGCACGCGGCCGCCAAACGGCGTGTGCAGGCAGACTCGCCAATCGCCAACCTCATCGCGAAAGCGTTCGACGACAACGGTGCGGTCATCGGGCACGGCGCCTGTGGCGGCCGCCTGGTCCTCGAGGTACGCGAGGAGATTCTTGATCGCCAGGTCGTCAAAGCCCGCGCGCTCGCGCAACCGTTTGGCCGCGGCAGTGGGATCGAGCGCACGCAGCTCGCGCACCATCTTGCCCAGCGCGGCACCGAGCTCGACCGGGCGACTCGGAGCGTCGGCCTTCCAGAACGCGATCTTCCCGGGTTCACCCGGGGCGGGAGTGACGATGACCTGGGAAGGTGTGATGTCGACGATTCGCCAGGTGGAGGCGCCGAGAACGAAAGTCTCGCCCACCCGCGTCTCGTAAACCATCTCCTCGTCCAGCTCACCGACACGCCGGCCGTCATCCGCCAGGTTCACCGTGAACAGGCCGCGATCAGGGATCGTGCCGGGGTTGGTAACCGCCAGCCGCTGTGCGCCCGCGCGGCCCCGTACCTTGCCTGCGACGCGGTCCCAAACGATGCGTGGCCGCAGCTCGACGAACTGGTCCGACGGATAACGCCCGCTGAGCATGTCGAGCACCGACTCGAAGGCACGCGGACCGAGGTCGCTGTAGGGATACGCGCGCCGAACCACGCGGCCGAGCTTTTCAATCTCCCACTCGTCGAGCGCGCACATCGCGACGATCTGTTGAGCCAGCACGTCCAGCGGCTTGCGGGGAACGACGGTCGACTCGATGCGCCCTTCGAGCATGCCCTCGACGACCGCGGCGGACTCGAGCAGGTCACCGCGAAACTTGGGGATGATCACGCCGCGCGACACCTCGCCGACCGAGTGGCCTGCCCGGCCCACCCGCTGAATCCCCGCGGCAACGCTGGGCGGCGCCTCGATCTGCAGCACAAGGTCGACCGCTCCCATGTCGATGCCGAGCTCGAGGGTCGACGTCGCGACGAGTCCGCGCAGGCGGCCCGCCTTCAGCTCGTCTTCGATGAGCAGGCGCTGCTCGCGCGAGATCGAGCCGTGGTGCGCACGCACCAGGTCCTCCTCGGCCAGCTCGTTGACGCGCGCGGCGATGCGCTCCGCCAGCCGCCTCGAGTTGACGAAGACGATGGTCGACCGGTGCGCTCGGATCAGCTCGAGCAGCCGCGGATAGATCGCCGGCCAGATGCTGTTCTGGCCCCTGGCGCTGTCTTCGTCCTCGGTGGTGAGACGGGTCATGTCCTCCACCGGGACCTCGACCCTCACCTCCATCGTCTTCAGCCGCCCGGCGTCGACGATCGACACGTCGCGCCCGGCGCCGCCAAGGAAGCGGCCCACCTCCTCGAGGGGCTTCTGGGTCGCGGATAGGCCGATGCGCTGTGGCTCGGCTCGCGTCAGCTCGCACAGCCGCTCGAGGCTCAAGGCCAGGTGGCTGCCGCGCTTGGTCGAGGCGACCGAGTGGATCTCGTCGACGATGAGCCAGCGGACGGAGGCCAGGATCTTGCGAGCTGCGCTGGTCAGGAGGAGAAACAGAGACTCGGGCGTCGTGATGAGAATGTCCGGCGGGTGACGTTCCATCGAACGGCGCACGTCGGCCGGCGTGTCGCCGGTCCGGATGGCGACGGAGATTTCCGGGGGCTTGATCCCAAGGTTCTCCATCTGGTGCCGAATGCCCACGAGTGGCGAGCGTAGGTTCCGGTCGACGTCATGGGCGAGCGCCTTCAGCGGTGACACATAAAGGACGCGGCATCGCTCGGCCTCGGCCGGCATGGGCTCGGAGGAAAGGCGGTCGAGGCACCAGAGGAACGCGGCGAGCGTCTTGCCGCTCCCAGTTGGTGCGGCCATCAGCACATGGCGTCCGGCGGCCACCTCCTCCCAGCCCCGCTCCTGGACCGGGGTCGGATCGGCGAAGGTGGCGCGGAACCAGTCGCGGACCGGTGGCGAAAAGAGCTCGAGAACCTGCCCCACTCGATCAAGTTTGACCGTTTCCGGCGCTACAAACAAGTGTTCTTAACCGCTGCGTATCGCACACTGGCAATGCAGCCGTGTATCCGTTCGAGAGGTTCGCGCAGGACGCTCAGCAGTCGCTGACATTCGCCCAGGAGGAAGCCGAGCGCTCTCACCATTCGTACATAGGAACCGAGCACCTGCTGCTCGGGTTGCTGCGGCTCCCCAAGGGTCTCGCGCCCGAGGTGCTCCGCGAGCTGGGGATCGACATCGAGACGGTTCGCGGCACCATCGCCTCGGTGTTGGGACGCAGTGAGCGGATCATCATCCAGCAGATCATTCCGACCTCGCGGGTCAAGATGGTCATCGAGATCGCCTTCGACGAGGCGCGCCGGATGGGACACGAGCGCGTCGACAGCGGGCACATCCTCATGGCGCTCGTGATGGAGGGCGAAGGCATCGCGGCTCACGTGCTGGAAGACCTGGGCGCGACCGCGCCGAAAGTGATCGCGGCACTGGAGCGAAGCTGGAAGGTCGAGCCGAGCGGACGTGGAAAACGGCCTCAGCTGAAACCCCAGTTTCCGCTCCCTGCCCGCATGCGTTTGCAGGAGATGCGCACGGTGGCCGGCTTTCGCCAGGTTCCACCTCCCGGCTCGGATGTCGAGACGCTCCATCGCCTCCTCGCCACTCCGCACATCGCAGCGCTTCTTCGCGCGCGGGGCCTCGACATCGAAAAGCTCGCCAAACAGATGCTGAGCCCGCCCGAAAGCGTGCTCAAGCTCCGCCGCCAGCTCGACGTCGCCCGGCATGACCTGGCGAACGCGGTCGCCGAGGCAGACTACGAACGCGCCGCGCAGGTCCAGAAGTCGGTCAACAAGCTGGCCGCACGGCTGCGCGGTGCGGAAGAAGAGTGGCTTAAGACGCTCGGCCGGTGATTCTCAGAGTGAGGGCGAGGGCCACGAAGGAATCAGCTGCACGAGCCCGGCCGAGAGCCAGGTCAGGTGGTTGGTGAGCAGCAGCAATCCCATGGCCACGAGCACCCCCGCGGATGCGAGGTCGATGGCACGTCGATGTTCGTTGACGAACCGGATCAGAGGCCGCGCGCCTTCCAGGGCGAGCGCCAGGACCATGAACGGCAGGCCCAGTCCGAGGCAGTAGGCGATCATCAGGCTCAAGCCTTGCGGCGTCGTCCCGGCCAACACGGCCGAGCTCAGCACCGCGCTCAGCGTTACGCCGATGCATGGAGTCCACCCGCTCGCGAAGCCCATGCCGAGCAGGAAGCCGCCGACGGCCCCCCCGCCCTGGGGGGCGGTCTTCATCAGCCTGTACTCGCCGGACAGGAACGGGATGCGGATCAGGCCGGCAACGTGCGCCGCCATCACGAGCACGAACACTCCCGCCACCACCGGCACGTAGGCGCGGATCGGTTGCACCGCGAGGGAGAACACATAGAAGAAGAGGATGAAGACGAGCGAGAGGCCGGCGACGAATCCGGCGCCCGCCACGGCAACAGAAGGTGACGAGGTCGACGTGACTCCGGTCGAAGTCACCGCAACTCTCTCACCACTTCGCGCTCCGAGGTACGCGAGATAAGCCGGTACCAGGGGCAGGACGCAGGGGGATACGAATGAAGCAAGCCCGGCGAGGAACGCGATTGCCGGATTGAGACCGCTCAACAAGCCGGGCTCGCCTCGCGAGCCAGCTGAGCGATCGCGTCCACGACTTGCGGCCAGACCCTCCTCGGAATGTCGTGCCCCATGCCTTCGATCTCGAGCAGTCGCGAGCCAGGGATTGCGGCTGCGACGCGCCTGCCGTTCTCGACCGGGACAAGGATGTCGGCATCGCCATGGATGACCAGCGTGGGAATGCCGAGCGAGCGCAGACGCTCCAGGCGGCTCGGCGAGGCGGCAATCGCCTGGAGCTGGCGGACGAAACCGGCCGGGTGATACGCGCGGTCGACCGCCCGAACCACGCGAGAGCGCTCATATGCGTCGTCGTAGGGATCGGCCGGCCCGAGCAGCTTCTGCTTTGCCCACACGCCGAGCTCGATCCGTTCCTCGCGCGTGCCGGGGGCTGGGGCCAGGAGCACCGCGGTCGCTTCGGGCGTGGGCTGGACCTGGTCCTTGCCGTTGGGTCCGGACATTATCGACGTCAGTGTCAGCACGTGCTCGGGGTGGTTCAGCGCCACAAGCTGCGCGATGAAGCCGCCCATCGACGCCCCCACCACGTGGGCGGCAGGGACGCCCAGCGCGTCGAGGAGGCCTGCTGCGTCGGCCGCCATGTCGTCCAGGCCATACGCGCCGCCTCCGTCCATCCATGTCGACAGTCCCGCGTCGCGGTTGTCGAAGCGGATGACCCAGAAGCCTCGACTTGCCAGGAGCTCGCAGAACGCCTCGTCCCAGCTGATCATCTGCGTGCCGAGGCCTCCGATGAGCAGCAGCGATGCGGCGCCACGCTCGCCAAAGGTCTCGTACTCGAGCTCGATCCCGTTCGACTCGGCGCGTGGCATCGGACCCATGCTACTAATCCTTCGTGGCGAGACCGCTCCCCGCTCGAACCGAGGTGGACAAGCGCTTCACCTGGAACAGTGAAAGCGTCTTTCCCGAAGAGGCGGGTTGGGAGGAGGCCGTCCAGGCGATCCTGTCCCGGATCCCCGACCTCGAGGAGTTCAAGGGACACCTCGGCGACTCACCCGACTCCCTGGCTGATTGGTTCGAGGTCAGCGAGCGGGCTCGCCGGCTGATGGCCAAGGTGATCGTCTACAGCACGATGGCCTACTCGGTCGACGTAGGCGACCAGGCCGCGGCGGCCAGGGTCGATCGCTCCCGGAGCGTCGCGGCGCAGCTTGGCGCAGCCGCTGCATTCGCCGTCCCGGAGATGCTCTCAATCGGCCTCCCAAAGCTCCGCGACTGGGTGAAGTCGTCGCCCCGCCTTTCCCATCTCGGCCACTACCTCGACCGTCTCGAGAAGCTGCAGAAGCGCATCCGGAGCGCCGAGGTCGAGGAGCTGCTCACGCAGGTCACCGATCCCTTGGCGACCGCACTTTCGGTGCACAGCGTGCTGGCCAACACCGACCTCAAGTTCGCCCCGGCGGTTGGAGCGGACGGTCAGCTGCACGAGGTCGCGCAAGGCACGATCGCCGCCCTGCTCACGAACGCAGACCGCGAGGTCCGGCGCACAGCCTTCGAGAGCTACGCCGATGAGCACCTGAGGATGCAGCACGCGATGGCGGCCAGCCTGGCCGGAGCTGTGAAGCGCGACGTCTTCTTCGCGCGGGCGCGTGGGCACGCGTCGTCCCTCGAGGCCGCGCTCGAGCCGGGGTTCATCCCGGTCGAGGTCTTCCACAACGTCATCAAGACCTTTCGCGACAACGTCGGCACGTGGCATCGCTACTGGCGCATCCGCCGGCGGATGCTGGGCCTGGAGGTGCTGAAGCCGTACGACCTGCGCGCGCAGCTGGGCGCAAGCGCCCTTCAGGTGTCGTACGCCGAGGCGGTGGAGTGGATCTCGCAAGGGGTTGCGCCGCTCGGCGAGGAATACGTCGCGATCATGCGCAAAGGCGCATTGGAGGACCGCTGGGTCGACATTTATCCGAACAAAGGCAAGAGGATGGGAGCCTTCTCGAGCGGGGCGATGGACACCAAGCCCTTCATCTTCATGAGCTACAACGACGACATCTTCTCGATGAGCACGCTCGCGCATGAGCTGGGGCATTCGATGCACTCGTACCACGCGTGGCATTCGCAGCCTTACGTGTATGCGAACTACGGACTCTTCCAGGCCGAGGTCGCATCGAACATGCACCAGGCGCTGACACGTCGCCACCTGCTCGCCACCAAGACCGACCCGGCTTTCCAGATCGCGGTGATCGAAGAGGCGATGTCCAACTTCTACCGCTACTTCTTCATCATGCCGTCGCTCGCAAGGCTCGAGCTGGAGATCCACGAGCAAGTCGAGCGCGGAGGCGCGATCACCGCCGGGTACCTCAACAAGCTCATGGCGGACCTGCTGATCGAGGTCTATGGCTCGGAGGTGGAGATCAGCGAGCGAGACCGTGATCGGATCGGTTCGACTTGGGCGCAGTTCCACACCCACCTCTACAGCAACTTCTACGTCTATCAGTACGCGACCGGGATCGCGGCGGCCGACCACCTGGTGCAGCGTGTTGCGGCCGGCGATCGGAAGGCGGTCGATTCGTACCTCGCGTTCTTGAAGAGCGCCAGCTCGATGTACCCGCTGGAGGGGCTGCGCATGGCGGGTGTGGATATGACGTCACCCGAGCCGGTCGAGGCGGCGTTCGCCACCCTCGCGTCGATGGTCGACCGGCTGGAAGCACTGACCCAAGCTCGCTCCTGAGCTCAGGCCGTCACCGCCTCAGCGAAAAGCTGTGGAACGACGCCTAGAGGACGATCCTCATGACGTCGGTGTGGCGAATCCGGAAACCGAGCCGCTCGTACAGGCGATGCGCGGCCTCGCGCGCCTCGCCGCGCCCCGACTGGAGCTCCGCGACCTGCGCGCCGCGCTCGCGCCCGATGTCGAGCGCCGCCTTGACCAGCGCTTCCCCCACTCCCTTGCCCCTGGCGGCCGTGTCGACGACGACCTCATCGAGCCTTGCCTTGATCCAGAAGGGCGTGGTGTAGACGATGACGGTCGTGGTGCCGACGATTGCGGGCCCCTCCCTGGCGAGCAACAACGTGACGGCGGGGTCGGCGACCAGGCGCCGCAGCCTGTCCATGTCGGGCACGGGCAGGGTCGGGTTGAGCTGCGGCAGCAGCCGCGTCAGTGCCGCCTGCAGCTCTGGCGTCGCCTTGTTGACGGCCTCGATTTGCGCTTGTTAGCGCGCTCCCGCGGGGGCCATCGAGGCGATCCTGCGCTCCGCGGCCTCCAGGGACTTGATCGAAGACTGCACGCTGCCGATGGGGTGGATCTCAGCCTTCGTGAATCCGGCGAACGGCAGATTGCCCAAGACATCCTGCAACTCGTCGCCTGACTTCACATCCACGATCAGCACGCCCGCCCTTTCACCGGCGAACGGATAGATCTGCTTGATTCGCGAGTCCTGGTTGGAAGCAAACATCTGGAACGTCTGCTTGGCCAACGCAATCGTGGCCGGCGCCGGAATGTTGGTCGAGTCCAGCGCACGCAGGATCACTACAAACTCCATGGCGGCATACCTCCTTGGAACGTGACCGACGGCGTCCTGTCACCAGACTAGGCTCTTGACGCGCCCAAAGCCAGGCGGGACCTCGATCCGGATCATGAACCGGCCACCGGCGAAATGGCCGGTCCATGGCGGACGCTGGGGGCGGCGGTGGTGAGCAGCGCAACCAGCAGCATGCCGGCCCCGGCGATCAATCCAGCCGTCGCCGGGCCGACCCACTGGATCAGCAAGCCACCTGCAAGCGCCCCCAGAGGAAGCGCGCCGAACGCGGTCAGCGAACCGACACTCGAAACCCGCGCGATCAGCCGGTCCGGCACGACCCGGTAATAGATCGTGCCGATGGCGATGTTCCACACCGCGCCCATGAAGGCGAGGCTGGCGAGCAGGGCGGTAAGGAGGATGGCGTTGCCCACCAGGCCGACGGCCGCGGTCAGGGTGGCCCAGATCCACAACGTGGTCAGGACGACGGTGTTGGGCCGAAGACGCTTCGCAATCCATCCCCCTGACAGCGCGCCGGCCAGCCCACCGACGCCAAAGCCGGCGAGGATCAGGCCGATCAGCGTGCCCGATGCGCCGCGCTGCCGTTCGGCGACGATGACCACGAGGATCACGATCTGGATCAGCCCGTTGGTCGCGGACGCGGCAAGGTTGACGATCAGGATGTAGTGCTGGCCCCAGAGCCACCTGATCCCCTCCTGGATCTCGGCCACCACGTTTCGCCGCTCCTCCGCGCGCGTCTCCTCGAACGGCGCTCGAATGAGTAGCAGCGTGACCAACGAGGCGACATAGGTGAGCGCATCGGCGAGGAACGGCACGGTGCGGCCGGCGTCGAAAAGAAAACCGCCGATTGGATTGCCGAGCAGCGTCGCCGCCCTCAACCGCGCCTCGTTTTGCGACAACGCGGCGGAGTGTTGCTCGGGCGGAACCACGACCCTGATCGCGGCCACCTCGCCCAGCCGGAAAAACACGAACATCGAGCCTTCAACGAACGCGACGATCGTGATCTGCGCGATGGTGAGTCGTCCGAGCCATCCCGCGAGCGGAATGCTGCCGAGGGCGACCAATCGCACGACGTCGCACGCGATCATCAGCCGCCGGCGGTTGACGCGATCCATCACAGCGCCGGCGGGCAGCTGAAACAGGATGTAAGGCAGCGTGCCGATGAAGCCGACCAGGCCCGCGGCAGCGGGCGACCCGGTCATCGCCAGCACGAGCAGCGGATAGGCGATCTGGGACACGCGGGAACCGATCACCGACACCGCCTGGCCGGACCAGAGCAGCTGGAAGTCCCGGTTCTTCCGCAGCGGCGTCGCGATAGAGCGAGGTTAGATCAGACGCAGTAACGCGGCCGTGGCGGCAGCTGCAGCGACCACGACCAGGAATGGAGCCCGCAGCAGGACCGCGATGATCGCCACCGCCAGAGCCGCGGCGCGGACGTCGAGCACGAGGTGCCGGCCCGTCGAAAACGTTTGCGTGGCCACCAGCGCGGCCAGCAGTGCGATGGGAATCAGCGGGATGGTTCGCTGCAGGCGCGCATCCTGGAGCCAGCTCTGGGGCAGGGAGATGCCCGCCAGCTTCAGCCCGTAGCACGCCGCCGACGCGGCGATCACGCCGGCCCAGATCAATCTGGCTTCCTCAACCAACCGAAGAGCGCGACAAGCAGCGCAACGATGAGCAGAGGAACGCCCGCCGGCACGAACGGCAGGACGGCGATCGCCACCACGGCGGCCGCGAGCGCGATCGCCAGCGGCTCCCGCGCCCGCAGTCGCGGTGCGAGCAACGCGAGGAACGCTGCGGGCGGCGCGGCATCGAGCCCGAGCAGCTTCGGGTTCGAGACGATGTGCGTCGCCAGCGCGCCGAGCAATGTGCCGAGGTTCCAGAACGTGAAAAGAGCCACGCCTGTTGTCCAGAAAGCGAAGCGGCTCGCGGCCGGCTCGTCGCGTGCGATCGCCATGGCGGTGGTCTCATCGATCACGAAATGAGCCGCCCCCAGGCGGCGCCGGCCTCTGGCTTCCAGCAGCGACGACAGGCGCAGTCCGTACAGCGCGTTGCGAGAGCCCAGCAGCGCGGCGGTGGCGGCGCCGGCCCACACACTTCCGCCCGCGCCGATGACGCCGACCATCGCGAACTGCGACGCACCGGTGAACATGAGGATGGACAGCGCGCAGGTCTGCAGCAGGGAGAGCCCGGCCGCGGTCGAGATCGCTCCGAAGGAGATCGCGTATGCGCCGCTTGCGATCGCGATGCCCATCGCATCGCGGACTATTCCCCGACGGGGATCAGACGATCTGCTTTCCGTCCGGCCCGACGACGTCCCAGGCGGCGCCGAAGTTGTTGACTCGCTGTCCGGTTGCATCTCCGGGATTGTGATCTGTGACGACGTAGTAGAGAGGGTGGCCGGCGTACGTCACCTCGGTCGTGCCGTCGTTGCGCTTCGTCGTGCCGAGCAGCGACGCATTGGCGCCGGCTCCCGCCTGCGGAGGTCCGCCGGTGAGGAGCGGAGGCCAGTAGGTCGCGCATGACCCGTAACAGGTCGAAGCGCTGCTCGTGTCGGCCTCGAAGAGGTAGAGCGTGCGGCCGTTGCCATCGACCAGGATCTGGCCGAGCTTCGCGTTCTGGGCCACCGTGATCGTGGCGACCGGCACGTTGGCGGATGGCGACGTCGAGGCCGGCGAGCCCGAGCCTCCACAAGACACCGAAGCCAGCAGAACCACAAAGAGAAATGACTTCGGCATTGGCACGAACACGGATACGCCGGTGAGTTACTGCGCACGCCCCTCTCCCTGGACCCTCTCCCCTGTGGGGAGAGGGAATTATTCCGGCGTTACGTATGCCGCCGTCAGGCCCCCGTCGACCATGAACGTCGCGCCATTCACGTAGCTCGATTCTTCGCCGGCCAGGAACAGGGCCGCGTTGGCTATCTCGCGCGCCTTGGCCAGCCGGCCCATCGGCAGGTGCACGCGACGGCGCTGATATGCGCCCGGATCCTCATTGAAGATGCGCATCAGGAGCGGCGTCTCCACCGGTCCGGGACACAGCGCGTTCACGCGCACACCCTGGCGTGCGAACTGCACCGCCAGCTCGCGGCTCATCGAGAGCACCGCGCCCTTCGACGCCGTGTATGCAATCTGTGAGGTGGCTGCTCCCATCAGCGCGACGAACGACGCCACGTTGATGACCGAACCGCCGCCCGCCTTGAGCAGATAAGGGATGCCGTACTTGCAGCACAGAAAGACACCCTTCGCGTTCACGGCCTGCACCCGGTCCCAGGCATCGGGTTCGGTGGTGAGGATGGAGTCGTCGTCGGGCGGCATGATGCCCGCGTTGTTGTAGAGGACGTTGATGCGCCCGTAACGCTTCTCGGTCTCGGCGTACATCGCCTGCACGCTTCCGGGATCGCTGACGTCCGCGGCGAAAAAGAACGCATCCCGGCACTCCGAGGCGGTCTTCTCCCCCGCCTCGCGTCCCACGTCCGCCACGCACACCTTTGCGCCCTCGGACGAGAACAGGAGCGCCGCCTCGCGCCCGATGCCGCCCGCGGCACCGGTGATGACGGCTACTTTGCCTTCGAGCCTACCCACGCTCGAAGAGCCTCTCGCGCTCATACGTGGTGACGACCTTGTCGAACAGCGCCTGCTCCGTGCGCGCGTAGTTGAGGTAGTGGTCGATCACGTCATCACCGAATGCCGGGCGCGCCATCTTGCCGCTCTCGAGCGCGGCGATCCCATCTCGCAGCGCATGCGGAAAGCGCTGCACGTCGGACTCATAAGCATTGCCCTTGAACTCAGGTGGCAGCGTCAGATTCTCCTCGATACCGCTCAGGCCCGCGGCAAGCAACGCCGCGAAACACAGGTATGGATTGGCGTCCGCACCCGGGATGCGCGACTCGGTGCGCAGGTGCTGGCCGTGGCCGACGATCCGGAATCCGCATGTGCGATTGTCGTGGCCCCACGCCAGTGTCGTCGGAGCCCAGCTGCCGGCGGCGAAGCGCTTGTAGGAATTGACGTTGGGGGCGAGAAAGATGGCCATCTCCGACGCAAATGCTATGTGCCCGGCCAGGTACTGCTTGAAAACCGGCGACTCCCCGTCGAACACGTTCCGGCCGTCTTTCCAGAGGCTCGAGTGCACGTGGCACGAGCTCCCGATCCAGCGGTGGTCGGGCTTTGCCATGAAGGTCACCGAACAACCCTGCTGGTGCGCCATCTCCTTGATCCCGTTCTTGTAGATCACGTGGTTGTCGGCCATCGCCAACGCGTCGCTGAAGCGGAAGTTGATCTCCTGCTGTCCCGGCCACGCCTCGCCCTTCGAGCTCTCGACGGGAATGCCGGCCGCCTTCATCGCCTTGCGGACGGCGCGGATGAAAGGCTCGTCGTAAGACGTGGCCAGGATGTGGTAGTCGAGGATGTACGGAACGGATGGGGTGAGGTCGATGAAGTGCTTTGCGTGCGCTTCCGCGAACGTCTCTTTGAGCAGGTAGAACTCGAGCTCTGAGCCGAACATGGGCTCGAAACCGAGCTTGCGCGCGCGCTCGATCTGGGCCCGCAGGATCTGGCGGGGGGACGGTCGCACGGGCTTCCCGTCATGCCAGGCCACGTCGCAGAGAACCATCGCCGTGGCGTCGAGCCACGGGAGGACCCGCAGCGTGTTGAAGTCCGGCACCATGTCGAAGTCGCCGTAGCCGCTGGCCCAGTTGGCCATCTGGTAGCCGGGGACAGGGTCCATCTCCATGTCGACCGTCATCAGGTAGTTGCATCCCTCGGTCGACTCGCCGTCGTAGGAGGTCTCGACGAAGTATTCGGCATCGACGCGCTTGCCCATGAGTCGGCCCTGCATATCGGTGAAGGCGACGACAACGGTGTCGATCGCGCCTTCGGCGACCTGGTGAGCGAGGTGCTCCTTGGTCAGCATTCAATAAGTCCCTTCCTGATCGGGCTTGCCCGTCATTCAGTAAGTCCCATCGTGGTCGGGCTTGCCCGTCATGCGGTGGCTAACGTCGGGTTTTGCGGCCTCGAGCGCGGGCCACGAAGCGCTCGAAGAGCCTCTGGGCCCAGGGCAGGTCGGTCGTCAGCTCCTCCGGATGACACTGCACCGCAACGATAAGCCCGTCGTCCGACTCCACGCCTTCGACCGTACCGTCCTCACCTTTGGCTGTCTGATGCAGTCCGGAGGCGAGGCGGCGAATCGCCTGATGGTGGAAGCTGTTGACCCGGATCTTGTGCTCACCCGCGGCGCGTCCAAGCTCAGAGCCGGGATCGATGACTTCGATCGTGTGCGCAAGATGGCTTCGGCCGAAACCGCGGACGTCGTGGTCCTCGAGATGCTGGACCAGCGAGCCGCCAAGAGCGACGTTTATCACCTGCTGGCCGCGGCAGATACCCAGCACGGGAATCTCCTTCTCGCGTGCTTGCTGGAAGAGCCTTAGCTCGGTCTCATCCAGCTCGCGGTCGATCGGTCCGACCTTGTCATCCTTCGGCTCTCCATAGAAGGCGGGGTCGACGTCCCATCCACCAGGCAGGAGCAGGCCGTCGAGATCCGGGAGCGCGGGCGTGCCCGGTGGCAGCTCGACAGGCTCCGCGCCCGCGGCCTCCACCGCCTTGCGGTAGGGGACGTAGTACTCCGCGCCCCGCCTGGGGCTGGTCGTGATCCCGATCTTTGGCTTCTCGGACACTCGCTAGTTCGTTGGTGCTCCCGCGGGCATCGGGGTGCCTACCACCTCGAGGTCGGCTTCGATCCGGGCAAGCTCGTCGGCGCTGCCCTGAACCTTCGGCCCCTTGAACCAGTTCTTGGCTGAGAGGAACCAGTACCCGCCGGCAAAGATCAGCACGACGGCGACGGCGACTGGCGCGTAATTGAACGTGGCAAGAGTGTTGCCGGGAGAGGCCTGAGGAAGCACGAACAGGATCGAGATGCACGCGATCCAGATCACGGCGATCCATCCCACGAGCGGGCTCCACTGTCCGAGCTGCCACGGGCCGGCCTGGAACCGGTTGCCCGCGAGCCGGCGAAGGAGGATCGGTATGCCGTACGCGATGTACAGCCCGATCACGGCAATCGACGTCACTGCGGCGTAGGCGGTCGGGTTCCACAGATATGGCAAGCCAAGGATGAAGGCGCCCACGGCGGCGAACCAGATCGAGTTGGTCGGGGTGCGGGTGCGCTTATTGATCCTGTGCCAGAACTCGGAGCCAGGGACGGCGCCGTCGCGCGAGAAGGCGTAGATCATGCGCGAGTTGGCGGTCACCGAAGACATCCCGCAGTAAAACTGCGCGCCGATGACGATCAGCAGCAGCAGCGCCGCCCCGGTCTTGCCGAGGGCGTCCTGGAAGATCACGGCCGGCGCCGCGCCGAGCGCTCCGACGATGTTTGCGTAGTCCGCGTCGTTGATCGCCTGCGTCACACCGATGACCAAAATCCAGCCCGCGATGAGCGAGATGATGATCGACCACACGATGCCGCGCGGGCCCGAAATGGCCGCGTTGCGCGTCTCTTCGGTCATGTGCGCAGATGCGTCATATCCGGTGAACGTGTACTGGGCCATGAGCAGTCCTGTAAGGAAGACGAAGGTCGAGGCGCCCGCAAATGTGAAACCGGTCAGGTTCACGAACTTCGTGAAGACGTAGGACGGCGATTGGTGGTACTTCGAGAAGAGGAAGAGGACGGCGACGATGATCAGCACGCCAGCGATGTGCCACCACACCGAGATGTCGTTGAGCAGCGCGACGAGCCTGACTCCGAAGGTATTGAGCAGGCCGTGGACGAAAAGCACCACCGCATAGACGCCGATGATGCTGAGGCGCGGGCCGATGTCGGTGGCGGCGTTGAGGGGGTTCGGCCATGCGGAGATGTAGAGGCTGAGGAAGTAGTTGACGAAGAACGCCAGCCCGAAGTCGATGCCCGCCGTGACCGCGACCTGGCCCAGGAGGTTGAACCAGCCGGTGATCCAGCTCCACCCGGCGCTGCTCTTGCCACCGAGCTTGGCGGCCCAGTAGTAAAGCCCGCCGGCCGTCGGGTAGCTGGAACAAACCTCGGCCATGGCGAGGCCGACGAGGATGACCATGATGCCCACAAGCGGCCAGCCGATGGTGATCACTGCCGGTCCGCCGTTGGCCATGCCGAAGTAGAAAAGGGTCAGGCAGCCGGAGAGGATCGAGATGATCGTGAAGGACACGGCGAAGTTGGAGAAGCCGCTCATCCTGCGCAGCAGCTCCTGCGCGTAGCCCATGCGATGGAGTGTGTCGACGTCAGAACTCTGGGCCTGGACGCTCATTTGGTGCTCCTCCCTAGTAGCCTTCCCTCGTCGGCTCGTGCGGCGAAGCTAACAGCCGCCTGAGTCATTGTCAAGAACGTTCCGGGGGCGCTTGATTGGGGCAGGATGTAACAAACGTCACAGAGCGTGAGGCCGGCGTGGGCGAAGTCGTCCGCCAGCGCCTCGACTCGCTAAGCCCCGCCGAGCGCCGCCTCGCGCGCGTCCTGCTCGCCTCCTACCCGATCGCGGGCCTGGAGAGCGTGGCCCGCTTCGCCGAGCGCGCGGGGGTGAGCCCGCCGACGGTCACCCGGTTCATCACCAAGCTCGGGTTCAAGGGCTATCCCGAGTTCCAGGAGAGCCTGCGGCACGAGGTCCAGGCCCGGCTGAGCTCTCCCCTGGCCCGGTACAGGGATGAGCCCAAACGCGACTCGGCGGTCAACGACGCCCTCCAGGTCTCGGCGCACAACCTGACGGCCACGCTGGAGCTCCTGTCGGACCGTGACGTAAAGGAAGCGGTCGAGCTGCTGGCGGACGTCAGGCGCCGCGTGATGGTCCTGGGCGGCCGGGTGAGCGCGACCCTCGCCCGCTACATCGCCGGCCAGCTCCACCTGCTGCGGCCGGGAATCGGGTTGGTGGACACCGAGCGGAGTGCTCCGGCGCAGCAGCTGATCGACATGCGCAAAACCGACGTCCTCGTGGTGTTCGACTACCGGCGGTACCAGCCGGATACGATCGAGTGCGCGCGCGTCGCCGCCGCCCGGGGATGCGACGTGATCCTGTTCACCGATCCCTGGCTCTCCCCCGCATCCGCGTTCGCGCGGCAGGTCCTGGTCACGAGCGTGGAGACGGTCGGACCCTTTGACTCGCTCGTCGGCGCGACGGCCGTGGTCGAGGCTCTGATCGCGGCCGTGCTGAGGCAGCTTGGACCGCGAGCCGAGGCGCGCATGCAGAGCCTGGAGAGGCTGCGTGCCGGTGACGTCCTCGGCGGGAACGATTCGGCCTAGTCCTCCGAGTACGATGCGGAGGTGGTGACCGAGGCCGTCAAGGCCCTCAGCGCTGCGGAGATCACCGAGCTCTGCCTCCGCCACACGCTCTACGACTGGACCGCGCAGTTGGGGCTCAAACCACTCCCCGTGACCAGCGCCAAGGGGGTGTACTTCCACACCGCCGACGGGCGCCGTTTCATCGATTTCAACAGTCAGCTGATGTGCGTGAACGCCGGGCACGGAGACCGCCGGATCATCGATGCGATCCACAGGCAGGCCGAGCAGCTGCCCTACATCAGCCCGTTCATGGCCCACGAGGCACGGGCTCGCCTGGGCGCCAAGCTGGCCGAACTGCTGCCTGGTGACATTGACAAGGTCTTCTTCACCCTCGCCGGCGCGGACGCCAACGAGAACGCGATCAAGATCGCGCGCGCCGTCACGGGCCGAAGCAAGATCCTCGCCCGTTACCGCTCCTACCACGGCTCCACCGGCACCGCTGTTCAGGCGACCGGCGATCCGCGGCGCTGGGCGAACGAGCACGCCGGAGGCGTGGTCCATGTGCTCGACCCGTACCACGGCATCCAGCGCGGCTGGGACACAGTCGAAGAATCGCTGGCCAACCTCGACGAGACGATTCAGCTCGAGGGGCCGCAGACGATCGCCGCGTTCATCCTCGAGCCAATCGTCGGTACCAACGGCATCCTGATCCCGCCGGACGGCTACATGCAGGGTGTGCGCCGGATCTGCGACGGCTACGGGATCCTGATGATCTGCGACGAGGTCATGACCGGTTTCGGCCGCACCGGTCGCTGGTTCGCAGTCGACCACTGGGACGTCGTGCCGGACATGATCACCATGGCGAAGGGATTGACCAGCAGCTATGTCCCGTTGGGCGCGGTCGGGATGCGGCCCAAAGTCGCGGCGTACTTCGACGACCACGTGTTTTACGGCGGGCTCACCTACAACAGCCATCCGCTCGGCTGTGCGGCCGCGCTGGGTGCGATCGAGGCCTATGAAGAGGACGACATGGTCGGCAACGCCCGACGCATGGGCGAGGTGCTGGCGCGCCGGCATCGAGCCCTGCGCGACCGCCACCCGTGCGTCGGCGCGGCGCGTTCGATCGGATTGTTCGGCTGCCTCGAGCTCGTGCGCGACCGGCAGACGCTGGAGCCGCTGGCACCCTTCAACGGGACATCGCCCGAGATGAAGGCGATCGCTCAGGCCTTGTTGGAAGGCGGCATGCACACGTTCGTGCGCTGGAACACGATCATGACCAACCCGCCGCTCTGCATCACGGAGAGCGAGCTGGACGAGGGGTTCGAGATCCTCGACTCCGTCCTTGAGATCGGCGACCGGGCAGTCCGCGACTAGCAGCGACGCCATCCGCGAGCAGCAGCTAAAGAAGCTGCGTGCGGGGCTCGGCGACGTTCTCGCAACCAATCCCTTCTGGCGCGCTCGACTCCACGAGGTGCGAGGCTGGGACGACTTCGAACGGCTGCCCCTCACCACGAAGGCCGAGCTGCTCGCCGACCAGCAGGATCGCGCTCCCTTTGGCTCGAACCTCACGTATGCCCTCGAGCGATACGTCCGCCTTCATCAGACATCGGGGTCCAGCGGTGACAAGCCTCTGCGCTGGCTCGACACGGCGGAGTCGTGGGATTGGTGGGTTCGCATCTGGGCCGAGCACGTGTATCGCGCCGCGGGCGTGACGTCGTCGGACCGAGTCTTCTTCGCCTTCTCGTTCGGTCCGTTCATCGGCTTCTGGTCGGCCTTCGGGGGCGCGCAAAACCTCGGGGCGCTGTGCATCTCGGGAGGCGCGATGACAAGCGAGCAGCGCGTGCGCAGCCTGATTGACCTTGACGCGACGGTGCTCCTGTCGACTCCCACCTACGCGCTCCGACTCGCCGGCGTGGCGGAGAAGCTGGGAGTGGATCTGTCCGCAGCGGGAGTAAGGACGACGATCCATGCGGGCGAGCCTGGCGCGAGCATTCCCGCGACCCGCGGCGCGATCGAGGCCGCTTACTCGGCGGCGTGTTTCGACCACACGGGCATGACGGAGCTTGGCCCGACCGGGCACAGCTGCACGCAGCGCGACGGGGTCCACCTCATCGAGTCGGAGTTCATCTTTGAGGTTGCGGCCGATGGTGAGCTGATCGCCACCAACCTCGGCCGCTGGGGCATGCCGCTCATCCGCTACCGAACTGGCGACCGCGTTGTCGTTTCGCGCGAGCCCTGCTCATGCGGGAGCCCGTTCCTGCAGGTCGTTGGCGGGATCCG
>Ga0209160_1001705_pt1 | contig 18555 bp, 21 predicted proteins | sample GraSoiAngelo_153_FD_186167 | JGI IMG/M metagenome (GOLD analysis project Ga0209160, IMG submission 186167) | Grasslands soil microbial communities from the Angelo Coastal Reserve, California, USA - 14_1009_12_40cm (SPAdes) (version 2) | ecosystem: Environmental > Terrestrial > Soil > Grasslands ... | reverse complement strand
TACCGGCGACAAGAACGACGGAAAGGTGGAGTTTCAGCCGCTCAATGGCCACACCAAGGTGAAGCTCGCCGTCGACTATGAGCCACCGAAAGCCGCCGCCGGCGAGATGGGTGACAAGCTGACGCAAGCCACGCCTCGCAGCGTCGAGAACGACCTCAAGCGATTCAAGGAGTTCGTCGAGCGGCGGCCGCAGGCGACCGGGACGTGGTCCGGCGAAATCCACTCGGGCCAGGTCAAGAAGTAGCGACCCAACGGTTTCCCTCCGCGGGCGGTCGTCTTCGGGCGACCGCTCTTTTCTTTTGGTGGAGCCGCCGGCGCTGTTTGTTACACTTACGAGCGCTTTCCTGCTCCGCTGCCGCCGCGAGGCCATAGCCGGAGCAAATCCCACAGGAAAGGAGGTTGCGTTTGTCCGCGTACGAGTTGATGTATATCGTCAAGCCGGAGCTTGACGATCAAGCGGTCCAGCAGGAGATCGAAAAGGTCGGCCAGCTGATCCAGACGAATGGGGGCCAGGTAAAAAAGGTGACCCCCTGGGGTAAGCGTCGCCTGGCGTATACGGTCAAGGATCAGCGGGAAGGGCATTACGTCGTCGAGGAGTTCGATCTCGACCAGGCCAAGGTTCAGGAGGTCGAACGTGTCTTGAAAATTTCCGACACCGTCTTCCGCCATTTACTGGTTCGACAAGATGAGAGGAAGCCATGAACCTGAACAAAGTGATGCTCATCGGCCGATTGACCCGTGATCCCGAGATGCGCTATACGCCCAGCGGTTCACCAGTGACCACGTTCTCCCTGGCCACGAATCGGTATGGCCAGGGAACGGACGGTGAAAAGAAGGAATACACGGACTACCACAACGTCGTCGTCTGGAACATCGGCAAGCGCAATCTGGCGGAGATCTGCGGCCAGTACCTGCACAAGGGCAGCCTCGTCTACATCGAAGGCCGGCTGCAGACGCGCTCCTGGGAGGGTCAGGACGGACAGAAGCGGAAGACCACCGAAGTCAACGCCACCGAGGTCCAGTTCCTGGAGCCGCGCAGCCAGCAACCTCGTGAGCCGGCCGCGGAGCCGGTTGAAGCCGCCGTCGCCGCCACGCCGGCCGCTCATGGCGAGGAGACCTCGCGTGACGTCGACCCCGAAGACATTCCCTTTTAAGGAGCGATTGATCAAGTTCCATGCCACCACCGACCGATAAACGCGACCGAAAGCCGCACAAGAAGGTCTGCAACTTCTGCGCGGAAAAGGTCCACCTGATCGACTACAAAGAGGTGTCGCGGCTGCGGCGCTTCGTCAGCGAGCGCGGCAAGGTGCTGCCACGGCGGGTGACCGGGACCTGCGCCCGGCACCAGCGCCGGCTGGCGGTCGCGTTGAAGCGCGCGCGCCACGTCGCCCTGCTTCCGTACACCGCCGACCAGCGTTAGGGGAGCTTCAGGCCCGTCGAGATCATCGGTCACGGTCTGCGTGTCAGCACCACCCGACAGTGGCAGGCTGGCTCGCTAGTATCGGACCGTGACCGTCCCCTACCGTAGGGTCGTGCGCCGGCTCGCGGTTCCCCTCGCCATGGCTCTCCTGCTGCCCGGTTGCAGCTTCTTTGGCGCCTCGGCGAACGAGAACGAACGGATCGTCCTCGTTGACTATCACTACGACCAATTTGCGAACATGTTCGCCCGGTACTTTCCGAACCACCTCACGGTCAGGCAGGGCGACACCGCCGTCTTCCGGCAGGCCTGGAACGGCGAGGCGCATACCGTCACTTTCGGCACGATGATCGACACCATCGGAAAGCCGGTCTGGGCATATCTGGACAAAGACCAGCAGGCGCCGCAAGACGTCTTGAACGGGACCGCCCAGGCGGCTCAGGCGATCCCCTTCATGGTCGGGCAGGATAACGTCGTTCACCAGAACGGCGCCCAACCCTGTTATCTGGATGGCGGCATCCCGCCGACCGATCCGAATACGCCCTGCCCGAAACGAGCGCAGCCGGCCTTTACCGGACGGCAGGTGTTTTACTCCAGCGGATTCATCCCCTACCAGGGCACCGATCGGGACAATACCTTTCGGGTGCCGATCGCGAGCAATGCGGCGCCCGGCACCTACCATTTCATCTGTCTCTTCCATGGGCCGGGGATGAACGGGAGCCTGACCGTTGTTGCGAAGGGTGCGGCGATTCCCTCGCAGGCGGACGTCAACGCCAAGGCGCAGGCGCAGATCGACCAGTTCGCCCGGCCGCTGGCAAGTACGTTCAACGACGCCAAGAAAGGCCGCTACCCGGTGAAGCTCAACGCCCCGTACAAGTTCGTCTTCGCCGGCTACGGCTCGCCGGCGGAGCAGGATGTTCACGGCTACGGCTCGGTCAGCGAATTCCTGCCCAAGAAGGTTGATATCAGGGTGGGCGATACCCTGCGATGGCTGGTGGTGGCCGACCAGCACAACATGGCGTTTCACGTCCCCAGCTATTTCCCCGAGTTCAGCGTCGCCAAGGATGGCACGGTCACCTGGAATCCGCAGGCGGTCGGGCCGGTCGCCAGTGTCGCCCTACCCCAGTCACAGAACAGCGGACCCGGACCGCCTCCGAAAGAGGTCACCCCACAGATCACGGATGGAGGAACCTACGACGGTTCGCACTTTATCTCCTCCGGCCTGGGTGGGGGTGGCGGAGCCGATATCGGCTACGCCCTGACCTTCACCAAGCCGGGCACCTATGCCTACGCGTGCCTGATCCACCCGCAGATGGTTGGAACGGTGATCGTTCACTGAGGTGATCGACCGGCAGCCCCGCCGCCTGGCCTCCAACGTCCTGTTCTTCGGTTTCCTCGCGGTCTACACCGGCTATGCCGTCGTCGTGCTATCGCTGGGGGTGGTGGCGGCGATCGCGCACGCCAATCCCGATCTCCACCAGAGCCTCCATGTCTATGGCTTCGGGGCGGAAACCCTCCCGGAGCGGGTGGCGCAGGCGATGGCGGTCGCCTCCCACCAGGCCGAGTCTGGGATCCAGCTGGCGCTCGACTACGGGTTCAGCTTGCTCAACCTCATCCTCGGTCTCTACCTTCTCTACCTGCGTCCGCAGAATCCAACCGCGCGCTTCCTCGCCATCGGCATGGTCGGGACGGCGGCCATCTTCAACCTCCAGGCCCTGACCGTCTATTCGGCGCTGCAGTCGACCCCGGTGGACACGACCATCCATTACGCCTTCGAGTTGATTGCCATGCTCGCCTATCTCTACGCTCTGCTGACTTTCCCGGACGCCCAACTGGTGCCGCGCTGGCCCCGCTGGGCGCAAGGGTTTCTCTACCTGCCCATCACGGTTCTGGTCGCCGGGGTGCTGTACTCGCTGCAGGCGACGCAGCTGCGGGTGGTGATCATCGTCCTGTTCGGGCTGGTGAATCCCGCGGTGGGGGTCCTCGCCCAGGCCTACCGCTGGATCTACCCGCGGACTGGAGAGGAGCGCCAGCTTTCTCGGCTGCTGTTCTTCGCGTTGCTGCCGGCCGTGATTGCGGCGCTGCTGGTCAATCCGGGGCAATTGCTGACCGTTCTGGTGCCGAGCTTCCAGGGACGTCCGCTGGAAGAGGTCCCGGTCACGTTCTTCCGCGTGTTCCAACCGGTCTTTGCCGTCATTCCGGTTGCGCTCTTCATTGGCATCGTGCGCTACCGGCTCTGGGATATCGATCGCATCGTGAGCCGGACGCTGGTGTACGGAACGCTCGCCGCCTTCGTCAGCGCCGTTTACATCGGGGTGGTGGTGGGCGTCGGCAATCTGATCGGCACCCAGCAGCACAACCTGCTCCTCTCGTTGATGGCGACCGGTGCGGTGGCGCTCGCCTTTCAGCCGGTGCGCAACCGGGTGCAACGCCTGGCGAACCGACTCGTTTATGGAAATCGGGCGACCCCCTACGAGGTCCTCTCCTCGTTCTCCAGGCTCGCCGAGTCGTTTGCCTCGGAGGACGTCCTGTCGCGGACCGCCCAGATCCTGTCCGAGGGTACGGCTGCGACCGCGATCGTGTGGTTGAAGACTGGGGATACGCTCCGGGCGTCGGCGCGCTGGCCCGAGAGCGCGAACTTGCCGGCAGAGTCGGTCACGATCGCTGATGACCGCCTGCCGGCATTCCCTGCGGTGGACCTTGCAATCCCGGTTCGGCACCAGGGTGAGCTGCTCGGCGCCTTCACGATCCGTAAGCGTGATGAGGCGCTGACGCCTGCCGACAGCAAGCTGATCACCGACCTTGCCGCCCAGGCCGGATTGGTGCTCCGCAACGCGCGGCTCACGGCCGACCTGTTGGCGCGGCTGGAGGACCTGCGCCATTCTCGCCAGCGGCTGGTGCGTGCCCAGGACGAGGCCCGCCGCCGGCTCGAGCGCAACATCCACGATGGAGCGCAGCAACTGCTCGTCGCGCTCAAGGTCAGACTGAGCCTCGCCGAGCGGCTCATCGACCGCGACCCGGCCAAGCTCAAGCGGGCGCTCTCTGAGCTCAAAGACGATACCGACGAGGCGTTGCAATCGCTTCGCGAGCTGGCCCGTGGGATCTATCCGCCGCTGCTGGCGGAAGGCGGCCTGTTCGTCGCCCTCCAGGCGCAGGCGCGCAAGTCGTCCGTCCCGGTCAGTGTTGAGGCAGGCACCTTGCAGCGCTACGCTCCCGAGACGGAGTCGGCGGTCTATTTCTGCTGCCTCGAAGCCCTCCAGAATGTCGCGAAGTCCTCCGAGGCCACCGTCGCCACCATTCGCTTATCCGCCGACAACGGCCGGCTGGCCTTTGCCATCAAAGACGACGGCAAAGGCTTCGATCCCAGCCGCGCGCGCCAGGGCTCGGGCTTGCAGAACATGCGTGATCGGATCGAGGCGCTGGGTGGAACCATCGCCATCCGGACGGCGCCCGGAGAAGGTACCGAGATCAGCGGGACCGTCCCGGTAGAACCGGTCTCGGTGCGCCGGGCCGAGCAAGCGCCCCACATCGCGTTGCAACCGGACGCGCATTAGCTCCCTCCCCCGTGTGGGAAGGGTCGGGGACGGGTATCGAGTTTCTTAACTTCGGACCGTATACTCCCGTGTAGTTGCGTCTCCCGCGCCTCCCGGTCGGGCTCGCGACCGGGATCGTCTTGCTTACGTCCACGCCAGTGGCTCGGGCAGCGGCTTCGGAGCCGTCGTTCGTCGTGCCTTCGCCGTACGTGATCGCCATCGATCCCGGCCACGGCGGCAGTCCCACCAGTGACCCGACCCAGCTCTGGGATCCTGGGGTGGTTGTGGGCGCCATCATGGAAAAAGACATCACGCTCGATCTCGCACGACGGCTGCGGACGCTCCTGCAGAAAGAACGCGTCAAGGTGGTGCTGACCCGGTCTGGCGACCAGTATGTTGAGATTTCTGAACGCTGGAATCGCGTGCACGCGTCCGGCGCTCGACTTTTCGTCAGTCTGCACGTCAACGCCTTCGACGGCGATCCATCGATCAACGGCGCCACGATTTTTTATCCGAAGTCGGACAGTCTTCCCTTTGCACAGGCGGTGGATGCCGCGCTTGGGCAGAGCCTCAAGCCGTACCAGGTTGCTGATGACGGCGTGGCGCCGAAGCCCGAGCTCTGGGTGCATTCGGACATCCCCACGGTGACGGTAGAGCCGGCGTACCTGACCAACGCGCGCGAGGCGTCGCTCCTGGAGCAGGGCGATTTCCGGGACGCGATTGCGCAAGGCGTTTTCAGCGGTATCCTGGCCTCCGACCCGCAGATCGAGGCGACAAACCAGCAAATCGCTCGCACCGAAGCGACCCTCGCGGCGCAGCACCAGGCCGAAGCCGCCGCTGCGGCCGATGCCCAACGAACGGTGACCGCGGCTCGCTGGGGCGCCATCGTCGGCGGTATCGTGCTGCTCTGGCTGGTGATGCGGTTCGCTATTCGACGCCAGACGCGTCTCCCGCAGCCGCCACCATATCGGCGGCGGAGTTACCGCCGGCGGCGGTCGGTCTCACGGCGATTTTGACGCGTCCGAGTGCACGCCGGACGGTAAGCTAGGGCGCATGGCTGACCTTCCCCAACTCCGAATCCCCGGTCCCACTCCTGTCCCGGCCCGCGTTCAGCGAGCCATGGATGCCCCAATGATCAACCACCGCGGGCCTGAATTCCGAGCCCTTCTGCCTGAGCTCGAGTCTGGCCTGCGCTGGGCGTTCCAGACCGAAAACGACATCTTGATCTTCCCCGCCAGCGGAACCGGTGGGTTGGAGAGCGCGGTCGCCAATCTGCTCTCGCCCGGCGAGCGGGTGCTCGCCGTCACCATCGGCGCCTTCGGCGATCGGTTTGCGGACCTCGCCGCCGCCTTTGGCGCCGACGTCGCCCGCTACACGCTGCCCTGGGGCGAGGCGGCCGACCCCGAGGATCTCGACGACCTGCTCCGCCGCGAGCCGGATATCGCGACGGTTCTCATCACCCACAATGAGACCTCGACCGGGGTCACGAACCGGCTGCAGGCCCTGGCGGAAGTCGTCAAGCGGCACCAGCGGCTGCTGGTGGTCGACGGGGTCAGCTCGATCGGATCCATCGACTTGCCGGTCGATCGCTGGGCCGTCGACGTCGCCATCACCGCGTCTCAGAAGGGATGGATGCTCCCGCCCGGCGTCACGATGCTGGGTGTCAGCAAGGCCGCCTGGGAGCGGCAGCGCAGTGCGAAGGCGCCTCGGTTCTACTTCGACTGGGACCGCGCTCGCAAGCTGCAGTCGAAAGGGATGACGTTTACCACGCCGGCACTCGGCATCCTCTTCGGCCTCCGGGAGGCATTGACCATGATGCGCGAGGAGGGGCTGGCGGCGATCTTCCGCCGGCACCTTCGGATCGCGGCAGCCTTTCGCGCCGCGGCTGCGGCCCTGGACCTGAGGCTACTGGCCGATCCTGAGGTCGCGTCCCCGACCGTGACCGCGATCTACTTTCCGGATGCGCTCGCGGGCGAGAAGTCGGAGACGGTCCTCAAATCCTGGCGCGACCTGGGCCTGGTGCTGGGGGAAGGGCAGGGGCAGCTCGCCGGCAAGATCTTCCGCATCGGCCATCTCGGCGCCGTCTACGAGGACGACGTGGTCGCCACCGTGCAAGCGCTGGAACGAGGGCTCGAGGCCAATGGCCACCCGGTCAGGCGCGGCGCCGCCCTGGCGGCGGCTCGTCGGGCGCTGGAGTCGTCCGAGCCCAGTCTCGTCGCCTGAACCACGTGTCGCGCGTTCTCGTTGCCGACCCGATCGCCGAAGCGGGGATCAACCGGCTGCGCGAGCACGCTGAGGTCGACGTGGAGCTGAAGCAGAGCCCGGCGGCGCTGGTCGGCCGGATCGCGGACTATGACGCCCTGATCGTTCGCAGCGAAACCCGAGTCGATGCGCGGGTCATCGACGCCGGCAGCCGCCTCAAAGTCATCGGTCGCGCTGGCGCTGGCGTCGACAACATCGATGTCGATGCCGCGACCCGGGCCGGCGTGCTGGTGGTCAATGCGCCGTCGGGAAATACGATCGCGGCGGCGGAGCACACGATGGCGATGATGCTCGCCCTTGCGCGGCACATTCCGCAGGCCGACCAGGCGGTGAAGGCCGGCCGCTGGGAGCGCTCCCGCTTCCTGGGAACGGAGCTTCGCGACAAGGTGCTCGGCGTCGTGGGCCTGGGCAGTATCGGCCGCGAGGTGGCGCACCGAGCACAGGCGTTTGGGATGCGGGTGATCGCCAGCGACCCGATGCTTTCGGAGGAGCGGGCCTCCCAGCTCAACGTCAAGCTGGTGCCGTTCGAGGAACTGATGGCCGAAGCGGACCTCGTAACGCTTCACGTGCCGCTGACCCGCGAAACGCATCACCTGATCGACGCGCGCGTCCTGGCCCGGGCGAAGCAGGGGCTCCGGCTGATCAATGTGGCCCGCGGCGGGATCGTCGACGAATCGGCCCTTCGAGACGCGCTGCGTGACGGCCAAGTCGCCGGCGCCGCGCTCGATGTCTTCGAGCAAGAGCCGCCCGGTGAGAATCCGCTACTGTCGTTGCCGCAGGTCGTGACGACTCCACACCTCGGCGCCTCTACGGAAGAAGCCCAGATCAGCGTTGCCCTCGAGATCAGCGACCAGGTCATCGCCGTGCTCGACGGCGGCCTCCCGCGCTTTGCGCTGAACGCCCCGGTGGCCCTGCCGGAGGCCATGGCCTTCCTGAGACCGTTCATCCCCGTTGCCGAGGGAATCGGCCGGTTCTATGCGCAGGTTGGCCGGCAACCCACCAGCCGTCTCGAGGTCCACTACACCGGCGAGATCGCGACCTACGACTGCTCGGTGCTCACCGCGGCGCTGCTGACGGCATTTCTCACGCGGTTCAGCGCGGAGCGCGTCAACCCGGTCAACGCGCGGACGGTCGCCGCAGCCCAGGGCATCACCCTCGTCGAGCAGCGGGACGCGCGTGCCAGCGAGTTCGCGAACCTGATCAGCCTGCAGGCGACCGGCGACCACGCTGAAACGCGAGTCGGCGGGACACTGTTGCTCAACGAGCCGCACATCGTCACCTTCAACGATTTTCGAATCGACCTGGTGCCGTACGGCACCTTCCTGATGAGCTGGCACGCGGACCGTCCGGGCATCATCGGCGCGATCGGGACGCTGCTGGGCCAGAAAAACATCAATATCGCCAGCATGCAGGTGGGCCGGGACCGGCCGCGTGGCGATGCCGTCATGATCCTTTCGGTCGATGATCCGGTACCGGAGTCGATCCAGGCGGATATCCGGCGGATCCCTGGCATGGCTGACGTCCTCACCGTCACGCTCTAATTCGAGTTGGCGACGGTCCGGCCGTTTCAGGGCATCCTCTATGACCCGCACCGGGTCGACCTGGCTCGGGTGGTCGCGCCCCCCTACGACGTGATCACGCCGGGCGACCAGCAGCGCTACTACCAGCAGGATCCGCACAACGTCGTGCGGCTAATCGCCGGCGAGGTCCGACCATCCGACAGCCCGGAAGACAACAAGTACACCCGGGCGGCGGGGTTCTTCAACGCGTGGCTGGGTCAGGGCATCCTGCAGCGCGAACCAACTCCGTGCCTGTACGTCTACCGTCACCAATTCGTGGATCCGATTTCCGCCACCACGAGAACCCGGCTGGGCATCCTCGGAGTCGTCGAGCTGGAACCGTTCGGTGGTGGCGTTCTGCCGCACGAGCGAACCCACGCCCGCGCCAAGGCGGACCGGCTCTCCCTGACGCGCGCGGTCGAGGCCAATCTCAGCCCGGTCTTTGCCCTCTACGAAGATCCGCGGTCCGCGATGCGCCCCATCATCGACACCGCAATGTCCGATGCGCCTCGACTCTCGATTACCGGCGAGGACGGCGATGAGCACACGGTCTGGTCGCTCTGCGCCGACCACCGATTCCAGGAGCTGACGGAAGTCGTGAGCGCCTCACGGCTGTACATCGCCGACGGCCACCATCGATATGAAACGGCGCTGAATTTCCGCAACCGGCAGCGGCTCGAGCATCCTGATGCGTCCCCCAACGCCGCCTTCAACTACGTGCTCATGCTCCTGGTCGACGTCCGGGACCCGGGACTGACGATCCTCCCGACCCATCGGGTGTTGCACGATCTGGAGGGATTCGATCCAGCGACGCTCTTGAGCGGCCTGACCAAACGGCATCGGGTCGTCAAGCGGGCCGATCCGGCAGCGCTCCTCGCCGCGATGCAGGAACCAACTGCCGGCCACCGGATCGGCATGGCCCTTTCTCCCTCCCCTCCTCGCGGGGGAAGTCGGAATCACGTCCCTCCCCCGCCTGCGGAGGAGGGTCAGGGAGGGGGCTTATTCACGATCGACATCGACCGGACGGTCTCTCCCGACCCGGTCTCCGGACTCGACGTGTCCGTTTTGCATCGAGAGATCCTGCAGCGCGAGCTCGGCCTGGAGGAGTCGATTCTGGAGCAGGAGCGCTACGTCAGCTACTCTCGGGACGTTCAGGTGATCTTCGACCGGCTTGCCGCCGGATCAGCACAGGCGGCGTTCTTACTCCGGCCGCCGGCCGTTTCCGACGTGATTGCTGTCGCCTTGGCCGGGCAGGTCATGCCGCAGAAGTCGACCTACTTTTATCCCAAGCCGGCCTCGGGCATCGTCTTCAACCCACTTGGGGCGGATATTCGAATTCAAGCGCTCAAATAATCCTCCCCCCTTGTGGGGGGAGGGTAGGGTGGGGGGTAACGCATTTGATCGGTCGCTTTGTTTCATTTTCGTGAGTCGATTCGGCTTGCCCGGGTCGCCCGCCTTGGTTACCATGCTGAGACCGATGAGCGCCAAGCGTGTGGTCATCTACATTCCGGACGCCCTGCTCGACGCTCTGAACCGGGCGACCCTGGCATCACCGCACAGCCGGAGCGACATCATCTGCGCCGCGCTGGAGCGATTTCTGGCCGAGGGACCGGGGACTGAAATCGCCGATCTCACCAGCCCGGATGAGGCCTTTTTCGACCGGGTGACCGAGATGATGCAGAGCGGGCTGTTACAACCCGGCGACTTCGCCGACCCGGCTTCCGAGGAACCGCGCCCAAAGAGCAAGCTCTGGATCAACTAGCGGCGCCGCGGGCCGAGCGTTTCCCCGGGGCCGAAATTCGGGTATAAGGAAGTCGACATGCCCGTATATGGATATCGCTGCAGCCGCGGCCACCATTTCGAAGTGCAGCAGCGGATCACCGAAGCCCCGCTCAGCCAGTGCCCCGAGTGTGGGGCGCCGGTAACCCGCGTCTTTTACCCGGTCGGCATCATCTTCAAGGGCGGCGGTTTCTACAAGACCGATTCGCGAGGAGCCGGCAGCGACGGCGCTGCCGCGTCGACCGAAAGTCCCAAAACCGAGACGAAAGCCGAGACGAAAACCGAGACGAAAACCGAGACCAAGAGCGAGACCAAGAGCGAGACCAAAGGACCCGCTAAGACCGACCAGAAGGCAACGACGAAGGAAGGAGCGGCATGACGAAGAACCTTCTCCAGGTAACCGATCAGAATTTCGAAACCACGGTCGCGGCGTCGCAACAGCCGGTGCTCGTCGATTTCTGGGCCACCTGGTGCGCGCCCTGCAAGATGCTCAAGCCGGTGATTGACGAGCTGGCCGTCGAGTACGAGGGCCGAGTCACTGTCGCCGAGCTGGATGTGGATGCCAACCCACTGATTTCCTCCAAGTTCACCGTGCTCAGCATTCCAACCCTGATTCTCTTCCGAGCCGGCAAACCGGCCGAGCGTATTGTCGGCTACAAGCCGAAAGCTCTCCTCCGACAGAGAATCGACGCCGTTCTGTAACCTCAGCCCAGCACCGGGGGTGCATGGGCTCAGGTGGGCTCCACGGTCTTCAAAACCGCTGGTCGGCATCCTTGGCGATGTCGACGGACGGATCGTTCCCGTCGCGCCCCCGCCAGTCTTGAATTGGAGGAGTGGTCTCCGGGCCCGGCCGCGAGTACTGACAGCCGTCGAGCCAGCGGCCGGATCCCACGTCTAACGGCATAACTGACGGCATAGTTAAGTGAAAAGGAGTTCGAGGGCCAGATGGGAGCGGACAGAGAGTATCGGGTTGTCCTCCGTGCGAAATCCAGGGTGACCCTCGGACGTGGCGAGGCAATCAAGTTCGTGGAGCAGAAAGCTGGCATTCACGCCTCGGTGCGGACGCTTTACCGAACGGACGAACGGGGGACTGCATTTCCCGGAGACCTGGAAGTAACGGCCATTGTCTCGGCGGCCGACGTCAACGCTGCTTCGGCCATGGCATTTGAACAAGCTCACTTTCTTGCGGCCGTCTTTGGGCTAGTGGGCGTTGCCCCAGTGCACCTGCCGCGCTTTCATCTAGTTCATGAAATAGGACCTGATGAGTCCGAGCGCGAGTTTCGTCAATTCATCGAAGACGATCTCGGCTTACGACCCACCCGGCGTATTCCGAAGGGCGCACCCGCGGAGGTCTTCAAGAAGCTATTTGAACTGCCGCCGGACAGCTATAAGCGGCTGTCGCGGGCGCTGAGGTGGTACAGAGGTGCGCTAACGACCGACGACGTCTTAGACCGCTTTAGCCAAATTTGGGCCGCATTCGAAACTCTCAATCCCGCCCTGGGTAAGCACCTCAACGTTCCGCTGTTTGAAGAGGCCAAGTGTCCAAAATGTGGCGGGGCGATCAGACGGCCGGTGGCCGGAGGTGCCTATGCCTGGATCGAGCACGAGCTGGGCCGCGAGGTCACTGCGAGTACCCGCCGATTGCGCAACGGCCTGTTGCACGGCTTTGAGGATCTCGATAAGCTTGCGGCCATTGCCCGGGAAATCCTTCCCGGCCTGGAGCGTGCTTTGTCGGCAGCGATTGGTGAACTGCTGGGTCTCAGTGACGAAGTGAAACGACTAATCGGTACCTTTGCGCCAGCGTCAGAGAAGCCTTACTCGGCTGTCCTTGTCGGCGTTCTCTCCGGTCCGGTCGAGAGAATGTTCTCGGAGACCGGTGACCTTCCGCACTTCGAGGGAAGGACGGTAATCATGGATTCGAGAAACACCGGACCGGAAGAGCAAGAACGAATCAAAGCCACATTGAGCTTTGAAGGCCCTACGAAGGCGCCGCCTGGCACCAGCATTCGCCTGATTGGCGTCGGCCTGCCGACCGAACCTGAGATGACTTTAGAGGGGCCACCCGAGGTTACGATCACCAAAGCCGAGGGAACTCAAAACCCGAAATAGGGGCCGCCGGTTGGAACCACTGAATCGGCTGCGAAATCTTCGGGCGCTCTGGAGCGACGGATGGTGGGACGGCCCCGTGACTGGGATCCTGCTGCATGAGGGACGGGAATACTGGTTTCGTGCGATTTTTGATGACAAGGCCGACGACTGGACGACTCGGCGGCGCTTTGAACCTGTGGCCCTAACCGACCACGAACTTGCCGCTGAGCGGATGATGCACCACGCTTTTGAGCAGGTCACCACACACTACTGCTTCCACCTCGAAAAGTCCCAGCGCTTTGTGAAAGCCGATTGGGACAAGACAGACTTTTGGGAGAAATTCCCGCCGTGACAAAACGCGTATGCCGGGCATGTCGTGGTCGGATGGTTCGCGCTTGTATCGCCGATACCAGACCGAATCCATGGCGCCGGTGCCCACGGCCGCCGCGACCATTCCGCGCAGCACGGCCCCGAGCGGAGAAATGGCCATCGTCCGGCTCACCCCACGGTCGCTGCGGCGCGAAGCGCTGACCCGACCTCGCTGAGCTGAACAACGCTGACATCCGGCTTCGGATACGCGTCGAGATAGCCGCCTTCCAGGCTGCTAATGAAAATGGTCCGAAATCCGGCGCGGATAGCTCCCTGGATGTCCCAGGCATGGGCGGCCAATCTGCGCAAGCTGATCGGGCGTGGCAGCAACTTTGAGCTGCTGAAGCGTGCGTGGCAATTCAGCCTCGAGCATCGACTTGAGCGGTTGATACCCTCCGGCGTGCGAAAGGGCGAAGGCATCCCGCAACGACCGGGCGAACCAGAGGGGTAGGGCGTGGGCTGGCGCCCCAGCCCTTGAGAGTGCGTCCGCGACCCGATTGAGGCTGAAGCAGGTGCCGATGATGTCGAAGACGACCGTGCCACGAGGGTTGCGTTCGCTCATCGCGTCCTCCGTTAATCCGATGGTAGGCCTGAGCGGATCGCTCCGGCTGGAACGGTGAACCAGAATCTGGTGAGGCCGTCCTCGGATTCCACACCAACCCGACCGCCGGCCGACTCCACGAGCTGCTTGACGATGGCCAGTCCGATTCCTGCCCCACCGCGCGCCCGGTCTCTTGACTTCTCGACTCGGTAGAAGCGCTCGAACACGTGCGGCAGGTCTGCCGGGGGAATGCCGTCGCCATTGTTGGTCACGCTGATCAGCACGTCGGCCTGGCGGTCTTCAACGGTTACCGTCACGCGACCGCCCTCGGGCGTGTACCGCGACGCGTTCTGTAAAAGGTTCGCGAGCACCTGGGCCAGCTCGTCCGGACGGCTGCGCGCCCCTATTGCGTTCGGCAGGCGTATTTCGACGCTGATGCGACGGCGGTCGAACGCGGGGCGAGCGAGGTCGACTGCGGAGCGGACCGCCGCAGCCAGGTCGACGGTGATGGGCGCGTGCGGCGGCATTCCCGAATCGCCCTCGGCGAGCAAATCCAGCGAATGAGACAGTCGCACGAGGCGATCAGCTTCTTCGTGGAGCGAGGCAAAGATTTCTGGATCGGGTGCGATCACATTGTCACGCAATGCCTCGAGGTAACCTTGCAAGTTGGTCAGCGGCGTCCGCAACTCGTGGGCCGCGTTGATGATGAACTCACGCCGCATGCGCTCCTGTTCTTGCAGGCTCGCGGCCATCTTGTTAAAGGAATCGGCGAGCGAGATCACCTCGCTAGGTCCCTGTCGCGGGACACGTGCGTGATAGTCGCCATGAGCGACACGCCGGGCGGCTCGCCCGATCTGTTCCAGCGGCCGCGAAAGATGACGTGCCAGTACAACGGCGAGCCCCAGGCTGAGGACCACCCCCAGTAACAACGCGAGCAGGAAGACCGTCCCGACCGTCTGCTCGAACATGCCCTTGGCAGCCGCGGCGGTCGCACCATGTTCCTGCATCAGGTGCCGGAACAGCGATTGGCTGACAACCAGAATGCCGACGGCGATCACCAGCAAAGCAGCGGAGCTAACGACCAGGGTGGCGATTGCAATCCGGGCCGCCATGGGCCGCAGGAGCATCCGCCGGATCATTCACGCACCGTTCTGACGACCCTGTATCCCGCCCCCCGAACGGTGGCGATGTACCGTGGCCGCTCGGCATCATCGCCGAGTTTCTCTCGCAACCTGCCGATGTGGACATCGATTGTGCGGTCGAGCGCGTCAACAGGCGTCGCCCCGTAGAGCGCATCGAGGAGAAGCTCGCGGCTGAGCACACGCCCATCCGCCCGCACCAGCGCGGCCAGGAGTCGGAACTCGGCGGCGGTCAGCGGCACCGGCCGATTGGAACTGGCGACTTCATGCCGGTCAAGGTCGATCGTGAGGTCGAGGAAACGGAGTTGTCCGGCTTGCCCTGCTGGCCGCCGATTGGCTGCACCGCTGCGCCGCAGGATGGACTTAACTCGCGCGACAAGCTCGGCCGGAGAGAAGGGTTTGGCGAGATAGTCGTCGGCCCCTTCCGTGATGCCGTACACCCGGTCGGCGGCGGACCCGCGCGCGGAGAGCATCAAGACTGGCATATCAGAGTCTTCCCGCACGATCCGCAGGAGGGCAAGTCCGTCCAGTTCCGGCAGCATCAAATCCAGGACGATGAGCTGGGGCGGCTGCTCCCGAATGACCTGCAGCGCTGTCCGGCCATCCATCGCGGTCACCACCGCGAACCCCTCTCGTTCGAGGTACGTCCGCACGAGGCGAACGATCTTCGGGTCGTCGTCGACCACGAGAACGGGTGCGCCCACCGGCTTGAGCTTAGTCACTGTCTATGACAGCCGAATGAAGGGGAGCCGGTTTCATGAAGCGCCCATGAAGTCCCGTCATCTGCATGTCATACGGCCCCGCCATCATGGCTCCCATTCCACGTCAGGAGGTCAACGACATGAAACGATTGATCGCCGGTTCGCTCGTCGCAGGCGCCCTGCTGCTGGGGACAGCCATCTCGGGCTTTGCCGACAGCGCGAACGCCGCTGTCGGATTCGGGACGCTGTTTTACAACGGCGGCACCATCCACACCGTGGTGACGCCCTCGGCGTTCCCCAATAGCGGCCAGGATCCATTCTTCAAGGTCACCAACGGGGCTGCCGGTCAGCTCGGCATCGCAGGCGTCGCCCCGGGGACCGCTGACTATCACGGAGGCGCCTGGGCGGTCAACCTCGTCACGTTCAGGTCCGGCATCACCCCCTATCCGCTGACCAGCGTGCAGGCCGTCCAGACCGCAGCCGCCGCCGGCGACGTGACCGTGACCCGCGTTCCCGCCGCTGATTTCCGCTGCCCGGTCCAGCCGTAAGGTTGCGAATGGACGAATTATTCAACTTGGTCGAGCGGATCGCCGGGCCGCTGCTTCGAATCAGCCTCGGCCTCATCCTGCTCTGGATTGGCGCGCTCAAGTTCGCCGATCCAAGCCCAGTGGTGGGGTTGCTGCATGCGTCGCTGCCATTTCTGGCCGCGAACGCATTCGTCTATGGAGTTGGCGTGCTGGAAATCACCGCGAGCATTCTGCTGTTCGCCGGCATCGCCACCCGCTATGTCGGATTGCTGGTCCTGATTCTCTTCGCCGGCACCCTGACGATCTTCGCCGTTGCGCCTGCCGTGACCTATGGATCCAAGGGCTTTCCATACCTGACATTGGCTGGCCAGTTCCTGCTCAAGGACTTCGCCCTGGCCGCTGCTGCGATCGCCATGGTCGCTATCGAGTCAGGGAGAGCTAGGCCGGACAATACCGTGGTTCGGCGACAGGTCGCAGCCTGAGCCAACCCTCGAGAGGCCAGCCGTTAGGACGTGGAAATCCAAGCCTGCGGCTGGCCTCATACAGTTAGGTGAGTAAGTGAGCAAATCGGGGCGGCCGAAGGCCAACGTGCCCGCTGCCAGACCAGCACCAGGCAGAACAGCCGGCAGGCGCGGGCGGCCGTACTGGCTTCGGCGCTGGGGATGGCCCATTGCCGGCGTCGCCGGAGTTCTGCTCCTCCTGGCGCTGCTTCATCCATCCTTCGGCGGTGGGACCACCAGCACAGGAAACGACTTCAACGTCGTCGCTTACCAGGGAGATTCGCTCCTGGGGGGCCAAAAGACAGCTTTTTCCAGGGTGTTCGCGCAGAAGAAGCCAGTGGTCCTCAACTTCTAGGCCGGCAACTGCCCACCGTGCCGGGTGGAAATGCTTGGGCTTCCAGGAGGTCTCCACCGAGTTTTCCGGACGGGTTATTTTCGTTGGCGTGGACGTCGGTCCATACACCGGGCTGGGAACCCACGACGACGCGGTCCGGCTCTACAAGGAGCTGGGGCATCACGTATCCACTGGGCTACTCGGTGGATGCGTCGCCGCTCCAGCTGTATAAGGTCCAGGAGATGCCGACCACGCTGTTCCTCACGGCGACCGGCCAGGTCACCGATCACGTCACCGGGATCATGACCGAGGATCAGCTGCGGAGCCGAATCCAGCAAAAGCTGCTGGGCGCCGCCTAGGATCCGGCATCGAACGAGAGCGCGAAGCAACGCCTGACAGTCGGTTTGCCTGGCGCCGGCGGCCGGGGTCCTGGCCGCGGACGGTCACGACGCTTCTGGTGCCTCTGGCTACGCTTTCCGTCGCCGCGATTGCCGCGATCGCCACCGGGTCCGGGATCGGTCCCGTGACCGGAGCCATCGAGTCGCTTTCCGGCTCGTCGTCGACGGCGCTCGGACGGGTCGTTTCCGCCGCGCCCGTCGGTTATGCCATCGGCGCCGGCATGGTTACGGCCTTCAACCCCTGCGGTTTCGCCATGCTCCCGAGCTACCTCGGCCTTTACCTGGGTGTGGCCGATGGCACTGACTCACGAAGCGGTGTCGGGTTCTGTGTCCTGAACGCGCTGCGCATCGGAGGGACGGTGAGCATCAGTTTTGTGTTGTTATTCGGGCTGGCGGGGATCGTCTTGAGCCTTGCTGCGGCGAGCGTCTCTCGTTGGCTCCCCTGGCTGGCCCTCGCCATGGGCGTCGTGCTGGTGTTTACCGCGGGCAGAGTGCTCGCCAGCGTCGGTGAGGAATTGGCGGCTCGGCTTGGAGCGCGCACTCGACAGGTTGGCCTTGGCGGTTACTTCGCCTATGGACTCGCCTACGCACTGGCCTCATTGAGCTGCACGCTGCCCATCTTTCTGGCCGTCGTCGGCAGTGCCCTGGCTCGAAACGGATTTCTGGCCGGCGCCTTGCAATTCGTCCTCTATGCCCTGGGAATGGGGCTGGTCGGCGATGTCGAGGGACGGATCGTTCGCGTCGCCCCCCGCCAGTTTTCGAATTTGACCCTGACATCGCGTCCTATGCTGTCTACTGCCTCATCGAGCTCCTTCTGCCGGCCCAGAATGAAGACGAAGGCACCCTCTTCGACGAATAGTCTCGCGGTGGCCAGTCCTATCCCCGAGGTGCACCCGGTGATCACCGCGACTTTGTCCTGCAGCGTCCCATTCATCGACTTGCTCCTCGATCTCCGATAGCTCGCTACACCGATCCGCACAGATGACTTACCTCGGCTACCACACTCTTGCATGGCTGCCAAGCGACCAGTACGCCCAGAATCAGTCTGGCGCGACCGATCGCGGCAGGCCGAATCGTGCCATCATGCCGCTCTCAAATGCCGTGATAGCGCTGACCCGATCGCCAGCTATGGTCACCACGATCAGGCCGAACGCGTGGGCGACGCGACTTATCGGGCTGAAGAGATAGAGGCCGAATGCGGGTTGTCCGTTCGCACGAGTAGGGACGAGCCGGAAGCGTTGGCCCTCGCGGAACGCACTGGTCGCGAACCACCGTTTGGCCGTCTCCTTACCTTGGTATTCGAGAGGATTCGGTGGCATCCGCAACCACACGTCGTCGGTCAGCAGCGCCACTAACGCATTCGTATCGCATTCCTCCCAGGCACGAACCAAACGGTCAAGGACCTTCT
>Ga0209160_1001702_pt1 | contig 18582 bp, 17 predicted proteins | sample GraSoiAngelo_153_FD_186167 | JGI IMG/M metagenome (GOLD analysis project Ga0209160, IMG submission 186167) | Grasslands soil microbial communities from the Angelo Coastal Reserve, California, USA - 14_1009_12_40cm (SPAdes) (version 2) | ecosystem: Environmental > Terrestrial > Soil > Grasslands ... | reverse complement strand
GCTGTTGTCAAAGGATGGTCTGCTGGCGACCTTTTCATGTTCCCATCACGTGAGCGATACCGCATTTTCGCAGGCAATCGCCGATGCGCTTGTCGACGCCCGGCGGTCCGCCCGACGGTTACGCCGGTTCGAGCAAGCGCCCGATCATCCCGTGCTGCCGACAATTCCCGAAACGGAATATTTCAAAGGCTTCCTTCTGGAAATGATGCCGGGACGGTAGCACGCTCAAATGTCATCCCGAGCGCAGCGAGGGACCTCCGACAAGAGAGATCGATTACGCTGACCGCCCGAGGTGACGCAAACTTCGTAGGCGAGGTCCCTCGTTTCGTTCGAGATGACACGACGTGGCGGCGGAACAGATGTCGACACGAAATTTTCGCGCGTGCTTACCGAGAAATATGTGGAATTCTCAAGTGAGCCATTTAATATGCGCTACAGCGCGCACGGCGAATCACCATCTGTCATGGCAGAAAAATTTCGATCGAGTGAACAAATGCTCGAATTGAGCGAGGACGAAGCCAATTCTCCCGAGCATTTGGATTCGCAAGTGCAGAAAGCGCAGGACCAACTGCTCCAGCTCAAACGCCAGCAAGAGCAGATCGAAAAACAAAAGCGCGAGCTGGAAGAACTAAGTCGTCGTCAGGAAGAATTAGAGCACGGTCGCGCGGAGATGGCCGATAAACTGACTCGCTCGCTCGTTGTGCTTGAGCGCGAGGGGTACAACGCACAAAGCCGGCTCGAGCAAATTCGCGCAGCCCGGGAGAGTTTCGGCCAGCATTTGGAATTAATTGAAGCGATTGATCCAAAGAGCTGGAACCCATCCGATTTACACAAGGAACTGAGCCGGGCTTTAAGCACAGTGGATGAGGCGCGCACGGTCTACAATGAGCAACGCAGCAGGTTGCAGGCAGCGGGTGGACATGAAGGCGATGCGTCGCTGCCTGACGTGGGCACAGACGCTTACGAGAGCAGCGACGGACGTTCATTTGTTCAGTGGTTCCAGATTGGCGTCGCACTGACTTTGCCTCTGATTATCTTTGGCGCTGTTGCCCTCGCTCTTTTCGTTTGGATGGCGAGTAAGTGATGGCGATGTTTCGTCGTTCGTCCAAGTCCAGCCCGCCGCTTCGTCGCAGGGAGGAAGAAATTGCACGCCAGGAAGCGGACCTGCGTGAGAGACTCGAAAAACTCGAGCGGCTTGTTGCGAAGGTGCCGCAAATCGAGAAAAACAGGACGGAACAAGGGTCAAAAGATAATCGAACCAATAAACGATTCCGCGTCTCGGTGGCGTCGCATGACCAGCACGAAAGCAGACGTTCCCGGCGTCCTCGTTCGATGCGCAAAGAGCGACGAGACGGCCAAATCATTTTTCTCCTTCTTCTGGTGGCGCTTGCTGGAGTCGTCATCTGGCTAATCAGCAACCTGCATTCCTGAACGACAGCCATGGCCGGGGCCGCGGATCTCGATGTTGCGTACGTCGCCAGGCTGGCGCGGATCAATCTGTCCGAAGAGGAAGCGAACGCTTTTCAGAAGCAATTGGGCGATGTGCTGAATTACGTCGAAAAACTTCGTCAGACTGACGTGACCGGTGTGGAAGCGGCTGCTCACGCACTTCCGGTTTTTAATGTTTTTCGCGAGGACGCGCCGCGTGACTGGTTTACGGCAGAACAAGCGTTGAGCAATGCCCCCCGAAAGGCCAACGGTCTTTTTATCGTCCCCAAAGTTGTGGAATGACGGAGAAGGATCTGCCGGCGCTTAGCATCGCCGATTTGCAATCATTGTTGCGTCGCAGGGAAGTTTCCGCGCGGGAAGCTATCGGTGCTTTGCGAGAACGCATTGAAGCTGTCGATGGAGAAATTGGCGCTTATCTGTCGCTGGACATTGATGCTGCGCTTAAAGAAGCGGACACGGCGAATGTCGATCTTCCATTGGGCGGCGTCCCGCTTGCGATTAAAGACATCATCAATGTGATGGGTCAGCCTTGCACGTGCGCCTCAAAGATCTTGCGCGGTTATAGAGCCGAGTACAACGCCACTGTCGTTCAAAGATTGCGCGCTGCGGGCGCAATCCCATTTGGAAAAACGAACCTGGACGAGTTTGCCATGGGTTCGTCCACCGAAAATTCTGCGGTGAAGTTGACGCGCAATCCGTGGGATTTGTCGCGCGTACCGGGCGGCTCGAGTGGCGGTTCGGCGGCAGCAGTCGCGGCGGACGCTGCGTTCGGTGCGTTGGGCAGCGATACGGGCGGCTCAATTAGGCAACCCGCTGCGCTGTCGGGCGTCGTCGGTTTCAAACCCACTTACGGTCGGGTCTCGCGATTCGGTCTCGTCGCGTTCGCTTCGTCACTCGATCAAATCGGGCCGTTGACCAAAACCGTCCGCGACTCTTGCCTTATCATGAACGCGATCGCAGGGCATGATCCGCAAGACAGCACGTCTCTCGACGAGCCGGTGCCTGACTATGTTGCAAAACTCGGAAACGATTTGCGCGGAGTCCGGTTGGGTGTGCCGAAGGAATACATGATCGAAGGGATCGATCCACAGGTGAAAGCTGCGATCGACGCGGCAGTGAAACAGATGAATTCGTTAGGTGCCGAGATTGTCGATGTCTCGTTGCCTCATACTGATTACGCCGTCGCGGTCTATTACATTCTGGCCACGGCGGAAGCCTCCGCCAACCTCGCTCGCTTCGACGGAGTCCGTTATGGATTTCGAGCGGAAAATCCCAGGGACATGCTCGATCTTTATGGCCACACGCGTGAGCAAGGTTTCGGACCGGAAGTGAAGCGTCGCATCATTCTCGGCACGTATGTCTTGAGCTCCGGATATTACGACGCCTATTATTTGCGGGCGCAAAAAGTGCGCGAGTTGATCCGCCGGGATTTCGCGGAGGCCTTCGAGAAAGTCGATGCGTTGATTTCACCCACGTCACCGGTGCCGGCGTTCAAACTAGGCGAGCGCACCGCAGATCCGCTGCAAATGTATCTCGCCGATATTTTCACGATCGCAGCCAACCTCGCTGGAATCTGCGGAATCAGCGTGCCGTGTGGCTTCACGGAGGTGCACGGGCATCGCCTGCCGATCGGTTTGCAGTTGTTAGGCAAACCGCTGGATGAAGCGCGCATTTTGCAAATCGCGCATGCCTACGAACAGAGCACAGACTGGCACAAGGCGCGGCCGCCCATCGCCGCGACGAAATGATTTGCCAAACACACAGGCAAGCGAGAGCGAGATCAAGAGCGCCTTCACTGCCATTCTGAGCGAGTCGAAGAATCTCGGTGCTTCCTGAGATGGAACTAGCTGAAATAACCAGAGATGTTTCGCCTCGCTCAACATGACAAACGTGAGGACTCCTCAACCGTGACGTTGTGGTCCACCTTAGATCGCCGATTCAAAAGCCCAGTCGCGCTTCACGGATTGCTTTGGACTTTCATCGCGATAGCGACAGTCTTCTCCGCGCTTCCGATCCTGCGGTACCTCCGCGGCCACAGCATCTTTGATTACGAACTCTGGCACGCCACCGGCAAACATGTGCTGGCGGGCGATGAGATCTATTTCTTCCGCGCCGGGAAATACGATTTCATGTATCCGCCGCCATGCGCGCTCTTTCTTGCGGGCGCGAGTCTGCTTGGGCAAGGAGGATTGATTGTTCTTCTCGTCGCGATCAACTCGGTCGCCTGGTTTTACAGCGCGAAGTTGAGCGCTGTTCTCGCTGCAGGCAATCGAGGCACAACAAACTCATGGCTATACCTAATTCCGAGCCTGCTGGTGATTGTCTATATCTGGTCAAGTTATCACCTTGGTCAGCCGAGCTTGGTTTTACTTGCCCTGATGCTTGGCGCTTTTGTTGCGCTGCGGACAAAACGCGAAATCGTGGCTGGCAGCCTCATTGCAGTCGCTGCTGCGATCAAAGCGTTTCCGGTGCTTGCCATCATTTATCTCGTTTACCGGCGTTACTGGAAAGCAGCTGTTAGCCTTGTCGCGACGCTCTTGTTTTTGCTTTTCATCTTGCCGGCCCCGCTTCGAGGATTCGAACGAGGCTGGCACGACCTCGAGAAGTGGAGCGCTGGAATGTTGAAATACAGCGACGTGACCGTGGGGCAGCGTCCCATGCGCAGCTACACGTGGAAAAATCAATCACTCGTGGGCGTAAGCAATCGCCTGCTACGCCACGTAGATGCCGATGCTGCTTCGGCTCCGCACACACCAGTTTATGTAAATGTTGCGGATCTTAACTTTCGAGTCGTCAACGCAATCATCATCAGCGTAGCGCTAGCTCTTGGCATCTTGTTTATCGCTGCGATGCCTCGACGCGACATGCGAACAACAGAGACTGATGCGATCGAATTTGCTCTGCTCCTTTTACTGATGCTGATGGTCACGCCACTCTCGTTTGGATACTTTTATTCCTGGCTGATGCTGCCATTTGCCGTAGTAACGCAGCGAGTGTTCGCTGGGAAAGGCTCGACTATTTTGTGGTGGACCTTGTCAGCGCTAGCGTTGCTCGCTGTGGGCTTGATATTTCCGCGCGGTGCGCAGCTCTACGGCAATACATTTTTCGCCACGTTGCTGCTGTTTGTCGGACTGTCGATTGAGCTTTTGCGTTTCAAACAACAAACAGCTCACACGCGATCAGCTGGCGAGTTGCCTTCCTAAGCGGCAACGATCGGACTTTCCCGGCAGCAGATTTCTAATTTGTTGCCGTCAGGGTCCTCGAAGAAGAACGCGTAATAGCCCGGGCTGTACTCGACACAGATTTCCGGACCTTCCAGATTTTTTCCGCCTGCTTGCCGCACCAGTTCTGCAATACGATCGACTTCGTCTCGCGTATCGGCCCAGAATGCGATGCGCGTTCCGTTCGGCTGGTGGTTCTTGTCCTCGTCAATCACGAAAAACTCCGACGGCTTGTCGATGCCTGCAGAATAAAAAGTATGGAAATCGCCGCCGGCTTCCGGGCGGGGCGACGGTTCGTGCCGTTCACGAACAAATCCGAGCTGCGGCAAAAATTGTCCGTAAAACTTAATTGCTACCTCCATGTTTTCCACTCGCAAATCAATGTGATCAAAGCAACGCGTTTTCATTTTCGGTTCTCTCTTCGGACCATCAGTTTCAACCCAGACCAGGTTTCATCAATCGCGCACACTTTTACATCGACAAATCCCAGCGGCAGCGCGACAGCGCGAACCACATCTTCTGTTACGTCAGTTGACACGCCGGATGATCTTTTTGGCCAGGAAACCCAAACTGGTCCGGTGTCGGCGATTTTCTCACGCAAGATCGCCAATTGCTTCTCCAATTCGCTGCGCTTGTTGATGAACACGTGAACAAAACTCGAATCCGGCTTCAAATAGTCGGAAAAAGTTACGCCTTCGGGGATTGCACCCAGCAATCGACGATAGTTTGCTGGCGTGTTAATTGTGACAACGGTCAGACCCGGTTTGATTCCCAACTTCTGCGGTAGCGGTGTTCCTGAGTAACCGGCCATCGTCATTGTGTTAGCAATCTGGCTTGGCTTTTTTGAGGGATTTTCCCAGTTTGCAGCAGCCTGAGTAAAAAGTGAGACATCAAAATATCCGACTGTCGACTATGGAAACCAAATATACTGGATTAGTTTCCATGCTGTGATAAGACTACCATGAATATGAAACGGGCACACAAATCGCGGCCGCGAAGCCGAAAGCGCGATCCGCATCGGCAGCGAATTGTCGACGCTGCGCGGATCCACTTTCTCAGTCACGGGTTCCGCAGTGTGACCATGGACGATCTGGCGGAGGAGCTAGGCATCAGCAAGAAAACGCTCTACGCGCATTTTCCGGGTAAGTTCGATCTGCTCGAGGCTGTGCTGGCCGATAAGCTCGCCAGCGTCGAAGCGGCACTGAAGGAAGTTACGCGCTCGCATCCGCACGATTTCCCGGCGGCTTTGCGGGACTTGTTGGCCGGTACGCACCGCGAATTGGATGAGATCAAGCCGCCGTTCGTGCGCGATATGCGCCAGAAAGCACCCGAAGTCTTTAAACTCGTCGAACGCCGCCGGGCCGCGCTAATTCAGCGATACTTCGGAAAATTTTTCGTCGAGGGCCAACGCGCGGGAATGGTGCGCAAGGATGTTCCGGTCAAACTGATTATCGAAATTTTGCTGGCAATGGTTCAATCCATCATGAATCCGCCGAAGATGGAGGAGCTTGGGATGATGCCGAAAGAAGGCTTCACCGGGATTCTTAAGATTGTTCTCGAAGGCGCGCTGACATCAAAGGGCCGAAAAGCGTGAATGAGTCATTGCTTATGGAAAATCGATCTGCCCACTGTGTAGCGGGACGGGTTCGCCGTCGCGAACAACCCCGAAACAATCGCGACTCGCGAAGACTTTCGGAGTTGATGCACGCAGCGGGGGCTTTGACAATGATTCTGTTGCTCATCGGTTGCAGCGGTCGCGGGAAGGCGGTCTCGGGAACCATCGAAGTGGACGAGGCGCATGTGGGCCCGCGCGCGGGGGGCCGCGTCGAGAAAATTTTGGCGTGGGAAGGCGACCATTTGCACGAAGGCCAACTGATAGCGCAATTGGATGCGTCAGAGCTGCGAGCGCGTCGCGATCTTGCCGCCGCACAAATCGATACGGCGCTCCACGATGCGGACGCACAACAGGCGCAATTGGTGTTCTTGCAAGATGAAGCACGGCGTCAGCAGGATTTACTTCAGCGGAGAGTCGTTTCTTCGAGTGATGCTGAACGCGCGGGAAGCTCCGCGAAAACGCAGGAGAAGAACCTTGCCGCTGCGAAGATGCGTATCGCGCAGGCGCGTGCACAGCTTGCCGATATCGACGCGCAGCTGGCGGAAATGCAGGTCGTTGCTCCGGCCGATTCCGTCCTGGAGGTGCTCAGTGTGAAAGCGGGCGATGTGCTGCCGGCGAATCGCGAAGCCGCCACCCTGCTGCTGACCGGACACGTCTGGGTTCGCGTTTATGTTCCGGAATCCTGGCTGGGTTTGATCAAACTGGGCGAGCACGTCCGGGTCCGTGTCGATTCCTTTCCCGGCAAAGATTTCGACGGCGTCGTAGAGCAAATAAATCGTCAGGCCGAATTTACCCCGCGCAACGTGCAAACGGTCGCGGACCGTATCAAACAGGTGTTTGGGGTGAAGATTCGTTTGCCTCCCGACGACGATCGTTTGCGCGCCGGAATGGCTGCTGATGTTTATTTTCCCAATGTGAAATGAGTAGCGGTGCCCACGAAACACACGAAAAACACGAAAAGATTACTGTGAATTTCATTTCGGATATTTCGTGTGTTTAGTGGGCGAAGATGCCAATCCCGATTTTTTCCCGCTGACTTTATGAGTGAATCGATGATCGAAGTGGATGGGCTGACGAAGCGATTCGGCACGTTCACGGCTGTTGATCATATTTCATTCTCGGTCGGAAAAGGATCGATCTTCGGGTTTCTCGGGCCGAATGGTTCCGGGAAAACAACCGTGATCCGGATGTTGTGCGGAATTCTCGAGCCTACTGAGGGCACGGCGCGCATCGGGGGCCATGATGTTGTGCGAGATGCCGAGCCGATCAAAGAAATGATCGGCTACATGTCGCAAAAATTTTCGCTCTATGACGAGCTGACCGTGAATGAGAACCTCATCTTCGCCGGAAAACTTTATGGCTTGAGCGGTCGCGAATTGGATCAACGGCGCGACGAAATGATCGCAACAACGCATCTTGAGCCGTACATCGGCAGACGCGCCTCGCAGCTTTCCGGCGGTTGGCGTCAACGTTTGGCAATGGCTTGCTCGCTTATGCACAGGCCGACCGTGCTGTTTCTCGATGAGCCAACGGCTGGCATTGATCCGGTCGCCCGCCGCGAACTGTGGGATTTGCTTTTCGAGTTCGCCGGTAAAGGCATGACCCTTTTCGTCACGACCCATTACATGGACGAAGCGGAACGCTGCGATCACGTGGGTTACATTTACATGTCGAAGTTGATTGTATGTGGTGAGCCGGACGAGCTAAAAAAACTACCGGATGTAAATCCGCCCGGAACGCGCCGGCTCGACGTGACTTGCGATCATGTGACCACGGCATTGCGCGCAATGCACGAAATGCGTGGAGTGCGCAGTGCGACGGTGTTCGGTCAATCGATGCATTTGCTGGTCGATGAGAGCGTCAAGCGCGCGCACATAGACGAACAACTACGCAAAGTCGGCGTCGATCATTCCGAGATTCGCGAAATAGGCCCTTCGCTTGAGGACGTGTTCGTCGAGCTTTCAGCGAAACATGCTGCTGAACAACAGAAGGCTGCGTGATCTTTTTGTCATGCTGAGCAGAGCGAAGCATCTCACAAATCGATGAAAGCATTCTACGTCTACATGATGACCAATCGCAGCCGCGTCGTTCTCTATACCGGGATAACAAACAGTTTAATGCGACGAGTCTGGCAACAGCAGAAGGGTGAAATAGAAGGTTTTACCAAAACCTATAAGGTTAACCGGCTGATCTATTATGAACGCTTCAATGATCCGCGCGACGCGATCGCGCGGGAAAGAGATCAAAAGTTGGCGGCGCGAAAAGAAAAATGCACTTGTGGAAACGATGAATCCTAAGTGGGCGGATTTATCGCCGATGCTTTTTCAGCATATGGGTGGTCCCTCGCTTCGCTCGGGATGACCAAAGAAAACACATGAAACACAAATTCTTTCGCGGGCTCGGCGCAATTTTGTTCAAAGAATTCATCATCGTTTGGCGCGATCCGATGACGCTTTTCTTCATGTTTTTTCCGCCGTTGATCGAGATGGTCGCGTTCGGTTATGCGCTGGACAACGACGTAAAACACATGGCGATGCTTATTCTGAACGAAGACCGCACGGTGGAGAGTCGTCTGTTGATCGATCGCTTCGTGAATACAGAGACGTTTCGTGTGGTTGGTGAAGTGCAAAGTTTGGAGCAACTGAAGAGCGAAATGCGCAAGGGCCGCGCCTACGCTGCGCTAGACATTCCGCCAAACTTCACCCGCGACCTTAACGCAGGCCACTCCGCGCAGGTGCAATTGCTTGTCGACGGATCCAATTCCACAACAGCTCTCCAAGCCCTTAACACGGGCCTCGGCGTGGCATTGACCCAATCCGTGGAATCGCTTTTGCGTGAGACCGGCCGCCAGGGAGTGCCGATCGATATTCGCCCCCAGATGCTTTACAACCCGGCAATGCGCGCCCCGAATTTTTATGTGCCGGGTGTGATTGGGATCGTCTTGCAAATCGGAACGACAGTCGCTACTGCCATGGCCCTTGTGCGTGAGCGAGAGCGCGGGACACTGGAGCAATTACTCGTTAGTCCCTTGAGTAGCGCGGGCCTGATGCTCGGTAAGCTCGTGCCGTATTTGTGCATCGGAATGGCCATGGCGGTGGTCCTCTTTCTTGTTATGCGGTTTGTATTTTTCGTCCCCATCGAGGGCAATATCGTAGCGATGCTGTTTTCAACGCTGGTCTATGTCTTTGCGTTGCTGAGCCTCGGTTTGCTCGTAGGGACCTATGCTGAAAATCAGATGCAAGCGCTGCAAATGTCGATGGTGTTTCTGTTGCCGAGCGTTTTCTTTTCCGGTTTCATTTTTCCACGTGAAACGATGCCGTGGATTTTTTATGCGCTTGGCACACTCTTTCCCACGACCTATTTTATCGCGCTCATGCGCGCCATCATTCTGCGCGGCGCAAATCTCTTCGAATACTGGCAGAATCTCGTCGTTCTCATTCTGATGTCGAACTTGCTTTTTGCTCTCTGCGCCTTGCGATTTCGAAAAAAGATCGCGTAACATTCGAATAATTGGTAGAGCGCGTCGACGGACGGACGGCTCGGCGATCCGTCCCTACCGTTAGGAAATACTGCTCGTGCGGTCAGCTGCTCTCTCAAAACTTTTCGTAAGCGCCCTGCGCATTACAATCGCTGTCGCAGCGATTTTGGCGTTACTCTGGTGGTTCGGAATGAGGATGCCCGGCAAAAATATTTCGAAGGCTGCGCCGTTGTCGTCTGATGAATTTACGCTACGCGAAGAGCTCCGTGCCGATGTGCAAAAACTCGCCGGAGAAATTGGCGAGCGAAATATGTGGCACTACGCGCAGCTCAACGCCGCTGCCGATTTTATCGAGAACTCTCTTTCACAAGCTGGTCTTCATCCGCGGCGAGACAGTTATGAACTGCGCGGCCAAGCCTGTCACAACATCGAAGCCGAGATACCCGGAACTCGTCCAGAGGTTCTTCTAATCGGCGCGCATTACGACTCAGTATTTGGTTCGCCAGGCGCCAATGACAACGGCAGCGGTGTTGCTGCGACGCTTGCTTTGGCGCGACGCTTTGCCAACAGAAAGACGCAGCACACGATGCGCTTTGTCGCGTTCGTGAACGAAGAGCCGCCTTATTTCTTATTGGATGAAATGGGAAGCAACATTTACGCCGGTAGATGCAAAGCGCGCGGCGACAAGATCTCCGCCATGATCAGCCTCGAAACGATCGGCTATTTTTCCGATGCACCCAATTCGCAAACCTATCCGTCGCGGGTATTGGGCGCGTTTTATCCAAACGTCGGTAACTTTATCGGATTCGTCAGCAACGTTCATTCACGCACGTTGCTCCGTCGTATCGTTTCGCTCTTCCGCAAACACGCAAAGATTCCATCCGAAGGCGCAGCGCTTCCCTCATTCGTTCCAGGCGTCAGTTGGTCGGATCAATGGTCATTCTGGCGACACGGTTATCCCGGCATCATGGTCACCGACACGGCGCCCTTTCGATATCCGTACTATCATTCAGCTAACGACACGCCCGACAAGCTCGACTACGATCGGTTTGCGCTTGTGGTTAGCGGAATGGAGAAAGTCATCGAAGATCTAGATAAGTTGTAGCAACAGATCCGATCTGCGTGTGGATTTCGATGAAGGCGTCTGCTCCGTGGTGTGGCGTTGCCCAGGCAGTTGCCGATTTGTCCGCGGATTGAGTGAGCGTTGAATGCGTTGTCATCCCGAGTCGCGCAGACGATGAGGGACCTCACACAGGGTGATGGGTCACATAAATGTCTCAGCGTGACCCTCGATTTTTTTGAGAGTCCTTCGCTTGCGCTCAGGATAACAACGCAGCCGCGGCACGCTCGAGGGCGTAACCAACGATTCCACTTGCTGGCAGGGTAAATAGCCAGGCCCATATGATTCGCTCGACGACTGTCCATCGCATTCCGCTGAAACGTTTCACTGCGCCTACGCCCATGATCGATGTTGTGATTACGTGTGTGGTTGAGAGCGGAATTCCGTAGTAGCTCGCGGCTTGGATAATTACTGCAGCGGTTGTCTCGGCGGCGAATCCGTTCACTGGCTGCAACTTCACCATTTGGTGGCCCAGCGTGCGAATGATGCGCCAGCCGCCCGCGGCGGTCCCAACGGCCATCGTTAACGCGCAGACAGCCACGACCCAGATCGGCAGGACGAAGGTCGGAGTCTTAAGAAAAGCGAGTGAGCCGGGCAAGTGATCGAAGCTACCGGCTTTGGTGCCGGTGAAAAGCGCGAGCGCAATGATACCCATCGTCTTTTGCGCGTCATTTGAACCGTGGCTATGAGCCATCCACGCTGCGCTGAAGATTTGCAGTTTGCCAAAGAGCGTGTTCACGAAGTGTGGCGTGAAGCGATGAAGCGCTGCGAAAAGCAAGAACATCAGTAGCCCGCCAAAAATAAAGCCAGCAAGTGGCGAGGTGATCATTGGCACAACGACTTTCGGCCAGATGCCAGCGTTCCACTTTATTACTGACCAATCGCCGCGCGCCGTCGCAAGCGCCGCCCCGCAAAGTCCGCCGATGAGCGCGTGACTCGAGCTCGAAGGCAAACCGAACCACCACGTGGTGATGTTCCACACGAACGCAGCGACGACAGCAGCAAGCACTGTGGGCATTGTGACAACGTTCGTGTCCACAAGGCCTTTGCCGATCGTCGAGGCCACCGCGCCGCCAAGGAGAGCGCCTGTGAGATTGAAGAATGCCGCCATCGCAATGGCCTGGCGCGGCGTGAGTACTTTGGTCGAGACGACCGTCGCGATCGCGTTGGCGGCGTCGTGAAAGCCGTTGCTGTATTCGAAGATGATCGCTGCGACTACGACGATGAGAAACGTAAACATAGCCGCAGTGGGCAGCGGGCTACGAATACTTCAGCGCCACTTCAAGGACGATGTTTCCTGCATCGCGGCAACGGTCGATGACCTTTTCGATCAATGCGAACAGATCGCGCAGAAAAATCACCTGTTTCGCTTCGTAATCGCCCTGGTAAAGGTCGCGCAATAGATCGAGCTCGAGTTTGTCAGCCTCGCCCTCAATCGACTGGAGCCTTGCATTCATCTCGCGCGCGGTCGCCGCGTCCGTGCCCTTGCGTAATTGTTTTACCATCGCCATAACTGTTTCCGCCGCTTGATCGAGGAGCTCGACCTGTTTGCGAAAATCGCGGCCATGCAAGTCCTCCGGACAGATCAAGACGCGCTCGCCAATCTTCTCCACGGTCTTCGGTATCTTATACAGGGCGCCGGCTAGAGCCTGAATGTCTTCACGTTCAAAAGGTGTGATGAAGACTTTGCAAAGCTGCTCGGTCAGCTCCTGTGTGATTTCCTTGTCCTTGCGCCGGCTCAGGATGAATTGTTCAAGGCTCTGTGGCGACTCGTGTTGTTCGAGGCGTTCCAGCAACGCGATCAAATGATGCACGCTCGCATCTGCCTCCTCCGCGCTTTTCTCCAGTAAATCATAGAACTTTGCGTCGCGTCCGAAGATTTTTTGGATCGACAACATGAGCTTGTTCAATTGTAGCCGAGAGCGTTGATCTCGGCCAGCCTGTTTCTTGCCAGAGCCAACACTGCGAGCGCCTATACCGGCTACAGCAGCGTGCCGCGAAGGATGAATAACGCGACGTTGAAATAGATTACCAATCCCGTTACATCGACCAGGGTGGCGACGAATGGTGCTGATGACGCCGCGGGATCGAGTCCGCAACGGCGCAGCAAGAAGGGAAGCATCGCGCCGCTCAGGGTTCCCCATAGCACCACTCCCACAAGCGCAGCCCCGACAGTTAACGCAACCAGCGAGTGATATTTTCCGTAATCAAAAATGTGCAGGTATTGCCATAGCGTGATTCGGAAAAAACCGATGGTTCCAAGAATTAAACCGAGTGAAAATCCGGACAGCAATTCCTTGCGGACGACGCGCCACCAATCGCGCAGACGCAATTCGCCGAGAGCCATCGCGCGAATGACCAGCGTCGTCGCCTGCGATCCTGAGTTACCACCACTGGAAATGATCAAGGGCAAAAACATCGCAAGAATGGCCGCCCTTTCGATCTCGCTGTTATAACCCTGCATCGCGGTAGCGGTCAGCATTTCGCCGAGAAACAGGATGATCAGCCAGGTCGCGCGTTTCTTTACCATCCGCAGAAGCGGAATGGTTGTGTACGGTTCGTCCAACGCTTCCATACCGCCGAGTTTCTGGATGTCTTCGGTCGCTTCTTCCTCCGCTACGTCGAGCATGTCGTCGCTTGTGACGATTCCGACCAGCACACCATTTGAATCGACTACGGGTAACGCGGCGCGATCGTACTTGCGGAAAACATTCAGCGCGTCCTGCCGCGAATCGGTCACGTTCAACGCCACGAAGGTCTGATCGCGAATATCGCTCACCTTCGCTGTAAGCGGTCGGAGCAGGAACTCACGCATCCGCACGTCGTCGATTAATTTGCCGCGCTCATCGACCACGTAAACGAAGTTTAGCGTCTCAGTGTCGCGGCCATACTCGCGCACGTAGTCGAGCACGTGTTGCACTGTCCAATCCTCCTTCACCGCGACAAAGTCCGGCGTCATCAAACGTCCAACGCTGTCTTCCGGGTAACCCAGAAGCGCCGTGGCCACGTGGCGTTCTTCCGGCGTGAGCAGGCGGATTAGTTGGCGCGCCGCGGCGCTGGGCAATTCCTCCAGGAGCGCCGTGCGATCGTCCGGCGACATCTCATTTAGAATGGCGACGACCTGCTCGTGCGCCATCGCGCGTAACAATTTCTGTTGTTCCTCGACTCCGATGTATTCGAAAACGTCCGCCGCCAGCGCCGCTGGAAGGACGCGAAAGATGATCACCTGTTCGTCTTCCGGCAGGTCGAGGATCACTTCTGCGACATCGGCTGGTGGCCATTCACGAAACAGCTCCCGCAACGCCCCGAAATTTCGGGCGTCGATCATGTTCTTGATTTCTGGCGCGAGAAGATTGCCAACCACGTCGCGTTTCTAACATTCGCGTTGGCCTAAAGCAACGGAGCAGCAATGGAATAATGGAGTGGTGGGTTATGGAGTAATGTCACGAACTCCATGACTCCAATTCTGCAATGCTTCTCCGCTTGGCATTTGGCGGAAACGTTCCAAAATTGGGGGTAATGCCCGCAGTCGCTACAGGTCCAATGATCCGGCGCGAGATCGGCGACGATCACGTTTGCCTGGTTGTCTTCGATCGCCCTGAATCCGGCGCGAACATCTTCGACGCAGCTACGCTCGACGAGTTGAACGAACATCTCGATTCTGTTGAGAACGATGCTTCGTTGCGCGGTTTGATCATCGCGTCGGCAAAAAAATCCATTTTCGTGGCAGGGGCTGACTTAAAGACGCTGTTACAACAAGCCCAAAGCGGCGACATGCGGGCCTTCATTGCTCACGGGCAACAGGTTTTGAATCGGCTGGCAGGATTGAAAATCCCGACTGTCGCCGCAATACACGGCGCATCCGCTGGTGGCGGCTACGAAGTAACGCTGGCGTGCGACTATCGGATAGCTTCGGATGATCCGGCGACGCGGATCGGACTTCCCGAGACGACACTGGGCCTTGTTCCCGCCTGGGGCGGTTGCACCCGTTTGCCGCGGCTAATTGGCGTCGAGAAGGCGGCGGAAGTGATTGCAAAGGGGAAACTCTATTCGGCGCAGGAAGCCAGGAAGCTGGGCTTGATCGATGGAGTCGCTCCACGCGATAAACTTCTCGAGCTGGCGCGGAAGAAGTTGGGCGACGGAAAACCCAAATTGGAGGGGCGTGCTCCCGCGAGCCCGGCGTCGCAGGAGCTCCGTTCTCCAAAACAACGAGGCAACGCCGCACCGGAACGGGCCAGGGAAATCATCAACAAGACTTTATCGATTTCGCCAGACCAATCGCTGAAGATGGAGCTGGATGCGATTGTCGATCTTGGCAAATCGGAATCGACACAAAACTTGATTCGCAATTTCTTCCTGGCTGAAAAGTACAAGAAAGGAACTTCGAAAGCGCCGCTGGAGAAGGTGGTGCACGCCGCAGTGATCGGCGCCGGCGTAATGGGCTCAGGTATCGCGCAATGGCTTAGTTCGCGCGGCGTGACCGTGATTCTGCGCGACATCGCGCGGGAGCAGGTCGATCGCGGCCTCGCGAACATTGAGAAAACCTATGGAGATGCCGTAAAGCGTGGTTTGATGACTGAGGAGAAAGCGAAAGCAGGCCGCGCGCGGATTGTCGCCTCCACCGCGCCGATGGAATTGCGCGACGTGCAATTCATCATCGAGGCTGCCTCGGAAAAATTTGAGGTAAAGAAAGAAATCTTTCGTGAACTCGGAATGCAGGCCGGCCCGAAAACGATCGTCGCCACAAATACATCGGCCCTTCCGGTCGGCAGGCTCGCCGACACGACCGTTTCACCTGAGCACGTGATTGGCCTTCATTTTTTCAATCCGGTCAGCCGAATGAAACTGGTTGAAGTTGTAATTGCGAAACAAACATCAGACGAGACGCGCGATCGGAGCCTCGGTTTTGTACGACAAATTGGAAAACTGCCGGTGATTGTACGCGACAATCCCGGTTTCCTGGTCAACCGCGTTTTGTTTCCGTATTTGCTTGATGCCGCTGAGCTTTTCGAGAGCGGCGCGGATGCTGCCACGATTGACAATGCGCTAGTGCAATGGGGCATGCCGATGGGGCCGCTGCGATTGATCGATGAAATCGGCGTCGATATTACCATCGATATTGGCAACACACTGGAAAATGCGTACGGGCGGCGGGATCACGTTTCCTCGGTTTTGCTTTGGCTGCGCGACGGCCAGATGCGTGGCCGCAAAGCAGGCGCCGGTTTTTACAAATACGAGGGTAAAGCGCAGACGCCTAACGAATCGCTCGCGCAGTGGCGTCGTGCATTGCACGGCGAGCCGGAAGGCGCCGAGGGGCCGAATATTCCTCCGGACTGGCATCGCGATCCCCGAACGCTTTCGGGGTTGAACGAAGAGGAGCTGGCGAAGCGATTAATCCTCCTGATGGTCAATGAAGCTGCGCGCTGCGTGGAAGAGAAAGTCGTCGGTTCGCCCGAGGATGCAGACTACGGAATGATTTTGGGAACCGGTTTCGCGCCGTTCCGAGGTGGCCCATTACGTTTCGCGGAACACTTTGGACTGAAGAAAGTCGTCGATGAGCTGGAACGGCTGGCGCAGGCGGAGGAGAAATTTTCGCCGTGCGAGATATTGAAAAAGCACGCCGGCGATGGAACGAAATTTTATTAAAACTAACAGCCACCCGAGCTTCTATTCTTTTCATGTCGAGCGAAGTCGAGACATCTCTGATCTCGCCCTTAAATCCAGAGATTCCTCCCAGCCTTCTTATAAAGCTACGGCGAGGCAAGCGACTCCGCTCGGAATGACAAACGGATGATATGAAATCCCCGCTCGAAGCGCCCGAAAAACAAATCGCTGAGGAAACCAGCGCGAAGTCCGGTGGCGAACCAGAAAAGCCGGCTGCCGGCGTTATCGACACGTCGAAGATGGCGAAAGGGCAGCGGGAAGCGCTCGAATTGGCGGAAGCCGCGCGCGATCCGCTCGAGGACCGCGGCAGTTTCGCCAGCAACCTTTTTGTTGGTCGCTACGATTTCGATCGGATTTACCCGTATCCTGCGCAGAGCGCGGAAGATCGCGCCGCTGGCGAAGAATTTTTGCAGAAGTTGGAAACTTATTTGCGTGACCACGTCGATCCGGACGAGATCGATCGTACGGGTGAAATTCCTCCAGAAAATTTCAAGGGACTTGCGGAAATCGGCGCGTTTGGAATCAAGGTGCCAAAGAAATATGGCGGACTCGGTTTGTCGCAGTGCAATTACGGACGGGCCGCAGTTTTGCTTGGGAGTTGGGACGGAAACGTGGCGGCACTTGTTTCGGCGCATCAATCGATCGGAGTCGCCCAGCCGCTCCTCTTGTTCGGCACAGAGGAGCAGAAACAAAAGTATCTCCCTCGCGTTGCTGGCGGAGAAATCTCTGCGTTCGCATTGACAGAGACACATGCCGGGTCTGATCCGGCAACAATGAGCCTGCGCGCCGAGCCCAGCTCTGATGGCAGTGAATTCGTTCTAAACGGGGAAAAACTTTGGTGTACCAACGGCGTGAAGGCAGGCGTGCTAGTAGTCATGGCGCGGACGCCGTCGAAGATGGTCGGAGGGAAAGAGCGCAAGCAAATAACGGCGTTCATTGTCGATGTCGATACGCCAGGACTGGAGATTATTTATCGTTGCCGGTTCATGGGATTGCGCGCGCTTTACAACGCAGTGGTGAAGTTCACAGACGTGCGAGTGCCGCGCGAGAATATCATCTCGAAGGAAGGCGCCGGGTTAAAGGTCGCGCTCACAACGTTGAACACCGGGCGCCTCACATTGCCCGCAGCGTGCGTTGGCCTTTCCAAACGGCTGCTCGAAATCTCGCGCAAATGGGCAAGCGAACGCATCCAATGGGGCGTGCCCATTGGCAAACATGCCGCGATCGCCGGAAAAATAGCGGAAATGGCCGGAAATGTGTTCGCGATGGAAGCGATGACGTTTCACACCTCGTCGCTGCTCGATCGTAAAGCGGGCGATCTGCGCATCGAAACAGCCATGTGCAAAATGTGGGCGACTGAAACGACCTGGAGAATCGCCGATGATGCGATGCAGGTGCGCGGTGGTCGCGGCTACGAAACTGCGCATTCGCTTGCTGGACGAGGCGAGCCGCCGATCGCTGTGGAGAGATTTCTTCGAGATTGCCGCGTGAACACGATCTTCGAGGGCTCGAGCGAAATCATGCGCTTGTTCATCGCGCGTGAAGCGCTTGATCCGCATTTAAAAGTGGGTGGCGCGATTTTCAATACGCAACTGCCAATGTCGGAACGAGCGAAAGCCGTTTTCAGTTCCGGAAAATTCTATGCCGGTTGGTATCCGCGTCAGTGGTTACTGAACGGTGCTGGCAAGGTGAACAATTTGCATCCGACGTTGCGCGGCCGTGTTGATTATGCCGCGCGCACCAGTAAGCGACTCGCACGCGGTCTGTTTCACGCCATGGCGCGGTTTGGTCCGAAACTGGACCGGGAGCAACTGCTCCTTTCCAGGTTTGTTGGGATCGCGACGGAATTATTTGCCATCAGTGCGACCTGTTCTTACGCGCAATGGTTGCTCGACCAGGGTAGACCCGCGGATGAAATTCTCACCGTCGCAGATTATTTCTGTCGTTCGGCTCGGATGAGAATCGATCATCATTTCGCGGGCACAATGCGCAATGTGGACAAACGCGGCTACGCTCTGGTGCAAGATTTACTCGC
>Ga0209160_1001700_pt1 | contig 18585 bp, 19 predicted proteins | sample GraSoiAngelo_153_FD_186167 | JGI IMG/M metagenome (GOLD analysis project Ga0209160, IMG submission 186167) | Grasslands soil microbial communities from the Angelo Coastal Reserve, California, USA - 14_1009_12_40cm (SPAdes) (version 2) | ecosystem: Environmental > Terrestrial > Soil > Grasslands ... | reverse complement strand
CAACCCGCCAGCCCGTCACCGCGTCCCAGTGGTCGAGGTGCGCGAGCAGCATCGGGATGTCGGCCGGATCGTTCTGCAGGTCGGCATCCATGACCACCACCCGCCGGCCCCGCGCCGCCTTGAACCCGGCGTCGGTCGCCGCCGTCTCACCGCCGTTCACCTTGAGTCGCACCAGACGCACCCGCCGGTCGGCCTCCCGAAACGCGCGAACGATCTCCGCGCTCCGGTCGCGGCTTCCGTCGTCGACGAACACAACCTCGAAGGTGAGCCCGAGGCGCTCGAGCACCTCGCGCAGCTCGGACCAGAGTGGGGGGAGGCTGGCTTCCTCGTTGTAGACGGGGATGACGACCGAGAGGTCAGTCACCCGGCTCCCCCGACGAGACGCGCCGGGCGGTGCCCTGCCACTCGGCGACGAGCGTCTGCGGGAGATTGAGCCGGTCCAGCACCCGGGCGATCGTGTGATTCACGATGTCATCCAGGTCTTTGGGACGGTTGTAAAAGGCAGGCATCGGCGGCAGCAGCACCGCGCCCATCTCGGCGAGCGCGACCATGCACTTGAGATGTCCGAGGTGCAACGGCGTCTCGCGCAGCATGATGATGAGCGGCCGGCCTTCCTTCAAGGTCACGTCGGCCGCGCGCGCGATCAGCGAATCGGTGTGGCACGAAGCGATGGCGCCCGCGGTCTTGATCGAGCACGGCGCGATCACCATCCCCGCCGTCCGGAACGAGCCGGAGGCGATCGAGGCGCCGATATCGCGGATGTCGTAGTGGTGCGCGGCGAGCGCCTCGACGTCGCGCACCGTGTACGCGGTCTCCTCGACGATCGTGCGCTTGCCCGGCGCCGAGATGACCAGGTGCGTCTGCACGTCGGCCTGACCGCGAAGGATCTCGAGCAGGCGGATACCGTAGATCGATCCGGTGGCGCCCGTGATCCCGACGACCAGGCGCTTCAGAGGCGAAACCTCTTACGGAACACTTCCTCGCGCGTCTTCTCGTAGAGCACTTCCCACTCGCGACTGCCCTCCGGCATCGGGCGCGAGTAGGACCCGAGGATCTTGCGGACCTCGCCGTCGATCGATTCGGCCAGCTTGGCCTCCTCGGTGAGCGCTCGGAGGATCTCGGTCCGCACTTCGTCGGGGGCCTTGAAGCTCACGCCTTCGGTCGTGCCGAGCTGTTTCAAGATGACGTCGGCGAGGTAGAACAGGCGCTCGCGGCTCATCCGCATCATCAGAGAATGAACCCCCGCTCGCGCGCGAGCTTCTCCTTGACCTTGCCGAGAAGCTGGCGGTAGTCGGCGGCCGAATCCTTGATCTGCTTGGCGTGGTCCATCAAGAGCTTGCGCGCCTCGGTGTCGAGCTGCTCTTCGGCGACCAGGTTTTCGAGCACGACATGGCGGATGGCGGCGCGCGCGGTGTTCTCGTCCTTGATCTCGGCGATCTTCCGCACCGTCAGACGCTTCACCACCGCGCTCGCCATGCGATCTGCAACCGCGGCGTGGCGAGGCATAACCCGGTCAGCCTACACGCGTGCGCCGCGGAGTGTCAAGGAACGGACCGGCTTCGTCCGGGAATCGCCGCTGCGCATGAGGGAAGCAGGACGGTGACGCGTGTTCCGAGCGCGGGCGCGCTCTCGACGTGGACCGTTCCGCCGTGAGCTTCGACGAGCGCCTTCACGACGGCCAGACCGATGCCGGTGCCCCGCGCCGCACCGGCCGCGTCCGGCACCCGGTAGTAGGGCTCGAAGACGCGGCCCAAGGCGTCGGCGGGAATGCCGCGGCCGGCGTCGGCGACCTCGATCGCCACGGTGCCATCGAGCGCGCGAGCGCCGACGTGGACCGCGCTCCCGGTCGGCGAGTACTTGATCGCGTTCGAGATCAGGTTCGTCAAGACACGCTCCAGCGCGTCGGGATCGGCGTCGACGACTGGCAGCGACGGCTCGCATTCGGTCGTGATGAAGTGGGTCGCGCTGCCCTGGCGGAAGATGTCGACGGTCGCCTCGATCGCGGGCTCGAGCTTCAGGGGAACGCGACACAGCGCCGGCTCGAGCCCACGCTCGATCCGCGAGAGATCGAGCAAATCGCTGACGATCCGGCCCAGGCGCCTGGCTTCTCGGCGCATGACCTCCGCGAGCCGCGTGACCTCCTCGGGCGGGAGCCGCCGCAGGGCCAGGATTTCGCTGAACCCCTGCAGCGCCGTCAACGGTGTACGCAGCTCGTGCGACGCGATGGCCACAAACGCCGATTTCGCCCGATCGAGCTCTTCGAGCTCACGTCTGGCCATCGCGACGCGCTCGGCCAGCTCCACGGCGAACCGCCGTTGTTGCGACACGAGCCGCGCGTTCTCGAGGGCGATGCCGACGTGTGCGCCGATCGCCTCCAACGTTGCGCGTTCTCCGACCGAGATCTCCCCTTTCCGCTCGACCGCCAGGGCGCCGAGGATGTCGCCGCCCGACACCAGCGGCGTCGCGAACGCGCGGCGCGACCGCCCGCTGCCGCCCGTATCTTCGACGAATACCGGTCCACCGCCATCGAGGACTCGCGCGACCAACGAGCCCTCCACCACTCGATCCCCGCCGGCGACCACGAGCCGATCGGCGTCGCGGGCGACGATCGCGATCTCGTCCACGCGCAGGCGATCGGCCAGCGCGGCTCGGAGCCGCGCCAACGATACGTCGAGCGTCGCCTCGTCGGCCAAGGTGCGCTGGATGGTGACCAGCACCTCGTATCGCCGACCCTGGCGGCCGGCGCGTGTGCGCAGCACTCCACTCAGGACCCCCACCAGACCCAGCACCGCGAACGTCACCAGCCCTTCCACCGCTTCGGCCGTGAGACCCGACCGCTCGATCTCAGGAAGCACGAACGGCGCGCTGAGCAGCACCGCGGCCATCGCGGCAAGCCCGCCCCCGACGGCGCCGAACCGCAGAGCGCCGGCGAGCACGGGCACGAGATACGCGTGGCGAAGGAGCGAAGCCGGGCCGCCGTCTTCGAGGGCGACCAGAGCCGTCACCGCCACGAGCGCGAGCGCGATGAGGCTCATTCCGAGCCGAGCGTGCGGTACGCCGCGAAGAACAGCAGCGCGCTCACCAGACCGGGAACCAGGCTCTCGGACCACCACAGGAGCCAGCAGTTGGCTGCGCCGAGGAGCGCCAGGTAGAACACCGCGCCGACGACCAGCCCGGCGCTCTTCGGCAGGAGCGGATCGACGACGTAGCGGAGCACGTACGCGGCCGTCGCAACGGTCGCTGCGGTCGCGAACGACCAGCGCCGCTGAGCTCGATTGAAGAGCGCGCCGCGAAAGAAGCACTCGGCGGCAAGGACGTTGGCGCCGACATCGTAGGCGATCGCCGCCAGCACCTCGGGCACGTGGTCAACACGCACCTGCATGCCGAGAGTACGCGACGCCGAGATGAGCAGATGACTCGAGAGGCCCGCGCCCACCAGAATACCGGCGAACACTCCGCGCGGCGACACCGGGGTGCCCAGGCTCAGGCTGGTGAGCTGCCCGCGTGCCGCCAGCCGGATAACACAGAGCGCCGGTAACAGATACGCGACGGCCCCGAATGGGGCGAGCCCCGCCGCGGTGGAGGCCAGACCGAGGAGCGCGACCGTGAGCGCTTGCGACGGGGCGCTGACGCCCGCCCAGGCCAGCGCCGAGGCGAGCAGTGCGCCATGGCCCGCCGTGACACCGACGATGCGCAGCGCGCGCGCCGGAAGCGCCCCGAGCTCGATCGCGACCACCGCTGCGGCGGCGCCTGCCGCCAGCACCGTGAGCAGCATCAGCGGAGTGCCCGCGGACAGCCGGTCAGCGCGAGGGATGTAGGGCTGATCGAGGACCCACATCGGGCTTCGCGGTGGCGAGCGTCTGGATCAGGCCGACGAACACCGTGACCGCGTCTTCGTCGAGTGTCCGGCCGGCTTCCGCCGTGAGGTGCTCGATCGCCGTCGCGTGCGACAGCGCGACGCGATAGGGCCGATTCGACGTCAGCGCGTCATAGACGTCGGCCACGGCGATGATCCGCGCCCCGAGCGGAATTTCGTCCCCGGTCAGCCCGTCCGGGTAGCCGGAGCCGTCCCAGCGCTCGTGGTGGTGGCGGATCATCAAGGCGCCGCCCGCGAAGAAGTCGAACGGGGCGACGATCTGCGCGCCGATCAGCGGATGGTTCCGCATCACCGCCCATTCCTCCGCGTCGAGCGCGCCGGGCTTGCGGAGCACCGCCTCGGGAATGCCGATCTTGCCGATGTCGTGGAGCAGACCGGCCTGGCCGATCATGTCGACGTCACCCGGCGGCAACCCGAGCGCCGCCGCTACGCCACGGCTCCAGGCGCCCACCCGCTCGGAATGACCCCGCGTGCACGCGTCCTTCGCCTCCAGCGCGTTGGCCAGACCGAGCAGCGACTGATAGATGGCCCGCTGGACCTGCTGATAGAGCCGCCGCACGTCCTCGGCGTACCGCAGCGTCTGCTGGTAGGCCGCGTTGAGCCGCCGGTAGGCGACGGTCAGATCGTCGCCGGGCGCCGCGCCTAATCGCGTTGCCATACGGGGGCCTGTGGCACGACGCTCTCGACCAGAGAGAGCAAGCGCACGGGGGAAAACGGCTTGGTCAGATAGTGATTGGCCCCCGCGGCGAGACCGCGCGCCACGTCCGACTCCTGGGCGGCGGCGGTCAGCATGACGATCTTGGTCGCGGCGAACCGCGGATCGGTCCGGAGCCGCGCGCAGACCTCGAGCCCGCTGATGTCCGGCAGCTGGACGTCGAGGAAGATCAGATCGGGGCGCATGACCTCGGCGTGCGCCAGCGCCGTCTCGCCATCGAACGCATCGATCACGGTGATGCGCTCGTCCTCGAGCGTCAGGCGGATGAGGTCGACCACGTGCGGTTCGTCGTCGGCGATCAAGATCGTCAGCATGACGACCTTCCAGCGCAAGCGCGGTGCCAACGCTGATCGAGAAGGACGACGCGGCTTTCAGCAAGAACCGGACGCCCGAGCGCCCAGCGGCGTGGGCGTCGCGCCCAGTCGGGTGGGCAGCGGGCGGACTACTTCACCTCGACGGTGCCCTTCATGTTCGGGTGCAGGCCGCACGTGTATTCATAGACGCCCGGGGCCGCGAAGGCCTGCGAGTGGCTCTGGCCCTTGAGCAGGAGCGTGGAACGCTCCTGGCTCTACGGCCTCCGGCGATCGGATCTCAGCGGCTGCGGCCGGCGGTCAGGAGACGCGCCAGCGCCCTAGCCAGGGCCGCGAGCGCGCGATTGTAGTCGACCTCTTCCTCGACTCGCCCCGCCAGCCGGCGCTCGGCTCGCTCGCGGGCGCGCTCGGCGCGGGCGCGGTCGATCTCCTCGGGGCGCTCGGCGGTGTCGGCGAGCACGATCACCTTGTCGTTGCGCACTTCCGCGAAGCCGTTCGAGACCGCCAGGTAGTGCTCGTCGCGCCCGATCCGGTACATGAGCTCGCCGATCCCCAGGGTCGTCAGGAACGCCGCGTGGCCCGGGAGCACACCGAAGTATCCCTGGCTGCCCGGGATGACGATCTCGTCGACCGTCTCGGCCACCACCAGGCGCGTCGGCGTGGCGATCTCGAGCGTGAGCCGATCCGCCACGGTTAGCCGCTCGCCGCGAGTTTCTTGGCCTTCTCCACCGCCTCGCCGATCTCACCGACCATGTAGAAGGCCTGCTCCGGTAGCTCGTCGTGCTTACCATCGACGACTTCACGGAAGCTCTTCACGGTGTCCGCGAGCTTGACGTACCGTCCGGGTTGGCCGGTGAACTGCTCGGCGACGGAGAACGGCTGGGACAGGAATCGCTGGATCTTCCTGGCGCGGGCGACGATGAGCTTGTCCTCGTCCGAGAGCTCCTCCATCCCGAGGATCGCGATGATGTCCTGGAGGTCCTTGTAGCGCTGGAGGATGAGCTGGACGTCGCGAGCCGTGCGGTAATGCTCGGCGCCGAGCACGTTGGGATCGAGGATTCGCGACGTGGACGACAGCGGATCGACCGCCGGGTAGATCCCGAGCTCGGTGAGCGGCCGCGACAGCACGGTGGTGGCGTCGAGATGCGCGAAGGCCGTCGCGGGCGCCGGGTCGGTGATGTCGTCGGCCGGCACGTAAATGGCCTGCACCGATGTGACCGAGCCCTTCTTCGTGGAGGTGATCCGCTCCTGCAACTGCCCCATCTCGGTACCCAGGGTCGGCTGATAGCCGACCGCCGACGGCATCCGGCCGAGCAGCGCGGAGACCTCGGAGCCGGCCTGGGTGAAGCGGAAGATGTTGTCGATGAACAGCAGCACGTCCCGGCCTTCCTCGTCGCGGAAGTACTCGGCGGCGGTGAGGCCGGTCAGCCCCACCCGCAGCCGTGACCCGGGCGGCTCGGTCATCTGGCCGAAGATGAGCGCGGTCTTCTCGAGGACACCCGATTCCTTCATCTCGTGATAGAGGTCGTTGCCTTCACGGGTGCGCTCGCCGACACCCGCGAACACCGAGATGCCGCCGTGCTGCTTGGCGATGTTGTTGATGAGCTCCTGGATGAGCACGGTCTTGCCGACTCCGGCGCCACCGAAGAGCCCCGTCTTGCCGCCCTTCGTGTACGGCTCCAGCAGGTCGATGACCTTGATGCCCGTCTCGAACATCTCGACCTTCGTCGACTGGTCCTCGTACGACGGGGCCGGACGATGGATCGGGTACATCTTCTTCGCGTTGATCGCCGGGCCCTTGTCCACGGGCTCGCCGACCACGTTCAGGATCCGGCCGAGCGTCTCCGGCCCGACCGGGATCATGATCGGCGCGCCGGTATCGCTCACGGTCATTCCGCGCCGGAGGCCATCGGTCGCGGCCATGGCGATCGTCCGCACATGGCTCTCGCCCAGGTGCTGGGCCACCTCGAGGGTGAGCTTTTGCGAATAGGCGAAGACGTCCTTGTTCTCGACGCCCTCGACCAGGAGCGCATTGTAGATGGCCGGCAGGCGGCCCGGCTCGAACTCCACGTCGACGACCGGCCCGATGACCTGAATGATTTTCCCGGTGCTCATGCCTCCGCTCCTTGCTTGAGGGCCTCGGCGCCGCCGACGATGTCGAGCAGCTCCTTCGTGATCTTCTCCTGGCGCGCCTTGTTGTACTGGATCGTCAGGACGTCGATCATCTCTTTCGCGTTCTTCGTCGCGGCCTCCATCGCCGTCATGCGCGCGCCGTACTCGCCGGCGAGCGACTCCATGAGAGCCTTGAAGACCTGCGTCCGCACATGCCGCGGTAGCAGCTCGTCGAGGATCGCCTTCGGGTTCGGCTCGTAGAGGTAGTCGACCGACTCCGCGTCCGACTCGCCCTCGGCCTTGCGCGGAATCGGCAGGAGCTGCTCGCGTACAGGACGCTGCACGGCGACGGAACGAAACTCGTTGTAGACGAGGTACACCTCGTCGACTTCGCCGTCGAGATACTGCTGCATGAAGTAGTCGGCGAGCTCGCTCGCGTGGGAATAGGCCAGCCGGTCCCAGAAGGCGATCATGTCGCGCTTGATCGTCCACGGCCGGCGGCGATAGAAATCGCGCGCCTTGCGGCCGACCACGACCAGAGTGACCTCGGCGGTGTTGGACTGTCGGATGAGGTCGAGCGCCCGGCGGATGACATTGGAATTGAAGGCGCCGGCCAGGCCCTTGTCGGCCGTGATGATCACGATCTGGCGCCGCGGTCCCTCGCGCTGCTCGAGGAGCGGATGCTGCGCGCCGTCGCTCCCCGACGCGGCGCTGACCAGATTGCCGAGCAGCTCGCCCATCTTGGCCGCGTAAGGCCGCGCCGCGAGGATGCGCTCCTGCGCGCGACGCAGCTTCGCCGCCGCGACGAGCTTCATCGCGCGCGTGATCTTCTGGGTCGACTGGACGGATCGAATCCGCCGCTGGATGTCGCGAAGCGTCGCCATGGGCCCGGGACTCTAGGCGGCCTTGATGCCCTTGGCTGCGACGAACTCCGTCCTGGCGTCGGTGATCGCCTTCGCCACCGTCTCCCGCAGCGAGTCTGAGATCTCCTTCTTGTCGCGAATCTCTGTGAGAATCTGCGGAGCGCGCCGCTCGAGATAGCTATAGAGGAAGGGCTCGAACTCACGGATCGCGTCGACCGGCAGCTCGTCGAGCATGCCCTGCGTGCCCGCGAAGATGATCACGACCTGCTTCTCGACCGGCAGCGGCTGGTACTGGCCCTGCTTGAGGAGCTCGACCATGCGCTGACCGCGGGCCAGCTGCGCCTGCGTCGCGCGGTCGAGATCGGAGCCGAACTGGGCGAACGCGGCGAGCTCGCGGAACTGCGCGAGGTCGAGCCGCAGCTTGCCGGCCACCTGGCGCATGGCTCGCACCTGCGCGGAGCCGCCCACCCGCGAGACCGACAGACCGACGTTCACGGCCGGCCGGATGCCGCCGTAGAAGAGGTCGGACTCCAGGTAGATCTGCCCGTCCGTGATCGAGATGACGTTCGTCGGGATGTACGCCGACACGTCGCCGAGCTGCGTCTCGATGATCGGCAGCGCCGTGAGCGATCCCCCGCCGAGGTCATCGTTGAGCTTCGCCGCGCGCTCCAGGAGACGCGAGTGGAGATAGAAGACGTCGCCCGGATACGCCTCGCGACCCGGCGGGCGCCGGAGCAGGAGCGAGAGCTGGCGATACGCGGCGGCGTGCTTCGAGAGGTCGTCGTAGATGCAGAGCGCGTGACGTTTGGAGTCGCGGAAGTACTCGCCCATCGTGACGCCCGCGTACGGCGCGATGTACTGTAGCGGCGCCGGCTCCGACGCAGAGGCCACCACGATCGTCGTGTACTTCATCGCGCCGGCGTCCTCGAGCACCTTCACGACCTGCGCGATCGTCGAGAGCTTCTGACCGATCGCGACGTAGAAGCAGAAGACGTCCTGGCCCTTCTGGTTGATGATCGTGTCGACGCCGATCGCGGTCTTGCCGGTGCCCCGGTCGCCGATGATCAGCTCGCGCTGACCGCGCCCGATCGGGATCATGGCGTCGATCGCCTTGAGGCCTGTCTGCAGGGGCTCCTTCACCGAGCGGCGATCGACGACCCCCGGCGCGTAGCGCTCGATCGGTCGGAACTCCGTGGTGGCGATCGCCCCCTTGCCGTCCACGGGTTGACCGAGCGCGTTCACGACGCGACCGACCAGCGCTTCGCCGACCGGCACCTGCGCGATGCGGTTGGTGCGCTTGACGATGTCGCCTTCCTTGATGAGCTTGTCGTCGCCCAGGAGCACCGCGCCGACCTGGTCCTGCTCGAGGTTCAGGACCATCCCGACGACGTCGCCCGGGAACGTGAGCAGCTCGCCCGCCATCGCCTTCTCGAGCCCGTGCACGCGCGCGATACCGTCACCGACCTCGATGACGCGGCCGACCTCCTGCAGGTCGACCTCCGCCTCGTAGCCCGCCAGCTGGCGCTTGATGATTTCGCTGATCTCTCCGGCCTTGATCATCGCCCTCTCCTGTCCCCCCTACCCTTGCGCGAGGCGTCGGTGCATTCGCGCGAGCTGACCGTCCAGGCTTGCGTCGACGAGCAGGCTTCCCACCTCGGCCACGAAGCCGCCGAGCAATTCCCGGTCGGCGATCTCCTCGAGGATGACCTGCTTGCCGCCGAGCACGTGACTCAGGCGGCCCGTCAGCGCCGAGCGGTCGGCGTCGCTGAGCGGGACCGCGGTGCGCACGCGAGCGCGGACGCGGCCCTCCGCCTCGTCGTGGAGCTCGCGATACGCCGCCGCGATCGCCTCCAGATGGTCGGCGCGTCCCTGCGCGGCGACCAGCGCGAGAAAGTCGCGCGCGAGCTTCGAGACCTGGAGCCGAGTCGCGATCTCGATCGCGATGTTGCGCTTGGCCGCCGCGGTGACCCACGGGCGCGCGAAGAGCGCGTAGAGCCCGGGCTCGCGCGCGAACTGCGCCGCGAGGGCCTCGAGCTCGCGCGCGATGACGTCCACCTGGTTGCGCTCGCGGGCAAGCTCGAAGAGCGCCTTCCCGTACGAGCGGGCGACGCCGGGCGAGGCCTTCACCTAGTTGCCGACCCTGGCAATCGCGTCGGCGACGATACGCCGATGGTCATCGTCGCGAAGGCTCCGGCGAACCAGCTTCTCGGCGACCGCGGTCGCCAGATCGGCGACCTCACGGCGGAGCTCTTCGCGCGCGCGGCGCACGTCGGCGTCCATCTGCGCCTTCGCGGTCTCGACGAGACGCTGCGACTCGGCGCGCGCGGTGTCGACCAGGCGCTTCTGTTCCTCGGCCGCGTCCTTCAGCGCCTGGGCGCGAATCGACGCCGCCTCGGCATGCGCCGCGCGAAGCCGGGTCTCGTTTTCCTCTTGCTGGCGCGCCGCCTCCGCGCGTGCCGCCTGCGCTTCGTCGAGCGACTTCTGGATGGCCTGCGTGCGCTCGGCCATCTTCGCGAGGAACGGCTTGTACAGCAGGCGCTGGAGGATCAGTAACAGGATGACGAAGTTCAGGAACTGAATGATCAGCGATTTGTCGAGGCTGATGAGGCCGCCGCCCTCGTGCCCGCCCTCGCTCGCCGCCAGGGCGATGCCCGGCGCCAGCAGCATCAGGAGGACGACGATGCGCGCGACGGTGCCGATCCATTCCCGTTCACGCTGATGCATTCGGAGGTCTCCTCGATCTCGAAGTGCCCGACGAAGGTTTGTGAAAACTATCACGCCATTCCGCTCGGTGTCAATCGCGGCGCTCACTCGCACGGCGTCCGCGCGATTACCCCGCCCCCGACCACGACGTCGCCGTCGTAGAACACCACTGACTGGCCGGGGCTCACGGCGCGCTGCGGCGTCTCGAAGACGACCTCGGCGGTGTCCCCGTCCAGCGCGCGCACTGTCGCCGCCGCGGGCTGGTGGCTGTGGCGGATCTTCGCCGCGACGCGCAGCGGTGAGCTCGGCGGCGCGCACGCGATGAAGTTCACGCAAGTCGCGACGAGCCGGTCGCGCTCGAGGTCCGCCGCCTCGCCCACCCTGACCGTGTTGCGCTCGGGGTCGAGGTCGATCACGTACAGCGGCCGGCCGGTCGCGAGCCCGAGGCCACGCTTCTGCCCGACGGTGAACCCCGCGATACCTTCGTGGGCGCCGAGCGTGTTGCCGCGCCGGTCCACGATCGCGCCAGGCCGGAATACGTCGGGGGCTCGGCGCCGGAGAAACCCTCGGTAGTCGTCGTCGGGGACGAAGCAGAGGTCCTGGCTCTCCGGCTTGTCAGCCGTGGCCAGCCCGAGTCGGCGCGCCTGGGTGCGCACCGCGTCCTTGGTCAGTTCGCCGACCGGAAACCGGGCGGCGGCGAGCTGCGCCTGAGTGAGTGGCCACAGAAAGTCGGTCTGGTCCTTCCGCCTGTCCCTGGCCCGTAGCAACAAATAGCGTCCCGTCGTCCGATCCCGCTCGATCCGCGCATAGTGCCCGGTCGCCACGGCGGCGGCGTCCCAGGCGCGCGCGCGGCCGAGGAGCGAGCCGAACTTTAGGTTGCTATTACACGACACGCACGGGATCGGTGTCTGCCCGTTCCCATAAGAATCGACGAACTGGCCTATCACCTTTTGGTTAAATTCTTCATCCATGCTCAGGAGGTAATGCGGGATCCCGAGGGTACGGGCGACCTGGCGCGCATCCTCGACCGCCTCGGTGCCGCAGCAGCTGCCGAAGCGCTTCGTCGGCTCCTCCGCCGCCTGTCGAGGCCAGACGCGCATGGTGATCCCGACGACGTCGCATCCCTGCTCGACCAGCAGGGCCGCGGCGACCGATGAGTCGACGCCTCCGCTCATGCCGACGACGATACGCTCAGCCATCTCGCGTGGGGGTTCGCGATCCTCTCGTGGCGCGCGATCTCGGACGTGGGGCTCTAGTGCCGTGCGCCGAGCAAGTCGGACAGGCGCTCGAGCTCGTCCGCCGTCGCGTAGCTGACCTCGATCTTACCCTTTCGCTCGTTGCCGATGATCCGGACCCTCGTCATCAAGCCGCGCTGAAGCGCTTCCTCCAGCGCCGCCAGCTCGACGGACCGCCGGCGTCCTTTGCGCGGCGTGAGGCCGCGTGCCTCCGCAAGCGACTCCTTCGCCCGGATGGAATCCTCCGTCGTCCGGACGGACCAGTCATGGGTCAGGATCTCATCGCGAAGTCGAAGCTGCTCGGAGACAGTCGGCAATGCGAGCAGCGCGCGCGCGTGACCCATCGTGAGCCGGCCGCTTCGGAGGTCGGTCTGGATTTCCTCCGGGAGACGCAACAGTCGCAGACTGTTCGCGATCGAGGTGCGATCCTTTCCGATCCGCTGCGCTAGCTCCTCCTGCGTCCATGCGAACTCAGCCAGTAGCTTCTGATAGGCCTGAGCCGCCTCGATCGGGTTCAGGTCTTCGCGCAGGAGGTTTTCGACGAGCGCGAGCTCGAGGCTCTGCGCATCCGTGGCCTCGCGCACGATTGCAGGAATCCGATCGAGGCCGGCCTGACGCGCCGCCCGCCAGCGCCGCTCACCCGCGATGAGCTGATAGCCGCCGCCGACCCGACGGACGATGATGGGCTGGATCACACCCGATGCCTTGATCGAGGCCGCCAGCTCGTCCAGTGCCGTGAAGTCGAAGACCTTCCTTGGCTGGTTCGGGTTGACCTCGACCTGATCGATTGGCACGTCGACCAGCGCTTCCGCTTCGGTCGGCTCGGAGGACAGGAGTGCTCCAAGCCCACGACCGAGCCCGCGCTTAGTAATCATGATTCAACACCTCCCGAGTCAGTTCGAGGTATGCCGCGGAGCCACTGGATTTGAGATCGTGAAGCATGACCGGCCTGCCGTGGCTCGGCGCTTCCGTGAGGCGCACGTTCCGTGGAATGACCGTGTCGAACACCTGCCCTGGAAAATATCGGTTGACCTCGTCGCGGATCTGGAGGGCGAGGCTTGTGCGGCCGTCGAACATCGTGAGCACGATCCCCAACAGATCGAGCCTGGGGTTGAGCTTTTCCCGAACGAGCTTCACGGTCTTCCTGAGCAGATGGGCCAGTCCCTCCAATGCGTAGAACTCGCACTGTAGCGGGACGACGACGCGATCAGCCGCGACGAGCGCGTTGATGGTGAGGAGCCCCAGCGACGGCGGGCAATCGATAACGATGTAGTCGTACGAGGCCGAGACTGGTTCCAGCACGTCACGGAGTCGATGCTCACGCCTCTCGATGCCGACCAGCTCGATCTCGGCTCCAACCAGGTCGATGTCCGCTGGAAGCAGCTTCAATCCGGGTACGACGGTCGCCCTGATTGCCTTCTCGGTCGCTTCCCCACCCAGGAGCACGTGATAGATGGTCGGATGGAGACCGCTCTTCTGGACGCCCAGCCCTGTCGTCGCGTTGCCCTGCGGATCGAGGTCGACCAGGAGGGTCGGACGCTCCGCTAGGGCGAGCCCGGCGGCCAGGTTGACGGCGGTCGTAGTCTTCCCGACGCCGCCCTTCTGGTTTACGATCGCGAGAGTCTTCGCCAAACCTACCTCGGAGAGTGTTCCACGAGGCACACCGCCCTATCGTCATCTGTTAACCTGTTGCCGTCCTGTTCCACGAGCAACACTTTCCACAGTCCAGCGCGTACAGTCAAACTTTCCGTAAATTCGCGTCGGTCATTTCGTGATACCGCATTGAGGCCGCGGCTCGAGGCGATGTCGCCAGGCGCTATTCGGGCCCCATTGGTCAGCGTTCAGGAGCGAACCCCTTGGTATAGGTCGCGAACCGACGGAACATGCCTCGTCTCAGCCCGGGGACTGTGACCCAATCACCGATCGACAACGGCTTCGGATTCGGTGGACCCGAGGCGACGACGATGCCGTGATCGGCCACCAGATCGGCCGCGACCGGGATCATCACTTCGATGTTTCCAGCGCAGCGCATCACGACGGCGTCGAAGGCTCCTCTGAGCTCGCTGACGAAGCCTTCGACTCGGCCCTCGAGAACGCGCACACCCTCGAGCTTCATCGCCCGGACCGCGCTCGTCAGGAACATCGCGCGACGCCGACGCGACTCGATCAGCACAACATCGATATCAGGACACACGATCTTGATCGGAAGGCCGGGAAGGCCGGCTCCGGAGCCCAGGTCCGCCAGGCTTCGGGGCGAAGAGGGGAGCAGGCGGAGGAACAGAAGGCTGTCGAGAAAGAGATGTTCCACGATCCACATCGGGTCGTTGGAGCCCACGAGCCTGTGAGACTTCTGCCACTTCAGCAGTAACGTCAAGTATTTGCTGAAATTGTCCCGCTCGCGCTCGTCCAGGATCCGTCCCAGGATCGCCTTTGCCCCGCTTTCCAGGGCCTCGAGCGGCGTCACTTGCCTAGACAGAACGTAGAGAAGATCCGGTCGAGCACCGCGTCGCCGACGTCGACTCCCAGAATTGCGCCGGCATGCTCGAGCGCGCGCTTCAAGTCGACGAGCGCTGCCTCGAGCGGCCTGTCCGCGAGCGCGGCTTCGCCTGCGGCGAGCGCGTTCGCAAGGGAGTCGATCAGCTCGAGCTGGCGGAGCGACGCCACGATGCCGCCCTCGTCGCCGGCCGCGCCCGCTCGAAGCTCGACTTCCCGCGCCAAGCGCTCGAGTAATGCTTCGACGCCCGAGGCTCTGATCGTCGAGACTTCCACGGCGTCAGGCACTGCGAGGGCACCCGGGTGAATGGGGAGATCGCTCTTCGCCCGAACGAGAACCCGCGCGTGGCTGGCTGTTTCGGCCAGAGCGCGGAGATCTGGCGGGATGCTCGCATCCAGGACGACGAGGAGGAGATCGCTTTCCTCCATCGCGCGCCGACTGCGGCGGATGCCTTCCGCCTCGATGGCGTCTCGCGGGATGTCCAGGCCCGCGGTGTCGAGCAGTCGCACGGGAACACCCGCGATCCCTATCGTTCCTTCGACGATGTCCCGCGTCGTGCCGGGCACCGGAGAAACGATCGCGCGGTCGCGCCCCAGCAGCGCGTTCAACAGACTCGACTTGCCGGCGTTCGGCGGGCCGACGAGAGCCACCGTGATCCCGTCGTGGACGATGCGGCCGTGACGGGCCGAGGCCCGCCACCGCTCGACGTCGGCAGCGAGGCGGGCAATCGCGGCGCGCGCCGCTTCGAGATCGTGACTGATACGCTCGTCCGGGAAATCCAGCACGACTTCGAGGCCGGCGATGACTTCGACGATCTGATCGCGCAACGTGCGAACCCGTTCGGACAGGCCGCCTGCGAGCGCGCGCGCCGCGAGCGCGACAGCGCGATCGGTCCGCGCGCCGATCATCAGCGCGACGGCCTCGGCCTGGGCGAGATCGAGGCGGCCGTTGAGGAATGCCCGGCGGGTGAACTCGCCCGGCGCCGCCAATCGCGCGCCCCCGGCGACGATCCACTGCGTCACCATTCGCAATAACGCGGGGGAGCCATGACACGAGAGCTCGACGACGTCCTCGCCAGTGTACGAGCGCGGCGCGCGCATGACGGCGCAGAGCGCTTCGTCGACGCGCTCGCCGCTCTTCGCGTCGACAATTCCGACCCGGCGAAGTGTGTGCGCGGGAAACTCCGCGAGCGGGATCGCACTGCGGAGCAGGGGACCGACGATCGCAACCGCGTCCGACCCGCTCACCCGAATCACCCCGATGGCGCTCTCGCCCATCGCCGTCGCGATGGCGGCGATCGTGTCGTCGGCGCGCGGGGGCTCAGGCTCGGCCGGCGTCTTTGGCCTCGCGCGTCGCGCGGGTGCGCGCGGGTCGGTCCATGAGCTTCTGCTGCAGGATCTGGAGCACGTTGGACACGGTCCAGTAGAGCACGAGGCCGGACGGCAGATTGAGGAACATGAACGTGAAGATGATCGGCATGAACAGCATCATCTTCGCCTGCCGGGGATCGCCCATCGTCGGCGTCAGCTTCTGCTGCACGAACATCGTGATGCCCATAAGGACGGGCAGCACGTACGTAGGATCGTGAGCCGCCAGGTCACAGATCCAGAGGTCGACGCCGAAGAGTCGTCCGAAGCACAGAAATGGCGAGTTCTGGAGCTCGACCGACACCGACAGCGCCAGGTACAGGGCGTAGAAGATCGGCACTTGCGCGATCATCGGCAGGCACCCGCCCATCGGATTCACGCGATGCTTCTTGTAGAGCGCCAGCGTCTCGCGCTGGAGTGTCTGGGGATCCTTCTGATACTTGCTGCGGAGCGCGTTCACCTGCGGCTGAAGCGCCTGCATTGCCTTCATCGACCGCATGCTCTTGACGGTGAGGGGGTAGAACAGGACCTTCGACACGACCGTGAGCAGGATGATCGCGACGCCGTAATTGCCGACGTGCTTGTACGTCCAGTTCATCAGCAACAGGATCGGCACGCCGAGCCACTCCATCGGCAGCCCGCCCCATTTTCGAGGCAAGGGGAACCCGCCGAAGTTGATCGTGCCCTCGAGGCCCAAGGCCTTGAGCCGCTCGTGCTCCTTCGGTCCGGCGTAGAGCGTGACGTTGCCTTCCCACGCCTGGCCGGGCGCGATCGTGGGTGTCGCCTTCAAGGCGACGGTCGCGCGACCCGCTGGAGTCTTGTCGCCGTTCTTGGGATCGGCCACCTTACCCTCGGTGGCGATCACCAGCTTGAATCCCGGGCTCCTCGGGACCAGAGCCGCCAGATACCAGACGCTGTCCAGTGCGACCCAGTCGCCGTCGACCACGATGCTGGTGGCGGCTCCCAAATCATCGATTCTATTGACCGATCCGTGCGACGCCCACACGATCTCGGTCGGGTGCTGGCCCTGGAATTTCTCCGGCACGGCATGCCACGCCTGACGCGTGAACCACGGAAGGCTGAGCCCGATCGTGCGCGAGGCCCCGCTTGCGTTTTCGACACGCAGGAGCGCGTCGATCGCGTACCCGCCTGGATGGAACCGCAGCGTCTGGCGGATCTTGAGCCCATCGGATTCGCCCGTCAGCACCAGGTCTACGGGTTTGTCCGTCGCGGTCACCACGTCCTTGTCGAGGTTCATCGAGATGACGTCGCCCGGGCCGTTACCGTCCGGGGAAAGAAGTAGCCCCTGTGGTCCGAGGTCGCCGACGATGACCATCGGTTTCTCGCCGCGATACCGGAGCACCAGCTCCTGGAGCTTTCCTCCTTCGCTACTGACGACGTCGCGATAGAGGGGCGTCTCCACCGGCGCAAGCCGCTGAGGCGGCCTGGGCGATTGCGGCGCGCGTGTGCCGGGCACGGCGGGAGCCGCCGCCGCTGGAGCTGAGGGCACCGGCGGGGCCGGTGCTATCGGCTGTGTCGCGGCTGGTGCAGGTGGCTTTGGCGCGACCGGCGCCTCAGGGAAGAAGAAGGTCTGGTAGACGATGAAGACCGCCGCCATCAGAACCGCCGCGAGAATCGCTCGTTTTTCCATCGTCAGGCCTGACGCGCCCTGGCGGGCGGCGGATCATATCCGCCCGGGTGGAATGGATGGCAGCGGGCCAGACGCCAGGCCGCGAGCGCCACGCCCCGCACCACGCCGTGCTCCACGAGCGCGAGACGCGCATACTCCGAACAGGTCGGCGCGAAGCGACAGGCACTCGGCAAAAAAGGGGAGATCAGCCCTTGATAGGCCGCGACGACTCCAAGCGCGAGCCGCGTCTGCAGGCTCACGAGCGCGGCCCCGGGATGGCGGTGAGCGCGTCATGTAGCTCGCCCGCCAGCACCGCGAACGGCTGTCGGAGTGCGGCCGGTCGGCCGATGATCACGAGCGCGGCGTGAGTGGGCGCCGCGCTCCGCATCGCGCGATATGCCTCACGCAGGCGCCGCCGCGCCCGATTCCGCTGCACTGAGCCTCGAATCTGCCGACTCACGGCGAACCCGGCGCGCCGCGGCTCTTCGGTCGCACGCCAGAGGACGATCATGGACGGCCGGTCAATCCGCTTGCCCCGCTGGAAGAGCGCTTGAAAATCAGCGCCGGTGGTCAACCGTTCGCGCCGAGGAAACCGGCCCGTCAGACGGTCAGCCGTTTCCGCCCCTTCGCGCGCCGACGCTTGAGCACCTTCCGTCCGCCTTTGGTTTTCATCCGCTCGCGGAAGCCGTGAGTCTTCTTCCGTCGGCGCACATTCGGCTGAAACGTCCGCTTCATGAACCGTATTCCCCCTGAGGTCGTCGAATCGACCAAGTGTAGACATCGCTCAGAGGTGAGTCAACTTGCTGTCGCCTTGCAAAGCCCCTTGCGACGCGTTTCACCGTCGTGCTAGAGTCCGCCATCCATCGTGCGACGGATCGGCGCGAGGAGTTTTGTCCTGATGTGCGCGCCTGGCGGCGCAAAACTCCGGCTGTACAAGATGCCCCGAGCTATCCACAGCTGTGGATAACTCTGTGTGTAAGTGAGGGCGACTCCGTGTTGGAAGAAGACCTCTGGGCGCGACTCGTCGACTCCCTCTCTCGGACGCTCCCCACGCCGGTTCTCGACAACTGGATTCGCCCGTGCCGGCTCGTCGCGGTCGAAGGGGATCACCTCCGAATCGGCGCACCGAACAAGTTCTCCCGGGACTGGCTGGCCCAGAACTATCTCGACGCGCTCCACCAGGCGGCCCGCGAGGTTGTCGGCGGACATCCCCGTATCACGCTGATCGTCGATGAGGTCGTCCCCGTCGAGCCGGCGCCGCCGCCGCGTCTAGAACGC
>Ga0209160_1001699_pt1 | contig 18586 bp, 18 predicted proteins | sample GraSoiAngelo_153_FD_186167 | JGI IMG/M metagenome (GOLD analysis project Ga0209160, IMG submission 186167) | Grasslands soil microbial communities from the Angelo Coastal Reserve, California, USA - 14_1009_12_40cm (SPAdes) (version 2) | ecosystem: Environmental > Terrestrial > Soil > Grasslands ... | reverse complement strand
CGCGCCGTTCCACGAGCTCGAAGAGCGGAACGCAACGCTCGAGTCCGTCTACCTCAACGCGATGGAAGCGCCAATCGCAACTCCCACTGCGCCGCCGCCCTCGTCAGCTCACGTTGTGTCCGGCATCCGGGCATCGCAAATGTTCGCGTCGCTGCGCGAGCAGGGCGACCTGTTGCGCCACTCACTTCCTTTTTATGTCAGTTCCTGGTGGCGGCGCGGCGACCTGAGCTGGGTGATGTACCTGAACGCCTTTGTCCTCTTGCTTGTCGCGGGCACCTCGCTGTTCGGCCAGCTGCCAGGCGCCGCCGGTCAGGTCGCGCAGCGCATCGCCGGTGGAAGCGCCTTGCAGGCGGGGTTGCTGCTGCCCCTCTTCTTCATGTCATTCGCGCTGCTCGAGTCGATCAAGAGCTCGATTGGAATCTGGTGGGAAAAGGCGCAGGGCTCGCTCGAGGTCCTGCTCTATGCGCCGCTTGATGATCCATCGCTCATCTGGCTCGAGGTCCTACCCGGCGCGGTGGTCAGCACCGTATGGGTGACGCTGTGGATGGCTGCCGGCATGGCGCTGCTGAGCCTGTTCGGGCAGACCGCGCCATGGGATCTGCTTCCGGTGTTCGCGTTCGTCGCGGTTGTCACGTCGTACTGGGCCGCGATGGGGCGGATGCTGGGCTTCATGCTCTTTCCGCGCGAGGGTGCGGCGGGCGGAGCGTGGTCGTTCTTGCTCTCGCCAGTGTCCGCCGCGGTGGCGGACCTGCCGCTCGCGCTCTTCGTGTTTCGCTCGCCGCTTGCACCGGTCTCGCTCCTGCTTCCGATCACGGCGTGTTTTGCGCTGACGATCCTTTGCGGCGCCGCCTTCGACCGCGAACGGCTGATGGAGACGGGAGTGGGGCGTGTGCGGCGACGGCGCAACTGGCTGCCGGTCACCGTGATTCGGCGCAATTCAGCCGCGATCGTCGCGGGCATCCTCCTGGCAGTCGTGCCGGCCGGGGTCGCTGCCGAGCTGACCTTGAACGCAAACCTGCACTCGTGGGCCGAGGTCAGCGGCTCGGCGGGCTTGAGCAGTGGCGACCCGGCACGGATCGCGTACACGCCAGTTAGCACGACCCCCGTCCGTCAGCCAAACGGTGTAACTGTTGCCGCGGCGGGCCTGGCGGGAATAGTTGCCATCCTGGCGCTGATGCTCGGCCTGGTGGTGTTGAGCTTTGCCTCGTTCTTCCTGTTGGGGATCCCGGCGGTCATCCTTCTTGCCGGCGTGGGTGCGATGTGGGGCACGCAGCTCGGGTTTGGTTTCTCAGCTCCCCTTCAGCCGTGGTTTGCGGGTGCGGGCGGTGTTGTTCTTCTTGCCCTGGCGTTAAACACCGGAGCCGCGCTCCCCATCTACTGGTCTCTGGTTTTCGGGTCTGGCAGGCGGCTCGATCGGCTGCGCGAAGCATGGTCCAACTACTGGGCGCTCTTTCGTGGCCTGGTCATCCCCTCGTGCGCGTTGTTCGGTGTGGTGGTCTTCCGGCTGCTCGCTAGCGGGTAGGTGGGCATGACATCCCGACGAGCACAACCCCGCCGACGATCAGGACCATTCCGGCCATAGCCAGCGGCGGCACTGGGTCGTTGAAGAGGATCTTGCCGAACACCGCCACCGGGGCGATGCCGACCGCGGACCAGATCGCGTAGAGCCCCGGAGCGCAAGGGTGCTCGCGACCTCGGTCGCGATGGTCGCGACAAGCACCAGCCACTGCACGCCCCTAGAGGTCGAGGGCTTGCGCGACCAGCTCGCGGTGATACGTCGCGTCACCCAGCGTCACCTCGGATGACTTCGCGCGCTTGAAGTAGAGATGCATGTCGTGCTCCCAGGTGAAGCCGATGCCGCCGTGCACCTGGATGCCGTCGCCCGCGACCTTCCTGTAGGCGTCGGAGACGTAGGCTTTCGCCATCGACGACGCGAGCGAGCGATCCGGCGCATCCGCGTCGACCGTCCATGCGGCATAGTAGGTCGCCGACCGCCCGCTCTCGGACAGCACCAGCATGTCGGCCAGCTTGTGCGAGACCGCCTGGTAGATGCCGATCGGCTTGCCGAACTGCTGGCGCGTCTTTGTGTACTCGGTCGAGGTCTCGAGGACCTTCTGCACGCCGCCGACCATCTCCGCGCACAACGCCGCTGTGGCCCACTCGAGGGCCCGCTTCAGGCGTGGCCAGGCTTTGTCGGGCGCTCCCATCACCGCGTCGGCCGGGAGCTGCACGCTGTCAAAGCGGAGCTCGCTCCAGCGCCGCGTCATATCGAGTGTCTCGAGCGGTTTGACCGTCAGGCCGTTGGGCCGGCCCTTGACCAGGAAGAGGGTGATCCCCTCCTCACCTTCGCCTCTTGTGCGCGCGGCGACGGCGATGTAGTCGGCCGCTTCCGCGTCAGGCACAAACAGCTTGACCCCATCGAGCTGCCAGCCTCCCCCGGCCTGTTTCGCGCTGAGGGCGATGCCGCTTGCATCCCACCGGCCGGCCGGCTCCGTGAAGGCTAGAGTCGCTCGCGCCGATCCGCCGGCGATCGCGCCGAGTACGTCCTTTTTTTGGGCCTCGGTTCCGGCCTCGATCAGGGCAGGGACTGCGAGCCCCATCGTCGAGAAGAACGGACCCGGGAGAAGGGCGCGCCCGGCTTCTTCGAGCACGACGACCAGGTCGAGGAAGGTGCCGACGCCGCCGTACTCCTCAGGTATGCCGAGCGCCGTCCAGCCCAGGTCGGCGATCTTCTTCCAAAGCGTTTGGTCGTAGCCGTCGCCTTCCATCAGCTTGCGCACGACCTTGGGGCTGCACTCTTTGGCCAGGAACTCGCGCGCCGATCGGCGCAGCATCTCCTGCTCCTCAGAAAACGCGAAGTCCATTGACTTCCGAAGTCTAGGTTGTAGGCGTACCCGACTCGTGGGGCGGCAATTCCGGCAGCTCCTCGTCGTCGTGAGCGGGGTGCTCCGGCTCTTCCTCGGCCTTCGGCTCGGGCGCGGCTTCGACTTTTGCCACCACCGGCTCCGGCTTCGTCTCCACAGGCGCTGCGGGATCCTGTGGCGCCGCCTCCGCCTTCTCCATCGGGGGGATCCTCCGCACGGGCGGCGCGGCATGCTGCTCGACAGGACGTCGGTAGGCAGTAACCAGGCCGTAGAAGCCGAGCATCAGGGAGGCGATGCCGCAGGCGGCGGCTGCCCCTAGGCCATTATTCTCACCGTCGGTTAGCGGTCGAGGGAGGCCGGTCGTGCAGGGTGCGGGCAGCGCCGGGCACTCGCCGAGAGCTGCGAGCCGGACGGGCAGGGAGAACATGGACAGGAGTCCGTACACGATCGCCAGTCCGGCCACGAAGTAGATCACTGAGGTGGTGATCCGGCCCTGCGAGTGAAACAGCGCGCAGGCGGCAAGGCCGATCGCCCCGACCGCGAACGGGATGATCACACTCGTGATGCGACTCGAGGTTCCGCCGAACACCAACGGGAGGAAACCGCCTACGGCGACGATGGCCGCGGACGCCCAGAGCGCCCAGATCACACGCTGCTCTTGACCGAAAGCCTGATTCACGTGCGGAATTCTGTCCTGCGCGCACCCGCAAGACAAGCGGATATCAGGTCAAAGAGCTGTCTTCAGCTTCGCCCGAGGCGCCGCTGACTTTCTGAGGCGCCCCCCGAGGCTGCCGGCCGGCCGCCACGTGGACGGTCTGGCGGAGGGGCAGCTCCTTGATCAAGAGCGTGACGAGGATCGAAACCGCGATGATCGGCAGTCCGGCCATGAAAACCGGGTGGAGCGCATCCGCCAGCCCATGCCGGATCCCGGCCGCGATGGCCGGCGGGAGATGCGCGAGCTGGGCGGGATCGAACACCGCGGTGGCCGTCGCTCCGCCGCCGGCAGACTGCAGCTGGCGGAGGGCCGCGGGCGGCAGGTACTTCGCCATCGCGCTGGCCATACCCTGGGTCAGGATCGTGCCCAGGATTGCCAGCCCGATGGCTGCTCCCATCGAGCGCGACAGCTGCGTTGCGGACGTCGCCACCGCCATGTCGCTTCTCTCGACCGAGTTCTGGACGATCAGCGTGTAGGTCTGCATGGTGAGGCCCAGTCCGAGACCGATCAGCACCATCGCCTCGATCGCTTGCTGGTTGGTCGTCGCGACGCCAAACGTCGACAGCAGATAGAAGCCGGCTCCCATCGAGACCAGACCGACGAGAATCGGCACCTTGTAGCGGCCCGTGCGCGAGATGAACTGGCCGCCCAGAACGCTCGTGACGATCATCGCCACGAGCATCGGCACCAGGATCGCGCCCGAGTTGGTGACGCTGTTCCCGATCACACCCTGGACGAAAACTGGAAGGAAGAAGATGGCGCCGAACATCGACATCGCTACGCCGACGCTCGCGATATTCGAGAAGGTGAAGATGCTGCTCTTCCACAACCGCAGCGGCAGCACCGGTTCTGGAGCGTGCATCTCGACCCACACAAACGTCGAGATGAGAGCCGCCGCGGCGGCGTACAGGCCGATGATCTGCCACGACGACCACGGGTACTGGACACCTCCCCATACCGTGGCCAGCAGAACACATGTGATGCCCGCCGAGAGGGTCAGGCTTCCCCAAACGTCGATCGCGTGCCTGCGCCGCTCGTTCGGAACGTGCATATAGAGCGCGATCACAACCATAGTCACCACGGCGACCGGCAGGTTGACGAAGAAGAGCCACCGCCACGTGAAGTGCTCGGTGATGAAGCCACCTGCAGCCGGTCCCACGATCGAGGCGAGGCCGAAAGAGGCGCCCATCATGCCCTGGTACTTGCCCCGTTCGCGGGGCGAGATGATGTCGCCGATGATCGCCTGCGAGAGCGGCATGATGAAGCCCATTCCGGCGCCCTGGACGAAGCGCGCGAAGACCAGGAACCAGAAGTTCGGCGCGAGCCCGGACAGAGCCGAGCCGATCGCGAACACGATGATGCCGGTCATGTACAGAGGCTTGCGGCCGTAGATGTCCGAGAGCTTGCCCGCGATGGGCACCACGATCGTCGAGGCGAGCATCGCCGAGATCGGGACCCAGCTGTAGTCGGCGAGTCCGCCCAGCTCGGCCACGATCGTTGGCAGGGCGGGCGCGACGAGAGTCATGTTGAGCGACGCGACCAGCGATCCAAGCAGCAGGCCTGCGAAGACGGCCATCACGCCGCGGTCGACGCCCTTCCTGGCGGTCGCGCCGGCCGCCTGGGTGGCGACAGCGGTCATGTGATTAGAGGTTACCGACTGCGGGGCAGTCCCAGCACGCGCTCCGCGAGGATGTTCCGCAAGACCTCTGACGTCCCGGCTTCGATCGTGTTCGCCCGCGAGCGAAGAAACTCGTACTTCCAGCCATCGCCATCGCCAACCTGGGAGGCGGGGCCGCCGATATCCACGGCCGTCTCCGCCATGCGCTGGTTGAGCTCAGACCACATCAATTTGAGGATCGATCCTTCAGGGCCGGGAATTCCGTTTCGCTTCACAGCGGTCACGGCGCGATAACCGTTCAGCTGGAGCGCGCGCGCCTCGATGGTGTGCTGCGCGATCTTCTGGCGCACCAGCGGGTCCGAGCCGCGGCCGAGCTTACGCGCGCGCTCCGCCAGCTCAGAAGCGGTGATCTGGGCGCGCGTCGCCAGGGCCAGGCCAAGCGTGCCGCGCTCGTGTAGCAGAGTCGTCATCGCCACCGCCCAACCCTTCCCGGCCTCGCCGAGGATCTGTGATTTCGGAACCTTGACGTCCTTGAAGAAGATCTCGTTGAATTCCGCGTCGCCGGTGATCTGGACCAACGGGCGCACCTCTATACCGGGGCTCTCCATGTCGACCAGCAGATAGGTGAGGGCGTCGCGTGGGTTTGCCTCCTTGCGTTCGCGGGCCAGCAGCATGCACCATTTCGCGACGTGGGCCAGCGTCGTCCATACCTTCTGGCCGTTGACGATGTAGTAATCGCCCTTGTCCTCGGCACGTGTCTGCAGGCCTGACAGGTCGCTTCCCGCGTTGGGCTCGCTGAAGCCCTGGCACCAGATCTCTTCCGCCGAGAGGAGCGGTGCGAGGTATCGCTTCTTCTGCTCTTCGGTGCCGTGCGCGATGACGACCGGCCCGCCCATGCCCAGGCCTATGACGTTGATCGGCTCCGGGGCGTGCGCGAGGATCATCTCGTCGTTGAAGATCAGCTGATCCAGGAAGCTGCCGCCGCGGCCGCCGTACTCCTCGGGCCAGGTGATGCCGACGTAACCGGCCTCGTGGAGCTTTCTCTGCCAGGCACGGCGGTTGTCGATGAAAGTCTTCATGTCGTGCCCATCGCGGTCGCGCGGCGCGTTCGCTTTCAGCCAGGCGCGCACCTCATCTCGAAAAGCCTTCTCGGTTTGGCTCAGGTCAAAGTCCACGTTCCGTACCTTACGCTCGCGCAGTGCAGCAAACCTCTGCGCAGATCTCGCCGGACGGGTTCTGGATGTGGAATGGCTCCCAATGGGTGCCGAACCCGTATCGAGCCCCCATGCCGGCGCCTTCAGCGCCACCCTATGAGTCGGCCCGGTTTCGGGCGGGGGTCGTGACCATTCTCCTGGCCGCCACCATCCCTGGCTCGCTCCTGCTAACCGCCGCGAGCCTTATGACCGACCTCGTACCGAATCCGAACGACCAGCAGTCGCTGTTGATCGGACTGCTTGCATTGCTCGCCGGGTTGCTGTGGTTTGGCGCGTTGATCAGTGCGACGGTGTTTTTCTGCATGTGGCTGCATCGCGTGATCCGCAACATGCCGGCACTCGGGTCCCCTGACCCGCATTGGTCAGCGACCCGCAGCGTCGTCTACTGCTTCATCCCGATCGTGTCGTGGTTTCATCCCATGCGCAGCGTGCTTGACGCGTGGCGGGGGTCGGACTCGTCACAGCGGTGGCTTACACAAGGATCACGACGAGCCATTCCTCCGCCGGTCCTGATCGTGGTTTGGTGGATGTCCTGGCTGATCGGAATCTACGCCGGCAACCTCGGGTCGCGTTTGACCGGACTGGGCGCGGCAGTGCTCGATGTGGTCGGCGGTATCGGCTTGGTGGCCGCGGCGGTGTTCTGCCTCATGGTGGTGCGCGAGCTCACGGCCCGGCAGGATCGGAAGCATGCGTCGATCGCGATCGGCCAACTCGTCTGAGCCGCGTCAGGCGACGGCGGGGAGGACCTCTTCCGCGATGAGGCGCAGCGCGTCGCGGTCGTCCAGGGCGAAGTGCTGGAGCATGAACAGGTCGACCCCCAAGCTCGCGTGCTCGCGCATCTGTTTCGCGATCTCTTCTGGCGTGCCGACGAAGGCGCGCGGACGCATCGTCTCCAGGACCTGGTCGGCGTCCTGGCCTTTCAAGCTGCCCATCACCTCGCCGAGCTTCAGGGCTCGTTCGCGAAGCTCCTCCTGGTCGCGGCCGATGATGTAGGTCGTCATGACCGACCGCTTGATCGTCGATGGGTCGCGGCCGATGTTCCGGCAGCTCTGATCGAGGGCGGCACTTCGCTCGCGGAATGTCTCAGCGTCCAGCTTGGACAGGTTCCATTCGGTCGCTTCGCGGGCGGCCAGCGGCAGCGTTCGCTTCATGCCCTTGCCGCCGATCAAGAGTGGGATCGGATTACGCCCAGGCTTGGGAAACGTCTTTGACCATATGTCGCGCATCGTCTTGATGCCCGCCTCGAGCCGGTCGAAGCGCTGGCGCTCGGTGTAGAACGGGATGTCGAAGATCTTGTGCTCGTTCTCATTCCAGCCCGCTCCGACTCCGAGGAGTAGCCGTCCGCCGGAAAGCGCATCGACCGCGGCGGCGATCTTCGCGAGCACCGCCGGCGGGCGGAACGTCATCGGGGTGACCATCGGGCCGAACTCGATCCGCTTCGTCCACTCGGCCGCGAGGGCGAGTGACGTCCAGCACTCGACGCAGTCGCGATCAGACTGACCTGCCAGCGAGATGAGGTGGTCGCTGCGGCGAAGCGACGCGAAGCCGAGGGTGTCGGCATCGTGGCAGATGCGCCGCCAGCGCTCCCAGGTAAGGCCTTCCTGGCCCTCGATCATGATTCCGATCTGGGTCATCGCTCGTGCGCCATCGTAAGTTCATCTGTGGGACGGAAGTTGAGGATCCGATCCTCGGGGATGCCTGCCCGCCGCGCCATCCAGAGCGCCATCGGCACGTAAGCGAACTCGGCCGGTGCGTGCGCGTCGGCGTCCACCGAGAACATGCAGCCCCACTCGAGGGCAAGCCTGGCCATCTCGGGAGAGAGGTCCATGCGTGCGGGGTCGCAATCGATCTCCAGCGCGACTCCGTGTTTCGCGGCTTCCTTGAACACGGCCTCGATGTCGTATGTCGCGCCTTCGCGCGATCCGGGTCGGCGACCAGTCGGATGGCCGATGACGTCGACGTGAGGATGGGAGACCGCCCTGAGCATGCGCTCGGTCATCGCGGTGGCCTCCTGTCGCAGCTTGACGTGCGGCGATGCGATGACCACGTCGAGGATCTCCAGCACCGCGTCCGGCAGGTCGAGCGAGCCGTCTTCGAGTATGTCGACCTCGATCCCCTGTAGAAGCGTCAGCCCTTCGACCCGCGCCTGGACGTCGGCCATCTCCCGCGACTGGGCGACGAGACGCTCGGCGTCGAGCCCGTTGACCACCTTGATGCGAGGCGAGTGGTCGGTGATTCCGAGATAGCGGTAGCCGATGGCCTTCGCGCCCTGCGCCATCTCGAGCATGGTCGCCCTGCCGTCGCTCCAGTCGGTGTGCGAGTGGATGTCGCCCTGGTAGCGGCTGAAATCGAGGGCCGACTCGTCCTCGCGCGCGGGCTGCCTCATCTGTTCGCGCAGTCGCGCCAGGTAGCGGCTTTGCCCTGTCTCGACCAGGTCGGCGAGCACCTTCGCGATTCCGGCGCCGACGCCTTCGATCGATGTCAGGGCGCCGTCGCGCTGGAGCGCGGCCAGGTCGGGACGCTGGAGCGCGAGCGACCAGGCGGCGGCCGAAAAGGCCTTGGCTCGAAAGACTTCCTTCGGATCCTGGCGGAGCAGGTAGCCAATCTCCGAAAGCGCCTGGGCAGCCGCGATCGCATCCAACCCGTAAATTGTGTGAGCAATCATGGCCACGCCGAAGCCCAAGCCGCGAGATCCCATCCCAGAGCTGGTCGAAACGCTGCTTGTCGAGCTAGGCGAAGACCCTGACCGTCAGGGCCTCAAAGCGACGCCGGACCGCGTTTCGCGCGCGCTTCGCGAGCTGACGTCCGGTTATGGGATGAAGCCCGAAGACGTCATCGCCGACGCGATCTTCGACCAGGACTACGACGAGATGGTGCTGGTCAAGGACATCCCGTTCTACAGCCTCTGTGAGCACCACATGCTGCCGTTCTTCGGCCACGTGCATGTCGGTTACCTGCCGAAGGGAAAAGTCGTCGGCCTGAGCAAGATCCCGCGCCTGGTCGAGGTGTTTTCCCGCCGGCTCCAGATCCAGGAGCAGCTGACTCGGGAGATCGCCGAGGCCCTCAATAGCGCGCTGACCCCGCGCGGCGTGGGCGTGGTCATCGAGGCGCGCCACCTGTGCATCGAGATGCGCGGGGTGGAGACGCCTGGCGGCCGCATGATCACGTCCTGCATGCTGGGCACGTTCCGGCGCGACGCGCGGACTCGGGGCGAGTTCCTGGACCTGGTCCGCCGCCAGTAATCGTCCCCGGCGGGGCTGCCCATACATAAACGAACCTTTATGCGTTAGACTCGCGTATAAAGCAACCTTTATGTTTCTCCAGAACCCGCGGAACGAGATGCCGGACCATTTCCTGGCCTTCGCCAACCCGACGCGTCTGCGCATCCTGGAGCGCCTGGCCAAGGCGGGCGAGGTGAGCGTCAACGACCTGGCCGAGCACCTGCGGATGAGCCAGCCGCGCATCTCGTGGCACCTGCGGACGCTTCGCCTGGGCGGTGTGATTCGAACGCGGCGCGACGGCCGCCAGGTCTACTGTTCGCTCGACGTGGACAACATCAGGCGCTTCCGTGAGCGCCTTGACCAGATGCTGGGGATCCCGCACAACGGAAAAGTGAAAGTACGTGAGGAGGTTGGGGCATGAGCGCCAATCACAAGAACGGTCATCGCAATGGCAAAGTACGGGTGGCCATCGTGGGGGTGGGCAACTGCGCCTCCTCGCTGGTCCAGGGCGTTCACTACTACCACGACGCTTCGCCGAAAGACTCGGTGCCGGGTCTGATGCATGTCGACCTTGGCGGCTATCACATCAGCGACATCGAGTTCGTGGCCGCGTTCGACATCGACAAGAACAAAGTCGGCCTCGACCTCTCGGAGGCCATCTTCGCCAAGCCGAACAACACTGTGAAGTTCTCCGATGTGCCGAAGACCGGCGTGAAGGTCAATCGTGGCATGACGCACGATGGGATCGGCAAGTACCTGGCCGACGTCGTGCAAAAGGCGCCCGGTGAGACTTCTGACGTGGTCGGCATCCTCAAGAAGACAAAAGCCGACGTGGTCGTGAGCTACCTACCAGTCGGCTCCGAAGAGGCGACCAAGTGGTACGTCGAGCAGGCCCTCACCGCGGGAGTCGGGTTCGTCAACTGCATCCCGGTCTTCATCGCGCGCGAGCCCTACTGGCAGAAGCGCTTCCTGGACAAGGGCCTGCCGATCATCGGCGATGACATCAAATCCCAGGTCGGGGCCACGATCATCCACCGGGTCCTGACGCGTCTCTTTCGCGACCGCGGCGTGAAGCTCGAGCGGACCTACCAGCTCAACTTCGGCGGCAACACCGACTTCCTCAACATGCTCGAGCGGGAGCGCCTGATGTCCAAGAAGATCTCGAAGACGCGCTCCGTGACCTCGCAGCTCGACTACGACATCGGCGCGAACAACGTCCACATCGGGCCATCCGACTACGTGCCCTGGCTGAACGACCGCAAGTGGGCGTACATCCGGCTCGAGGGCCGCTCTTTCGGCGACGTCCCTCTAAACGTCGAGTTGAAGCTCGAGGTCGTCGACTCACCCAACTCGGCGGGCATCGTGATCGACGCCGTGCGCTGCGCCAAACTGGCGCTCGATCGCGGCATCGGCGGAGCTCTCGAGGCGCCGAGCTCTTACTTCATGAAGTCGCCCCCGGTGCAGTACAGCGACAACGAGGCCAGGCGGTTGGTGGAGGAGTTCATCGAAGGTGATAAGGCGGGAGTCAATGGGCGCGACCGCCGTGTCGCCCGCGCGAAGCCGGCCGCAGCTGCTCGCCGCTAGCTACCGCGCGAGCGCGCGCGTGCTCCGCGCTGTTCCTGCCGGGGTGCGGCGTGCAGCCGCGACCCCCGGCGGGACCGCATGGTTCTTACTCAACGTCCGGCAGCGCCGCGCTGCGCTCGACAACTATGCCGCCGTGCTGGGTGTGGACCGTTCCGATCCGCGCGCGGCCCGCGTCGCCAGGCGTGCATTTCAGAACTATGGCCGCATGCTGATCGACTTCCTGGTCCTGGGCGACCTTTCGCGGGACGAGGTGATCGAGCGCATGTCGGTGGACGGACGCGAGCACCTCGACGCGGCGCTCGCGGGCGGACGCGGCGTCATCATGGCGGCGCCGCACATGGGCTCATGGGACATGTCCGGCGCCTATGCCGCCGCTATGGGTTACCGGATCTGGACCGTCGCCGATCGATTTCCCGGATCCCTCAACGATGCGGTCATCGCAACGCGACATAGCTTCGGACTGAACATCATTCCAATAGGTCGCTCTGCGATCAGGGCCATCACCGAGACGCTCCGGTCGAACGGAGTCGTGGCCTTGCTGTGCGACCTCGAACAGGGGCCGGGGGTCGGCGTGCGGTTCTTCGGGCGGCGTGCCATAGTCCCCGGCGGTCCTGCCGCATTGGCCATCAAATCCGGAGCCGCTCTTCTCCCAGCCTGCCAGTACGCGGACGGCGGGGGCTATCACGTGCACATCGAGCCGGCCCTCACCTTGTCTGCGAACGAAACCAAAGAAAACCTGATGCAGCGCGTGATCGACAGGTTCGAAGATTTCATCAAGGAGCGGCCCGAGCAGTGGTATGCGTTCCGTCCGATGTTCAATCGCTGAGGGATGGGCGAATGGACGTGGCGCGCCTTCAAGATCGTGCAGTCGCTCGTCGAGAGGCTCCCAAGGCCCTGGGCATACGCGCTCGCAGTCCTGGCGGCAAAGTTCGCGTGGTGGTTCTCGCCCCTCGCGCGACCGCGGCTGGAGTACAACCTCAAAGTCGCGTGTCCAGAGCTGGAGAAGGACCCGCCGGCGCTGCGCAAGCTCTCCTGGCTGAACTTCCGCAACCACGCCAAGGCGTACGCCGACCTGATGCAGCTGCCCAGCGCACACGTCGAGTCAATGCGCCCGCTCCTGAAGATCAAAGGCCTCGAGCACCTGGACGAGGCGCGCGCCTTCGGCAAAGGCGTGCTCGTCGTGTCCTGCCACATGGGCTCCTACGAGGTTGTTTCGGCGATCTGGTCCGCGACGCTTGCGCCCGTGAGCTTCTTCGCCGAGGAGCTGGAGCCCAGGGCGCTGTACGAGTGGTACCGCGACACGAGGGCGCGTCTTGGGATCAGCGTCCTGACGCTCGACCACGGAGGCATCCGGCGCGTCCTCGAAGCGCTGCACGAGCAGGAGATGGTGATCACCGCCATCGACCGCGACATCACGGGGACCGGCTACCTGATGCCGTTCTTCGGCAAGCTGGCGCCAATACCGCTGGGTCCGGCCGCGATCGCCCTGCGACTCGGAACCCCGCTGTTCCCGGTGTGCGTCTACCGGTTGCCGGACGATACGTACATGGCCGAAGGCGCGCCCCTCGTGTACGCCAAATCGACAGGAAACGCTCGAGCCGACCAGGTGAGCGCGACCGAGCAGCTGCTGCGGAACATCGAGCGCTTCATCCAGCAACATCCGGAGCAGTGGCACGTCCCGCACCGGATCTGGGCCGGATCGCCATGAGAATCACTCCATGAGGGTCGGGCTTGTCTCGCCTTACGACTTCGCGTCGCCAGGTGGCGTGAACGACCACGTCCGCCACCTTGCCGTCCGGCTCCAGAAGCTCGGTCATGAGACGCGGATCTTCGCGCCGTCGAGCCGGGCTGAGGTCGACTTCAACAGCGCGCGCTTCTACCGAATCGGCAGGCCCATCGCCATCCCCGTGAACGACTCCGTGGCCCGCATCACGCTGAGCTTTCATCTAGCGAACCAGGTCGCGGCGATCATCGCCGACGAGCGTTTTGACGTCCTCCACTTTCACGAGCCGCTGATGCCGGCGCTGCCGATGACCATGCTGCGGATGTCGACCACCGCCAACGTCGGCACTTTTCACGCGTTCGCGCACTCGAACGTGGGCTACTACTACGGCCGCCCGTTGCTGCAGCCCTACCTCGGTCACCTGCATCGCGCGATCGCGGTCAGCGAGCCGGCTCGTACGTTCGTCAACCGGTACTTCCCCGACTTTCCGATGCGCGTGATTCCCAATGGCGTGGACCTCAATGTGTACCGGCCAGGGCTTCCGCCGATCCGGCACCTGCGCGACGACAACTTCAACATCCTGTTCGTCGGAAGGCTCGAGAAGCGCAAGGGTCTAGGCGACCTGCTGCGCGCCTACCACTCCATCATCGAGCGGGTTCCGCGCAGCCGCCTGATCATCGTCGGCGACGGACCGCTGCGCGGCAGGGTCGAGGCGTACGTCGCGCGACACCGGCTGCCCAACGTCGTGATGGCGGGCTACGTCCCAGAGACGGTGAAGCCGCGCTACTACGACAGCGCGGACATCTTCTGCGCTCCTGCGACAGGTGCGGAAAGCTTCGGCATCGTGCTGCTCGAGGCGCTTGCCTCCGGCCTGCCGGTGGTGGCGACGGAGGTGCCCGGCTACATGTCCGTGCTCGAGCCGGGTCGGGACAGCATCACGGTCCAGCCGAAGAACTGGCGCGAGCTCGCCGCTTCGCTTGTGATTCTTGCCCGCGACCACGACCTCCGTACGCGGCTTGCCGACTACGCGCAGGAGAAGGCACGTCGCTACTCCTGGGATCTGATCGCTGGCGAGGTCGTCGAGGTTTACAAGGAAGCGCGCAAAGCGCTGGCCGCTCAGCCGGCCAGGGCACTGGAGGTGTCGGGTGTTCACCACGCGGTTTGAGGCATGGGTGCGCCGGCACGCGGAGGCGCTGGTTTCGGCGCTTGGCCGCACGCCACTGACTCCGAACCAGGTGACGGTGGTCGGTCTGGGGCTGACCTTCGTTGCGGCCGGCCTGGTCGCGTTCGGTCAATTGCGATGGGCCGGGATCGTCCTCATCTTCGCTGGAACCTGCGACATCCTCGACGGCGCGCTTGCCCGCACGACGAAGGCCAGCTACCCCTACGGTGCTTTCCTCGACTCGACTCTCGACCGGTACTCGGAAGGCGCGATCTACGTCGGGCTGGCGGCCTACTTCGTCAGCATCGGCGGCATGCTGGAGCGATGGCTGGTGCTCGCGACGCTGGCCGCGCTCGCCGGCTCCTTTCTCGTCAGCTACGTCCGTGCCCGCGCTCAGAGTCTTGGCTTCACATGCAAGACGGGTTTGTTCCAGCGGCCCGAACGAGTCGTGGTCACCGTGTTCGGATTGATCATCGGCGGCCCGGTGCTCTACGGCGTCGTCTTCCTGCTCGCGGTCGTGACCAACCTCACCGCGCTGCAGCGGATCCGCGAGGTGTGGTTGCAGGGGCGCGCCCAACGCCTGGAGCGCGAAAGAGAGATGAAAGCCACTCGCACCGCACCGCACCAGGTTCCGTGACAGAACCATTCGACGGCGTCATTGGTCACTCGCAGGCGCTGGACCAGCTCCGCTCACAGGTAAAAACTGACCGGCTCGCACACGCCTATCTCTTCGTGGGCGAGTCCGGACTGGGCAAGTCGACAGCTGCCCGCGCCCTCGCGACCGCTCTGCTCCACGAGGCACCGCTGTCCAGGCACCCTGACTACTGGGAGGACGACCGCATAAAGCCGTTGTCGATAAACGAGATCCGTCTCCTGCCCGACAAGCCGCCAGAGTTCCATGAGCTGTCACTGCAGGCGTTTCTCAACCTCAAGCCAGCCGTCGGTTCGCGGCGTGTCGCCCTGATGGTCAACGTCGGGCGCCTGCGCGACCAGGACCAGGGCGTGCTGCTGAAAACGCTCGAGGAGCCGCACCCCAACCGCGTCATCATCCTGACGACGCCCAGCCTCAATCCGTTCGTGGTTCTTCCGACCGTCGTCTCGCGCTGCCAGCGGGTGTTTTTCCACCCCGTGCCTGCACCCGAGATCGAAAAGCTGCTCGACGACCACGGCGTCGAGTCGAAGCGGGCACGTTTGCTGGCCGAGCTGTCCGGCGGCCGGCCAGGTTGGGCGCTACGCCGTGCGCGGGACGAGACGGTGATCGAGCTCCACCATGTCTGGACGCATCGCCTCGAGGAAGTCTTCGGCGCACCCGCGGACGTGCCCCTTCACGTCGCCGCGGAGCTGGACGCGGCCCAGATGGGCTGGCGGCGCAGCGAGGGGGAGGAGGAAGACCCCGCCTTGTTTGCGATCGCCAGCTGGCAGATCGAGCTGCGGCGTCGCATGCTTGGCAGCCGCGGCCGCGAGCAGGGTCGGTGGGCTCGGCTGCTCGAGCTTTCGTACGACACGCTCGGCTATCTCGAGCAAAACGTCAGCCCTCGGCTTGCTTTAGAAACGTTCTTGCTCGAATGCCGAAAAGCCTCATAAGGAAGAGCCTCGACGGTTTCCAGCCCTACGTTCCGGGCGAGCAGCCGCCCGACGGCGAGGGCTGGGTCAAGCTCAACACCAACGAGTCGCCACTGCCCCCGTCGCCGAAGGTGCTCGACGCGATCAAGGCAGCGGCCGACGATTCGCTCCGCCTCTATCCGAGCCCGAGCTCGGCGCCTGCGCGCAATGCGATAGCCAGACACTTCGGGGTGGATCCTTCGCACGTCCTCGTCGGCAACGGCGGGGATGAGCTGATCGAGCTTTGCTTTCGCGCCTTTGCCGGGGCGGGCGACGCGGTTGCGTTTCCCACTCCCACATACCCGCTCTTCGAGCCGCTCTGCCGCATCCACGAAGCGGTGGCGTCGAGGCATCCAACCGAGCTCCCGTGGGAGCTGCCGCCAAGCCTCGGGGCAGATCCCGCCCCTCTGAAGTTCATCGTCAACCCAAACTCCCCGACGGGCGCGCTCTTCGATCGTCCTTTGGTCGAGGCCGCCGTGGTGGCGTCCTCCGGCGTGGTCGTCATCGACGAGGCTTACGTCGACTTCGCGCCGGAATCGTGTTTGCCCCTGCTCGAGCGCTACGACAATGTGCTGCTGCTCCGGACGTTCTCCAAGTCGTATGGCCTCGCCGGAATGCGCATCGGCTTCGCGCTTGGGCCAACCGACTTGATCGAAGCACTCAACGGGGTAAAGGACTCCTACAACGTCGACCGGCTGGCAATCGTCGCCGCCGCCGCCGCGATCGCCGACGAAGACCATCACACGAAGGTGGTTGATGAGGTGGTCGCGAATCGTGGCGAGCTGACGAGTGGGCTGGAAGCCCTGCGTTTCGAGCTCGTGCCATCGGCGACGAATTTCGTCTTCGCCAAACCGCCGAAACCTGCGGCCAAGGTCGTGGCCGCGCTGCGCGAGCGAAAGATCCTGGTCCGCCATTACGATCGTGAGCCGATCGCCGGCTGGATCCGGATCACGGTCGGCACCCGTGACCAACACGAGAGGCTGATGGCGGCCCTCAAGGAGATTTTGAGCTGAGAACCCCGACCCGAGACGAAGCATGGGAGCTCGTGACGTCCATGACCAGGTCCGACCAGCTGCGCCGGCACATGCGCAGCGTCGAGGCCGCGATGCGGGCTTACGCGCGGCGCTTCGGGGAGGACCAGGAGCGCTGGGCGGTGCTCGGCCTGATCCACGACTGGGACTACGAGTCCGGCCCGACGCCCGAGCAGCATCCGACGCGCGGAATGCAGATGCTGCGCGAGAAAGGCTGGCCCGAGGACATGCTGCAGGACATCGCCTCGCACGCCGATTACCTGGACGTGCCGCGCGACTCCAACGCGCGCAAAGCGCTCTACGCAGTCGATGAGATGTGCGGCTTCATCATCGCGTGCGCCCTGGTCAAACCGGACAAGTCGTTGAGCTCGGTCGAGGCCAGCACCGTGCGCAAGAAGATGAAGGACAAGGCCTTCGCGCGCGGAGTTCACCGCGAAGAGCTCATCGCCGGCGCCGAGGTCCTCGGTGTACCGTTCGATGAGCACGTGGAGTTCGTCCGCGATGCCCTGAAGCCGATCGCACAGGAGCTGGGACTGAATCCATGAGCACCGGAGGGCGACCCCGCGTCCTTTTGATGCATCCGATCCTCGACCCGGGTCCCGCCATCCTGGCCGAGGCAGCCGACGTGATTGCCTATCCCGAAGGCCGCCCCCTGGATGAGGCCAACATCCGCCAAGCAGCTGAGGGCTGCATGGGGATCGTCAGCCAGCTGATGGATCCGATCCGAGAAACAGTCCTGTCATCGCCCGGTCTCAAGTGCGTGAGCAACGTGGCGGTTGGCTTCGACAACATCGACGTCCCCGCGGCCACCGCGCACAGGGTGATGGTCACCAATACGCCGGGCGTGCTGGATGACGCGACGGCGGACTTCGCGTTCACGCTGCTCATGGCGACCGCCCGCCGCATCGTCGAGGCGGACAGCTTCACGCGCTCCGGTCGATTTCACGGCTGGGCGATCGACATGATGCTCGGCCACGACGTGTTCGACGCCACGCTCGGAATCGTCGGCATCGGACGCATCGGGCGCGGTGTCGCCCACCGCGCGAAGGGCTTCAACATGCGAGTCCTCTACTACGATCCGCAGCCCCTCCCTCCAGAAGCTGAGTTGCAGCTGAACGCCAAGCGATCGAGCCTCGACAGACTCATTGCGGAGTCGGACTTCATATCTGTCCATGTGCCGCTCACGCAGGAGACCCAGCACCTCATCAGCACGGCGCAGTTCAACGCGATGAAGCCGAACGCCATCCTGATCAACACCTCGCGCGGCCCTGTGATCGACGAAGCCGCGCTTGTCGAAGCGCTCAGGGCGAAGAAGCTGGCCGGTGCCGGACTCGACGTCTACGAACGCGAGCCCGCCGTGCACCCGGGCTTGATCCCCATGCCAAACGTCGTGCTTGCTCCCCACATCGCAAGCGCCACGGTGCGCACGCGGTCTGAGATGTCGGCCATGGCGGCGCGCAACATGGCGACAGCAGTGCGGGGCGGCCGTCCGCCAAACCTGCTCAACCCCGAGGTCAAGCGATAGTGGGGGCGTGGTCGGGGATCGTCGACGCACCTTCGGCGCCAGTGCGACCCATCTCCGTCGTTGCGGCCTGCGCTCCTCGCTTACGCATGCGCGACGCGCGCGCTGCGGTGCTCGGCCGCGCCTAGGATCTGGGTCACCCTGACACCGAACTTGCCGCCGACGCCCCCGACCACACCCCCTCTCGCACTTCGTTACCGATTGCTGGCGCTGGACCTGGACGGCACGATCCTGGACATGCAGCTGCACCTCGACCCGCGCGACGTCGCGGCGCTCGACCGGATCAGGTCCGCAGGCGTCACAGTCGTCGCGTGCACGGGCCGGCCGTTT
>Ga0209160_1001696_pt1 | contig 18602 bp, 18 predicted proteins | sample GraSoiAngelo_153_FD_186167 | JGI IMG/M metagenome (GOLD analysis project Ga0209160, IMG submission 186167) | Grasslands soil microbial communities from the Angelo Coastal Reserve, California, USA - 14_1009_12_40cm (SPAdes) (version 2) | ecosystem: Environmental > Terrestrial > Soil > Grasslands ... | reverse complement strand
CCCGCCGTCGTTCACGCTCGAATCGCTCCACGGCAAGCGCGTCTCGCTCGCCGACGCGCGCGGCCGGGCCGCCTTCCTGTACTTCTGGGACAGTACCTGACCGTACTGCGCGAGGGAGTTGCCCTCGACGATCGAGCGGGTCCACCGAGAGCTCCGAGACCAGGGGCTCATCGTGCTGGCGATCAATCTGGGCGAGAAGCGTGACCTGATCGCGGCGTGGGTGAAGAGCCACGGTGTGACGTCCACAGTCCTGCTCGACGCGACGGGCGAGGTGGCGAAGAATTACGGAATAAACTACACGCCGACCGTCTTCCTCGTCGATCGCGAGGGCAGGCTGGTCGGTAAGGCGATCGGCGAGCGCCAGTGGACGGGCGAGCAGGGGCGGGCACTGCTGCGCCTGCTGCTGGAGCGCCGAAGCTAACGACGCCGGCGCGGCGGGCCGCCGGCCTCGCTCAAGGCCGAACGCAGCGCCTGCAGCAGCGCCCGCGCGGCCGGCGAGAGCGGGCGAGGACGCGGATGGATCACGTCGAGACTCCGGCTGATCGGCTCGGCGTCCACGATCTCGATCGCCACCAGGCTCCGTCGGCGTAGCTCGCGCACGACGGCCAGGTGCGGCAGGAACGCAAGCCCCATCTCGCGCTCGACCATCCGCTTGGCCGTCTCGATCGTCTCGACCTCGAGCGCCACGTTCGGGACGAGCCCCGCCCGCCGGAAGAGGCCCTGGGTCAAGGTCCAATCGCTCGAGCCCCGGTCGAAGAAGATCAGCGGCCGGTCGGCGATCTCTTCCAGGCGCGCGCGGCGCTCGCGCATGGGCCACGCGGTCGAGCGGCCGACCAGGACGAGCGGATCGTCGCGGAGGCTCACCGTCTCGACCTCGGGATGGTGGAGCGACCGCGCCAGCCCGATCTCAGCGTCCCCGCGCAGCACCATCTCCAGCACCTCTTTTGAGTGCCCGGAGCGGACCGTGATCATCACCGCCGGGTGCGCCGTCTGGAATCGCTTGAGGACGTCGGGCAGGAGATAGGTGCAGATCGACAGCACCGCCGCGATCTGGATCGCGCCGCCGCTGGCGGGGCGGATATCGTGCACCGCCTGGCGCGCGAGCGCGACCGATTGCAAGAGCTGCTCGGCGTGCGGCCTGAGCGCTCGCCCGGCCGCCGAGAGCGCGAGCCCGTGGCCCTGCCGGCCGCGCTCGAAGAGCCGCACGCTCAGCGAATCTTCCAGCGCGCGGATGCGCGCGCTGACGGCGGGCTGGGTCAGCCGGAGCGCCGCGGCGGCCCGGCGAAATCCGCCGAACGTGCCGACGGCGAGGAACGCTTCGACCTGAGGAATGTCCATGGGTGCCGCCTCCGGAAGATACCTGAGTGATAAATATAATTTATACCGGATATAAAAACAATCACGTTGATTTGTTGCGGCGACGACCGCACTCTTGAACTCACCGGGCAGGAACACGCGGAACGCGAACGCGAGAGGAGGCGGTGATGTCGACGACATGCGAGTGCGGAGTGACGCTCGAGCAGCCGGGCCGGACGGCGCGCTGTCAGGAGTGCGACGTGGCGGCCTGCCCGAGCTGCGTCATCTACGTGGAGACCGTCACCTATTGCCGATGGTGCGCGACAGTGCTCGCGCGCCACCGTGTTGCCTGAGGAGGGGTCGATGCCGGAGAGCAAAGGACGACAGTTCCGACGCCTGTTGAAGGAAGAGCCCTATCTGTTCACGGGCGGCGTCTACGAGCCGCTCGGCGCGCAGATCGCCGAGCGCGTGGGTATGAAGTCGATCTACCTGAGCGGTTATTCGATGGCCCTGCACAATGCGTGGCCGGACATGGGCTTTCTCACGCAGACCGAAGTGGCGCGGATCGCATCGATGGTGGCCTCCGCCACGAGCCTGCCGGTCATCGCCGATGCCGACGACGGCTACGGAAATGCGCTCTCCACGATCCGGACCGTCCAGGAGTTCACCAAGACGGGCGTCGCCGGGATCCACCTGGAAGACCAGCGGTTCCCGAAGCGCTGCGGTCACATCGCCGGCAAGACCGTCGTGAGCCTCGAGGAGGCGCTCGGCAAGTACCGCGCCGCCCTCGACACGCGTGATCGCCTCGATCCCGACTTCGTCATCATCGCCCGGACGGACGCCTACGGTGCCGTCGGCGGGAACCTCGAGGAAGCGATCCGTCGCGGCCGCGCCTATGCCAACGCCGGCGTCGACAGCGTGTGGTGCGAGCTCTCGAATGCCTCGCGCGAGCCCGCGGTGGCCTTCGCCAAGGCGATGCGTGAGACGCATCCGGACCTGCCGCTGTCGTTCAACTACTCGTCGTCCTTCCGCTGGCACCAGGATCCGAACCCCTTCACGTTCAAGGAGCTGGGCGAGCTCGGCTACAAGTTCATCTTCATCACGCTCTTTGCCTCCCACGCGGCCACGTACGCCACCTGGAACGCGATGGAAGAGCTGGTGCGTGACGAGGAGCAGGCCCAGTGGATGCTCGAGAAGGCCAAGGTGGGCCACCCGACCGAGAGCCATCACGTGATGGCGCGCGTCTCCTACTACCAGGAGCTCGAGAAGAAGTACATCCCGGGCACCGAGGACCGGATCAAGTCCTCGGCCGGCTTCGACGACCACCGGATGCACTGACTAAGGATCGGGGGGAGCGACGCCGCTCCCCCCGTAACCGTTTGTGAACTGACCGTACCCTTCTCGGGCGGTTCGAGCGCAAGGCGTAACCGCCTTACCGTATCGGTCGGATCGACGCCCCGGGTGCCCTCGGCCGAGGCGTTGGGTCGTGGTCATCGACGCGCCGCCAGCGGAAGCGCCAGTGGTCGCGAGCGCCACACCGGATGCGAACGATGAGTCGACGACGGCGCCGGGCGCTCGCGACTGGGCGTGGGCCGATCTGATGCGGCGCGCGTTCGATGTGGACGTGCTGGCATGCCCGCGCTGGGGGGATGCTTGCGCTTGATTGCCACGGTCGAAGAGATCCGCGCGGCGGCGATCGGGGCATGAGCGTTGATCCATGCGCCGCATTCGCCGACCGCTGTCCGCTCGTGTCTTGGTTGCATCCCCTGGTGGAAGGTTCGCGACACGCGGCAGAAAATCCCTTGACAGGCTCGTTTGCCGCGCGTATCCGAGGGGCGCAAGTGCTGTATCCGGTGGCGGAAGGGCTGAGACGGGATGTAGGCTTGCCCACCCCCCGGCACCGGCCGACACCGCAGCACTCCGCGGCGCACTTATTGCGAACAGACTAACCGCCGAGGGCAGCACAGCGCGCCCTGAAGGAGAACCCATGCCTTCCCACCATACGGTGCTGATGCTTACCGCAGTGCTGATCTCGATGATCACGCCATGGGTCGCGACCGCCTCCCCACCAGTCAAGGCACCAACAGCCTCGCGGCTTGTCAGCGGCCTGCAAGGCGCGACGGGAAGCACGGTTGGTCCAGGCGGGGACCTCTATGTCACCGAGGCGCTCACCGGGACGATCTCGCGCGTCGACCCGAAGACAGGCGAGATCGAGACATTCGCAACCGGACTTCCAACTCGGGTCGGGCGAATCGGCGGTGCCATGGACGTCGCGTTCATCGGCCAGACGGCCTACGTGCTCGTGACGCTCGTTGGACCTGACGTGGGAGGATCCGGCATTGTCGGGATCTACCGCATGGACGGCCCGAACAGCTTCACGGTGATCGCCGACATTGGAGCCTTTGCGGTCCAAAACCCACCGACCACGCCGTTTTTCGTCCCCACCGGCGTCCAGTACGCGCTCGAAGTCTACCGCGCGGGTTTCCTGGTCACCGACGGGCACCACAACCGGGTCCTGCACGTCACCCTCGACGGCGAAGTTACCGAGTTCGCGACGTTCGACAATATCGTCCCGACAGGACTCGCGGTGTCGGGCAACACGGTATACATGGCGCAGGCGGGCCCGGTCCCGCACCTGCCTGAGAACGGCAAGGTCGTGGCGATTGATCCGAAGGCCGTGGCGATCGATCCGACATCGCCGGCCACGGACGTGGCGTCTGGCGCGCGACTGCTCGTCGACGTGGAATTTGGTCGTGGCCGTCAGCTCTATGCGTTGGCGCAAGGCCTCTTCCTGGGCCCACGCGATGGTTTTCCCGCGGAACCGAACACCGGCTCGCTAGTGCAGGTCAATGCGAACGGCACATTTACCGTCGTCCTGGAACCGCTGGACCGGCCTACCTCACTTGACTTCATCGGGAACACGGCGTACGTCGTGAACTTGGCCGGAGAGATCTGGAAAATCGAAAACGTCGGGACGCCTCCGTTCGGCGTGCCGAAATAGCCCCGGCGGTCGAACAAACGCCTCGCCTTCGGGGCCAGTCGAGTTCCGTCGGCGTCTGAGCGAACGCCCCGGTGCAGTGCCGGCCGGGGCGCTGGTGCGCCTAGCCGGCGCTCGAAACTCGGGCTGCTCGTTGCGTGCTACCGCACTCGGAGTCCGAGTGAACGTCCGCCGCTTCGGCTATTTCTCCTGCTGACGCGGCTCCGTCCGTTCAGGCGGGCGCTCGTTGGAGCGCTGCGGCGGCTGCGCGGGCTTGGCTTCGGGTCGGCGCCGCTGCTCCGGGCCTTGAGGCTGCAGCTGGCGCGACTCTGCGGAGTTGTGTGCCGGCGGTGGCGGCGGCGGACCCGACCTCCGGCCGCGCTCGTTCTCATCGGCTTGGGGCCGCTTGCCCTGCCTCGAATCCGGCTGTCCCGAATCCGGCTGTCCGGAAGCGCCCTCTCGACGGCCGGGCCGCGGCACGCCGGCGCCGGGGTTCGGAGCCGCGCTTGGATCAGGTCGGCGGACGTTCGGCGTCTCAGCCGGACGCGGCCTCGGACTCGAGCTTGGGCCCTCCGACGGTGGTGTGGCGGTGGTCGTGCGCTTGGGCGCGGGCACAATTCGCGACGGCGCCGACGGCGGCGTCTCGCGCTCCGCGCCGAGCCCCTGGGCGCGCAGTGTCGGCGAGAAGTCCCGCGGCGTGCGCGTCGCCACGACGTTGCGGTCGCGGATGGCCGCAGGCGGCTGCGAGGCCGCGCGGTCGGCGCTCATCACGCTGGCCGCGACGGGTTTGACGTCGAGAGCACCGCGGACCGGCCTGAGCTCGCGCACGCGCGCATCGTCGACCCGCACGGTCTGCATCGACCCGCGCCCGAAGCGATCCTCGGAGACTCCGACGACCGCGTTGTGCACGTGCACGTTGCTGTACGCGTTGATGTTGGTCACGTTCACGTTGGTGGTGCGATTGATGACGACGTTGTTCACGACGCGAGGGCCACCCCAGCCACCCCACCACGCGACGCCGACGAAGCCCGGACGACCCCACCATGGGATGACCGGCTCGCCCCAGCCGAGCGGCGCCCAGTGGACCGGTCTCGCGGCGACTGCAACTCCGACGGGACCGCCGAGGAACACGACCAGCGCCGGCGCGTACACCGGCCGCACGACGATGGGACCCGGCGCCCATCCCCAGTACCCTCTGACGAAGACCCAGCGTCCGTAGTGATAAGGGGCCCAGCCCCACGACGCGGCGTCGAGCCATGTCCACCCGAAGCGCGGGTCCCAGATCCACCGGCCTGTGCTGTACGGCACCCAACCCGGCGGAACGCTCGCCGGCACCCATACAGGCCCGTACGTCTCCTCCGTGCGCCAGCTCCCGTGCTGGGCAAGCTCTTCGGTCCCATACATCGAGGGTGAGACGTTCTGCGTGTTGACGGGTTGCAGCAGGTAGGCCGTTCGCTGGTGGTTCCAGCGATCCCACGCGCTGAGCGGCGGCGCCGCGCCGGTTTCCACGTTCGGCGTCTCGACGCCCGCGATCACGATTTGCTTGTTGGGAGCGACCGGCGTGGCGGCTCCAGCGGCCGGGGTGACGGTGGCGCTGCCTCCACGATAGGTCGAGAAGGTCGTCGTGTCCTCGGCGAGCGCGACGTGGTAGTAGCCTTTGTTCTCGATCGTGAACGCCGCGTTCGGAGTGTCGATCTCGACCGTGTGGCCGGACGGAATCTCACGGACGTCGAACGCCGCGTGGCCCGCGGTTACGCGGAACTGCACGTAGTCGGGCTCCTCGTTGTCCAGCCCGATTTGCGTCCCGTTGCCCGCTCGCACGAACGCGCGAGGGCCGATCTGCAGCTCGACGTTGCCGTCCTGACCGGTGTACAGAACGTCGCCGGGCGCCAGCGGTGTGTTGGGCTTCGCCTCCGCCCACTCTTGCGCGCCGGGACGCCAGAAAGACACCTCGCCGTAGAGGTAACTCACCCGCGTCGGGGTGATCTCGCCGGATTGCTCCGGGGCCGGCGGGTCGGCAGCCGGGATCAAGCCCGGACTGCTCGCCGCGACCGACAAGGTGAGAAGCGCGACGATGACGCGTCGAGTCCGCATGGCGACTCCCTGTCAACCGCCGGGTTCGGGTTTCCCGGAGAACCTCGTGGTGAGACCGAATAGCCGCGTCGAGTGTTTACAGTCTACGACGGGCAGATTCCGCTCGTAGAACTTCCAGTAACCGAGCGCGCAGGAAAGGCGAGACGGCCAAGACCAAGTGGGACGAGCTAGAATAGGGCCACTGTGATCGACCGCGTCGAGACCGACATCCTGATCCTCGGCGCGGGCGGCGCCGGGCTCTGCGCCGCGCTTCACGCCGCCGATCGCTCACTGACCCTTTCGGTCACCGTCGTCGTGAAGGGATTGCTGGGCCGCCCCGGCTGCACGCGGATGGTGCAGGGCGGCTACAACGCCGTGCTCACCGAGCCCGACTCGCTCGACGCGCACTTCCTCGACACGCTCGCCGGCGGCGGCTGGATCAACGATCAGGAGCTCGTGTGGACCCTCGTCGTGGAGGCGCCGGGGCGGGTGCTCGAGCTCGAGTCACGCTACGGCTGCCTCTTCGACCGAACGTCCGAGGGACGGATCCATCAGAAGCCGTTCGCCGGGCAGACGCACGATCGGACGATCCACAAGGGCGACCTCACCGGGATCGAGATCATGAATCGCCTGTCCGAGCAGGTGCTCAGACGCGACAACATCCAGGCCCTCGAGGAGTGCCGCGCCGTCGAGCTCCTGCTGGATGGGTCGGGAGGCTGCGCGGGCGCGCTGGTGCTCGACGTCCGGACCGGCCGCTTCGTCGTCGTGACCGCGCGCGCGACCTTGCTGGCGATGGGTGGCGGCCCGACCATGTACAAGGTGGTCGCGTGCTCGGCGGACAAGGCCGCCGACGGGATCGCGCTCGCGTATCGCGCCGGGCTCCCGCTCCGCGACATGGAGATGATCCAGTTCCATCCTACGGGCCTCGTGATCCCCGATTCCCTGATGACCGGCGCGCTCCTCGAGGAAGGGCTACGGGGCGCCGGTGGACACCTTCGCAACGGGCGCGGCGAGCGATACATGGAGCGTTACGACCCGGCACGGATGGAGCGCTCCACACGCGACCTCGTGGCGCGCGCCTCGTTCCTGGAGGTGACGGAAGGGCGGGGGACGCCGAACGGTGGGGTGTGGATCGACGTGTCCCATCTCGGCGCCGCGGTCGTCGAGCGGAACTTCCGCGGGATGGTGCGCCGGTGCCGCGACTTCGGCCGCGACCTCGCGCGCGGCCCGGTCGAGGTGGGCCCGACGACGCACTTCATGATGGGCGGCGTCGTCGTCGACACCGCCTGCCGAACCGCGATCGAGGGGCTCTTCGCGGCCGGGGAGGACACGGGCGGCGTGCACGGTGCCAACCGCCTCGGCGGCAACGGCGTGGCCGAGTCGACCGTGTACGGCGGTATTGCCGGCGACGTGATGGCGGACTTCGTCGCCGGCCGCGCGATGCCGGACAACCGCGGGGGTGGGGTCGGGGAGATCATCGAGCGACTCACGGCGCCGCTCGAGCGTCGAGGCGGCGATCTCTACGCGCTGCAGCGCCAGCTGCGCGAAGTCATGTGGGATCGCGCGGGGCTCGTCCGCGACGGTGACGGTTTGAAGAACGCCGTGGCGACCGCGGAGCGGATCGCCGAAGAGCTCGGACGCGTCGGCGTCCCCGGCGGCGCGGCGTTCAACCTGGCGTGGCAGGACTGGCTGAACCTGACGAGCCAGACGACCGTGGCCGGCCTGATCGCCACCAGCGCGCTGGCCCGGACCGAGAGCCGCGGCGCTCACTACCGGAGCGATTTTCCCGCGCCGTCGACGGCGCCGCTCTACACGGTGCGCGTCCAGTCTCGCGCGGGCGAGACCTCGGTGTGGACGGAGCCGGTCGCGCTGACCCGGGCGACGCCCGCCGGCGCGGCGCGCGTCTCGTCGATGGTAGAAATAGGCGACTGAGGAGGATACGGCCATGGCATTCGACGGCGAGGCGTTCGTGGATCGATTCAACACCGTGTGGAACGGGCACGACATCGAGGGGATCCTCGCGATGATGACCGACGACGTGATCTTCGAGGCGTCGTTCGGCAAGGACCCCTGGGGCTCGCGCGTCGTCGGCAAGCCGGCGGTCGGCGAGTTCCTCGAGGAGATGTTCGAGCGGGTTGCGGACATCCGCTGGGACGAGATCCGGCACTTCGCGTGCCCCGAACTCGCCGTGGTCGAGTGGCTGACGACCGGCACGCCGCGCGGCTCGACGCGCTTCGAGGTGCAGGGCTGCGACCTCCTGACCCTGCACAACGGGAAGATCGCGGCAAAGCGCTCGTACCGCAAGGGACAGCTCTAGAGCTCGCGATCGGGCCGGGGCCGTGAGCCGCGTCCTCAAGCGCGAGTGGACCACCGCCGAGGGCTGGCGCGACACGAAGGCCGGCATGTGGGCGTGGCTCATCCAGCGCGCCGCGGCCGTCGCGCTCCTGCTCGTGGTCGCGCTCCATCTCGCGAATCCGTTCCGCCGCGGCGTGCAGGCCGCGCTCCTGGCGCTCGTGCTCGTGCACGCGCTGCTCGGCGTCCGCGCGATCCTTCTGGATTTCGGCCTCGCCCATCGCTGGCACCGAGCCCTGTTCGCGCTCGCGCTGATCCTCGCGATCGCGGTCTTCGGCGTGGTCTGGGCGTGGAGGTGGTACTGAGCGGGCCGGCTACATCGGGCGCGACGACACGATCGCGGCGTAGAGCGCGGTCTGACGGTAGAAGTGCTTCAGCACGTAGTGCTCGTTGATGTCGTGCTGCTGGTTGTTGCTGTTGGCCGCCGGGATCCACAGGCACGGGATGCCCAGGACGTCGGAGAATACGTGCAGCGGCAACGTCCCGCCGAGGATCGGCAGCGCGACCGGTTCCTCCCCGCCGTGCTCTTCCAGCAAGCGTAGAAGCCAGCCGAACTCCGGGCGCGCGGGCGAGGTGTAGCTGGCGGGCTGGCCGTCGGCCTCGACCGAGAAGGTGATGCCCGGCGTCCGGCTCTGATGGTCGGCGACCGCACGCTGGACGATGTCGCGCATCGCGGCCAGCGGCGTGTCGGGCGTCAGCCGCACGTCCAGACGGGCGTGGGCCGTGCGCGGGATGATGGTTCGGCGTAAGGTCAACGAGGCGCCGTCGGACATGAAGCTGTTGATGTTCACCGTGGGACGCAGGAACGGCGTCCAGACCGCCTTGTCCTCCCACTTCGCGAAGACCTCGCGCGCCTCGCGCCTGAACGCCTCGTGCTCGGCGGACCAGGCGCGCACGCGCTCCTCGATGTCGGCGATCAGCCGGGCGAGGGGAAGAACCGGATTCGGCACGATGTTGCCGTAGTTGCCGGAGTGGACCGAGGCCGGCTGGCCGTTGTCGGCGACGATGTTCACGGTGAGGAGGCCGCGTACGCCCATCGCGAGCGTCGGCGCGTTCTGCTGCTTGGGACCGTCCGAGCCGATCAGCACGTCGGCGGCGAGCTTCGAGCGATGCTCCCGCGCGATCGCCTCCAGGTTCGGGCTGCCGTGCTCCTCCTCGCCGTCGAGGATGATCTTGACCTTCCAGCACGCGGTTCCGGCTCGAACCGCGTCCATCGCGCCGAGGATGTTCGAGAGGTGTTGACCCTTGTTGTCGGCGCCGCCGCGCGCCACCAGCACCAGGTCTTCCAGCGCCTCGTCGCCGATCAATCGCGGCTCGACCGCGCGCCCCTCGAGAAAGTAGGCCGGCGTGAACGGCTCGCACTGGACGCCCTGCCACTTCCAGCGCGTCACGTCGCCGGTGGGCTGGACGTCGTAGTGGCCGTAGAGAAGAAGCGTCGGAGCGCCCTCTGGCCCTGGTAGCTCGCCGTAGAGAGCGGGTGTGCCGCGCCCATCGGCGGCTGCCAGCGGCGTCAGCTCGAGGCCGAGGCCGCGCCAGAGACCGCGGACGGCTTCGATCATCTCCGGCGTCACCTGGCGACTGATCGTCGGGATGCGCAGGTAGCGGTCGAGCAGCTCGAGCCGGTCGTGGCGGGACGGCATGAAAGTGGCGATAGTATAGCGCCGCGATGGCGTCGTCAGTCACGCTCCGCGTTTTTCGCTGGGCACCGGACCAGCCCGAGCACGTTCAGGAATACCGGGTCGCCGCCGCGGCCGACACGACCGTGCTCGACGCGCTCGTCGAGGTCCAGCGCGCGCAGGACCCGACGCTCGCCTTCCGCTACGCCTGTCGGGTCGGAATGTGCGGCTCGTGCGCGATGGTGGTGAACGGCCGCGAGCGCTGGGCCTGCCGCACGCGGCTCGCGTCGCTCGGCCCGGGGCCGGTCAGCATCCGTCCCCTCTATCACTTCCCGCTGCTGCGCGACCTCGTCGTCGACATGGCGCCGTTCGCGGCGAAGCTTCGCCACGTGAATGCGGCCCTCACGCCGAGCGAGGGAGCCCCGACGTACGCCCGCGTGTCCAGCGCTTCCTCGGAGCGCCGCGAAATCGACCTGGCCATCGAGTGCATCGGCTGCGGGATGTGCCTGTCGGCGTGCTCGATGGTCGGGCACAACGAGCGATTCCCCGGGCCGGCGGCGCTCAACCGGGCGCTCACGCTCGAGCTCGATCACCGCGACGCCGGGCGCGACGGGCGCCGTAGCATTCTTCTCGATGGCGATGCGCTGGCGCGCTGCCACGGCCAGGGCAACTGCACCGAGGTCTGCCCGATGGGTCTCTCGCCCGCCGGCTCGATCCGGCGGCTGCGTCGGCTCACGGTTCTCAGGATGTTCGGCCTGTCCCGTTGATCCACCTCGCCGGCCTGACCTCGCCCGAAGCCGAGAAGCTCGCGCGAGATCCTCGCGTGGTCGTCCTCCTGCCGCTCGGCGCGATCGAGCAGCACGGTCCGCACCTGCCGTTGCTGGTCGACTGGCGAGGCGCCGAGGAACTGGCGCGCAGGATCGCGCCTCATCTTCGTCGCGCCGGATGGCGTCCGATTCTCGCGCCATCGATTCCGTATGGTGTCAGCACGCTGGCAATAGGCTGGCCTGGCACCGTCTCGCTCTCGATGCCGACGTTGCGCCGGCTCATCGTCGAAGTGGTCAACGGGCTCGCCGGCCACGGCTTTCGTCGATTCGTCCTGACGAACTATCAAGCCGACCCGGATCACTTGAAGGCGATCGCCGCCGCGCGGCGAGAGCTCGGCCGCCGCCGACGACTGCGCGTGCTCGTCGCGGGTTTCGAGCCGGGGAAGCGACCGCCGACGCCGATGGTGAATGGCCGGGTCCAGGCGCTCATGCGTAGCCCGAATCCAGGTGCGGAGTGGCACTCCGGCGAGCTCGAGACGGCTCTCATGCTGTCGGTCGATCGAAAGCTCGTACGCGAGCGAATCGCCCGCCGGCTGGCGCCGGCCTGGTGTGATTTCCGCCGCGCGCTTGCCCGTGGGGCGCGCAACTTTCGCGAGCTCGGCCCCGGCGGCGCGGGCTACTTCGGCTGGCCCCGGGTGGCACGTGCGCGGACGGGCCGCGCCGTGATGGCGCTGCGTGGCCGGCTGATCGCTCGACGGCTCCTCAAAACGCTCGGGAAATCGCCGCGTTCTTGACCCTGTCGGCGCGGCGCGTTAGAGTGATGCGTCATTGAAATCGACCAGATCGGCGGCAAATGCTCGCTGTTAGCCTCATGATCGAGCACATCGGTGGTTCAGAGCCTGCTCGGCGGCACCCGCCGCGCTTTGGAGACAAGAACTGATGGCCAGCAAGGTGAAGATCCCGCAGGACGACAAGATCGCGATCGAGGCGAACCGCTAGTGGCGTCCGGCAGGCCGAAGATCACGGTCGTCGGCGCCGGCAACGTCGGCGCCTCCGTCGCCCAGTACGTGGTCGAGAAGGAGCTGGGCGACGTCGTCCTGGTGGATGTCATCGAGGGCGTGCCGCAGGGCAAGTCGCTGGACCTGGCGCAGGCCGGACCAATCCACCGGTACGATTCCACGCTCATCGGCTCCAACGGCTACGACGAGACGGCCGATTCCGACATCGTCGTGATCACCGCGGGGCTCGCCCGCAAGCCGGGGATGACCCGCGACGATCTGCTCTTCAAGAATGCCGAGATCGTCGGCGGGGTCGTCGAGAAGATCGTCGCCCTCTCGCGCAATGCGATCCTGATCCTCGTCACCAATCCACTCGACGCGATGGTGCAGCTCGCCTGGAAGAAGTCGGGCTTTCCGAGCAAGCGAGTCGTCGGTATGGCGGGCATCCTCGACTCGGCGCGGTTCCGCCAGTTCATCGCCCGCGAGCTGAACGTGTCGGTCGAGAACGTCACCGCGTTCGTGCTAGGCGGCCACGGCGACACGATGGTCCCCCTGCCGCGCTACTCGACGGTCGCGGGTATTCCGATCACCGAGCTCTTGTCGAAGGAGAAGATCGACGCGCTCGTGCAGCGCACGGCCAACGGCGGCGCGGAGATCGTCGCGCTCCTGAAGACCGGCAGCGCGTACTACGCGCCGGCGGCCTCCGCCGTCGAGATGGTCGAGGCGATCCTGAAGGACAAGAAGAAGATCCTGCCGTGCGCGGCCTACCTCGAGGGGCAGTACGGGGTCACCGGTCTCTACGTCGGTGTGCCCGTGAAGCTCGGCCGCTCGGGGGTCGAGCAGGTCATCGAGATCAAGCTGACACCCGACGAGCAGGCCGCGTTCAAGAAATCGGCCGATGCGGTACGGGAGCTCGTCGACAAGCTGAAGCTCTAGTCCAGGGAGTTACGCGGATGGCGAAGCGAGCGAAGGCGAGGCAGAAGAAGAAGTCCGTCGCCCGGAGGCCACCCGCGCGGGTCAGCTCGGTACTTGATCCGTTCGGCAACCAGTGGAGCTTCGCCACCCATAAGGAAGACGTGCCGCCCAAGGAGATGGCGCGGCGCGCTCAGGCCGCGATGGCGAACATGCCGGGAGCCGCGTCGTGAGAGACGTTCACGTCAGCGCGATCGTCGACGCGGTCAAGAAGCTGTGCATCGGCGCCAACCTGGAGCTCGAGCCCGACATGCTGCGCGCCTTCGACCGGGCGCTGACCACCGAGCGTTCGCCGGCCGGCAGGCAGGTGCTGCAGATCCTGAAGGACAACGCGCAGATGGCCCGGGACCGGCGCATCCCGTACTGCCAGGACACCGGGTTCGTCGTGTGCTTCGTCGAGCTCGGCCAGGACGTGCACGTCACCGGCGGCGCGCTCGACGACGCGATCAACGAAGGCGTGCGCCAGGGCTACAAAGAGGGCTATCTGCGCGCCTCGATCGTCCGGTCGCCGTTCGACCGCGTGAACACCGGCGACAACACGCCGGCGGTGATCCATTTCGACGTGGTGCCGGGCGCCGAGCTCAAGCTCGCGATCATGGCCAAGGGTGGCGGCTGCGAAAACCGTTCGAAATACACGATGCTGACCCCGGCCGCAGGCATCGAGGGCGTGAAGGACTTCATCATCGATTGCGTGAAGATGGCGGGCCCGGACGCGTGCCCGCCGCTCATCCTGGGCGTGGGCGTCGGCGGCACGTTCGAGAAGGCTGCGATCCTGTCGAAGAAGGCGCTGTTCCGCGAGGTTGGCTCCGCGAACCCGGATTCCACGCTCGACGCGCTCGAGAAGGAGCTGCTCGCGCGCGCCAACCGGCTCGGCATCGGCCCGCAGGGCTATGGCGGCGACACGACCTCGCTCGGCATCCACGTGCTCACGTATCCCTGCCACATCACGTCGCTGCCGGTGGCGGTGACAATCGAGTGCCACGCGCATCGCCACAAGGAGGCTACGCTGTAACATGCCGACCGATTCGGGCAAGATCATTTGGACGGAGATCGACGAAGCGCCCGCGCTGGCGACCCACTCGCTGCTGCCGATCATCAGGAAATACACCGGCGGAACCGGCATCACCATCGAGACAGCGGATATCTCCCTGGCCGGGAGAATTCTCGCCAATTTCCCCGAAGACCTGACCCCAGCCCAGCGGGTACCCGACTGGCTGACGCAGCTGGGCGAGCTCGCGAAGCGGCCCGAGGCCAACATCGTCAAGCTGCCGAACATCAGCGCGTCGGTCCCGCAGCTCAAGGCCGCGATCCGAGAGCTGCAGGGGCACGGCTATCGGGTCCCCGACTACCCCGAAAATCCGGCGGGCCCGGCGGAGCAGGCGATCAAGACGCGCTACGCGAAGGTCCTGGGAAGCGCCGTGAACCCCGTGCTGCGGGAAGGAAACTCCGACCGTCGGGCCGCCGCCGCGGTAAAGGAATACGCGAAGAAGCACCCGCACAAGCTGGGCCCGTGGAAGCCGGATTCGAAGGCGCACGTGGCCACCATGAGCCGCGGCGATTTCGCGACCAACGAGAAATCGGTGACCGTCTCCGAGGCGACCACCGCTCGGATCGAGTTCATCGACAAGCACGGCGCCGTCACGGTCCTGAAGGACAAGATCGCCCTCAAGGCCGGCGAGGTGATCGACGGCACCTTCATGAGCAGCGCGGCGCTCGTGAGCTTCCTCGAAGCTCAGATCGAGGAGGCCAAGAAGCAGGGCGTGCTGTTCTCGGTCCACCTCAAGGCCACGATGATGAAGGTGTCGGATCCGATCATCTTCGGTTTTGCTGTGCGGACGTTCTTTCGGGAAGTCTTCGACAAGCACGCGGCGGCCTTCAAAGAGGTCGGTGTCGACCCGAACAACGGTCTCGGTGACCTGTACGCGGCGATCAAGAAGCTGCCAACGGCGAAGCAGGCGGAGATCGAGGCGGACATCCAAGCGTGCTACGCCAAGCGCCCCGGTCTGGCGATGGTCAACTCCGACAAGGGCATCACCAATCTGCACGTGCCGAGTGACGTGATCATCGACGCCTCGATCCCGCCGATGATCCGCGACTCCGGGCAGATGTGGGGACCTGACGGCAAGCTCCGTGAAGCGAAGGCGGTCATCCCTGACCACAGCTACGCGCCGCTCTATCACGAGGCCATCGAGCACTGTAAGCAGCACGGCGCGTTCGACCCGAAGACCATGGGCACCGTGCCGAACGTCGGGTTGATGGCTCAGCAGGCCGAAGAGTACGGGTCCCACGACAAGACCTTCCAGATCGCGGCGGCCGGTACGGTCCGTATCGTCGACGCACAGGGCAAGACCCTGATCGAGCACGCCGTGGAAGCCGGCGACATCTGGCGGGCCTGCCAGGTGAAGGATGCGCCGATCCGCGATTGGGTGAAGCTCGCCGTCACCCGGGCGAGGATCACTGGCGCGCCGGCGGTGTTCTGGCTCGACAAGATGCGAGCCCACGACGCGCAGCTCATTGAAAAGGTGACCCGGTACCTTCGAGACCACGACACCAGCGGGCTCGACATCCGCATCATGTCCGTCGGCGAAGCGGCGCGCTTCTCGCTGGAGCGGATGAGAGCCGGCCAGGACACGATCTCGGTGACCGGTAACGTTCTGCGCGACTACAACACGGACCTGTTCCCGATCCTCGAGCTCGGCACCAGCGCGAAGATGCTCTCTATCGTGCCGCTCATGGACGGCGGCGCCCTGTTCGAGACCGGCGCGGGCGGTTCGGCCCCCAAGCACGTCGAGCAGTTCCTGGAAGAGGGACATCTCCGGTGGGATTCCCTCGGCGAATTTCTCGCCCTGGCGGAGTCGCTCGATCACATGGCCCGCGTGTCCAACAACGCCAGAGCGAAGGTGTTCGCCGAGGCACTCCACAAGGCCAACACCAAGTTCCTGGATAGCGACAAGTCGCCGTCCCGCAAGGTGGGCGAGCTCGACACGCGCGGCAGCCACTTCTACCTCGCCATGTACTGGGCAGAGGCGCTGGCGGCACAGAGCCAGGACAAGGAGCTTCAGGCGCGCTTCGCCAAGGTGGCGAGGGAGCTCGCGACGAACGAGGCCAAGATCCTCGCCGAGCTGAAGGCCGCACAGGGAAGACCGGTCGAGCTCGGCGGTTACTTCCGGCCCAATCCCGAGCTGGCGTCGAAGGCGATGCGTCCGAGCGCGACCCTCAATGCCATCGTGGACGCCGTCTCCTGACGATGAGCGTCACGGTCGCGGCCGACGGGATCAAAGAGGTGACGACCCCGCTCAGCGACGCCGACGTCGAATCACTGAAGACCGGGGATCGCGTGCGGATCACCGGCGTGGTCTACACGGCGCGCGACGCCGCGCACGGGCGGCTCTGGCCGCTGATCCAGGCGGGCCAGTCGCTGCCGATCGACGTGCGCGGCCAGATCATCTACTACACCGGACCGTCGCCCGCGCCGCCGGGCGAGGTCGTCGGATCGATCGGCCCCACCACCGGTAGTCGCATGGACAAGTTCACGCCCGCGCTGATCAAGCTCGGGCTCAAGGCCACCATGGGGAAGGGCGTGCGCTCGCAGCCGGTCAAGGACGCCTTCAAGCAGTACAAGGGCGTCTACTTCGGCGCGATCGGCGGCGCCGGCGCGGTGCTGTCACGGTTCGTGAAGCGCGTCGAGATCGTGGCCTACGAGGACCTCGGCACGGAAGCGATCCGCCGGCTCGAGGTCGAGGGGTTTCCAGCCATCGTGGTCAACGACTGCCACGGCGGAGACCTCTATCAGGACGGCATGAAGGCCTATGCACGGGAGGACCCATGAGCAGCCGGGTGATCGGGCAATCGCGGCCCCCCATCGCGGCGCCGCATCTGAGAACGGATCCGTGGTGGGCGCTGCCGATCACGGTCGTGATCGTGCTCGGGTCGTTCCTGATCTACTCGACGTGGGCGGCGTTCCAGAACGCGCACTACTTCGCGGCGCCCTATCTGTCGCCGTTTTATTCGCCGTGTCTCTATCGGTCGTGCCTGCATCCGAGCTTCGGCTTCGGCCTCTCCGACATCCACCTGCCCATCATCGGATTGCTCTCGCCCGCGTTCCTGATCCTCGCCGGGCCGGGCCTGTTCCGCCTGACCTGCTACTACTACCGCAAGGCGTACTACCGCTCGTTCTGGCTGGCGCCGCCCGCCTGCGCCGTGCCGGACGTGAAGCGCGGCTACACCGGTGAGACGCGGTTTCCGCTAATATTACAAAGCTTCCATCGCTACACGTGGTATCTGGCGGTGCTCTTCATCGTGATGCTGACCTGGGACGCGATCCTCGCGTTCCGGTTCCCGAGCGGATTCGGAATCGGCGTGGGGACGCTCGTCATGTGGATCAACGTGATCTGCCTGGCCGCTTACACCTTCTCGTGCCATTCCTGCCGTCACGTCTGCGGGGGCCACGTCAATTCGTTCTCGAAGGCGCCCGGGCGCTATCGCGCCTGGTATTTCGTGACGCGCCTGAACGAGCGCCACCCCATGTACGCCTGGCTCTCGCTCTTCAGCGTCGGCTTGACCGACGTCTACATCCGGCTTGTCTCGATGGGCATCATTCGAGACCTGAGGATCATTTGATGGCGAATCCGGACTACGAGACACACGAGCACGACGTTCTGGTGATCGGGGCCGGCGGCGCCGGGCTGCGCGCCGCGATCGAGGCCGCGGCGCAGGGCGTGTCGGTGGGGCTGGTTTGCAAGTCGCTCCTGGGCAAGGCGCACACGGTCATGGCCGAGGGCGGGATCGCCGCGTCCCTCGGCAACGTCTGGCCCGAGGACAACTGGCAGGTCCACTTCCGCGACACGATGCGCGGCGGCAAGATGCTGAACAACTGGCGGATGGCGCAGCTGCACGCCCAGGAAGCGCCCGAGCGCGTGCTCGAGCTGGAGCGCTGGGGCGCCTTGTTCGATCGCACCAAGGACGGACGCATCCTCCAGCGCGACTTCGGCGGCCATCGCTATGCGCGCCTGGCCCACGTCGGCGACCGGACCGGCCTCGAGATGATCCGGACGCTCCAGTACCACGGCATCCACCAGGGCATCGACGTTTACATGGAGTGCAAGGTCGAGCGGCTCTTGAAGGACGGCGACCGCGTGTGCGGCGCCTTCGGGTACTGGCGCAACACCGGCAAGCTCGTCCTCTTCAAGGCCAAGGCCGTCGTGCTCGCCACGGGCGGTGTCGGCAAGGCGTGGAAGGTCACGTCGAACTCGTGGGAATACACCGGCGACGGCCAGTCCCTCGCGCTCTGGGCGGGCGCCGACCTGATCGACATGGAGTTCGTCCAGTTCCACCCGACCGGGATGGTCTGGCCGCCGTCGGTGCGCGGCATCCTCGTCACCGAGGGCGTGCGCGGCGACGGCGGGACGTTGAAGAACACCAAGAGCGAGCGCTTCATGTTCAATTACATCCCGGAGTTCTTCAAGGGCGAGACGGCCGACAACGAGGCCGAAGCCGACCGCTGGTACACGGACAAGAAGAACAACCGGCGCACGCCCGACCTGCTCCCGCG
>Ga0209160_1001695_pt1 | contig 18606 bp, 18 predicted proteins | sample GraSoiAngelo_153_FD_186167 | JGI IMG/M metagenome (GOLD analysis project Ga0209160, IMG submission 186167) | Grasslands soil microbial communities from the Angelo Coastal Reserve, California, USA - 14_1009_12_40cm (SPAdes) (version 2) | ecosystem: Environmental > Terrestrial > Soil > Grasslands ... | reverse complement strand
GACGCGCTGATCGCTATGACCACGGACAGCGCAACGAATAGACGGTCGTAGCTGAGCTCGGCCTGCCCCCGCATTGCCGCCATGCCGGTGTAATGCATGGCGACAATGCCAAGTCCCATGAAGATGCCGCTGAGAACGAGGTAAAGCGGCGAGCCGCTGTGGCGACTGATGACGTAGAAGCCGCCGCTGGTTGCGAAGATCGCCACCACGAGGGAAAGGATGGTCAATCCGATGTCGTAGGACATCGGTATCGGCATTTTGAAGGCGAGCATGGCGACGAAGTGCATCGACCATATGCCGCCTCCCATCGTGATCGCGGCCGCCACCAGCCACACGCGACGCGCGAGTCCCCGGGCCGTCCCCACGCGGCTGCCGAGATCGAGGGCGGTGTAAGACGCGAAGGAGGCGACGAGAATGGACAGAGCCACGAGATAGGGATCGTGTGTTCCGGTAGCGATCATCGGGATCGTCCCAATCGTCGGACCCGAGACCAGTGGGTGACGCGTCCGCCGACTCAGTGGCGAGTCTACTGCAATCCGATCCACGGAGCCATCGGCTCGATCGGGGAAGCAAGACTCTTGGCGGTCGCCACGCCTCGCGGGGCGGCGCGTCGGGCACGGAGACCCGGCGGAGGGAACACTCCGCCGGGGCCACCTTCAGCGAGATTCGCGAGCCACCGGCCCTGACACGACGTCGTACGAGACGACGGTGATCCGATAGGTGACGGCGCCCGGCACGGCTTCGGTAACGAACGACGAGTCTCCGCCGGGTGCTATGTCACCGAGCGCCCACGCAAACGTCCGACCCACCGGGCGGCCGCCGGCGTCGAGGCCCTGAACTTCGAGGCGCACGTCGGTGACCCGGAATGGCGAATCGTTGTGGACGCGTCCCTCGATCCGCCGGTCCACCGGATCCGTCTCCCGGTCCCAGCTCACACGAAACGCGTCGGTCGCCGGCGGCCGCTGGTCCTGGCCCCACGCCACGGTGGCCAGCAGCATCAGCGCGAGTCCGAACCCCAGGGCTTTCATCGCCAGTACCACGGGCCCCACAACGCCCAGTTCATCGCGTCCTCTTCGGCCCAGATCCGCTCCTGCGCGATCTGCTGCTCGGTCACCAGGTGCTGGTAGGCCGAGTACTCCTTGGAGCCACCGACGTAGAGGCAGCGGCACTTGTACGGGTCCGCGAACGTGTACCTGACGTCGTTGTCCTGGCTTCGCGCGACGATCTTGAGCGGTGGCATGACGGTGAGGTCATGGACCCGCTCGGGATTGTCGGCGGCTCGCATCTGGAATCCGGCCGCGGCCAGCATCTGTTCGGTGCTGGCGGCCTCCTGCCGGCGAATGGCCGCGCACCCGGACAGGGTCAGGAGCGCGGCGGCGACGACGAGAACGTGACGCGTGTGCATGTCAGCCTCCTAGCTGGTTGGCGATGCGCAGGCGGTGGATCCGCTTGCCAGTCGCGACAGGCGTGATCGCCTCTAGCGTTGTGACGACAGGTCCGCGTCTGTGCGTTACCGACCGCTATCGTGATCTTGCGAAAACAGGCGATGGGAACATGGCGGTTGCTCCATCGGGCGCCGCCCAATGACGAGCACCGAACCGACGTCCCATCATCGCCTCGTCGATGTCGTGTCGGCGGGCTTAGGCGTCCTGGCGAGCAAGCCGGTGGCCTGCATGATCTGTCCGCTCTAGCAGGAGCCGCGCCGCGGGACGTTCAGGCTGCGCCGCGCGGCCACGATGTGCCGGCCGAGTGGCGTGGCATCGATCGCTTCGATCGTGGCGACCTTCTTGCCGACGGCGGCCGAGACCGGCGACACACGAGCGGATCGGGGCACCGTCGACGCGCCGTGCACGCCCCGCGGCGGGCACGGCGACGCTGACGCGTTCCTATTTCGAACCCTCTTCGACGGTGTTCCACGAGTCCACGGCGACGCGGTAGGACAACCCCTCGTCGGGAACCTTGACATCGAAATACGCCCGACCCAGGGCAGGTACGGTCTCGAGCATAGGCTCGACGTAGCTCGCGAGAGTGACGCCCGACGCATCGAGCTCGGTGATCCGTAGGCGGACCTGGTCGACAGCTCTGCCGTCGGCGTTGTAGACGTAACCGGTGATCCTGGTCGTGCCATGTCCGTCCGGCTCGGCGGCGAAGTCCTAAGCTTGCTGGATAACGAGACGGGGATGCACTCTTGCTTGGACCACAAACCAAGCGTCGCCGGTTGGCGCCGGCGGCAAGAGGAGGCATCCCCGTGGAGACGAGAATACCGGCCTCGGTGCGGACAAGCCAGAAGCTCAGTGAGCTGCTGACCCAGGGCGTCGCCGAGGGCGAGGCGCGGAGCGAACTGATCAAGCTCGCGGTCCGGAAGATCGTCGAGGAAGCGCTGGAAGCCGAGGTGGCCGAGGCCGTGGGCCGCGGGTACTACGAGAGCGGCGCCGGCCCGGGCGCCGGCTATCGCAACGGCTACCGGCGCGGACGGCTGCGCACCGCGGAGGGCGCCATCGACTACGGCGTGCCGCAGGTGGCCGATCGCGCCGAGCCGTTCGTCTCGCGGGTCCGCGCCGGCCTGGCCGGCCGGACGGCGGAGTTGGAGCAGCTCGCCGTCGAGATGTACGCGCGCGGGCTGAGCACGCGGGACATCGAAGCGGCCTTTCGTGACGCGAGCGGCGCGAGCCTGCTGAGTCGGACCGCCGTCAGCCAAGTGACCGAGCGGCTGTGGCAGGAATACGAGGCGTTCGCGGGGCGGGATCTCAGCGAGTTCGTGGTCGCCTACTTCTTCGTCGACGGCGTGGCCGAGCGCCTGCACGCCGGGATGCCGCGTGAAGCCGTGCTCTGCGCCTGGGGGATCACCGAGGACGGCCGCAAGGTCCTGCTGCACCTGGCGCCGGGCACGAAGGAGGACACGGCGAGCTGTACGGCGTTCTTCGAGGATCTCAAACGTCGGGGCCTGGCCGACCCGCTGCTCGCCGTGACCGATGGGGCGCCGGGCCTGATTCGCGCCGTCGAGACCTGCTTCCCGCGCGCGCTCCGCCAACGGTGCCTCGTCCATCGGATGCGCAATCTCCGCAGCAAAGCCCCGGAGAGCCAGTGGCCCGAGATCGCCCTGCGGGCGCGCGGGTGCTACGAGGCAGCGTCGCCCGCTCTCGCGGCCGTACTGCGCGACGACTTCGTGGCCGCCTACGAGCGGGAGCTGCCCGCAGTCGTGCAATGCTTCCGCGATGACTTCGACGCCTGCATCGCTCATCTCCGCTTCCCACTCCGCCATCGCCGGGTGATTCGCACCACAAATCTGCTCGAGCGGCTCTTTCTCGAGGAGCGCCGGCGCACGAAGATCATCCCGCACGCTTTCGGGGAGCGCCCCGTGCTGAAGCTCATGTATGCGGCCGTCATCCGCGCGGCCGACCGCTGGCGCGGCCTCACGGTGGGCGAGTTCGAGCAGCGTCAGTTGCGCGCGATCCGCGAGGAACTCGATCGCGTCCATGCCGAGCGCACGCGGCCCGCCGTGCGCCACATCCCGAGCGCGTCCCCGTCGAAGTTATCCAGCAAGGTTCGGACTTGACCCCGCCCTGCCCAGAAGAGCGCCCGGCGTGACGCCTTCGAATTGTGCGATGGGCTTCGCCGTGATCTCTATCGCTCGATCGTTCACATTCCGAGTCCAGCCATCGTCGGCATCCGTTGTTGTCCCCCGACACGAAGCCCGCGCACAAGGAGTACCGAGTATGATCACCAAGCGCATCTGGAAGAGCGGTCCGCGGAGGATCAAGCGCGTCGCGTGGGGCTTCACGGCCCAGCGCAACGGCAAGCAGGTGCGGCGGGTTCGTGAGGAGTGGACGAAGGAGGACGCCGAGCGGGCGTTCTCGGAGTGGACGATCGAGGGAGTGACGTCAGCCACCGACACGGTTGCGGCGCCGGCCGGCATGACCTTCGGGGCGATGGTCGAGAAGTTCCTCGCGAAGAAAAAGAGCGAGGGCAAGCGCTCGATTCAGGACGACGAGGAGCGCAGCGTGCCGCTGCTGGCGTTCTTCGGAAAGGCGACGCCGCTGGCAGCCATCCGCACGCGCCGCGTGGCGGAGTACCGGATGGCGCGACGGGCGACGACGTCACGCCTGGGCCGGCCGCTGGCGCCGGCCACGGTCAACCGCGAGGTCGCGCTCCTGCGCTCGATTCTGCGGATGGCGCTCGCCTGGGACGAGCTGGAGCGGGTGCCGGTGTTCGAGATGACGAAGGAGCAGGGCAAGCAGCGGTATCTAGCGCTCGACGAGATCACCCGGCTGCTGGCCGCGTGCGCGGAGTCGCGCAGCCGCCTGCTGCTGGCGATCGTCACCGCCGCCCCGCATACCGGCCTTCGCAAGGGCGAGCTCCTACGCCTGATTTGGGAGCGCGTGGACTTCGCCCGTAGCGTGATCGCGCTGGGGCGGCAGACGAAGAGCGGCAAGGGCAGGGACGTGCCGATCAATCAGGCCGTATACGGCGCGCTGGCGCCTCTGAGGGCGGCTGCCGGCGGCCAGGACGCATCGGGGCGGGTGTGGGGCGCCCTGCGCGACATCGACACCCCGTACCGCACGGCGCTCACCCGGGCGAAGATCCTCGACCCCGACGTGACCTTCCACACGCGGCGGCACAGCTTCGCCAGCCACGACGTGATGCGCGGCGGCCGGCTCGAGAAGCTGCAGGAGATCCTCGGCCACAGCAGCATCAAGACCACGGAGAACTACAGGCGCCTGGCCGCCGACTACCTCACCGGCGCGACAGCGCTGCTCGAGGGCCTCGGGGCGGAAATCAACGCACAGTCAACGCACGGAGCCGAAACCGCGGCTGAGCAGCAGGCCGGTGTATCGTAAGTCGGCGGCGGATGATTCGTACGGAGGGCTAGCCTCAACTGGCAAGGCAGCGGACTTGAAATCCGCCTGGGCGCAAGCCCTTTGGGGGTTCGAATCCCCCGCCCTCCGCCATTCTTTCAAACAGCTCCCGCGGCTCACTGGCACGCTGCCTTGTGGACCTCGATGTTGCCGGCGGGTAGCGCGAACGTGAAGGCGTTATAGCCGGGGCATGAAACGTGGATTCGATCGTTCCGGCCGGGTGACCCCTCGTCCAGTACCTCGACGAACAGCGGGTCGCAAACGGCAGAGGAGTGATCCGGAAACGTGATTTGGGCGGTGCCCGTCCAGAAGCGGTCGCAGGCCTGGGTGGAGTCGCAGCGGTGCCCGGTGCCGTTGCCTTCGCCACCGTAGGTGTCGATTGTCAGCATCTTGATGGTGACGTTGCCGGCGTGATCGACGAAGTTGAACTCGCCTTGCAGGGGTGAGTCGGGCCCGTTCTTGTACCCAGCGTTGAACCCGAAGTTCGCCTTCCCGTCGCCAGACGGCGAGGTGAACCATCCGCCGCCGGTGGTGAAGTCGAAGCAGGTTGTCGCTTGGGCATTGGCTTCGTGGTGGGGCAGGAAACTGGAAACGCCGACCAGCAGGACGGCGCACGCCGCCGTCCCGATCGTCCATTTCATCATGGCCAGCCATTTCATTGTCGTTCCCCCTACCAGTTGATGGTGCTGCTGGCGGTCGACAGGACGACTTCCTCGCCGGTCGCCAGCTTCAGGTGAAGCGCCCTCACGGTCAGAGTCTGGGAACTACCGGCCCATACCGTCGACTGCGCATTGATGGTGAGCGTGCCGACCCCCAGGATCTCGACCTTCTGGTTGGGCTGACCGGTCACGGTGACGGGCACACCGGCAAAGACGAGATCGCGCACCTCGGTCGAGCCCAGGAGCCCATCGGCAGACACCTCCACCTCGGCCCGGATGAGCGAAGCGGTGAGTTGAGCGGCGTTCCCGGGGAACACGCTCACACCTGCCAGTGAGGTGGAGCTATTCGCCCGGGCGCCGGTATCGTACAGGCCACCGCTGGTGTTGGCCACCAGTGCGTCCGCGGTCAGGACATCGGGGACATTGGTGCTGAGGAGGCCGGCGCCCTCCCAGCCACCGTCGGCAGCGAGTTCACCGGTGTCGACGATATGGATCGGATCGCTCCCGAGACCGGGAAGGTTGACGAGAGCGCTCACGGCGCGACCCCCAAAGGAGGCAGCCTGAACCGGGGCCCCCCAGGCCAGCCCCAGAACAAGGGAAAGAGACGCCGCGGCGATGGAGGCTAGGCGGACACTCATAGTCATGGAGGCACCTCCCTGTGAGCGAGTGCCTGGCGTGGCGCCCTTGTCACCCGAATAGCCGACAATCCCGCACATCGCTCGATCCAATCTCGCGGCCCCGGGGCGCGACCGACCGCCACCTGATGCCGCCACCTGATGCCGCCACCTGATGAAACGAAGTAGACTGCACCGCGCGAGCGGCGTCTACAGGCGCGAGGGGGAATTTTCGGCGGCCGTTCGTGGGCGCCGCCGCCCGCGTGTGGAGGTGGCGCGGCGACGAAGCGGGGGGAGCGCCGACCCCCGATCGGGGGGGCGCGCGCAATGGCGAGGTCTAAATGAGGCGATGCAGCTGGTTCGGCGAGATTATCGGAGATCGTCCAGAAGGTGGCGTTCGTGAAGCGCGCCTCGAGGTAGCCGAGGTGGAGGGGAACGCCGTCAGGAATGGCGCTGCAGTCGCTAGCAAACCTTGCCCGCTGCCACGTCCAGACAGACCATGACGGTGCCGCTGACTTTACCGCTGGCGTCGATGATACGGCTCGTGAAGGTGATCCTCGTATAGGACAGGCTCACCGTTTCGAACCCAGACGCGCTGGTGCCGTCAAGCTGCGCCGCCGCGTCAATCTTGGTGATGGCCGCGCCGTCCAGCACAATGCTGACGGTCCTCTGTCCCGTCTGGTCCATGAACCAGTTGATCTCGACGAGGAGCGACTCCGCCGTGAACGCCGCAAGCAAGAGCTTTGGACTCGCCCTGTCGAAGCGCTTCAGCAGCGTCAGCGGGCCGACCACGGGCTTGGCGCTCGGCGGCACCTCCATGCCGAAGCCGGTGTTGAGCACTTCAATGGACTTCGGCGCCAGGTTGAACGTGCTGTCGCCCTCGATGACTCCCTGGCTCGATCCCGTGATCTTCGCAAAGGCCCGGTCGGCCGCCCAGGACGGCTGAGTCCACAGGGCCGTCGCCACCAGGCACAGAGAAACCACAACCCCTCTCACCTTTGCTGACCTCGTCACCATCGCGACCTCCTTTGACCGACAGGTCGTTCGCGGCGTCCCCGGAATCCCCCGCCCTCCGCCACCACTCAGCGCTTGCGGAGCAGGGCCGCGCCGGCCGGGGACGGCGACACCGCCTCGCGGGGCCGGCCTCGCACCTGCTCCCACGCCTCGCGGGCTTTCATTTCCGTCCCGATCCGCAGGAGACCCGGCAGCGTCAACGGGCGGCTCACCACCTGCACCTTCTTGTGACGGATGGCGGAGAGGACGGCGAACACCGTCGGCTCGCCCTCGACCAGAGAGTAGGTCGTCCCGAACTGCCGCGCGAGATGGCTGTCCGAGCTCCCAACGAGCGGCAGGCCGGTGGCACGCGCCAGCTCGACCGCCCGCCGATTGAAATCGATGCGCCGCGTGTAGAAGTGAGAGAACTCGATCGCGTCGAAGACGTCGATCTCGCGGAGTAGTCGGCGTCCCAGCGAATACTGGGCGGGGAAGAAGGGATGGGCGGCGATCACCAGCCACTCGGGGGTCTTGTATCTCCTCAGATCGGCGAACGTCCGCAGCATGGAGAGGGACACATCGAAGTTGTAGATCAGGACGTGGCGCCCCTCGATGGTGGCCTCCGCTCCCGGGATGAGGACGATCCCCCGATCGGCCGCATAGTCGACCAGCCGCTCGCTGAACGTGCAGAGATCGTGGTTCGTGATGCTGAGGACGTCGTAGCCTTCGCGCGCCGCGCGGTCGATGAGGGTATAGGCGTCGTAGGTGATGCAGGGCTCACCCTCACGGGTGTGCAGATGGAGGTCGACCTTCAGCCGGCTGGTCATTCTACGGTCACGCTCTTGGCGAGGTTGCGCGGCTGGTCCACGTCGCAGCCGCGGAGCACGGCGATGTGGTACGCGAGGAGCTGGAGGGGAAGCACGCTGATCAGCGGCATCAACAAGTCTGTCGAGGGTGGAATGGCGACCACGTGATGGGCGCGCCGGGCGATCTCGGCGTCCCCCTCGTGGGCGATGGCGATGACCCGGCCCGCGCGTGCCTTGACTTCCTCGACGTTGCCGACCATCCGATCGTAGGAGGGATCGCGCGGGGTCAGGGCCACCACGGGCATGTTCTGATCGATGAGCGCGATCGGGCCGTGCTTCATCTCACCACCGGCGTAGCCTTCAGCGTGGATGTACGACAGCTCCTTGAGCTTGAGGGCGCCCTCGAGCGCGATCGGGTGGTGGACGCCGCGCCCGAGATAGAGGAACCCGGGATAGCCCACCAGCTCGGCGGCCAGCTGGCGCGTCGTGCCGTCCACGGCGGCCAGGGTGCGCTCCATGATCCCCGGCACCTCGAGCAACCCGTCGATCAGCTTCCAGCCGTCGATGTTCGACAGATAGTCGCGCGTCCGGCCGATGGCGAGCGCGATCATGTAGCACGCCGTCACCGTGGCCGAGAACGTCTTGCTGGAGGCCACGCCGATCTCGGGCCCCGCGTGGGTGGAGAAGATTCCCGTGGCCTCGCGCGCCAGCGCCGAGCCGACCACGTTCGTGATGCCCAGGACCGGTGCGCGGCCCGCGCGGGCCGCCTTGACGGCGCCGAGGGTGTCGGCGGTTTCGCCCGACTGTGAGATGGCGATGACGAGCGTGTCCGGGCCGAGGACGAGATCGCGGTACCGGAACTCCGACGCGACGTCGACCTCGGCCGGGAGCCCGGCCATTCGCTCGATCATGAATCGCCCGACGAGCCCGGCGTTGTACGACGTGCCGCAGGCGACGAGGACCACGCGCCGCAGCTGCCGGATCTCCCGCCGCTCGAGGTTGGCGTCCGCCAGGACGACGCTGCCGAGCTCCTCGTCGATCCGGCCCTGGAAGGTGTCGGTCACGGCCCGCGGCTGCTCGTAGATCTCCTTGAGCATGAAGTGGGGATAGCCATCCTTCTGGGCCATGGTGGCGTCCCAGGCCACGCGCGAGGGGGCCCGCTCGATGACTCGGCCGTCGAGTGTCGTGAGGGCGGCGCCTTCCCGCGTGAGCACGGCGACCTCATCGTCCTCGAGCACGACGACGTCGCGCGTGTAGGGCAGGATCGCGGCGATGTCCGAGGCGAGATAGGCCTCGGCCTCGCCGAGGCCGACGACGACGGCGCCCGCCCCGTGCTTGGCGGCGATCAGGCGGTCGGGTTCGGCGGCGCTGAGAATCGCCACGGCATATGCGCCCCGGATCTGCCGGAGCGCCGTCTTCGTCGCCTCGAGGAGGTCAGCGCCCATCTTCAACTGGCGCTCGATGAGGTGCGCGACGACCTCGGTGTCCGTGTCGGAGCGAAACCGATGCCCCTCGGCCAGGAGGCGCTCCTTGAGGCTCAGGTAGTTCTCGATGATCCCGTTGTGGACGACCACGAGGGAGCCCGAGCAGTCGGCGTGGGGATGAGCGTTCTCCTCGGACGGGGGTCCGTGCGTCGCCCATCGGGTATGGCCGAGCCCCACGCCGCCCGACAATGGGTGGGTCCGCACGAGCGTTTCGAGGCCGCGGATCTTGCCGGGATGGCGCCGGATCTCCAGCCCGTGCCCGTTGAGTACCGCCAGCCCCGCCGAGTCGTAGCCTCGGTACTCGAGCCGCTGAAGGCCGTCCAGAATGACGTCAGTCGCGCTCCGGTGTCCGACATATCCGACGATTCCGCACATAGCTCTTCCCTCTCAATCGGGAAATCTGAAACTGAAGGGCCGGGCGCCCATGGCGGGCGCCCCGGCCCCGGCGGCGCTCGCGGGGGAAGGTGCGTGATCGAGGCGGCTTTATGCCGTCTCGCTCTCGCCCTCGCGGTCGAGCAACCGCCTCCGTACGAAAATTCCAACGCCCACCAGGCTGACACCGATCAGCGCCAGCATCCCGGGCTCGGGCACCACGCGCGCGGTGCACGCGGGGCACAGGCCCTTGTCCTTCGAGACCCTGGCGACGTACACGGGGAGCACGGGCAGCAAAGGACTCGTGCCGCCTCCCGCGACGGGCAGCGCCGCCGGACCGGCCTCAGCGCGATTGTTCGTCATCGTCAGGAACGACCCGACGGCGTCCTCGGTCGTCGCGTTCTGTGCCTCGCTCGGTGCGCTCACGACGACGAGACCAAGGGTCAGGAGTAGTGCGTAGAGAGCGGTGCGCCACGAGCCGTTCGTCATTCGTTCACCCCGTCGCCGCTGTCCTCGAGGCATTCCGGCGGGGCGCTCCACCGGCGTCACTCGAAGCGGGCGACAGAAGGAGCACGCTGCATGCCAGGCTCGATCCCCGCCGAACGTCCCGGCAGTCGTGAGAAATTGCGGGGATAGGTCGGGCGGACTCACCGCGCGGGTCGCGCATCGGGAAGCGCTCTCCACAGGGGTGAAGCGCGCTTGCGCAGCCCTGCAAGATTGCGAACGTCGCGGCTCGGATGACCCCCGTGGGATTGTTCAGCCCGAGTCTCAGGCAATGCGCAAACGGCCCAGGAGCCAGCGCCCGGCGGCGCGGATGACGGGCTGCTGGCGCGCGCGCCCGGGGATCCAGGAGTTGACCAGGTACGCGATGGTCCCGCGCAGGCCCCGGCGGTAGACCCGCAGCTGACAGAGCGGTTCCCGACGGTTCGCCCACCCGGCCTTCCAACCGCTGAGCCGACCCATGTGGTAGCTACGCGCTTCTCCCGACTCGATCTCCCTCTGCAGCAAAAGGAGGCGGAGGACGCTCCCCGGCGAGTACCGGCTGAAGTCGGGATGGTAACTCTCCTTGAGAAGGTCGATGCGGCCGTTGTGTCGAAGACAGTATTCGAAGGCAATCAGGGCCGAGTTCAGACGCAGGATGTAGAGGGCCAGCCGACCGTCGGCGGCGGAGGCCTCGGCCAATTCCGAATAGAATTGGAGCGTGTCGGGTCTCGAGCTGATCGGCGCGCCACGCGTTCCCTTCCAACCGAGCGTCTCGAGCGCAAAACACTCTGTGAGGATCTGCGGGAGAGCGCCGCCGGTGACGACCTCGAATTCGAGACGGCCGAGCTCTGTGAGGTGGCGGAGTCTCCGAGAGGTGTTGCCAACGAGCTTGGCGCCCAGTGACCGCTGGAGCTCGCTCCAGGACGCCGGGAGGTCGATCACGGCATCGGCTCCTCGCGCATCCTGGGAGACGCGGAACCCGCGTTCACGCGCTGCTCGCGCCAGCGCGTCGGTCTCTGCCCGCCTGGCGTAAAGCGGACCGAGGTCCAGCATCTGAACCGAGGCCATCAGGTGCTCCAGCGCCCCGGCTGCGACCTGTGGCGACTGACCGAACCCGAGCGCGCAGTATGGCGTGTGGGCATTGGCCCCGGACGACCACCGCTGCACGAACCGCCCGCTCCGTCGCAGTGGGAGGACGGCACTCAACTCTTCCCCGACGCGAAGAGCGTGGACGCAAGGGCTCGACCCTTCGGTGGGGAAAGCTCGCCAGTAAGCCACCTGCCACGTAGGGTCGCCCGTGGGCGGCGCCTCGGGCGCCTCGTTGAGGCGCCTCCACTGTTGGCCGAGCGTGCTGGCTGCAGTCTCGACGTCCAACTCGATCCACTCGCGGGGGGTCCCCGCTCTTCGCGGCGCCAGCCGACCGCAGAGGATCGGGCCCTGATCGCCTGTTCGGTCATGTGACGAACTTCGAGGGCTCATGGATGGGCGCGCTCCGATGCGTGATTGAGGTCGCTGACGGCGAAGAACGGTTGAAAGAGAGATCAGACGTCCGACGTGGCGTTCGCGTGGGCGTAGGTGACCCAGCGTTTCACGCAGCCGAACCGATACTGGGCCCAGCCGCTCGCCCAGTGCTCGAATCCGACCTTCTCGATATTGTGCAGTGACACCGGGTTGTCGGCGCGCACGCCGATGAACATGTGGCGCGAACCGGCGGTGGCCGCATCCCGCACGCGGCGACGGATCGACCGGGTCTGCAGGCCGCGACCCCGAGCGCTCGGCCACGTGTAGTCGTCCCAGAGTACGGCCGCTGGCTCCGGGAGGCGGAACTCGTGGCCAAAATCACTTCCGGCGCGCCCGGTTCGCTCCTCGAGCCAGCTGTAGTGCAGCAAGAGACCGTTCGTCACTGAGGTATAGACATGCATCCCCTGTTCGAGCCTCTGCATCGCCTGGGCCCAGAAGTCCTTCTCGGAGAGATCCGCGGCGGTGAAAGGTCGGTAGAGTCGAAGGTCCTCGATCACGTCGCGCCGCAGGTCATCGCCCTCGTGTGTCGTGAGGGCGTCCGACGCCGAGAGGCTGTACATCCGGAATTCTCGAAGCGACCAGCAGCGCAGCCGCCGAACGTGGATTGCAGCAAGCAGCCAGCGCGCGCGCCCTGGCGATCTCAGGCGCGCGCGCAGGTAGGTCGCCCGCGCGACGACGCGGGCGGAGGTATTCATCACGCCGTGGGGCGATGCAATAGCCAGGCGAAAAATGCCAGTTCGGGGATTGCCGGCACCCGCCGCAGCAAGTGCCGGTCGTCGCCCGTACGGACGAACCCCGGGTCGGTCGTCACCGCTGCACGGTAGCACTCCCTCACGCAGGTGATCACCGGGTCGCTGTAGGCGCCGGCGGGATAGCAAAAGAATTCGACCGCACGTCCGAGCTTCTCTTCGAGCCGGCGCCGACTCTCGACGATCTCCATACGGGCGTCGTCCACGTCGAGTTGGGTCAGCATCGGGTGATTCACGGTGTGCGACCCGATCGTGATCAGACTCGTGTCGAGTGAAGCCAGTTCCTCCCACGTCATGGTGTCGAGCCGGGTCCGCTGGACCTCGCTCGGAACGAATCCGGGCGCCATGGCGCGGAGTGTCCGTTCGACGTCGAGGCGCGTTCGGGTCGGCAGCGTCTTCATCCACGCCTTGAGTGCCTCGGCCGTCGCCGCCGCGATCGGGAAGGTCCGCACCAGCGCCTGCCGCTGTGGGAGCGACATGGAGGCCACACGCTCACTGACTTCGGCGGACCACAGCCACTGGCGACGCTCGATCAAGCCGGGGCACACGAAGAACGTGGCCGGCAGCTCGAGTCGGCGTAGCAGGGAGTGGACGATCGCGTAGTGGCTGCGGAACCCGTCATCGAACGTCAGCGCCACCTGCCCGGAGGACTGCGCGTCGGGCCGCTCGAGCCCCCGGACGAGCGTTTCCAGCGGAACCACGCTGAAATGCCGGCGGAGGTAGCGCAGTTGAGCCTCGAACACCTCGACGGGATACTGCTGTCCGTCGATACCGTGGAACATGATGATACGGTTCCCGAGCTGGGCCCTCGCGCGAAGCGCGGAAGCGCCAGAGACGTAAGCCAGCCGATGCAGGTTGGGAGAAATGGCACGGGCCTTCAGCGAACGTAAGGGCGCGATCATGCGGATCACCTCACGCTCGCCCTGTCCCATGTCACGCGCTGGCGCCCGGTGACGAACCGCACCAAGCCCACCACGATGGCCCAGTTCAACAGACAGAACACATACGGCACGCTCAAGAGCGGGATGCGGCGCCGGGCGTGGCGCGCCAGATAGCCGCCGAGCGCCATGAGATAGAAGACGAGCTGGGCCGCGAGCGTCGCCGCATAGAACGCGTCGTGCCTGAGGAGCACACTGGCGCCGAGGGCGGCGATCAGGAACAGCGGGGCGAGCAGCCGAAGGCCGATGCGCGAAACGGTCTGAAGCCACATCGGATTTCCCTGTGGGCTCAGCAGCCAGGGCTCTCGGGCAAAGAGCTGGAACTTCCCGGCCATCGTCCGGGCTTTCCGGGTGAACTCCTCGCGCCCGCTCTCCGCCACTCGGTCCCAGGCGCGGGCGCGCGGCTCGAGCAGCACGCGGTAGCCGCGCCGAGCGATCTGCAGCGGGATGAGCACGTCATCGAGAATCGTGTCCTCGGCGAGGGGCTGGAACAGGTCGCGACGAATGGCATAGATCGCCCCGGTGGCGCCGGGGGTCGACGCCGCCCCGCTCTCGTGCCGCCGGATGAACTTCTCGTATCGCCAGTAGAATCCGAGACCGTCACCGACCGGCGTTCCATCCTCGCCGGCCGCCAGGAACAGCTCACCACTCACGACACCGACGCGGGGATCGGCGAAGGGCCCGACGAGGGCGCGGATCGCGTCGGGGTCGAAGCGCTGGCGCGCGTCGCCCAGCACCACGATGGTGCCCCTGGCTTTCGGCACCAGATCGTTCAAGATCGCCGGTTTACCACGGCGCGAGCCGAACGCGACCACCGACACGCCGTCGTGCTCGAACGCCCGGGCTCGCTCGACGGTGCCGTCGGTAGAGCCGTCGGAGCCCACGAGGATCTCGAGGCGATCGCGTGGGTAGTCAATGGCGAGCAGGTTCTCGATCCGGCCGATGATGCGGTCGCTCTCGTTGTGGACCGCCAGGACGACGGTCACGTCCGGCTCGATCCCGTCGGTCCGCGGAGGCCGGGGCCGCAGTGTGGCCCTCGCCCACGCGAGCGCCGGGTAGCCGACGTAGGTGTACGCCAGCAGCACGACGGATATCCAGAAAGTCGTGTGGTCCACTACGGCTTCTTGTCGACGTTGACGACGAACGGTTCATGCACGGCGCTGAGACGAGGATTCGAGAGTCCGGCGAGGGCCCCCATGAGCGCTTCGAAGTCGACTCCGATATCGTGCCCGTCGGTGCCAGCCCGCCGATAGGGGCTCGCGGGGCCGAGGCGATGGCGGCCCTCCGGTCGATTCGCGAAGGCGACTCCGTCGACCGAGCCGGGGAAGAAATTGTCGGCGGGATAGGACCCGGCGTGGCCGCCGACGATGACGTTTCGCCGGACGATCGACCCCGGGAAGAACGCCTGAAGCGCGCCCTTGCCGATGCCGGTCCCCGTGCCGGCGATGCCGGCGGCGTTGTGCATGACGATGTTGTTCTGGAACGTGAAGCCCGTATGTGGCAGCCCTTCGGCAAAGATGATAGGTCCGGTCTGGACCGCCGTGTTGTGCTCGACCGTGACCCCGGCGGTACCGTCGATGATCTGGAGCAGGGTCCCGCGTCCCGACCACTGCGATCCTCCGACGTCCTCGAACAGGTTGTTGGCAATCCGCACCCGGCTCGTCTGCATGCTCGGTGCGTTGTTGTCGCGGCCCAGGACGTTGAAGCCGCCCCCCACGTGGCGCACGACGTTGTTGACGAACGCCACGTCCTCGACGACCGACCACGGGGCGCGGCCGCCCTCGTTGCGGACGGTGAACAGGATCGCGAAGCCGCTCTGCGCGTGCGCCCAGTTGTGCTCGAAAACGTTGCCCTCGACGACCACACGCCGAGCGTTCTTGAGCTCGAACAGGTTCTTGACGGCCCACGCGACGCCCTGGAAGGCAGGATCGCCTACCTTCCAGGCGAGTGGCTTCGACACGTGGTTGTGCCGGATCTCGATGTCGGACGGCACGACGTTCGGAATGACGGGATCGGCCCCGCCGAAGAGCACGTTCTCGCCAGCGCCCTCCAGGTAGTTGTTGACGATCTTGTAGGGCCCCGGTCCGCCCCAGGCTGCGATGGCCTGTGAATCGGCGCCGACCTCCTTGAAGTCCGAGAGGTACGAGCCGACGACCGCCGTATGTCGGGAGTTCATCGCGATCCCACGCCGTGTGCCTTTCTCGGGATCGCCGTGCAGATAGCAGCGATCGAAGATCAGGTGGCTCGGAACCAACTCGAGCGCCGGCTCGCCGGCCCCCAGCTGGACGAGGTTGACGAGCGCGACACGCGCCCTCGGCCGGATCTCGATCGCGACGAACCGGTAGTGATGCGCCCCGGGCGCGGTGACGATCACCGAGGCGCGACCCGCCTCGAGCTTGGGCATGATGCCGGCGTGGGTGGGGTCGATGCGGGCGTCGGGTGGTGGAAGACGATCGTCGGGGGCGCTCGTGCGAATGGTGATCCACCCGTCACCCTCCTTCCTGGGGAGCGTGAACGGCCCCACGAATGTCGCCCCGGCTTCGAGCGTGATCACGTCACCGGGCCGGGCTCGCTCGAGCGCGGCTTGGAAATTGCCGCCCGCCCCGACGGAAAGGGTGCGACCGCCCGAGGCCACGGGGCTCGTCTCCACCCTGAGGCGAGGGAGCTCCGGCTGTCCGGCGGCCAGCGCCTGGCCCGCGACGAGGATGACGAGCGACGTCACCACGACGCACGTGGCCGTGCTCATCGCCGCGACTCGACGGTCACGGGGTGGGGCCGCCGCCCGTTCAGCGCTGAGGTGTCCGAGCCGCGCTGGATCGCGGGCGGCACCCGGCCCAGAACCCGCCAGCTCTCATTGTTGCGGAAGCGCCGGACGACCTGCCCGTCGACGAGGCCCGCCGCGACGAGCCAGCCGCGCAGGTCGTCGTCCGTGTAGTAGCGGACGAGGGGGACGGACAGGCGATCGAAGGCGTCGGCAACCACCACCTTGAACGGATAGCGATGGTGGTCGTGCAGCGGCAGGCGCTCGGCCACGCCGGACAACCCGGGGACCCTCGAGAGCACGCGGTACGGATAATGAGAGAAGAGGCGGAGGCCGCCGGCGATCGCCGCGCAGAGCGCGTAGAGGAGGCGATAGTCCATCCGGGTCGTGACGCGACGCAGGACCCGCGTGACCGCCTCGGAAACGCCGTGGCGGGGTCCGTAGATCCACGCGAACAGCGTCCCGTCGGGCTTGACGTAGGGAGCGAGCGCACAGAACGCGCGTTCCGGGTCGGGGAGATGGTGCAGGACGCCGATGCTGTAGATGAAGTCGAACGTGTCGCGGGCGAACGGCGGGCGGTAGATGTCTCCCTGCACCACGTGCGCGTACCGGTTGTCGCGGTTGTTCCGGTACGCGGCGAGCACGGCCTCGGAGAGATCCAGACCGACCATCTCAGCTCCGTATCGCGCCGCGTAATTGAGGTGCCGGCCGAATCCGCACCCGGCGTCGCACCCCAGCTTGCCGGCAAAGAACTCGGGCGTGAGCGGGTGGACGTAGTCCAGGAAGTTTTCCTCCCAGAACCCGTACATGTCCCCGAAGGTGTTCCACTGGAACGAGAAGCTGCGAAAGGTCCTTCGGAGTGCGCGCGTCGATTCCGAGCCGCCGTCCGTTGCCTTCGCGCGGGGCAGGAGACCGGGATAGCGGTCGAAGAAGTCGCGGTTCAGCGCTCGCATCTCCCCGGCGAGGTCGTCGGGCAGCATGCGCGGAATGTGCTCGATGATGGGGTAGGGCGCCCCGCACTTCTGGCACCGCAGCACGCCTTCGACGATCTCGTCCCCGTTGCAGGCGAAGATCTCGAGGTCGACCGGTACGACGCAGATCGGGCAGCGGAGGAGTTGCAGAAGCCGTGTTCTCATCAGGAGTCACCTTTCGTGGCTTTGTTCCGGCGCACGGGGTCGCGCGTGACCCCGTGCGGCCGTCGACTTCACTGGCAGCCGGGCGCCGTATCCTGGTTGTGAATGGCGATGTCGCCCCGGTTGATGAGACCAACCGAGATGTAGCCAAACGCCGTGATGTGAATGTAGTCGTCCATCGGCGACGTCCCCGGGCCCCAATCGATCACCTCGACCTGATAGGGGACCACTCCCGAGAAGCCCGGCCAGACGACCTGGGCGTCCCCGCCCCATATGCGGTCCGCGCAGATGCCGTTGGGCCCCACGCAGTGGTAGCCGTTGTAGGCGTCAACGGTGAGCGTCTTCATAAAGAACCCGCCCGTCCAGTCGATGATGGCCATCGCGCCGCGCAGGCGCGAGGTCGGCGTGTAGTACCCCACGGCGAAGCCGAAGCCGGCATTGCCGGTTCCGATCGGCGACTTGATCGTTCCGAGGCCGGTCACATAGTCCTTACAGACCGCCTGCGCTTCGGCCGCCTGATCGGGAAGAAAGCCGAACACAGCAATCATGATGACGATCAGTGCTGCCAACCTGATGACTGAGCTCAATGGCGTCCTCCTTGTTCGAATTTGTCCCTTCCCTCCTTGAATATCGGCGTCGTGCCGAGCGGAGGGGGGCGCGCGCGAGAGTGGCCTCTCCATGGCTGCGTCTCCTGCGTCGATGTGATCGAGCGAGATCGGTCAGCGGCGGCGTGAGCGATCAGCGTCGCGTGAGCGCGCGACCGAGCGTGACGATCCCGCGCGCCACCGGCCCGGGCAGGCCGGCGAGCGCGTGGTAGGCCAGGGCCCCGCCTCCCGCGTGTCGCAGCTCTTGCCGCGCCTCTGATGTCCGCCCGGCCTTGATCAGCGCCCGGGCGCGGAGGACGTGCTGCCGGGCGAGCACGCGCCGGTACTGCTCGCCCGCCGTGGCGAGGAATGGCGCGTCGGCGCCCCAGATCCGGCTCAGCATGGCGATGCGCGTGGTCGTGGCCGTCAGGGCATCGGCGCCGGTCAGACGCGGGCCGGCGTGGCCGTGGTTCCAGGCCGTCTCGCACGCCAGGTACGCGCCGCGTCCGGCCCTGGCGAGACGCGCGAAGCACTCCCAGTCCTCGTAGAGGGGGAGGTCCTCGGCGAACCGCAGCGCTGCACCTGCGTCACGCCGGACCATCACTGTGAACGTCGCCACGTAGCAGGCGTTCAGCATCGCCGGATAGAGGTCG
>Ga0209160_1001694_pt1 | contig 18616 bp, 16 predicted proteins | sample GraSoiAngelo_153_FD_186167 | JGI IMG/M metagenome (GOLD analysis project Ga0209160, IMG submission 186167) | Grasslands soil microbial communities from the Angelo Coastal Reserve, California, USA - 14_1009_12_40cm (SPAdes) (version 2) | ecosystem: Environmental > Terrestrial > Soil > Grasslands ... | reverse complement strand
CATCGAACGGTAGCAACCGACGTTGATCCAGCGCTCGTCGGGGTCCATAGTGACCGAGTAACCGCCCGTGCCGATGTAGCGGCCCCCGTCGTTGACGTGCCAGATCGGCGCGGGAAATTTGGTCACATCGATGTCATCTCCCGTCAAAACGTTTTCAAACACCGTACCGCCATCGACGATCACCGGTGGGATGTGTTGAGAGTTGGTTTGATAATGATCAAAATACGCCTGGCTGAGCTCCTGCTTGGTCAGATGACCGGGAAATCCCAAGGTCATATTGCGTCGCTTGCCGGCAAAGACATTGATCAGCACGCGAAATCCCTTGGGACATCCCGGCACCTCGTCGAAGACGACTGCCGGTCCGTCGTCCGGCGGGATCACAACGTCGGCGGCAAGCCCAATCTCTTCCTGCCATGACGCGCCGAGAACCGTTTTGAGCTCGCCCAGCTTTTCAGCTTCGCGCATCCACTCCCGCAGATCACTAAAGACAATGTGAGGCTGAATCTTTTGAGCATCGAACATGACCGCTCCTTGTCACATGACTTGAGCCAGCCTAACACAAACATGACACTGAAGGGAATTCGCGTATTGTTCGTTTCGGTCAAGATCCCTCGCTCCGTTCGGGATTCCGAGCGCGAAGCGAGGAATCTTTCTTAGGGTTAAACGTAGATTCTAAATAACCCACTACCGAAAATCGCCGCATTCCGCCCACGTTGGGAGGATCAGGGCAGATTAGTTGTATTCCACCCACCGCCCAAAGCTTTGATCAAAAGTACGGCGGCGTTCAACCGATTCCCAAGAATGGTCGCGGCGGTTCTTTCATTGGTGAGCGCGGCTGTTTGAGCGGTGATAACAGTGAGATAGTTCGTGATGCCTGCGCGATATTGGTTGGTGATCACGGCGACGGATTGCTGTGCAGCCTTTACGGCCTCATCCTGCACCTGGGCTTCACTTTCGAGAATACGCAGCGCGGCGAGGTTATCTTCGACCTCTTGGAATGCGCCTAGCACGGTCTCGCGGTACGAGGCGACGCTGCCATCGTAGACTGCACGAGCCTGGTCGGTCAGGCCCGCTCGCAGACCGCCGTCGAAAATGGTCTCCGAGATCGCCGGTCCCACCGACCAGAAACGACTTGGTGACGACAGCCACTGGCCCAGGCCGGAACTTTCAAAGCCGCCCGTGGCACCCAGCGAAACCGTTGGATAATAGGCCGCCTGGGCTGCTCCGATCTGCGCGTTGGCAGCGGCAACCTGCCGCTCGGCGGCGGCGATGTCGGGCCGGCGCTCCAGGACCTCCGACGGCACCCCTAACGGAATCGGTGGCGGCAGCGTGGTTGCAGTCAATGGCGCCGCGGGAATAGAGACAGCGGAGGCGGGCTTACCGATCAGCAGCGCGATTGCATGCTCGAGCTGCGCGCGCTGCACCCCTACGTCGATCGCCTGTGCCTGGGTCGTCTTGAGCTGGGTCTCCGCCTGGAGTACATCCGCCCTCGAAGCGACGCCGCTTGCGTATCGATTGTTGGTCAACTCTAGCGATTTCTGAAAGTCGGCGACAGCCGTGTCGAGAAGCTGTTTCTGCATATCGAGTGTTCGTAGCTGAACATAGTCTTGCGCCAGTTCGGTCCGGGCGCTCAAGCGCGCAGTTTCGAGATCCGCAGCGCTCGCCTGGGCGCTGGCTTGGCTGGACTCTACCAGGCGGCGAATCCGACCCCAGACATCTATTTCCCACGAAACATCGATGGGCAGTGAATATAGCATGGGCGCCGTCCTCATGCCCGCGGTGCTTGCAAGCGTCGTGGACTTACTGGAGTTATTCAGGCCCACGCCGATTGTCACCGTCGGAAAGTAACTCGCTCGGGATTGTTGGACGAGCGCGCGCGCCTGGCGAAACTGCGCTTCCGCCCGGGCCACGTTTTGATTTGAGATATCAACTTGTTCTTCGAGAGCATTCAGTTGTGGATCGCTGAACATCTCCCACCAGTTTCCCCGGAGGGTTGCGTCTTTCGGTTGCGCTACTTGCCACCCTTCGTTCTCCTTGTAATTCGATGGCACTGCCACCGCCGGCTTCACGTAGTCCGGCCCGACGCTGCAAGCGGACAGCACGGAAAGCATGACCGTCGCCGCGGCCAGCATCCATCCGCGTTGTCTCATCTGGGTCAAACCCTCTCGCGTCCGGTTCAGCATACTGTTTCTTTTAACCAACATGTTCTGCGATGGGCCGCGCGCGCCTCACCCGCAGGCCCTCGAACCATAGTCTGCGGCGGTCGAGATAGAGATAAATCACCGGCGTCGTGTAGAGCGTCAGCATCTGGCTGACAATCAGCCCGCCGACGATAGCAATCCCCAACGGCCGGCGCAGCTCCGAGCCCACCCCCGTTCCCAGCGCGAGCGGCAGTCCGCCGAGCAGCGCCGCCATCGTGGTCATCATAATGGGACGAAACCGCAGCAGGCAGGCCTGATAAATGGCATCCACCGGCTTTTTCCCTTCGTTGCGCTCAGCCTCCAGGGCAAAGTCGATCATCAGAATGGCGTTCTTCTTGACAATACCGATGAGCAAGATAATGCCGATGAGCGCAATGACGCTCAAGTCGGTGCCGCAGAGAACCAGCGCCAGCAATGCGCCCAATCCCGCCGATGGCAGGGTGGATAGGATCGTAACCGGATGAATGGTGCTCTCATAGAGCATTCCGAGTACGATGTAGACGGTCGCCAGTGCCGCGGCGATGAGCAGTGGTTCGCTGGCGAGCGAGGATTGAAATGCTCGCGCCGTTCCTTGAAAGCTGCCGTGAATATTGCCGGGCAGACCAATCTCACGGCCGGCTTGCTCAACCGCCTCCACGGCGTCGCCGAGCGCCAGGCCGGGCCGTAAATTAAACGACAACGTGACGGCGGGAAACTGGCCCTGGTGGTTCACCACGAGCGGCGCAGTCGCCGGTTCGTAATGGGTGAAAGCGCTTAAAGGGACCTGAGCGCCGGCGGGCGTTTTGACATAGATATGCTTTAGGCTTTCGGGATTTTGCCAGAACTGAGGGTCCACTTCGAGCACGACATGGTACTGGTTGAGCTGCGTATACATCGTCGATACTTGGCGCTGGCCGAAGGCGTCGTAAAGCGTATTGTCGATCATTTGTGCCGTGATGCCGAGCCTTGACGCGGTGGCGCGATCGATGACGAGCCCCGCCTCGAGCCCCTTAGTTTGCTGATCGCTATTTAAGTCGAGCAGTCCGGGCACGGTTCTGAGCTTCTGGAGCATGCGCGGCCCCCAAACCAGGAGATCCTGAACATTGTCGCCTTGCAAGGTGTACTGGTACTGAGCGTTGCTGGCGCGGCCGCCCACACGCACGTCCTGCACCGGCTGAAGGTAGAGTGTGACCGCCGGAATGCGAGCGAGTTTGGCGCGCAATCGTGCGATGATTTGATCGGCGTTGATCTGGCGTTCCGACAGCGGCTTTAGGGTGATAAACATATTGCCCGTATTCAACGGTCTGCCGAATCCGCCGCCATTAAAGCCCATCACCGCATCCACCGCGGGGTCCTCCAGCACGGTGGTCGCCAATTGCGTGATTCGTCCCCGCATCGCCTGAAAGGAAATGTCCTGGTCGCCCTGAATCGATCCGTTGATTCGGCCGGTGTCCTGCTGGGGAAAGAAGCCCTTGGGGACCTTCACGTAAAGAAACCCGGTTGCTCCCATCGTCAGAAGGGTTACCACGAGGATGACCGGTTGATGCCGCAGTACCCAGGCGAGGGAGGACTCGTACTTGCCGAGAATCCACCGAAACGCCCGCTCGCTTGCCTGGTAGAGCCGCCCGTGTTTCTCCTCATCGTGAGACCGGAGCAGCTTCGCGCACATCATTGGCGTCGTGGTCAGCGACACCAGCAACGACACCACGATTGCCAGCGAAAGGGTAACAGCGAACTCGCGAAAGAGACGGCCGACAATGCCCCCCATCATCAGAATCGGGATGAAAACCGCCACCAGCGACAAGCTGATGGAAACGACCGTGAAACCGATCTCTTTGGCGCCGAGCAGCGCTGCCTCAAAGGGCGCCACTCCCTGCTCCAGATGGCGGGTGATATTTTCGATAACGACGATGGCGTCGTCGACGACAAAGCCTGTCGCGATGGTGAGCGCCATGAGCGATAGATTGTCCAAACTGTAACCGAGGAGGTACATCCCGCCGAACGTGCCGATGAGGGAGATCGGCACGGCGACGCTCGGGATGATCGTTGATCGGACGCTGCGCAAGAAAAGGAACACCACGAGAATAACCAGAGCGATTGAAATCAACAGCGTAATCTGAATGCCCTCGACCGAGGCTCGAATCGTCGTAGTAGTATTTAAAACTACGGAAAGGTTAATGGTCGGAGGGAAAGAAGCTCGAAGTGACGGCAGCAGCTCGAGAACCCGATCGACGGTGTCGATAATATTGGCGCCCGGTTGGCGATACACGATGATTAGAACCGCAGGCTTGCCGTTGGCGAGGCCACCCGTGCGAATATCCTCCACTGAGTCGGTGACGGTGGCGACGTCGGATAGGCGCACTACTCCGCCGTTCCGGTAGGTGACAACGAGAGGTCGATAGCCATCGGCTTTCAACAATTGGTCGGTGGCGCCGAGCGACCAGGTGTGGTCTTGATTCGCGAGAGCGCCCTTGGGACGGTTGGCATTGGCGCTGTTCAAAACCCCCCGCAGATCCTCCAGACCGAGTCCATAGTGATTCAAAATCGTCGGGTTGACGTCGACCCGAACGGCCGGCAATGCTCCGCCACCAACATCCACCTCGCCGACGCCTTTCACTTGCGAGAGCTTCTGTTGCAAGATGGAAGACGCGATATCGTATATGCGCGCCCTATCGACCAAGTCAGAAGTCAGGGCGAGCATCAGGATCGGCGCGTCGGCGGGGTTGACCTTCTTGTACGAAGGATTACTCGGCAGGTTGGCCGGCAGTTGCCCGCGCGCGGCGTTGATGGCGGCCTGGACGTCTCGCGCCGCAGCGTCGATATTTCGGTTCAAGTCGAATTGCATGACGATGGATGACGAGCCGATGGAGCTCGACGAGGTCATCTCGGTGATGCCGGCGATGCGTCCGAATTGACGCTCGAGCGGCGTCGCGACGGCGGAAGCCATGGTTTCCGGGCTCGCGCCCGGGAGCTTGCCTTGAACGCGGATGGTGGGGAAGTCGACTTGGGGCAAAGGCGAGACCGGCAGAAAGCGGTAGGCGACCGCCCCCGCAAGTCCCACCGCTATCGTTAACAGCGTGGTCGCCACCGGTCTTCTAATGAACGGCGCCGAGATGTTCACGAGCCAAGCTCCAATGGTAATTGCCGCTCGCGCCCTTTGGCGCGTGCCCGACCCAACCGTTTAGCCAAGCGATCGAACGCCAGATAGATCACTGGTGTCGTGTAGAGAGTCAGCAGCTGGCTGAAGATCAGTCCGCCGATGATGGAAATTCCCAACGGGCGGCGCAGCTCGGCTCCCATGCCGGTCCCCAGTGCCAGCGGCACTCCGCCGAGCAGCGCTGCCATAGTGGTCATGATGATCGGCCGGAAGCGCAGTAGACAAGCCTGATAGATGGCATCCAGCGGGGTTTTCCCTTCGTTGCGCTCGGCATCGAGAGCGAAGTCAATCATCATGATCGCGTTTTTCTTTACGATGCCAATGAGGAGAATGATGCCGATGAGCGCGATGACGCTAAAATCGGTCCTGCAGATCATCAGCGCGAGCAGCGCGCCGACTCCGGCCGAGGGCAGGGTGGAAAGAATCGTGATCGGGTGAATGTAGCTTTCGTACAGGACGCCCAGGACGATGTAGACGGTCACGAGCGCCGCCAGAATTAAAAAGGGCTCGTTGACCAAGGAGGCCTGAAACGCTTGCGCCGTTCCTTGAAAGCTGGCCTGAATGCTTGCGGGCATACCCAGGTCTTGCTTCACCTGGTTGACTGCGGCCACCGCGTCGCCCAGCGAGGCGCCGGGCGCTAAGTTAAATGACACGGTGACTACCGGAAATTGCCCTTGATGGTTCACCGTGAGAGGCGCATTGGCGGATTCCGGGTGAGTGAAAGTGCTGAGCGGCACGGCTCCCCCCGTGTTCGATTGAACGTACAGATTGTTTAAATTCTGCGGATCGTTTTTGAAATCGGGCTGTGTTTCGAGCACGACGTGGTACTGATTCAACTGGGTAAATATCGTCGAGACCTGGCGCTGGCCGAAGGCGTCGTAGAGCGTATTGTCGAGCGTTTGTGGCGAGATGCCGAGCCGGGAGGCCGTCGCCCGGTCGATGACGAGGCGCGTCTGGAGTCCTTGGTCTTGCTGGTCGTTGGCCACGTCGCGGAGCATCGGCAACGCCTCGAGCTTCTGCATGAAGCGTGGAACCCACGTCGCGAGCTCCCTCGTGTCGGCGTCTTCGAGGCTATACTGAAATTGAGTCCGGCTTACCCGGTCTTCCACCGTGAGATCCTGCACCGGCTGCATGAAGAGCGTGATCCCCTCGACCCGCGCGAGCTGTGGCTGCAGGCGGCGAATGATGTCGCTGGCGCTGATCCGCCGCACCTCGATGGGCTTCAAATTGATCTGGATGCGACCGCTGTTCATCGTCGTGTTCGTGCCATCGACGCCGATAAAGGACGACAGACTTTCTATCGCGGGATCTTGCAAGATCACGCGCGCCAACGCCTGTTGCCGATCGGCCATCGCGGTGAAAGAGACGCTCTGGGGAGCTTCGGAGACTCCGAGGATGACGCCGGTATCCTGCACAGGGAAAAAGCCCTTGGGAATAAAAATGTAGAGCAGCACCGTACAAACGAGGGTCGCCGCGGCGACCCATAGCGTCGCGGTCTGACGTTCAAAGACCCAGGTAAGCGTCCGGCCGTAGAATGCAATCACCGACTGAAACGCCCTGTCCGACGCCCGGTAAAAACGGCTCTGCTCCGCCTCGGACTTGTGGCGCAGGAGTTTGGCGCACATCACGGGGGTAAGCGTCAGCGAGACAATTGCAGAAACCAAAATGGTCACGCTCAGGGTAACGGCAAACTCACGGAACAGCCGCCCCACAATATCGCCCATAAAAAGCAGCGGGATTAAAACCGCGATCAGCGACACGGTAAGTGAAACGATCGTGAAACCTATTTGCTCCGAGCCTTTGAGCGCCGCCTCCAGCGGCGAGTCGCCTTCCTCGATGTAACGCATGATGTTTTCGATCATCACGATGGCGTCGTCGACTACAAAACCGGTGGAGATGGTGAGCGCCATCAGGGAAAGATTGTTCAAGCTGTAACCGAGCAAATACATCACGCCGAAAGTTCCCACGATAGATAGCGGCACGGCGATGCTCGGAATCACGGTGGCAGAAAGCGTCCGGAGAAAAAGGAAGATCACCATGACCACTAGCGCGACAGTGAGCATCAGCTCGAACTGCACGTCGCTGACCGAAGCGCGAATCGTCGTTGTGCGGTCGGTCAGAATCGACAAGTCCACCGAGGAAGGCAGCGAAGCTTTAAGTTGCGGCAGGAGATTCTTTATGCGGTCCACGACTGCAATGATATTAGCGCCGGGCTGCCGTTGGATGTTGACGATGACGGCGGGCGCCTGATTCATCCACGCTGCCTGTTTGACGTTTTCGACGTCGTCGATGACCGTGGCGACATCGGAAAGATGCACAGGCGCGCCGTTGCGATAGGCGATGAACAGCGGGCGGTACTGATCGCTCGACAAAAGCTGATCGTTGGCCGCGATGGTGTAAGCCTGATGGGGGCCGTCGAAGTTGCCTTTGGCCTGGTTGACGTTCGACTGTGCAATGGCCGTGCGCACGTCTTCCAGCGTCAGGCCGTAGGAAGAGAGCGCCGTGGGATTCACCTGGATGCGCACCGCCGGCTTTTGGCCGCCGCTGATACTCACCAAGCCCACGCCCGAGAGCTGCGAAATTTTCTGCGCGAGCCGGGTATCGGCAAGATCTTCGATTTTGGGAAGCGGCAGCGTCTTTGAAGTCAGGGCGAGGGTCAAGATCGGGGCGTCCGCCGGGTTGGTCTTGCTGTAGATCGGCGGATTGGGCAGATCTGTAGGCAGAAAGGTCGATGCGGCGTTGATGGCGGCCTGCACCTCCTGCTCCGCCACATCGATGTTGAGGTCCAAAGAGAACTGCAACGTGATGAGCGAGCTGCCGTCGGAGCTCGTCGAGGTCATCTGGTTCAAACCCGGTACCTCTCCGAACTGCCGCTCCAGCGGCGCAGTGATAGACGACGCCATCACGTCGGGGCCGGCGCCAGGATAAAAGGTAATAACCTGAATGGTTGGATAGTCCACCTGCGGCAGCGCCGACACCGGTAACTGCTTGTAGGCCACTGCGCCGATGAGCAAGATTCCCGCCATCAACAGTGACGTCGCGATGGGTCTGAGGATGAAGGGTCGAGATGGATTCATAGGTTCGCCGCGCTTAGGAACCGGCTATTGATGGCCCGCGCAACGTCACTTTCGTGCCCGGCTGGAGCTTGTCGACTCCGTCGGTCACAACGATCTCCCCGGCGGACAGACCGTGGGCGATCGAAGTTTGATCGCCCTCGTTCCCCTGAATCTGGACATTGCGGCCCTCGACGCTGCTATCTTGTTTAACGACATACACGAAGGCCGACTGTGGGCTGTGTTGGATCGCAGCGTTCGGAACGAGGACGACGTTGCGGACTGTATCGACCAGCAGCCGCACGTTAACGAACTGATTGGGGAAGAGCATGCCTTCTTTGTTGGGAAAAACCGCCTTGAACTTCACCGTTCCGGTAGTCGGATCAATCTGGTTATCAATGGTCATAAGCGAGCCCGTGGCGAGCTTGTTTTTCAAATCGCGGTCGTAGGCCTCCGCCGGCAACTGGCGGCCTCCCTGCATCTGCTTCTGCACCTGAGGCAGGCTGTCCTCGGGAATCGCAAAGATCACCGCGATCGGATCGATCTGGGTGATGACGATCAGCCCGTTTGTATCGGCGGCGTGCACGATGTTACCGGGATCGACGAGGCGGAGTCCGACCCTGCCGCTGAGCGGCGCGGTGATGCGGCAATAAACGAGTTGGAGCCGAGCGTTGTCGATCTGTCCCTGATCAACCTTGATCGCGCCTTCATCCTGACGCACCAGAGCCTCCTGGGTGTCGAGCTGTTGCTTGGCGATCGAATCCTGCTGATAGAGAACGTTATAGCGTTCGAGATCGATCTGGGCGTTCTTAAGCTGTGCTTGATCTTTCGCCATTTGGCCTTCGGCCTGCGTCAGCTGCACTTGAAACGGGCGCGGATCGATTTCCGCCAGAAGCTCGCCGGCGTGAACCATTTGACCTTCACGAAACATCACGCTCATGAGCTGGCCATCGACCCGGCTTTTTACCGTAACCATGTTGAGCGGCGTCACCGTTCCCAGTCCCGTCAGATAGACATTCATTTCGCCGGTTTTGGCCTTTGCGGTCACGACTGGAACGGCACGCGCGGCGGAATCCTGACGTTGCCGAGCTGGCGGCGGATCCGCTTCGCCCGGCTTCACAAAAAAGATGTAGATTCCCACTCCTAAAAGAGCTAGGCCGAGCAGTCCGATCCAATAGCGCTTTTTCCAAGGAGAAAAGTGAGTTGGTTCAGGCATATCCTCTGCCCCCTTCTCTTATTGCGCAGAAAGTGTTGCGCGTCTCGGAGTCGGTCACTCGGACGTGCGCGATCAGGCACGTCGGTCGCCGCGTTCGAACTTCCCATCGCGGCTCCCCAACTGTTGCATGATAAGAAATGAAGCGAAGGCAAGGTCTAAAACAATTCACAAGTATTTACCCCGCTGCGACTGATTAGCGTTTTGACAGCGACGAAACCCAGGGGACTCGACTTTCTTGGCCAAGCCTTTCAGCGCCAAAAGAGAAAATTGGGTAATATGTTCAGCTATTCCCTCGATCTCCTTCGGACCGTATTTCTGGTGAGGATAGAGCCGGCTAATCACCGGCCGAGCACGGCGGTAATAGACACCCTGGCCCAGGATGCTCAACGTGCAGAGGCGCACCGCTTCATCAGTGGCTTTCGATCCGAGTAAATCGCGAACGATAGACGCGAGATCTTGGTGCAGCGGACGGGCTCCTTCTTCCACAAGCATATCAAGGGCACGGGTCGGTTCCATCATCTCTCGCGCCATGATTTTCGTGTGCCAGCCCGGGCGGCCTTCGTCGAAGATGCGATACAATAACGAGCGAATGTAGGCGCGCAGCCTCTGTTCCGGCGTGGCTCCGGCAGGTAAGCCAAGAGTAGGCGGATATTTCTCGACATGGGCATTGTGCACGGCGCGCAGGACCGCCATGTAGAGTCCCTCTTTGTCTCCAAAGTGATAATTGACAGCCGCTATATTTGCCGCGGCGCGTTCGCAGATCTGGCGTACGGTGGCCGCGCGATAGCCGTATTCGGCAAAAATCTCACCGGCTGCTTCCAAGAGGCGCTTCTCCGTTCCTGTCGTTGATATATCGGCCGCAGCATTTTTAAACATATGTTTAAAACAAGTGTATCAATATTCGCAGGGACAATCAAAGAGGGAACCCATTTTTTTAATTCGGCTCGGAAGTGTTCCAGCTTTCAAGACACCGTGAACAACGCACTTCTCGACCCGTTTCCACAGCGTCTTGAAATTACGCGCGCCGAGGAGAATCAAGCTCTCCCCCCGGCGCGCGCACTCAACGTTGGCGGCTGGTTAATTACTCCGCCCAGTTGCGCATCCCACGGACGAGTTGGTCCTCCTCCTGTCTTTCGACCTCATCCTTGCCCAACGGATCATGGTCGCAAGATCCGTAGTAGTCTATGATGTCTCCTTTTTGGGGATCCTGGAGTTGCGGATGGTCCGTGCCCAAAGTCAGGGGATCGATGGCGGGAAACCTGAGATGACAGTAACCCCCTTGCGCAGCTTGAGTCTTCGATATTATGCCGTCTTGCGCGCCCGCTTGAGCTGCGCCCATCGCTAGGGTGGACACCACAATAAGACCGTAAAAAACCGGTTTCGAATTCTTAATCGTAATCATTTTCTTCTCCTTTTGGTTGCTTCAGTAAAACTCTTCCTGCCTCCGAGATCCCGAGCGCATGAGACACTACGCCCGTCTCCTTGAAAGAAGGACTATCGGAAGCGACAAAACTTTTGAGTGATTCACCCAATCAAGCCATCGCTCGCTTGGGTCACATGCGTGAGGCTAAAAAATCACAGGTTCAATACCGGGGATAAATCGAGGATAAGCTGGGTAGGTTCGATCAGCGCCTGCTGGATCCATGAAAGTCCATAATGCGTGCCAACGATTTGCGGTGATAGAGGAATTTCAGCTATCTCGTGCGACCGATCGGGCAAGATACCGCCGCCATCTGCTGTCGTAACTCCACTTCTAAAATTGTCTCGCTCGGCCCTGACGAGAACACGGCGCTGCTCGTGCTCGAAAGTAATATACTTCGCCACACCGGTGGAAACGGAATGCTTATAGGCTGCGAAGCTAACAGATAGGAGAACAAAGACAAAAACAAAAATGACGGTCCACGCAACCCGATATTTGTTAGAAGCAGTCATATCCCACGTAGTTATGGTAAACCTCGCTTCTCGAATGTCAAGGTTGGAACAACCGTGATCGCCACATGCCAATTGCATATCGCCTTTTTTCAACAAACCGATCATGGCGCAAGCCCGATGCCAAGGGTATTTAGCAATCACCCGAGTTCGGAGCAGCAGACATCAATCAAAACAGAAAGCCGACGCTGATGCTTCATAATCGCCTGTGACAAAAATGCGTAACGGTGTGGCTTTCCTGTAACACGACCTCTCGCCTCGTTTTGCCAATCGCCACAGAAGTCTCTGCAAGGAATGCAGGAACGAATCGTTCTCATGCTCCCCCGCGGCGGCCCTGGCCTCTTCTTTTTTAAGGAAACGGATCAAAATCTATCAACGATTCCACCAAGAATGCCACCAGCCAAAAAACGAATGATCGCGCTCGCGTTCCAAATCGTGATTCAAATCCCGTCGCTCTTCGTGGAGGTCATGCCGGTCGTTCGCAATGTCACTCCGATCTTTGCGGATGTCCTGCCGATCGCCGGCAATCTCTGCCGGACTCGCTCCGTCGCGCCGATCTTGCCGCAGCTCTCTTCTGTCCTGGGTGAGATCCCTGTGGTCAGTGTAGAGGTCTCTGCGCTCACCTTGAATTTCAGCACGATCGTTCCTGATGTCGTTTCCGAGGGTCCTATGATTGAACCTACCTCCCCAGGGTGCGGCTTGTGAAGGAACGCTGAGCAATAACAGGGAACCTCCAACCAAACTTCCTAAAATCGCTGCTTTAAAACTTTTCATAAATTTTTCCTCCTTGTTAGTTTAGACTCGGTGCACGGCGAAAAGGTTTATTGCAAGCGGCACAAAGTTGTTATCTCACATACAAAGATCTCGGTTGCCATTGCGCCACAATCTGACAGAAAGGTGTTGTTCCTCACATCACCAAATCAACAGCGCGCAATACAAAGTGATTGGTCACATTTCGCGTAAGCATCCGCTCTCAATCTCGGCGCAACAGCAATTGTTCACGCTCATTCAATTCGACGAGCTTTTCGAGTTCCCCTCGCCAGTCCTTCATGGTGCGCTCCTCAGTTTCGTTAATCGCCTTTTTGAAAGATCTCAAGACTTCGGCAATCAGTTTTCTAGGACCGGGACCGCGGATCTTCCGCAACGCTAGGAAAACCATTCTTTTCTTTGTGATAGACGTTTTGTATGTCTCATCTTCCATTGGCTAGAGGAAGCGTACGCAAAACTGACGCCACGAGGTACTGTTCCGCATTGGTGGAGTGAGAAGCAGTAGATCCACTGAGCGGCCAAAAGTAAAGTGTGGTCAAACGGTAGAATGGCAGACAAAATGTCTCGGTCTTTGTGTCTCCGGGAGTTTTAGCTGGCGTTAGCCCTTCGTTTTTCGGGCGCGGCATGTTCATTGCTCTAGTTGTTGAAGATAACGCAAGAGTAGAAAGGAAGTGAAATTATGAAGCGCATCGGATCATTCTTATCAGCCGTATTCATCCTCGAATCGGTTGGAGTGACCAGCGATGCATCAAAGGAGTTTAGCTGGGGATCAACCCGTGCTCAAAGATGAGCGCACAGGCGACGTGATCGATTTCTATGGGCCGTGCGACGAGTCTCCTACCGGACAGGATCAAGTCCAATCTCAGAGACATTGAAGGCTTGCAGCGCCTGATTTAATAAAGGGACAGAAGCGCTTTGGAAAACACAGATCGTGACGTCGCAGTTTCATAGCGTGACCTCGGCACATGAGAGGACAACTCCATGAATAAGATTATGATTCGAGCCATTGGGGTTCTTGTGTTCGCCGCAGCATGGGTCTTTGCAGACTGGTCGACTGCGTTTTTACACTCAACGGCTCAAGTGAAGACTTACCAAGGAATTTCGTATGTGAGTGGCGGCTTTGGACCGGATGAAGGCAAAAGTGCGCGAGCTATGAGCGACACAGACAATCTGCAACTTCGGTTCGCGCTGCAGAACGGGAATTATCTTGGCGGCGCCCACGTTTTGATTCAAGACGATAAAGGCAAACGGATTCTTGAAGCGATTTCCGACGGTCCATTGTTTTTTACAAAACTGCCGGCAGGAAACTACACCGTTGCGGCAACAGCGCTGGGGAAAACTGTGAAGCGCACGGCTCATCTGTCCTCTAAAGGTCAGGTTCAGCTCAACTTCACCTGGAAGATAGATGACGAGGAAATAGCAACCGGTTGAAAAATCGTCCGGTCCACACGCTGATCGAGGCGAACATTTGTCCGGGCTGCCTTTTCCTGCGCAATGCTCAGCGCTAGCTGTCCGATGTTCCTACTGCTTCGAACGGACCAAAGCGCTCTCTACCAACTCAAGCAAACGGTTCGCGCTGAACGGTTTAGATAAGACCGGAACGCCGAGGCTTTTCGATTGATTCTGTAATGTCTCGTCGGCAAAAGCAGAAATCAAAATGATCTTTGCTTTCGGATTGTCCTTCTTGAGTTCCTCAACAAGCTCGGTTCCCAAGATCAACGGCATGCGTTGATCAATAATAAAAAGGTCATAGGGTTCGTAAAGGGACATCTCGTAACCTTCGAGACCGTCCGTGGTCCACGCCACTTTAATCCCTCCACCCTCTAAAACCTCAGCCAATAGCTGGCAGAAGGTTTCGTCGTCATCTACGATCAGAACGCGCAATCGCTCTCCCTTTTTTCACTCTATTTTAAGCGAGCAAGGATGATGCCGCAGCAAACGGATCTCGGAGGTCGCAGTTTTTGCGGATTTTCCTAATCAAAGTGGAAAGGCAAGCCAAAAGGCTGAGGCAAGATTGTAGAAACAGAGCCACTTCGCCTCACTCATGTTTGAAGAAAGGCTCAACCTCATAACGTGCTAACATGCGGTAGAAGGAGCGCCGATCAATGTTCAGAACTCTTGCAGTTTGGGAAATATTTCCCTGAGCGTTCTTCAGAACATGGAGCACGTAGCGCTTTTTGACTTCTTCCAGAGTCGGGGTGTCAGCGAAAAGGAATTGCTCACTCTGTGGAAGATTATGAGCGAATCTCGAAGCCGCCCTATCGCGCACCGCTGCCGGAAGATCATCCGGCGTAAATACCGGCTGATTAGAGAGAGCCACGGCCTGCTCGATGACATTTTCCAGTTCTCGGATATTTCCCGGCCAGGAATAGCCACATAGCAATTCCATGCATTTGTCGGAGATACCAGTTATGGACTTTCCGCTCTCTTGGCTGTAGCGCTTTAAAAAATGGTGCGTCAGAAGCGGAATATCTTCCAATCGCTGTCGTAAAGGCGGTAGATGAATGGCGACAACGTTTAGCCGATAATACAGGTCCTGTCGGAAATTGCCTTTCCTAACCAGTTCGGCCAGATTCTGATTGGTGGCGGCCACCACCCGCACGTCTACTTTCATCCAGTCCTTCCCTCCGACCCGTCTCACCTCATGTTCTTGCAATACGCGTAAGAGCTTGGCTTGCATGTTCAGGCTGATGTTACCGATCTCGTCAAGAAAGCAGGTGCCACCCTCAGCTTCCTCAAACACTCCTCTCTTATCCGCCATCGCCCCAGTAAATGCACCCCGCACATGGCCGAAGAGTTCGCTTTCAAGGAGCGTCTCGGTGAGCGCCCCGCAGTCTACCGCTACAAAGGGGCCCCGGGCCCTGGGACTATGTTGGTGAATGGCTCGAGCGATCAGCTCTTTGCCGGTACCGCTTTCTCCGAGAATCAGCACCGCACTTCTAGTGGGAGCCACTCTAGCCACGGTCTTGTAGATCTCTACCATGGCAGTGCTTTTGCCGATGATCGTCCCGGGCTGATCTCCGTCTCTATTTTCTTCTTCGCTTTTCCTTGCCCTGTCTCGGAACGCCCGTTGCGCCAGCGCTCTGGAGACGGTCTTCTTGAGCTCCTCCAGGTTCATAGGCTTGGAGATGAAATCAAAAGCTCCTTCATGGATCGCTTCGATGGCGGTTTCTATTGAGCCAAAAGCGGTCATGACGATGATGGGAAGAGAGGAATTTTTCTCATGCAGTATCCGTGTCACTTCCAGGCCCGTCATCCCCGGCATCCGCACGTCAATGATGAGCAGCTCATAAAGCTCATCACGCAAAAGCGAAAGCGCCTCATCGCCACTTTGTGCTCGATCCACCCGGTAACCTTCCTGTTCCAGCGTCTCGGCAAACAGCTGGCGACTCACTTCGTCATCATCCGCAATCAAAATGCGCTCGCTCATGTCGTTCCCTCAACCGGAGCGGGTTCCCCGAACCTCTGATCTGTCGGAAGAAAGATCCGTACAGAGGTTCCCTGTCCTACCTGGCTGTCAATATCAATAGTACCGCCGTGAGCTTTGACGATTTCCTGACAGACGACTAAACCGAATCCCGTCCCTTTGCCTGACGGCTTGGTCGTGACAAAAAGATCGAAGATCTTGGGCAACAACTCCGATGGAATACCCGCACCGCTATCCGTGATCTCAATGATAATCCCCGGACCGTTGGCATCGGAAGACGCGCTCGCGCAGGTGGCAATCTTCAGGAGCCCGCCTTCTTCGGTGGCATCGACCGCGTTGTCGAGCACATTGATGAGCACTCGCTGGAGCGAAGCGTCGTCGCCGTGGAGCAGGAGCAGCGAGTCCGACAGGTTCGTCGTCACCCGTATTCCATGCTGCTGGAAAATTGGGTCGAGTAGCAACAGGGTTTCTCCCACCAGGTCATTGATGTTGACCTGGTCCCTACGGGGAGAGCCGCGAGTGCGGGAAAGATAGTGCTGAATGATGTCTCCCATGCGTTGGACTTGCGTCTCAATAATCGTAAGACGGCGCCGTGCGCTCTCCGACAATTCCTCTTGAGCAAGGAGCTGGGTGTAGCCAAGCACGGAGTTCAACGGAGTGCCAAGCTCATGGGCAATGGTTCCGGTCATTCGTCCCAGCGCGGCCAGACGCTCCACTCGTCCCATCTCCTTCTGAAGACGCCAGAGTTCCTTCTCTGCCCGCTTGCGCTCGCTAATTTCCGCCCGCAATGATTCATTGGCTTCGGCCAGCTCGGCGGTCCGTTCCCGGACTCGGTTTTCTAACTCCGCATGGGCTTGACGCAGAGCTTCCTCAGCTCGCTTGCGCGCCGCTGTCAGCGAGCTGGTCACGAGTGACACAAGTACGAACGTGCTCAGCCGCAGGAGAGCTCTCCAATCCAGGGTAATTGAATGAATGGGAGCTATAAAGAAATAGTCAAGAGAAAGCGCGGAAAGGATTGTGGCCAGCAGCCCGGCTCCGAGACCGCCATACCACGCGCTTACCATTACGGCGACAAAGAACAAGGTGAAATGACTCGGATCGGCGCGATACGGCAAAAGCGACGCTACCGATAGGGCGGTTGCGACGCTCGCAAGAGAGATCGCATAGCGCAATAAGGGAGGGCGGTCGTCAATCAACATCTGCCTGCACCAGTTGGATAAGGCTTGTTTGCTCGTGAACGAAAGAGGGGGTGAAATCATGTATAAATGCCTGAACTTTGAGGCGCCGAAGGAGATTTTCAGATGAGCCTAGCGCTGTCTACCGATACGGCCCGCCGATGTGGCTTCTTTCACCTTCACAAGTTTCATTCCAATCGGTGGCAGCGCAACAATCTCCGTATCTCCAGCATGTTCAACATCTACTGCAAAGGATAAACCGCTGCAATAATGCCACGCTCATCACGCATTTCTGCCCCACCAGGTAATGCGTCCGCATTTTTTTGTCACAACCGCCCGCGGCCAACACACTGTTCTTGCGTCTCAGGATCTTCAAGTCTTTGTGGGTGAAAGTCAGACAAATTCTACCTATATCGCGGCACGCATTGCTTGAGCCGATCTAGGCCGATCAAGGTGGATGTGGTGGCTAGAAATACGGCCGGCTAATATTTGGTGACTGACAGTAGAATCTAAGACATTGGAACTCAGTGAGTAGCAACTCTTTTACGTAGGATTCTACAGCTTATGGACCACGAACTAGCTCAGCCCCGGCTCCCATCCCACTTCGGGTTTTCCATATCGCTGCGAGTGAAGTGGACGATGATCAGGATCGTATAGTCATCATACTGGGCATCGCCGGTCGCCGCAGGGCTCTTGTCGACGAATTGCCCACTGTCGGCGTCGATCGTGTAGATCTCAACCTCGGCATGGCCGCTGTGCCTCACGTCTTTAAACACTGGGATCTCCGGTACTGCAAAACCCATTAACGGAACCGTAAAAGACGGAGCGCCCACAAACGACTGTCCTTGATCAACCGCGAGAACGGGAGCGAAGACTTTCAGGCGCAACTGAGCTTGTTTCGGATCCGTAACGACTTGTACTTGTTGTGCTTGTAACCAAGCTGTGACAAATTCCCTCGCGAAATCCCTGTCGGGCGTAAGACCATAGAAATCAACGGTGACGGTTTTTCCCTTGAATCCTTGAGTGTTCAGCGTGACTAGAGCACGCTCCAACGAGCTAACGAGCAGCTGTTGCTCGATACTGGAGCGTTGAGTATTGGTAACCTGAGTCGTAACCGCGCAGCCTGCAAACAACACGACGCATAAAATCAAGATTCTCAGCGAAATGGATAGCATCCTGACATCGATCGTCATACAAATCTTCTAAAAGCTTAGTCCTTGGGGATCTTTTGCAGGCATGTACCTTATTGTTTTATGGGCGTTAGATTCTTTCATGCCTTATCAGAGCCGGCAGCAGATAATTTATTAACGCAGACAAGGCTGCTGCCCCTTTGCGTGCCGGTCCTTCCGGGCGTCGGTGAAAGCCACGGAGATAACCGAAGAGCTCGCTTTCGAGCAGAGTCTCGGACACGGCGGCGCGCGCTGTTGATCGTCGCGTGGGGGCCGGTTTCTCTGAGATGACTAACGAGCTCCGTTCCTTTCATGCGCGGCATCATGAGATCCGTGATGCCAAGAGTATTTAGCAACCGAGCAAAGATGGTGCCGCAGACAGACGGATCTCGGAGGTTGCAGCTTTCCAGACTTTTCTGCTCAAAGTGGAAAGCCAAGCCAAAAGGCTGAGGCAAGATTGTAGAAACAAAGCCACTTCGCCTCACTCATCCTTGAGGAAAGGCTCCATCCAACGAGATCAATGGTGGATGTGGTGGCTTTGG
>Ga0209160_1001693_pt1 | contig 18621 bp, 13 predicted proteins | sample GraSoiAngelo_153_FD_186167 | JGI IMG/M metagenome (GOLD analysis project Ga0209160, IMG submission 186167) | Grasslands soil microbial communities from the Angelo Coastal Reserve, California, USA - 14_1009_12_40cm (SPAdes) (version 2) | ecosystem: Environmental > Terrestrial > Soil > Grasslands ... | reverse complement strand
GCTGGGTAAGCCTCGCAAAAGAGATCGGTGATGATGGTTGGCAGGAAAGGCAGCCGATAAACACGCTTGGACGGGCTCAGACCGTTTAGGAGAGACCGGCCATGCCAGCCGCCCCCGCGGGAGGGGGAATCTGGGGTCATGAGCCGGAAAGAGCCCGGCCGATGCCGTTAGGGGGTCACGAACTTAAACCGGACCCGAGGCGGACGATTTTACACAACTGGCCACGTGCCGATGAGGAGGCGAGATCATGAGGATGCGCTTGGGAGCGACGTGGATGGCGCTCAGAACCAGAGCGCGGATGATCAGATTCGAATCATGACTAGGATCGATCCGGAAATAGCCGTCGTACACGCCACCGCCAAACACTGCCGCCTCCTGGGTCACCGAAATTACTCCATTGCGGTTTTCGACCACGCGGGCAAACGTGGTGCGGGTCTCCGGGCGGTCTCCGAAAGTTAGTTTTTCGTACAGCGAGTCAAAGCGCGGTGACGCGAGCGGCACCGCAACAAGCGCGGCAACGAAGAGCAGAGTCGCCCAGACCGGCGGAAACCCGGATTCCTGCCGGGCGATCATGAGAACCATTCCCCCCGCCAGGACCGTCGCAATTCCTAACTGCAAAGAGATCTGGCGAAGCCCGAAGTGTTGCATCAGAACGAAACCAATTCCCAGACTCCCCAGAACCGAGCCAATGATGTTCGAGACGTAGACGAGGCTTACCTCGCTCCCCGCTTGGTCGCCCGCCAAAACCGAAATCTGACATAAAAGCGGGAGGACAGAGCCGAACATTGCCGCGGTGAGGAAAAATGCGGGTGCGGGAGCCAGAAAAGACCAGCCGTGAACTCTTGCGACGCCGACCAGTGCCGGCAGGTACGCCGAGATGCCGCCGGCGAGGAGCAGCAGCATACCGATGACTTGCGCCACGGTATTCGGGCTGGCTCTCTCCGTCAATTTTTCCGATAGATAAGAGCCCGCGGCAATCCCGGCCAGAAATATCGAGAGCAACAGAGCAAAGGCGGGAGCGCGATCCGCCGCAGCCATGGAAAAAACGCGAAACCAGGCGATCTCAAATCCCAGCGCAAGGAAGCCCGAGAGCCCGGCAAGGAACATGGCCATGGGAAGCCTGATCGGAAAGTTGCCGCGGGCTGTCGCCGGTTGGGCGGCGGGCGCCGGGCCGGATGTAGTTGCCCCGCGCCGTCCGTACAGATAGGCCGTGCCGCCGATAATCGTGTTGAGACAAGCCGCCACGGCAACCGAGCCAGCCTGGCCATACTCACGAAGCAAGAACCTCGCGCAAAAATAGCAAGCCATGGCCGAGCCCAAAGTATTGACGAAATAGAGCCGGGAAACGGATGCGCCGACACGCCCCGAGCGTCGCACCAGGTGCTCGACGAGGATAGGAAGCGTGGCTCCCATGAGTATGGTCGGAATGAGGATTAGTGCGAGGCTGAAGACGACGACCGAGGGCAGTTTGGCGCCGGCGGTGTAAGCTGCGGCCCATCGGAAAATGTGTAGCGAAGCTAGCCCGAAGAGGGCAATCCCCAGCTCGGCAAGTCCAAAAAACAAGATGCCCTGGCGTGGGAACCGAGCCGAAGCCCAGCCGCCCGCAAGACTCCCGAGGCCTAGACCCAGCATGAAAGCACTGACGACGATGGCCACGGACTCGGCGTTCACGCCGTAGATCGAAAACAGCGCGCGCTGCCAAACCACTTGATAGATCAACGCGGGCATTCCGGAAAACAGGAAGAGCGTACTGAGCAGGAGGTTCTCCCATTTTTGCTCGCTGCTGTCAAAATACAAAGCAGCCGCGAGAAAAAGGAGCAAGTCAAAGACCAGAAGCAGCAAGACGGGACCTGTGGCCATGTCTCTCCTGAACGGGTAAGCGGCAGATAGCTCATAAAGATTACGGCCTTCTCCGCGAGGCGAGAACGGTCTTCTGCACGAGAATTGTCCAATGATCTATTGCTTTCACCAAGACGGAGAACGAGTGCCACGGGCTCCCGGATTCCCGACAAAGTTTCTCGAGCATCCCCGTGCGCATCGGCAACTTCAGACGCGAGGTGCTCAGGCAGGTATAATGCCCGGCTATGATTTCATCCGCGGAACTCCTTCGATGGGTCTACCGGATGCTTGCGCGTGTATTTCCACGTTGCGGCGTGATTTCGCAGGCGATCGCCTTCAATCTTTTTCTGGCGTTTTTCCCAACCCTGCTGATTGCCGTGGCGGTGGCGACGAGCCGGATTGGCGGCCGGACGAGCCTGTTCGACCTAATCGCGGATCTCACACAGTTTTTGCCCCCCGGGAGTCAGGCGATCGTTTCGGAGTTTTTGGTGAAGCGCGGACCGGACGCGTGGAAAATCGCGGCGCTGGGATGGACGGGAACGTTGCTCGCAGGCTCACAGGTGATGAAACTGGTGATGCAGGGAATTCAGACCATCTATGGGGACACGGAAAAACTCGGGTTTCTGCACCGCCAAGTTCGCGGCCTGATGTTGCTGCTGGCCACGATTGCTCCGTTGCTGGGGGCGGCCATCCTGGGCGTTCTGGGCAAGCCGCTGCGACGATGGATTGCCCATGAAGTCGGCAAGCACGCCGTTTTACAAGGATGGTGGAATTTCTTTTTCCCGGTCGCCGCGATGGTGCTGGCCATGATGGCACTGACGGTGATTTATCGCGTGGCGCGGCCCTCGGAGGACAGCATGCGCAACGTCCTGCCCGGAGCGATGGTCGCGACGCTGCTGTGGTGGCTGGTTGACGTGCTGTTTGGAGTTTACGTGCGCCGCGTTCCGTACAGCGTCGTGTATGGCGGGCTTGCAGCCGTGATCGGTTTGATCATCTGGATGCAGCTTTCCGCAGTAATTATTTTCCTGGGAGCCGCCTGGAACGCGGAGCTGGCGGAGAGCCGCCGAGGTGCGCGGGCCCGTGCGTAAACAAGTTATTAGCGTGGAGTGCCATTCCGGGTATCAGGCGGACGAGCTTCCCTTGAGGCTGAATCTGATCGACGGAGTCAGGGAGATTGTGGCCATTGAAGATCGCTGGTATTCACCAGGCGCGACCTACTTTCGCGTGCTCGTGGACGACGGCGACCGTTACGTGCTTCGCCATGAAGAAGCGCAGGACGTCTGGAGCCTAACTGGATATCGAGCAGCTTCGTGATTGACACAAAAATTGTGCCGGGCGTATAGTCAAATCACCAGTCAGCAGTAGGGCATCCCTGGTTTCCTCCCTCGCGGACGCCTTAGGATGCGGCTTTGTGAAGGGCAGGGATGTTTCATTCACTGCTATTCCCCGGGTTCCGCCGCACCATTCTGCTAGTTTTTGCTTGCTGCCTGTCAGTTTCCGGCAGCCGGCTCTACGCTCAAACACCCGCACTCCCCCAGGATGCACCCTTAAAGACAGATTCGACGGCGAAACCCCCGTCGGCGCCGGCAGCGGGCCAGAATGAGGAAGTCTCCAGTCGCGATACGCCGACCACCTTCAAGGTGCGCGTAAACCTGGTGCTGGTCCGCGTGGTGGTCCGCGACTCGCAAGGCAAGATCGTATCCAATCTCAAGAAGGAAGATTTTCAACTCTTCGACAACCGCAAACTACAAACAATTTCTTCTTTCAGTGTGGAGACGCCCGAGACACGCACGGCCTCGGCAGTAGCCTCCACGGACGCCGAGGGTTCTTCGTCGAGCGCGGATGCAGCCGTTGGCAAATCCGTCGTTTTGCCGCAGCGATTTGTCTCCATGGTGTTCGACGACGTGCACCTATCGATGGCCGACGCGGCCTTCGTCCGTGATTCGGCAACACGCTTTTTCGAAGCTTTGGCGGCGAGTGATCGCGTCTCGCTGAACACGACCTCCGGGCAGTTGACGCAGGAGTTCACCGATGATCACAACAAACTCGCGGAAGCGTTGTTTGGAATCCTACCGCGTTCTCTGACGAGCCACAATTCTCATGAATGCCCGGACGTGGGTTATTACCAGGCCGACCTGATTGTGAACAAGTCTGACCAGCAGGCCCTCGGCGTTGCGACCGAAGAGGCACTGCAGTGCGCTTTCAACGCGGACCCCAGAATGAGGGCGGCAGCACAGAACCTGGCGCAAGTCGCGGCGGATCGCGCGGTGGCGCAAGGAGACGACGAGACGGAGTATGCCTACAGGCATCTCGAAGACGTCGTCAGACGTCTGGCGAGCATGCCCGGTCAACGCGTACTTGTGTTGGTGTCACCTGGCTTTATAGCCTCAACCCTTCAGTCGGAGGCTTCCGAAATGGTCGACCGCGCGACTCGCGCCAACATTGTGATCAACACAATTGATGCGCGCGGCCTCTACACTCCGGATATGGGGGACATCGCCGATCCACCGAACGACACCATCCGTACCGCCGGTTTCAAAACCTCCTATCGCGTGTCAACGCAAGTCGCGCAAGAGGACGTTCTGGCGCAGTTGGCCGATGGAACGGGCGGCAAGTTCTTCCACAACCGCAACGACGTGGATGAAGCTATGCGGGAGGCGGGCGCCGCCCCGGCGCTTTCCTATTTGCTGGGATTTGCGCCGCAGAACCTGAAAATCGACGGACGGTTTCACATGCTGAAGGTCGCGCTCACGAACAAGCAAAAATTCGAAATTCAAGCACGGCATGGTTACTTCGCTCCGAAGACGCTCACCGATCCCGCCGAAGCGACAAAGCTGGAGATGCAGGAAGCTTTGTTTTCGCAAGAAGAGATCCGCGACCTACCGGTGGAGCTGCAAACGCAGTTTTTCAAGAAAGATGAGGTCCAGGCACGCCTCGCGGTCTTGACGCGCCTGGACGTGAAGGGAATCCATTTCCAGAAAGTGCGGGGACGCAACAACGATCAATTGACGATCGTCACCGGAATTTTCGACGAGAACGGAAATTTTGTCACTGGCCTTTCTAAGGTCGTGGAGATGAATTTGCTGGACACGACCTATACCCGATTGAGCCGCTCAGGGTTCACGGTGAAAACCAGTTTTGATTTGAAACCGGGCACCTACCTCGTACGCCTGGTCGTGCGAGACGCCGTCGGTGCGCAGATGGCAGCACGCAACGGGGCAGTGGTCATCCCGTATTGAAGTTAAGAAATTGTGGTGGGGGAAATATGAATACGCTGACAAACTTCAGGCCAACATTTCGATCGGCGGCCTGGTTGGCTGCTGGGGTGATGTGCTTGACTCCTGCTCCTTCCCAGGGGCAAGGGCAACCCGTTCCGGCAACCCCGCAAGCGGCCTCACCGGCGGAGCAGCAGCCGGTCGTCGTGATCAAGAAAGAATCAAAGCTGGTGCTCGTCGATGCGGTGGTGACGGACAAAAAGGGCAACTATGTCCGCGACCTCGCACAGAATGATTTCAAAGTCTTCGAAGATAACAAGGAGCAGCCGGTTTCCACTTTTTCTACCGGTGCCGATGCGGCTACCCAAGCCAACGGCCAACGCCGGTATCTGATTTTGTTTTTCGACAATTCCACGATGGCGGCGCCGGACCAGATCCAGGCGCGGAGCGCCGCGACTAAGTTCATTGCTGCTAACGCCGGACCTGATCGATTGATGGCCGTCGTGGATTTCGGGGGCTCACTCCGCATCGTGCAGAATTTCACTGCAAACGCAGACGTGCTCCGCGCAGCGGTCTCGGGAGTGAAGAGTTCGTCGGTCGATCCGAACGCACCAGGGCCGGACGTGCCCGTCACGGTTGCGTCGACCGGTCTTTCGTCTCTGGGTAATGCCGAGGCGGATTTTGGGGCGCGCAGCATGCTGCTCGCGGTGCGCAGCCTGGCGAAAAATCTCCGCGCGGTCCCGGGCCGAAAAATGGTGGTGCTGTTTTCGGGAGGGTTCCCGCTGACGCAGGAGAACCAATCGGAGCTAACGGCAACCATTGATGCTTGCAACAAGTCGAATGTGGCGGTCTACGCGCTGGACGCACGCGGTCTGGTGGCGACAGCTCCGGGCGGGAGCGCCGGCAGGAGGACAGTGGCTGGAAAGACCCAGGCCGCTAGAAGCCACATCCCGGCGCGGAGGACTTCGCCGCATCCACGCGTTCTGCTGGCGGCCTATCCGGCGATGGCCGTGCCTGATCCGCAGCGACCAGGGGGTGGCGGCGGTGGAGCCGGTGGCGGTGGCGGAGGCCGTGGTGGAGGCGGTGGTACGGGGGGTGGAGGCACGGGCGGCGGTGCTAAGGGTGGTTCCGGTGGAGGTGGTGGCACAGGAGGGGGCGGTAAAGGCGGCACCGGCGGTGGAGGAAAGGGTGGGTCCGGCGGCGGCACTCGCGGTGGCGGCAGCACGGGGGGCGGCACCCGGGGTGGCGGTTCCAATCCCGTCTCTAACTACAACAGTTCGCCCTACGGCCAGCCACGGACGATCGTGCCGCCATTCCCACCTTCGGCTTCGACCAACCAGCAGATCCTGGCAGCGCTGGCGGAGGGAACGGGCGGCTTCACAATCTTCAATACCAACGACCTACTGGGTGGACTCGAGCGCATCGGGCGCGAGCAAAACGAGTTCTACATACTGGGGTACGTGCCCGGCGACACGCCGGAAGGGAGCTGCCACACGCTGAAAGTGAAGCTGAATCGTGGCGGACTGAACGTGCGTGCGCGCAGCGGGTACTGCAACACGCGGTCCGCAAACGTGCTCGAAGGCAAGCCCCTGGAAAAGCAGCTCGAATCGCATGCCGTGGGCTCGCAGCCCGGTTCGATTCATGGCGTGCTGCAGACGCCTTATTTCTACACTGCGCCGGACACAGCGCGGGTCAACCTGGCGATGGAAATTCCTTCGGATACATTTCAATTCAATAAGGACAAGGGAAAGTATCACGCCAACTTGAACGTGCTAGGTATTGCCTACCGAACGGACGGGACGGTAGGGGCGCGATTCAGTGATACCGTTAACCTGGACTTGGAGAAAGATGAATGGAAAGAGTTCACCAAGTTGCCGTATCACTATGAAAATCAATTCGACGCCACACCAGGCACTTACAAGCTAGCCGTTGTCCTTAGCGCCGGCGGCGATGCGTTTGGGAAATTTGAGTCCCCGCTGGCCATCGATCCCTATGACGGAAAACACTTCAGCCTCAGCGGCGTGGCGCTGACGAATTCCGCGCAAAGGCTGAACGATATTCCGACCGGCCTGGATGCCGTTCTGCTCGAAGACCGCACCCCGCTGGTGGTCAAGGGCACGCAAATCATTCCTTCCGGCAGCAATCGGTTCAAACATACGGACAACGTAGTTCTGTACACGGAGATTTATGAACCCCTGCTGACCTCGGCGACGCCGCCGGTTGTGGGCATGGCCTACCGCATATTTGAGCAATCGACCAACAAGCAAGTATTTTTTACTGAGGTCATGCGCGCCGATGATTACATCCAAAAGGGCAATGCGGTGATTCCCATCGGTCTGAAGGTGAAAATAGACGACCTGAAACCGGGTTCCTACCGCTTGGTGATGCAGGCCATCGACAGCGCGAAAAATCATGCGCCGGACCGGACGGTGGACTTTGACATAACGGAGTGATGAAACTCCCGCGGCCCTGAAAAATGACCGCGCGCATTTTGGAGTGCGCGAATCTTGCTGCCGCTCTTGCGGCGGCCGCGGCCGTTGAGCAAGGGGCGGTCATGCCTCCGGCGCGCTCCAGGGCCTCCCCTCTAAGTCCTTTCCTGTCTTTATTTCCGACCATGGTAAGGATTCGACACGGTCGGTGGACTTCTGCAACTTCTTCGCCGGGCAAGGGTTATTCTATGCGTGCCCGGTGATTTGCCCAATCTGCCAACCCGCAGGAGAATGCTATGAGGCTCGAAGAGCGCCCCGCCTCCTCGTTTTTTCAACGGATCCCAGCTATTTCCGCGACGCCGAGGTCATTCCTCGCCGCCATCCTCTCGGTCACATGCGTTTTGTCGCTCACTGTCGAGTTGCCGGCCAGCGCTGCAATTCCTGCCGTGGCGAAAGAAAAGAAACCCAAGGCCGATCCCGCGCTCAAAGGGTTGCCGATTACAGAACTCAGTCCCGACGAAGCTATCCTCCATGCGCTGAACCGTCTCGCCTACGGCCCGCGTCCGGGCGACGTTGAGCGCGTACAGCAGATGGGCCTGGCCAAGTGGATCGAGCAGCAACTCAATCCCAATTCCATCGATGACAGGGCGATGGAAGCGCGACTCCAGGATTACCCGACGCTGCGGATGTCCACGGCGAAATTGATCGATGAATATCCGCAACCCAAACAAGCGGAGAAGCAGGCCCAGCAGGTTCAGGCGCAGGCGCGGCAGGAACGGCGCCGCTCCGATGCGGCCGTCATAGTGGTTGAAAAAGACACGCAGAATGCGCCAGAGCAGCCAGCCAATTCAGAAGCTCCGGCGATGACGTCAGCTTCCGCGCCGCAACCCTGGCCTGACAATCCCAGCGCCGCCGCGCCGATGAAACAGCCAGCGCAGGGAAAGGCAGCGACGAATGGCACGGGAAGGCGCGACGTTCTGGGTGGCGGTGACCCCAACAACGTCCCGCGTGCCATTGCCGACGACAGCAAGAGGCCGCAGCGCGTGGTGGCCGAGCTGGGCATGGCCAAGGTGACGCGCGCGATTTACAGCGAGCGGCAACTCCAGCAGGTGATGAACGATTTCTGGTTCAATCACTTCAACGTTTTCGCCGGTAAAGGAGAAGATCGCTACTACCTCACTTCGTATGAGCGCGACGTGATTCAGCCTCATGCCTTCGGAAAGTTCAAGGATTTGGTGACCGCGACGGCGAAAAGCCCGGCCATGCTTCTCTACCTGGATAATTTTCTGAGCGTGGATCCCCGGGCCGCGCAGCGGCAGGCGGCCGAGCGGGCCATGCGCCAACAGAGGCGTCGCGGAGGATTTGGCTGGCCCCCGCGACCGACGGCAAATCCACAGCAACCACCCAAGAAAAACGACCGAGGGCTCAATGAAAATTACGGTCGAGAACTCATGGAGCTACACACGCTCGGCGTCGACGGCGGTTATACGCAGAAAGACGTCACGGAAGTGGCGCGTTGCTTTACGGGTTGGACGATTGACAAGCCCAGGCAGTATGCGGACTTCAAATTCGACGACCGGCTGCACGACCCCGACACGAAAATCGTGCTGGGCAAGAAAATTCACGCAGGGGGCATGAAGGATGGCGAGCAGCTGATCGACATGCTGGCGCATCACCCGAGTACGGCCAAGTTTATTTCCACGAAATTGGCACGCCGCTTTGTTTCGGACAATCCGCCGCCGGCGTTGGTCAGCCGGTTGGCCGAGACGTTTCAATCGAGTGACGGCGACATTCACGCCGTGCTGAAGACCATGATCTGGTCGCCGGAATTCTGGTCGCGGGAATCCTACCGCGCAAAGATCAAGACTCCTTTTGAACTCGTGGTTTCCGCGGTGCGCGCCCTGGGCACGGATGTGGACACGCCCATGCCGCTGGTGCAGTGGGTGGCACGAATCGGCGAGCCGCTGTACCAGTGCCAGCCGCCAACTGGGTATGCGGACAAAGCCGAAGCGTGGGTGAACACCGGCGCGCTGTTGAACCGGCTGAACTATTCCCTGGCTCTCGCGGGAAACAAGATGCGCGGAGCGCGTACCGATGTGACTTCGCTGCTGGGCGTGGATTCTTCAGCGGACCCCAAGACGGCGCTCGACCGCGCGGTGCGAGTATTCCTCGGCGGGCAGGCGGGCCCGACTACGGTTGAAACACTCGAAAAGCAACTCGATAACCCGCAAGTCTTGCAGGCCAAGCTTGATGATCCGCGCAAGCAGGTGGATCTGGGCGTCGTCGCCGGGTTGGTGCTGGGCGCCCCGGAATTTCAAAGACGCTAGGGCAGGAGAGGTCACCATGAAGTACAAGTGTTGTGAAGGCGTCAGGGACCTGAGATTTTCGCGGCGATATTTCTTGAAGCAGGGCGGTGTGGCGATGGCAGGTCTAAGCGCCATGCCGGCGTTTTTGCAGCGCGCCGTGGCTGCCACTCCGATGCCGAACAAGAAGCAGCTCGTGGTGTTGTTTCAGCGCGGCGCGGCCGACGGCTTGAATATCGTCGTGCCTTTTGGCGAGTCGAATTATTACCGTATGCGTCCTACCATTGCGATTCCACAGCCCAAGCGTGGCGGCACGGATGCGGCGATCGACCTTGACGGATTTTTCGGTTTGCATCCAAGCCTCGCGCCACTCGAGCCGCTCTTCCGCAAGAACCAACTTGCCATCGTGCACGCCGCCGGCTCACCTGATCCAACGCGCTCGCACTTCGACGCGCAAGACTTCATGGAATCCGGTACTCCGGGGTTGAGATCGACCGAGGACGGCTGGCTGAACCGTGCCTTGGAAACCGTTCCGGAGGAGAACGCCTCGCCGTTCCGCGCCGTGGCGATGGGCCCGAATCTTCCGCGCATGTTGCACGGGGGCGCGCCGGCCATTGCGCTGCCGGACCTCAAGCAGTTCAAAGTGATGGCGCAGGCGCCGGGCACGGGCCAGATGGTCGAAGGCGGCTTTGAAGCCATGTACTCGCAAACTGTGGATCACGCGCTGCACGGCACGGGTACCGAAACGTTTGAAGCCATCGATCTACTGCGAAAAGCCGACCCGGCCAAGTATCAGCCGGAAAACGGCGCGCAGTATCCCACCAACCGGCTCGGGCAAAGCTTGCAGCAGATCGGGCAACTGCTTAAAGCCGACATCGGCGTGGAAGTCCTTTTCGTCGATTGCGGCGGCTGGGACAACCACGTCAACGAAGGCGGCGTGCAGGGGCAGCTGTCGAATTTGTTGAAAGACCTGGGCCAGGGCCTGGCCGCGTTTCATCGAGATATGGGCGACCGCATGGAGAATATCGTCTTCGTGACCATGAGCGAATTCGGCCGCACCGCCAAGGAAAACGGCAATCGCGGCACCGATCACGGCCACGCGAATTGCATGTTGCTCATGGGCGGCGACGTGCAGGGCAGACAGGTCTACGGCAAATGGCCCGGGCTGAACGACCATCAGCTCAACGACGGCCGCGACCTCGCGCTCACCACGGACTTCCGCTCCGTAGTCGGCGAGATTCTCACCAAGCACCTCGGTGTGAAAGGGCTCGACTCGGTCTTCCCCGGATTCGACAACAACCCACGCAAATTCCTGGGACTGCTGAGAACTTAGAGCAGAGACGAAAGTTCTCGAGAGCGGGATAAACTCTTCAAGAGTTCTTTTCTTCTCGCTATCCCTGCCTGTGTCTTTGACACTTTTCCACTGCACGGGTAATCTTCTGGCCAGCCTGTTGGCGGTTCCATGAGAACGACGCGACGAGAATTCGCAAAGGGGCTGTCTGGCGCAGCGCTAGCTGCTGCCTTTGCGCACGCCAAGGAACCGGCGCGTCTGCCGATTGCATTTTCAACTCTGGGCTGCCCTGGCTGGGATATGCAGCAAATCCTGAACTTCGCGGAGCAACACGGTTTCGCTGCAATCGAATTCCGCGGACTCGAAGGCAGCCTTGACTTACCTTCTCACCCGGCATTTGCGGCGGAACGCATCGCTCAGACCAAGCGCGAAATTCTCTCTCGCAGCCTTGGTGTCGCCTGCGTCAGCAGCTCCGCCAGCCTGCACGAGTCCGATGCTGAGAAGCGTTCGAGAACTTTGGCTGACGCCCAGCGAATCATCGACTTGGCTTCTTCGCTCGATGCGCCCTATGTGCGCGTGTTCGGGTCTAGCCCTGACTCCGGGCATCCTGTCTCTCCAAGTGATGACCTGAAGATGCGTGTTGCCGCCGGGTTGCACGAATTGGGCGATTATGCGGGCCCGCGCAAAGTCACCGTGATCATCGAGTCGCATGACGATTTTACCGCTTCGGCCACGCTCACTGACGTCCTGCACCGTGCCGATTCCAAGTCAGTCGGACTCTTGTGGGACGCTCACCACACCTTCGCAGAGTCGAGCGAGGACCCCAAGTTCACCGTGCGGCAGCTGAGGCCGTGGATCCGGCACACGCACCTGAAGGATTCTGTCGGCAAAGCTGGTGATCGCAAGTATGTGTTGACCGGCCGTGGAAACGTTCCGATCAAGGAGCAGATCGAGGCCTTGCGCTCCATTGATTACAAGGGCTTCTACTGTTTCGAGTGGGAAAAAGTGTGGCATCCCGATCTGGAAGATCCCGAGATTGCCATCGCGGACTATGCCCGCGTGGTCGCCGATTATCTACGCTAGAAACGCTCCGGCACAGGGGCGCTGCGTATTCAAGCGTGGTGCCACAAGAGAGTTAGTCTTTAAGGCCGGGCATTTCTACGCAGCGGACTCTCTGTTCAGTCCGGTGTTTTCAGTTCGCGAATCCAAATATTGCGAAACCGCACGGGGTTGCCATGATCCTGCAAGGCTAACGGCAGCTTCTCCGCATGCACCTGATACGGCGGGCGCGCTCCATGCGCAGTCGGGCCCGTGGGTTGGACATGGTCCTGCGCCAGAACGCCGTTATGAAACACTGTGACGCTAGCGGGGCGCAGCAACTTCCCATCCTTATCGAAGCGCGGCCCGTGGAAGACAATGTCGTAGGCCTGCCATTGGCCCGGCGGGCGTGAGGCGTTAACGAGCGGCGGATATTGGCCATAAACCGCGGCCGCTTGGCCATCTGCATAGGTTTTGTTTTCGTACGAATCTAGCACCTGAATCTCATAGAGGCCCATCAGAAAGACGCCACTGTTCCCACGCTCCTGGCTTTCCTCTTTGGGCGCAGCCGGCTCAGCGAATTCGATGTGCAATTGGGAGTCACCAAACGCATCCCGCGTGTAGATGTAGCCAGTCTTTGCGGCGACTTCGACATAACCATTCTCGACCTTCCACTTCGCTGGACTACCGTCCTTGTGCGCCCATTTGGAGAGATCCTTTCCGTCAAAGAGTACAACGGCATCAGACGGCGGACGACCGGGCGAATCCTGCGTTCCCGGCGTTCCAGGATCGATTACCGGCGGTACCGGGCGATGGGGATCGTGAATCTTCCAGCTCGTCTGGATTTGCGCACAGCAAACATGGGAAGTACTGGCGAGGAGCAAAACGGTCCGCGTCATCAACAGGCATTTCTTCATGAGCGACACCTCAATGTGACAGTGAGTGAATTCTACTTCCTAACTGTTCGCAAGTGTACGATGGGATTCTAGATGTCTTGATCTCCACGCCCGCTGGCGGAAGGCCAAGCCGGAAGCCTGCCAACCGATCTAGGGACGCTCTTCGTGCCACTGCAGCCAGGGCGCCATGGCCTCTTGTTCAAGGAAATACTGAAGGCCGCGAATTGCTTCGGCGGTGGTGATGTTCCAGGAGGCCGGGTACTCATCGCGCTGGCCGTTCGACAGGTAATATTCAATGACCGCTTTTTCCGGCCCCGCATACAGTGGATTGCGAGTAGAGAACCCCGCGTCGCCTTCATAGCGCACGTGCATCAGCCACGCAGCCTCGCCATTGATCAGCGCACCCATGGCCGGCCAGCCCGCCTCGTGCTGCATCCAAACTTCCGAAAATTGGGTGCGACCGATCTGCGCGAGGCGCACCTTAAGTTCGCCCGCGTCGGTAACTTTATACAGAACTTTATTGATTTTCAATTCCATGAGCGTTCGCTCGCGGAGTCCGGTAACACCACTTGAATCCTTTGTATCCCAGGTGTCAAGTTGAAGAACAACGGGGCGGTGAGTTGATCTGTCAAGTCATGCGTCAGTGGGCGGCGTCTTCCCGGATGCGCATGCCATAGAAGGAACGGTAGACGAAGAGGAAGGAGACGACGAAGAACGCCGCTGCAAGAATGTGTGTCAAAGTTGTGCTGTGCTGCTCGGCGGTGAGCTGCACAGCGAGTTCGACGGCCAGCAGGCCGAAGAGAGTCGTGAACTTGATGACCGGGTTGAGTGCGACCGAAGATGTGTCTTTAAACGGATCGCCCACCGTATCGCCAATGACCGTGGCGTCGTGGAGCGGCGTGCCCTTCTGCTTGAGTTCGACTTCAACGATCTTCTTGGCGTTGTCCCAGGCGCCTCCGGCATTGGCCATGAAAATGGCCTGGTACAAGCCGAAGATGGCGATGGAGAAAAGGTAGCCGATAAAAAAGAACGGTTCGACAAAGGCAAAGGCCAAGGTGGCGAAGAACACCGCGATGAAGATGTTCAGCATGCCTTTCTGCGCGTATTTGGTGCAAATCTCGACGACCTTTTTGCTGTCGGCAATGCTGGCGGAAGCAGCTCCTTCGAGCTTGATGTTGGCCTTGATAAACTCGACGGCGCGGTAAGCACCGGTGGTCACGGCTTGCGTGGAAGCGCCGGTGAACCAGTAAATCATGGCACCACCGGTGACCAGCCCCAGAACAAAGGGCGCATGGAGGAGCGAAAGATTATTGACGTTCTCGGTTAAGCCTTTGGTGAGCGCCATGATGATCGAGAAGATCATTGTGGTTGCGCCGACCACGGCCGTCCCGATGAGCACCGGCTTTGCGGTGGCCTTGAAGGTGTTGCCCGCGCCGTCGTTGGCTTCCAGGTTGTGCTTCGCCCGTTCGAACACGACATCGAAGCCGTAATCCCGCTTCAGCTCCTGCTTGATGTTGGGGATCTGCTCGATGAGCGAAAGCTCATATACGGATTGCGCGTTGTCCGTGACGGGACCATAGGAGTCGACGGCGATGGTCACTGGGCCCATGCCGAGGAAGCCGAAGGCCACCAGGCCGAAGGCAAAAACTGGCGCCGCAATCATCAGGTCGCCAAGGCCGAGGTTGCTGATCAGATATCCCAGGGACATGAGTAGCACCATGGCCAGACCGATATAGTAGGCCGAGAAATTGCCGGCCACGAAGCCGGAAAGAATGCCGAGCGATGCACCGCCTTCTTCTGCCGAAGTCACAACTTCTTTTACATGGCGCGACTCGGTGGACGTGAAAACTTTCACCAATTCAGGGATTATGGCGCCGGCAAGCGTTCCGCAGGAGATGATGGTGGCTAGCTTCCACCACTGTGATGTATCGCCGCCGAGGCTCGGGATGATCAGCGATGAGACGACGTAGGTCAGGCCGATCGAAACGATGGAGGTGATCCATACCAGCGAAGTGAGAGGCGCCTCGTAGTTCATCAGGTCGGCGTTGCCGTACTTGGCTTTGGCGATGAAGCTGTTAATGAAATAGGCAGCGGCGCTGGCGATGAGCATCACGATGCGCATCACGAAGATCCACACCAGCAGCTGAACTTGCACGGTGGGATTTTTCACCGCCAGCAGAATAAAGGTGATCAATGCGACGCCGGTTACGCCGTATGTTTCAAAGCCATCGGCGCTGGGGCCCACCGAGTCGCCGGCGTTATCGCCCGTGCAGTCAGCAATCACGCCGGGGTTACGAGCGTCGTCTTCTTTGATTTTGAAGACGATCTTCATGAGGTCGGAGCCGATGTCGGCAATTTTCGTAAAGATGCCGCCGGCGATACGCAATGCTGCCGCGCCGAGCGATTCGCCGATGGCGAAACCGATGAAGCATGGGCCAGCGTAGTCGCCCGAGATGAACAGCAAGATGAAAAGCATCATCAGCAGTTCGACGCTGATGAGCATCATGCCGATGCTCATGCCGGCCTGCAGTGGCGTGCTGTAAATCGGATAGGGCTTGCCGCGCAGGGCAGCGAACGCCGTGCGCGAATTGGCAAACGTATTTACGCGGATGCCAAACCACGCGACGCCGTAACTACCCGCAATCCCTACGAGACTGAAAATCAGAATGATCGGGAGAGTGACCGCAGTGGGACGCACCGGAGCGAGCCAGCCAAAGTACATGACGATCACCACGGCGATAAACACCCACAAGATCAACAGGAACTTTCCCTGCGTAAATAGGTAGGTCTTGCACGTTTCGTAGATGAGCTCGGAGATTTCGCGCATCGATTTGTGAACGGGAAGATTTTTCAGCCGCGAGTAGATAGCCAATCCGAAGCCCAGGCCAAAGATGCAGATGACAATGCCGAAGAGCAGAAGTTTGTGGCCGTCGATGCCGAGAAAAGTAACCTGGGACAGGTCGGGAAGCTTTAAGTTAGCTTCGCCGGCTTCGTCAGCGAGAACCGACGCCGCCCCAAACAAGGTGAGCAGGACAGCAGGCGCTCCAAACCTAATGAATTTGCAGCCTAGAGACCAGCCATTTGCCAGCCAGGTAAGCATTGACAATCCTCCGTAGATCACTTGTTCACAGGGCAATGGCTTCCCGGAACAGCCGATTCCGGTGCACTTTTTCGACGGAGCGCTGTTTGGCGCGACCACAGAGCGATTTGTTCTCATTCCACCGGCAAGACGTCGCCGCGCGCCGGTCCGAGACTACCCCAAATATCATCGGCGAAGCACCCTGAAGATGGGGCGCACAGCTGGACACAAAACGCAGATTTATAACATTTTACCAATGGCCGGTCAAACCGCACCCTATCAGAAAGGGAGGCGCAACCCCGTATCGCTTCGAATATCGCCGCGACACGTTTTAGCCAAGCGATGGTAACATGCCAGATTCATCGGAGCATGATTAGCCATATCCTGATGGGGGTACATGGGTACGACGCCAGTGTTTGAAGTGGCGCTAAGTGTCGCTGCAGGGAGCGACCTGCTCCACGAGGGGAATCAAACCAAAGTCGTCGCTTCTGACCGCGCGGCTGTGTCAGCGACGGTGAGCCGCGCATGAGACATCATTTCTTCATTACGGGCACTGACAGCGGAGTGGGCAAAACCGTGCTCTCGGCGCTACTCTGCGCGGCACTCGATGCGGTTTACTGGAAACCCATCCAGACAGGCACGCTCGAGGGCTCGGACCGCGTGACCGTCATGAGGCTTGCTGGGATTGGCACCGATCGAACGCTCGACGAGGTGTACAAATTCGTGCCGCCAGTTTCTCCGGACCTCGCGGCCCGCTGGGCTGGAGTGGAAATCGACCTCGGGCGGATCAACATGCCCGGCAGCTTGATCAACGACTGGTTGATTGTCGAAGGCGCGGGCGGCGTGCTGGTGCCCGTAAACCAGAAACAGTTCATGCTCGACCTGGTAGTGAAATTCAAATTGCCGGTGGTTGTGGCGGCGCGCAGTTCGCTGGGCACGGTCAATCACACGCTTTTGACGCTTGCTGCGCTTCACGCCGCGGAATTGCCCGTGCATGGCGTGGTGCTAATCGGCGATCAGAACCGCGAGAATCGCGAGACCATCGAGAGGTTCGGCCACGTCCGAGTGATCGGCGAGATTCCCAAGCTTCCGAATCTGCACCGCACCGCACTCATGCAGGTTTTCATGAATCATTTCGATCGCGCCGCCTTCGCACAATAGTTGCCGCTCGGTTCGATTCTACCCTTCCGAGAGTTTGAGCAGCTGCTGACTTCGTTCCAAAGAGTGGGCTCAGGGAGGGCCAGAAAAGCGCCACGCGGTGCTGGCAGAACATGAATTGGTGAGAGGAGTGGCGAGTGCCGGCCAGCCTTAGTGGATGGAAGCAGAAAGTCGTGGCCTTCGCGAGCGGGCTTGGCGCGCCGGGGCTTTTTCTCATTTCCTTCCTGGATTCTTCGGTGCTGACCTTTCCGGTCATCAACGATCTGTTGCTGATCGAGCTGTCGATGGAGCATCCGGCACGGATGCCGCTGTATGCGTTCATGGCCGCGCTGGGATCGGTGCTGGGCTGTGTGGTGCTGTATTTCATCGCGCGAAAGGGCGGGGAAGCTTTTTTTCACCGAAAGACCGGTCAGCATGCCCACGCCATCCGGCATTGGGTGGAACGCAATGGTTTCGTGGGAATGTTGATTGCGGCGCTTCTGCCGCCGCCAACGCCGTTCAAATTCTTCGTGTTTGCGGCGGGGGTGTTTGAAATGCCGTTGTTTAGTTACGCGTCAGCCATCACGGTTGCGCGGTTGTTTCGGTATTTCGGAGTCGGGTACCTGGCGATCCGGTATGGCGCGGACGCCATGCCGTATCTGGTGCATCACAAGCTGCAAGTGACGGCAGCGGTGATCGCCCTTGTAGCCATCAGCTATATTTTCTCTCGCCTGCTACTTAGGCATCGGGCACCGCCGGGAGATGTGAGTTAGAAAGCAAGGTACACCCCCACCCCTGTTTCTTGTGAGTGGTTATTCATGCGCCGAAATGCACATGGGGGCCTCTTGCGGGAGCGGAGAAGGCTAGGGAATTTTGCCGAATGTTGACAGCGGAGTCCCGATTAGCGGAGATCCTTCACGCACGATGACAATGCGGATGCGCGCGAACGCTACTAGGTCAACGAAACGTTTTCGGTGGAGCGCTATTGCTACCAGGGCTGTTGAGAACCGCGGTCCCAGGCGAGTTCTTGGGAGCGCATTTTGCCGGATGGGTCAGTGCCAATGAGGGCTTCGACGCGCCAGCCGGAACTCGCATCCCGAGCATACGGGAAGTCGCGCACAGTGACCTTGAAACCCTCGCGAGTCTTTTCGACGGTTGCTTTGGGGAAGCGCGCGACCTGGAAAAAGCGACGCGCAACGGCGGTGTCGCGGGCTGCGTCGAGGGCGGACGACGGTTCGGGTTTATAGGATGTGACGGCGGTGTCGGGGTCAAAGGGTGCAGCGGCGGGGCCGACTTCGATTTCAACTTCATGGAGGGCACTCTCGGTTTCTACAATGCCGTGCCAGCGGAAGGGCGAACCAGATTCGGCAAACGCTGCAACCTTGCGAGGCGAC